>Ga0315904_10012204_pt1 | contig 10877 bp, 6 predicted proteins | sample LakEriMetagenome_6_FD_203529 | JGI IMG/M metagenome (GOLD analysis project Ga0315904, IMG submission 203529) | Freshwater fungal communities from buoy surface, Lake Erie, Ohio, United States - Buoy 12 MA120 | ecosystem: Environmental > Aquatic > Freshwater > Lake | place: USA: Lake Erie, Ohio... | reverse complement strand
AAAATGATTTCCACTGCTACTTCTGGAAGTGGACGTTGTATCTGCCCTGAAAGGATTGAAATCCGGATTCACACGGACAACGGGCTCAACTGCCGGTTGATCCTTCATGCTCAACGGAAGATCGAAGCTGGTCTCCCTGTCAAAATCCAAAGTCGGAGAAATGTTGTACTTACCCAGTGCCTGACGTATACTGCTCAGAAGGATCCTGTATATGAACGTGTCTTCCTCGAATTTGATCTCGGTTTTTGTCGGGTGAACGTTCACATCGATCTTCGAAGGATCAACCTCAAGGTACAGGAAATAGCTTGGAAAGAATTTCGGCGGGATCAATCCCTCAAATGCTTTGGTGATCGCATTGTTGAAGTAATTATCCCTGAAGAAACGCTGATTCACAAAAAGGAACTGCTCACCCCTGGATTTTTTTGAAAATTCCGGTTTGCCCACATAGCCCATAATACGCACGATATCCGTTGATTCTTCGATGGGCACAAGTTTGTCGTTAGAGGATTTACCCAATATGTCAACAATCCGTTTACGCAGAACACCCGGATGCAAATGGTAGATCTCATTGTCATTATGTTTCAACACGAAACCAATATCAGCATGGGCGAGCGCGATCCGCTCGAATTCATCTCGGATGTGACCAAATTCTACGCTGTCGGACTTAAGGAAATTCCTTCGTGCGGGCACATTGAAGAATAGATTCTTTACATCGAATGATGCACCTGCAGCACAAACTATCGCTTCCTGAGCAGTGACCTTACTACCCTCCATTTCGATCCTGATACCAGTATCGCTTTCGGCTTGTCGGGTACTTAAGGTTACGTGAGCAATGGCAGCGATGGAGGCCAGGGCTTCCCCCCGAAATCCTTTTGTCTTGAGTGCAAAAAGATCATCTGCAGAAGAAACTTTGCTGGTAGCGTGTCGCTCGAAACACATATTGGCATCGCTTTCGTTCATGCCGCCACCATTGTCAATTATCCGAATGGATGTTCTGCCTGCGTCCTTAATAATCACTTGAATTTTGGTTGCTCCTGCATCAATGGCATTCTCCATCATTTCCTTCACAACGGAAGCAGGTCGCTGGATCACTTCTCCCGCAGCGATCTGATTGGCAATATGGTCGGGTAGCAATTTGATGATCCCGCTCATCTTACATCAGTTTTTTAACGACGGTGTCAACGTCATCAAGTCCGTTAAAAATGAAATAACCTAGAATGCAAATGACAGCGATTAAAATGATCGTTCGGATATTGGCATTATAGCGCTGTTGCTGTGCATGCTGAGTTCTTGACCATGTTTCTTTCATGTGCTGACGCAAGATCGACTCTCTTTCTTCGCCGGAGACAGATTCATCCTTCATCCGGTTGAATTCCGCCTTTTTAAGTTCGAGCCTCTCCCTTCGCTCGTCATAATAGCGCGGATTAAAGCCGAATTGGCGTGGTTTGAAATTTTTATTCAGGAATTTGATCTGCATAACTTCCGTTACTCTAACAAAAATAGGAATTATTCCTTGAGTTCAGGCTGCTTCAAGAATCATTCCTTACACTGAAATACTGACAAAAGGTCAGATGCCTAAAACTTTAACTTTCGGGCGATAAAGTGATTGTAAAGAATTCGATTGAACTATCTTCGTGATATGAAAAGAAATCCTCTTTTTCGGTTGAGTATTCTCCCGTTCATGTTGATCATAGCGTTCATGTTCTTTTCGGCTTCGAATAAAAAGAATGGCGCTGTTTCCGGTGAAGAAGAATGGGCATTAGCCAGACTTTCCGGTTTGTCACTGGAAGAAAAGATCGGTCAGTTCTTTATGGTAGCAGCCTACTCAGGACAGGGTGAAAAGCATATTGACGAGGTGGAGTCTATGATCGAAGATCAGAAGATTGGTGGGGTCATTTTTTTTCAGGGACAACGAGCCGATCTGAAAGAAGCCATAACACGTTTCAATAAGGTAAGCAAGACCCCTCTATTTTTCGGGATGGATGCAGAGTGGGGAGTGGATATGCGTTTGTTCGGAGAAGAAAGGTTCCCCTATGCCTATACATTTGGTGCAGCTGGTGATCCTGAATTATCGGGAAGGATCGGCACCATGATGGCACAGGAATGCAGAGAAATCGGGATCCATATGAACTTTTCGCCGGTAGCCGATGTCAACAGTAATCCGGATAATCCGGTGATCGGATTCAGATCGTTTGGTGAAAATCCGAAGCTGGTTGCTGATCAGGTGAAGGCTTTCGTGAAATCCTTTGAGGAAAGCGGCGTGATGTCATGTATCAAACATTTTCCGGGACACGGAAATACGGACAAGGACTCGCATTACGAATTGCCTACCGTATCGAGTTCATATAAAACACTCGATGCGATCGATCTTTTTCCGTTTCGTGAAGGTATTCGTGCTGGCGCCTCGTCCGTCATGGTTGGTCATCTCAACGTGCCTGCGTTGGACGATACCGGTACCCCAACCAGCCTTTCTTCCAAAGTAATTCGTGAACATCTGATCAAGGGAATGGGGTTTAATGGACTCGTGATCAGTGATGCGCTCAACATGAAGGCTGTGGCGGATAAATACGGAAAAACAGATGTCGTGGTCAAGGCATTTGAAGCGGGATGTGATATCCTGTTATTCCCTGAAAGTGTAAAAGACGCGATTGATGCTATAGCACGAAAAGTGTCATCAGGTGAGATTTCCAAAAAGGAGATCGACGACAGATGCCTTAAACTACTGAAAGCAAAATACCGATTCGTTGTTTCTCCTCCAGAGTATAAGAAATTCACTGAAGGAGAGAAACAGTGGTCCATCCGCGCGCTGTTTGAAAAGGCTATTACGGTGGTAAAGAACAAGGAAGGTCTGCTGCCGTTAAAAAGACTGGATAAACGTATTGCTCGTATTTCAGTTGGTATTCACACCTTTCCTTTCCGTGAATCAGTCGATTTATTTGCCGATGTGACACATCATCATTACTTCACGATGGATGAAGCTCTTCGCGAATTTCCTCCAAAAGCGGGTGCGTATGACGTGATCATTCTTGGTATGCACTCGAATACGGTCCGTTCAAGGAATAATTACGGATTCGGAGAGAAATGGAACGAATTGGTCAAAGCACTACCTGACGACAAACAAGTTGTTCTCGCCTTGTTTGGAAATCCCTATGTTCTTGAAGGAGCAGACGTTTCGAATGCAGATGCTGTTGTGCTGTCATATGAGAATCATTCCCTTGCCCAGGACAGGATGGCACAACTGATCTTTGGTGCAATGCCGGCTGTTGGTCAGTTGCCTGTGAGTGTGAAGGGTATGTTCAGCCGTGGCGATGGTTTGAAGATAGAGTGGGGCGGCAGGTTGAAGTTTTCACAACCTGAAGAATTCGGTATTGATCCTGCCAGACTTGAAGAGATCGATAAAATTGCGGAGAACGGCATTCGCAAAGGAGCCTATCCGGGATGCCAGATCGTAGTAGCGCTCAAAGGAAGTATAATCTACCGCAAGAGTTTTGGGACGAGAATGTATGAGGATACCTCGAGAGTTACTGATTATGATCTGTATGATATTGCGTCAGTGACCAAAATAGCTGGTTCAACAGTAGGATTGATGAGGCTGCAAACCAAGGAAAGATTTTCGTTGGAAGGAGCGGTCGGAGATTATTTACCTGAGGTCAAAGAGGCGGAATATGCATCGATCAAACTGAGGGAAATGATGGCTCATCAGGCCGGGCTTACAGCTTGGATCCCTTTTTACAAGAAAACATTAAAGAGTGGGGAACTTGACGATAAGATCTATTCAGGTAAAAGAACTGCGACATATTCAACCCAGGTTGCAAGAGATCTATGGATCAAATCAGATTACACTGATTCGATCTATCGTCAGATCACGCGAACGCCCTTGGGCGCTAAGTCCTATGTGTACTCAGATCTGGGGTATTACTTTGTGAAAAAGATCATTGAAAAGCAGGAAAATAGGCGCATTGACGAGTTTCTGTATAATGATCTTTACCGGCCGATGGGACTCAGGTCGATGTGTTACGAACCACTGAAACTGTTCAAATTGTCGCAGATCGCACCTACAGAAAGAGATATGGCTTTCAGGAAACAATTGGTGCACGGGTACGTTCATGATCCGGGAGCAGCAATGCTTGGAGGTATTGCCGGACATGCAGGATTGTTCTCTAATGCTACGGATCTGGCGTCCTTGATGCAGATGGTTATGAACCGGGGTTATTATGGTGGTCAACAGTATGTCAGTGCATCTGTGGTGGATGAATATACGAAAGCTCAATTTCCCGGAAACAGGAGGGGAGCAGGATTCGATCGTCCTACGGCATCCGGTGGAGGAACCTGTCATGAATTGGCTTCTCAGAAAAGCTTTGGTCATTCTGGTTTTACGGGAACTCTTGCCTGGGCGGATCCGGAATCCGGGATCAATTATGTTTTTCTTTCCAACAGGGTTTACCCGGATCAGGACAATTGGAGATTGAGGGACATGAACATCAGAACTGAGATCCAGCGGGTGATCTATGAAGCTTTAAAAAGTGGGAGGTGATGTCACCAAAGGCAAAAATACTGCTAACTTCCTTTTTGATCCTTCTTTTTGCGGGGATCACATTCATACCCTTCATTTCTTTCCATGAAGCCAGGGCTAACGCATTGGGTTGGAGGTTTTATGATCCAATCTCAGAACTCCTGCCGGCTGCAAATGTTTCGCTGCCCATTTTTTCCATTACGTATGGGTCATTGGTGTTGTATATGATCTTTTCCTACAGGAAGGAGAATTTTATTGCCCGCCTGATGCTCGCCTACGGTTTGATCCTTTTGTTCAGAATGGCGACGCTTACTTTTGTTCCATTACAGGCACCAAAGTCGTTTGTGTATCTTGAAGATCCCTTTCTTAATCATCTCATTTATCCCGGAAATATTAAAAACGATCTTTTTTTCAGTGGGCATACAGCGCTGGTTTTTACTATCTTCTTATTGTCAGGTCGAAAATGGATCTTTCTCATTCTTACCTTATTGATCGGTGTTTTGGTTATGGTACAACGGGTTCACTACAGTATAGATGTAATTGCTGCAATCCCATTTGCCTGGTTGTCAGCATATCTGACCAACAGGTTTATAGGCTGGTGGGAGAACCGGAATAATGAGTAATTTTAGTGGGCGTTAAGTAAGGAACCATGAAGATCGGAATTGTACTTTATCCCACATTTGGAGGAAGCGGAGTCGTTGGAACTGAATTGGGTAAAGCTCTCGCAGCCAAAGGACATCAGGTTCATTTTATTACCTATTCTCAACCTGTCAGACTGGGTAGTTTTAGGGAAAATATTTTTTACCATGAGGTGGCAGTCAGCGATTACCCGTTATTTGAGTATCAGCCATACGAAACAGAATTGGCCAGCAAAATGGTGGATGTAGTTAAGTATGAAAAACTTGATCTATTGCATGTTCACTATGCCATTCCTCATGCATCCGCAGCTTATATGACAAAGCAGATCCTGAGATCTCAGGGAATTCATATTCCATTCATAACAACACTTCATGGCACTGATATAACATTGGTGGGGAAGGATCCTTCCTTCGAACCTGTTATTACATTTTGCATCAATGAGTCCGACGCAGTAACTGCAGTATCTGAAAGTTTGCGGCAAAGTACCTATGAACATTTCGGAACCAAAAGGCAGATCCATGTGATTCCGAACTTTGTGGTGCCTTCGGAACCGGGTTCGGAGGTCTACAGGCAGATGCGCTGTAAATATGCCCGTTCGGATGAGAGGATCCTCTGTCACGTTTCGAATTTTCGGAAAGTGAAACGTGTAGAGGATGTCGTCAGCATTTTTGCGAAGGTGAATGAGCAGCTTGAATCAAGATTGATACTGGTTGGAGATGGACCTGAACGATATACCGTAGAAAGACTGATCCGTGATTATGATCTGGGTGATAGGGTAATCTTTTTAGGTAAGGTGAGAGATACTTCCCATGTGCTCGAGATCGCAGATCTGTTCCTGTTACCTTCAGAAACAGAGAGTTTTGGTTTGGCTGCCCTTGAAGCGATGGCTGTCGGTGTACCTGTGATTTCGTCGAATGCAGGCGGAATTCCCGAGGTGAATATTCATGGAGAGACAGGTTTTCTTTCAGCGGTAGGGGATGTTAAAGACATGGCCAAAAATGCACTCTACATCCTGTCATCGAATGAGATTCTGGAAAGATTCAAGCAAAATTCACTCAGGCGATCCCATGATTTCGACATGGACAAGATCCTTCCCATGTATGAAAAGCTCTATGAAGAAGTGCTGATCAAACCTGTGGTCAGGGAATCAAAATAAAAAAGGCCATCATGTGACGGCCTAAATCATTTTCTGATTTTTGATCAAATATTTTCGATGATCATCGCAGAGGCACCTCCACCTCCGTTACAAATACCGGCTCCTCCGAAGCGCGCATTATTTTGCTTAAGCACATTGATCAGTGTAACGATGATCCTCGATCCTGAATTTCCAAGTGGGTGTCCAAGTGCCACAGCACCTCCGTTTACATCCACTTTAGTAGCATCGAGCCCAAGTAATTTGATGTTTGCAAGTCCTACTACTGAAAATGCTTGATTCAATTCCCAAAAGTCAACATCAGTTGTAGCCATACCGGCCTTATCCAACGCTTTGGTAACTGCTTTTGCAGGTGCCGTGGTAAACCACTCCGGTTCATGGGCAGCATCGGCATAGCTGATGATCTTGGCAATAGGCTTAAGTCCGTATTTCTCAACAGCCTCTGCAGACGCAAGAATAACAGCAGATGCACCGTCATTGATGGTGGAAGCATTTGCTGCAGTAATGGTTCCCTCTTTGTCAAATGCCGGGCGCAGTGAAGGGATTTTGTCCAGAAAGACATTCTTATACTCCTCGTCTTCTGAAAAAAGAACAGGGTCACCCTTACGTTGCGGAACAGAAACAGGAACGATCTCATTGTTGAATTTCCCTGCTTTCCATGCCTCGGCAGCACGTGTATAGGAAGCAATCGCAAAATTATCCTGATCCTCACGAGAGAAATTATATTCCCTAGCACAAAGCTCTGCACAGTTACCCATCGGCACTTTGCTGTACACGTCAAGAAGTCCGTCCTTAGTTATCCCGTCAAGCAAGGCAATGTTTCCGAATTTAGTTCCGTTCCGTCCGTCGAGGTAATGAGGTGTCAGTGACATGCTTTCCATTCCTCCTGCAACAACAACATGGTTATCACCTGCGATAATGGTTTGAGCACCCAACGTGATTGCCTTCATACCTGAAGCACACACCTTATTTACTGTGGTACATGGCACGTTCTTTCCGAGACCGGCTCCGAGTGCAGCCTGACGTGCAGGAGCCTGACCAACACCCGCTTGAAGTACATTCCCCATGAATACTTCATCCACAATATTCGGATCGATTCCGCTCTTGTCCAATGCTCCTTTGATCGCAGTTGAACCCAATTGTGTTGCAGGAATAGATGATAGGGTTCCCATGAAAGATCCCAAAGGGGTTCTTACTGCCGCAACGATGTATACTTCTTTTGACATGTAGGTCTGATTTTATGTTTGAACGCAGCGAATTTAAGAATAACCTATCAATCATGATAGTTTAAACTCTACCTATTTATTGTTAACAGCAACTTAATGAAACCGCCTTAAATTCAAGATTTACCGCTCATTGATCGCGTCATGAAAACTACGGTGTTCATTCTTTTCTTTTTTGTTTGGGTAACTTGTTTGTTCAGGATTCTATAAAAGCAACGGAAAAACACTACATATCAAATCACTTTATGTCCTCAATTGAACACATACTTCGTTCGTCAACTGAATCGCCGAAGGAAGGAATAATGTTTCGGTGATCGGCTGTGTAAGATCGAATGCTTATGTCAAGATGAGATTCAATTATTCCCTGGCAAAAAAATATCGATTTACGTCTTAATTTTGAACTTTTCAGCAACTACATGGATGATCCCAAAATATTGATGTCAACGCTGCGGTGATGTTTAACTTCAAAGTGAATTCCTGGTTTTTAGCAGCGTTTCAATGGACATTGATCCTGGACGATGATCCAGTCATACATGATGCGGATGGGAATTTCAGCCCTAGTACTCAATTAAAATCTGTTGTTGGCTTAGGGATCACTTATAAATTGGAGAACAATAATTAATACTGCACGATTTTAAGTAGTTTTACAAGTGTCACAAATGCACATGGTTTCTGAAATATCGTTCGTTTGGATCATTCCGTTTCTGGCATTGGCCATCGCAGCTTCAGTATGGTTCTACAGGAATGTGTCCTGGCTGAGTGCGCAATCACGAACGATCAGGTGGATCATGATTGGTATGAGAGCGCTGGTATTGTTTATAGCGCTCATTCTATTGGTCGGAATAATTCTCGAAACAGTTGGTTACAGAGAAGAGAAGCCGGTGGTAATTACATTGGTGGATAATTCTTCCTCTTTACGGAATTACCGTGATTCAAATTCGGTTCGATCGCGAATAAGTGAATTCAGAGCAGCACTGAAGGATAAGTTTGCGGATCGTTTCGAAATCGTCGAGATGACCACCGGTGCAACGGCAAACTACAGCTCAGACATAACGCTTGACGAGTCGCGATCAAATATTTCTGCTGGTTTTGAAAAGATCAGAAATGATTTCTACAATCGGAATGTGGGAGGGGTTGTGCTCATTTCTGATGGAAACTTCAATGAAGGACCCAATCCTGTATACGTTGCAGAAAAGATCACATTGACTCCGGTATTTTCGTTACTCGCGGGTGATACGGTTAGGAAGAAGGACCAGTTCATAAAGAACATAGCCGTGAACGATGTTGCTTTTCTCAAGAATGAGTTTCCTGTTGAGGTCGACCTGGAATCGTATAAGTTCGGTAATAAGGAAGTGACTGTTTCCATTACACGGGACGGAAAGACAGTAGCCGAAAAAAGAGTGAAGTACTCTGGTAACGCGGTGGATTTTCAAAACGTTCAATTTAAGCTGAATGCCGACAAGGTTGGTTTCAACACATATCAGGTGATCGTTTCGGATGCTGAAAATGAATATAACTATCGGAATAACAAAAGATCATTTTACATAGAGGTTATTGACTCCAGAAGTAGGGTGCTCTTGCTTGCCGGAGCCCCACATCCTGATGTTTCAGCAATAAGGCAGGAGTTCGAGACCGATCAGAATTTGCAGGTTGAATCTTTTATCATGAAGGATTGGAACAAGGATCTGAAGAATGTGGACTTGATTGTGCTTCATGAGCCCGGTCTAAATACGGATGAGGCAACTCTGAATCTCATTATAACCAGAAAAATTCCCGTATTGTTTGTGATAGGCCCGAATGCTTCTTCTGCTCAAGTCAGAGATCTTGGTATAGGTGTAACGATTCCTGTATCGAGGCAGACGGATGAGAACCAGAGTTATATTAACGTTGGTTTTAGCCAGTTTGAAGTTTCAAACGACCTCAAGAAAGCTATGGAATATTATCCGCCACTAAAATCGAGATTTGGAGAGATCAAGGCCGCTGGGGCAGAAATACTGTCCTTTCAACGAATTGGAAATGTTCAGAAAAAGGATCCTTCAATTTTCTTCGTGCGAAAAAAAGGTGTTAAATACGGTTTGATCAATGGGGAAGGAATCTGGAAATGGCGCTTGAATGAATTTGCAAGGACAGGGGAAGTCAAAGGTTTTCGGGAATTGATCTCAAAGATCGGTCAATACCTTTTGGTAAAGCAGAATAACTCTTCCCTGCGTGTTGAAATACCGAAAAGAGTTACAAAAAATGAAGAAGCGATCGTCAATGCATCATTTTATAATGAATCTCTTGAGCCAATATTAACGGCTTCGATCGATCTCGAACTAACTGACGAAAAGGGTAAGAAGAAGAAATTCACGTTTGGTGTGGTCGGAAATATGTACCGATTATCCTTGGGAAGATTGGAGCCTGGCAGATATTCCTGGCGCTGTGTAGCTGTGCATCAAGGTAAAAAACATAGAAAATCAGGTGATTTCATAGTTGAAGATATTGATCCTGAATTGTTGGTTAGCAGTTCCGACAAATCCGTTCTCGATCAGCTGGCAGTGACTACTAATGGAAAAGTTTTTCAACTTGAAAAGTACCAGTCCTTGCTCGGTGAACTGGAAAAGAGAGGCGACATAACAACCATGTCTTTTAAAGAGTCAAGCTTTGATGGACTTATCGATTTCAAGTTTCTGTTCTTCTTATTGCTGATTTTACTTATCGGTGAATGGTTCCTGAGGAGATGGTTAGGAGCATATTGATCATTGCAAAATAAAAAAGCCTTTTCACCGAAAAGGCTTTTTTGTCGGGATGACAGGATTCGAACCTGCGACCACACGCCCCCCAGACGTGTACGCTACCGGACTGCGCTACATCCCGTGAAACCCTAAAAACCAACGCCGCTTCTCATGAAGCGGCGCTAAACTGTGCCCAAAACAGGAGTCGAACCTGCACACCTTGCGGCGCCGCCACCTGAAGACGGTGTGTCTACCAATTTCACCATTTGGGCAAGTGCCAGCAAATATAATAACAAACCGAGTTGAATGAATGACGGAAGAAAATTTTATCCGCAGGAATTATGGAGGTGGAGAAGGCTTCCGGGTATCGAATAAATGATTTGGATAAGCGAATATTTGGGTGAATCTATTGGTGAAATACAGTTGATTCATGAAGAGAAGGAATTATAAGCATGTAAGTAATGCTGAGATTCCTCTGACGAATATTAAGTAAATGTTAACGAATTGATTTTTTTACCTACATTTAGGAAGTAATTTACACGATGATGAAACCATCTTCACTACTACTATCGATCCAGTTATTATTTGCTGGTTCTTTGTCTGGGCAGTATTGTCTTAATGTCGGGCCGTCAAGT
>Ga0315904_10012203_pt1 | contig 10877 bp, 8 predicted proteins | sample LakEriMetagenome_6_FD_203529 | JGI IMG/M metagenome (GOLD analysis project Ga0315904, IMG submission 203529) | Freshwater fungal communities from buoy surface, Lake Erie, Ohio, United States - Buoy 12 MA120 | ecosystem: Environmental > Aquatic > Freshwater > Lake | place: USA: Lake Erie, Ohio... | reverse complement strand
ACCTATAAATTACAAATTACTTCTCATAGGAACCGGTCCTAGGGAATATATGGATCAGATTGATAAGGTGATTATTGATAATTTACTTGGTTCTAGAATAAAAAAAGTTCCTTATACTCCTTATCCTGAGTTACCTATTCTTTTACAAGCTTCTGATATTTTTGTTTTACCTTCAGATTTCGAAGGACTTCCTAAGGTTGTCTTAGAGTCTTTAGCTACTGAGGTACCATGCTTAGTTTCAGGTTTTAAATTTTCTGAGCCTGTAAGTGGTGTCACCTTTTTAGAGAGCAAGACGCCAGAAGAAATTGCTAAAAATATAAAGCTAATTGGAGATAATCCTCAAAAAATTGACATAGATACTTTTAGAGTAAAGTTTTCCTGGAGAACAAAAATAAACATTTTGGATAACCTATATAAAAGATTAATCAGCGAAAAAACAAATTAAAACTAATTAAAATGTTAAAATATATACGATGTTATTAAGTATCATAATACCTGTTTTCAATGAAGAGAAAACAATAAAAAAGATTTTAGATAAAATTTCCGAACTTCCTTCTTCTTTAAATAGGGAAATAATTATAGTTGACGATGGTTCCTCGGATGGAACTAGAGAAATTCTTAAAACAATTAAAGACAAGAATACAATAATTGTATTAAAAGAAAGAAATTCTGGAAAAGGCGATAGTTTAGCTGTTGGATTTAAAGAAAGTAAAGGGGACTATGTAATAGTACAGGATGCAGATCTAGAGTACGACCCTAATGATTATTTAAAATTGCTGGATGAAATTAAAAAAAATACAAAAACAGTAGTTTATGGTTCTAGATTTTTAGGTAAATTTAAAGACATGTCTCCAGCCCATTACTGGGGAAATAAGTTTTTAACATTAGTTACAAATATTTTATATGGAGTTTACTTAACAGATATGGAAACATGTTACAAACTATTTCCTGGTGAGTTTATTAGGGGTATTGAAATTAAATCAAAAAGATTTGATTTTGAACCTGAGATTACTGCAAAAATTATTAAATTAGGTTACAAGATAAAAGAGATTCCTATATCATATCAAGGAAGGGCTTTTACAGAAGGGAAAAAAATTACCTGGGTGGATGGTTTTTCGGCAATTTATTCTCTTATTAAATTTAGGTTTATAAATTAAAATGTTAGAAAAGAACTTTTTAAAATTAAAAACTCTATCAAAAAAATACTTTTTTTATATTGTGCTTTTCCTTTATTCTGCCCTGATTTTTGCATTAATGGTCAAGATAAATGTTTTTAGATACGATGACTTCTCCCAAGGTAAGTTTGATCTAGGAAATATGACTCAAATGGCTTGGTATTCTCTTAGAGGTAAGTTTATGTATTTAACTGATTATTTTGGTTCTAATGTACCAAGATGGAGTATGAGTCATGTTGATCCTATTTTAATTATCTTTCTACCAATCTTCTTTTTAATTCCTCATCCTTTAACTCTAGTCTTTTCACAAAATTTATTAATAATTTTGGGAGCATTTTTTATTTTTGAAATTGCCAAGTTAAAAACTAAAAATAATTATTTTTCTTTGTTTTTGGCAATGGCCTATCTTTCTTTTCCTGCTTTAGGATTTGTATTGGCATGGACTGGCTATCACGGAGTATCTCCTGCTATTTTTTTCTTTTTAGCTTTTGTTTACTATTACGAACGGATAATATCTGAAGAGAGAAGGTTTAAACTAAAAGATTATATTATTTTGATAGTTTTGATGACAGTTACTATGTCAGGGAAGGAGCAGATTCCATTATACTTCTTAATGTTTGGATTTTATATTTTTGTCTCAAGTACACTTAGGAAATTTTCAATTAGTATGATGATTTACAGTATCATTTGGTTTTTAGTTTGCTTTTTAATTATAATTCCACACTACAGTTCTTATAGAATAGATTCATTTGAAAGGTTTGTTACAGAGATGGGTATAAATAAAGAAGACGTACCAAATGTCTATTCAGAAAATTATTTCTTAGCAAGATACTCTGAATTTGGTGATTCTTATTTTGAAATTGCTAAAAATATGGCTTTAAATCCTGTAAAGACCGCTTCAATTTTTATTTCAGGGGATAAATTGGATAATTTATATTATACATTTGGTCCTGTTTCTTACTTAAGTTTTTTACATCCTCTAATGATGTTAGTAGCCTTTCCTGATTTGTTAATTAATTATTCAACATCCCAAGGCGGTATTGGTACAGCTGAAATTTATAATCACAGAATTTCAATGATCATCCCTGTTATATTTATAGCTATTGCTTACGGTATCGGTTTTCTTCAAAGATTTTTAAAAAATTTTGTTTATGAAAAATATATTAAAATTAGTGTGAGTTTGTTAGGTTTATTTTTATTTTTAAACTGTGTTTATTTTTCATTATATGTCGGTTTAAAGAACCCTTTATTAGCATGGTTTAGTGAAGCGTTAAGTAAGAGAGTTTTAGCAATCTCATCTGAAGAGGTAATCAAGAAGAACTTAAAACCTGGGGAACCTGTCGAAATTTCAGCATATATTGAGAATGATAGAAATTGTGTAAATAGAATTGTGAGCTCAATACCTCCTTTGGTTTCTGTTTCTGGTCCTGACTATATGGGAAGCCATCTAGCCCAAAGAGAAACTTATGCCATATTTCCAGCGGGAAAATCAACCTCAGACTACTTAATTGTTGATATTTTTTCTAAGAAATTACTTTCAATTTTGGAATTAAGTAATTCATTAAATAGAAGATTTATTGAGGATGTTTTTAAGTCAAAGGATTATAACTTAGTTTATTCTTGTTCAAATCTATTGGTATTTAAAAAATCTAATCTAAAAGTAGCGGATACTGAAAAATTACATATATTACCAATCCAACAACTAAACTCCTACAATAAAAAATTTGATTATGAGATATTCAGAAAATTCTACTTGGTCGATACTCAGTTTGAAAATAAAGCAAAAATTGGTGAAAAATTTAAGATTACCAACGTTTATGAAAAGAGAAATAACGATGAAATGTCTGAATACAAAATTTTCACCACTTTTATTAACAAACAAACTGGTCAGGATTATAAGTTTATAAACTACCCTTCAACAATTTTTACTACAATCCCTGACTTCAAAGATGATAGATTCTACGAGGAGAAGGTTGATGTTGTTATTCCTTCACATCTTGAAAAAGGTAACTATATGATATTTGTTGGAATTGACAACAGATTAAGAACAAGAAGCATTTATTTGGGCGATGTTACTCTTTACTAAATGTCAGGATTACTAAAATTACAAGTTGTTAGCTTTATCTCAAGAATTATTGCAATGTTAATAGGGATTTTTCAGTCTCTTATAATCGTAAATCTATTATCTACTCAGGAATACGGTTTAATTGGACTTGTTACTTCCATAGCTGGTATTGTTGGTATTACCCAGCACCTAGGTTTAGCATCATCTTCAACCAAAGAGATCTCCCAAGCTAAAAATTCTCAGGATATTTTTAACGTAATACTTTCTTCACTTTCTATAAGACTCTTAATATCTGTGCCAATTTCTTTAATTTTAATATTTTTTGCAACTTGGATTTCAAATTATTATAGTAATCCAGAATTAATACTCCCCTTACAAATATTCGGTGTCATAACCTTAGTTCAAGCATTTCAATCAATCTTTAATTCTGTAATTTCAGGAACTCAAAGATTTAAATTACTATTTAGCTATCAAATATTTATTGCATTTGTAAGTTTATTCATTTTTCTTCCTTTTATTTATTTTTATAGTTTACTTGGTTACTTCTATGCTTTACTAATTTTTAATCTTATCCAAACTTTGGCTCTTGGTTTCTTGTCCTTAAACAAACTAGACTTTCAATTTAAGTTACCTAATAGAAAGGAATTTTTTTCATTAAGCTCAAAACTTCTTAAAATTTCTTTAGCTATTTACTTTGTGAAGATCTTATTTACTGCTTGGCAAGAAGTACCCGTCGCCTACTTAGGTAAAATCATCTCTTTAGAATCTTTAGCATTATTTACTTTTGCTTTTAATTTATCCTCAAAGCTAATGGCAATATCTGATTCAATAACTGATGTAAATCTACCAGTTTTTTCCAAACAATCTACCGATTCTTTAAAAGAATATATTTTATCCTTTAATAAAAATTTTGATTTGATTTTTTATTTTATATTTGTTGTTGGGATAACAGTAAGTTATTGGTCTCGGGAGATACTGGTATTAGCAGACTACTTTATATATTTCGTCGGAATATTAGTTGGTTTAAACTTTGACAAGAACATCTATGATAGGTACGGCTCTTCATTAATTCTATTCTTACCTTTACTCCTTTCTATAATTTTTTACTCTTACTTGAATATAATTAAATCTAGTTTTTTCGTACCTTTAGAGAAACTTAAAAATATGATAATAACCTATTCTTTAATGGTAATCTTTACAGGACTTTCGTTTTTTGTTTTAAATAATTATGTAATAGAGATACTTGCAATGTCACTGGCTTTATTTGTAGGTGCTTTGTCTGGATTTCTAATAAGTTCTATGTTTATAAAAAATGAGTTAGCTATAAATATTTTTTCACTTAAAAAAATATTCTTTTCATTGTTTACTATCTTTTTTGCTTTAATTTCATATTTTGTTCAACTTGATATATATTCTAAAATTATTATCTACATTTCATATTTATTTATAATTCTATATACCTTTAAGATAAACTTATTTGAATTGATTAAAAAAAGAAAATGAAGGATAAAATTAAATTAAGTCTCAAAATTTTAATAAGCATAATTTTATTAAGTTATATCTTGATGACAAACGATATAAATAATATTTTAAGTATTATTTCGACTTCCAATCTTTATTTTTTACTTTTTTCTATTTTATTTATAGTAATTAATTACATTTTTTCCTCGATCAGGTGGTATTTTTTATTGCTTGAAAAAGAAAAGCCTGGGTTAATTTATATGATTAAACTTTATTTTGTAGGTTCTTTTTTTAATAATTTTTTACCAACTTCTATTGGAGGGGATGCTTATAAAATATATAAACTTGGAGAGAAGATATCATCCAAGACAAATGCTTTTACTGCTACATTTTTAGAGAGATTTATTGGGATGTTTGCATTGATAATAATTTCTTTATATGGATATTTAACCTTTTCTGGTGTAGAGTTTTTAAGTTTTATTTTTATTTTTCTTCTTGGATTATTATCTTTTTTTGTTTTTATGATTTTTTATCCAAAGTTTACAATAAAACCAGCCAAACTTGTAAAATTTTTTGATATTTTGGATAGAATTCATTCTTCTTTTTTAAGATATCGAAATAACAAGAAAATAATTTTTTACTCGCTATTATCTAGTATTTTAATTCAAGTAGCTTCAGTACTGAGCCAGTATTTTGTTTTTTTATCCTTGAATATTGAGATTCCACTTAACTACTCGTTTTTTGCATTTCCTTTAATTTTTCTTTCAGGGTATGCTATTCCATCGGTAAATAGTTTGGGTTCACAAGAGATTTTATATACAACTTTTTTTAGTAATATTGGCATAGCAGCAGGTACAATCATATCAGCATCGTTTTTATACCATTTTGTTAGATTAGTAGTTAGTTTAGTCGGGGCTTATTTTTATATAAATGATAAAGAATATATTAAAAAATAATTATACTAAATACATAAATAAAGAAATTTTGATTATTGTATTTTTAGCATTCGTAATCAGAAGTTTTTTTGTATTTCAAGATTACCCTTTTGTACTTCATCCTGACGAACCTACAGTAGTAAATTCCACAATCAATTTAAGATATGATTTGAATCCAAAACACTTTGACTGGCCAACTTTTTATTACTACTTTACCTATCCTTTTTTCTTTATATATGAAAAGGTATATTTTTTACTGAATGATTTAAAAATTATTAATGATTTGGTGATTGAGAATATTAACTATTATATAATCTCCAGGTTTTTGACAGTAGGTTTTGGAGCTCTATCTACCTTAATGATATATTTAATTCTTAAAAATCTTAAGGTTTCTCAAAATCTTGCTCTCCTTGGGGCTTGTATAATGGCCTTAATTCCTTTCCATGTTATTAGAAGTGCTCAAGCACTAACAGACGTTCCAATGGTGTTTTTTGCCTCACTTTCTGTTTATTTTTTAACAAAAAATCTTGATGATTTTAAAGATAAATTCTTTCTCTTATCTTGTTTCTTTGCAGGGTTGTCGGTATCAACAAAGTATAACGGTTACATGATTTTTCTAATTCTTGGTTTGTTTATTCTTTACGTAAAAGGTTTTAGTTTTAAAGATTTTTGGCTTTATATCAAGTCGGCCTTAGTTTCGTTCTTAGGTTTTTTTGTAGGTACCCCATATTCTGTATTTGATTATCAAACCTTCTTAATTACAGATAATCCAAAAGGAGCTTTATGGCAATTTAATAATGTTGGTAAAGTAGATTTGCCACAACAAATTTCTAATTTTTTTAGTAATATTTCCTATAACTATCTTAATGATATGGGTTACATCCCCTTAATATTTTCGTTAACTTTTATCATTTTTTTTATTATAAAAAAGGATTTTTTAAAAAAGGACAACTATAATAAATTTATACTTCTTTTAATTATTCAATTCTTTTTTATTTTATGGTCAGTTTCTGGGGTTAGAATTCAAAGATCTCACTATTTAATACTTCTTTACATGTTTTTACCCCTGTTTACAATTTTATTCTTTCATTTATATGTTAAATCGACTAAATTTGTTAATTTTATTTTTTCTCTAATAGTACTAAGTTCCGTTTATGAATTCTTCTTAAGGGTTGATGACGTTTCAGTTATCAAATTTTTTTATAGAGCCGAACTTACTTCTGCTAAAGAAAATTATTTATTTCTTTATAATAGAAAAGAGGTTGATTTAGTTTTAAAAGAACTTAAAGTTCGTACCGAAAAAACCTCTCAAACAGATTTAAGTGTAAGTTCCAAAACTACACACGCAGTACTATCCTATGATATATGTAAATTTTTAAACCCATGTAATTTTGAACTACTTGAGAGGATTGAGTCACGAAGTGATTCGGATATAATTTATGTTTTTAAGAAAAAGTAACTTCACAAAATTAATTAACTTTAGAAATATAGGAATACTTTTGGTTACAATTTATCTTTTAGTAAGATTGCCTTATTTAGGTTTTTCTAATTTTAATACAGATTCATTTGATTGGAAATCTAGAATTTATAATTTTGGTAATGGTGTATTTAATTTCAACTTAGACAACACTGTGCAGAAATATCATCCGGGAGTAACTTTGCTTTGGATAGGTGCTGTTTCAGTAAAATTTTTCAATTTAGTTTATGAAAATTTTTTTATAAATTCATATAGTATTTCCTCGGCTGATTATATTTTTGCACTTAATTTTTATCAAATACTATTTTTAATAATTGCTCAAAGTTTCTTAGTTTTTGTTCTGTATTATTTTCTTTCTCAAATATATGATCCTGTTAAATCTTTTCTTATACTACTTGCCTTAACATTAGAGCCATTTTTCTTGGGAATTACTACAACACTTCATTTAGACGGATTACTTAATTTACTGTTATTAAACTTTTTAGTAACAATCTACCTTTCGGTCAGGGACTCTAGTCGTTTTTATTTATATCTTTCAGGTATATTTTTTGGACTTGCGCTGCTTACAAAAACAACTGCTTTATTAATGGCTCCATCTGTAATTTTAATATACCTAGCCAAGTTCCTATGGGAGAAAAAGTTTCATTTATCTTATTTTGCCAAGAATTTATTAATTTTTTCATCAACTTCCTTTCTAATTTACTACATTCTTTTTCCTGCTATGTGGTTTGATCCTGTAGGTACTTTTAATTATCTTTTAAAAGGTATCGAAGTTGGGACCGAGGACCACTACCAATTATATTTTGGACAACTAGTAAGTGATCCAGGTCCATTTTATTACTTAATTGTTTCTTTTATAAAAGCAACAATTTATATATTTCCAGCGCTGCTTGTAGCAGCTTATACGCAATTAAATACCACATATCGAAAGTATAGCTTTGAAATTTTTCTATTTATGTCTTCTATTCTATATTTAATAGAAATATCTATTCCTGCAAAAAAGCTTGATAGATATGCATTTTTATTTTTGATTTTAATATCGATGATTACTTATTCTTATATTTATGATTTTTCAAAGAAACTTTTATTGTATTTTGTTGGTATAAACTTGTTTTTTATATTTTATTTAAATTTTGATTATTTTTCTTATTATAATCCTCTAGTTGGTGGAATTAAAAACGGAATAAATCTAGTAGAACCAAAGTGGGTTTTCGGTCAAAAAGAATTATCTGATTTTTTTGCAAATGAAAAAAAATTAAATGGTTACGACGATTATCTAGATTCTGATAATATTCAAGAAATTGAGTTAAAGAATACCAAGCAGATTGTTGCTATACCTGAAAAATATATGGTTCAATTATATCCATATTTTCATCTTATAAACTCAAAAGCTGTTATTAACACTTTTACAGGAGAGGCAGTTAAAGCTAAATACTTTATCTTTCCTGTATGGCAGGATGATTCTCTAACCGGAGGATATATCACTAATTATAATTTAGTTTATTATAATAATGTTACAGTTAGAGGTGTACCAATTTTCAATGTCTATAAATTAAATGGTAGGTAGAATTAGAAATTTATCTAAAAATCCTATATTCAATGGTCTTTTTATAGTTACTTCTGGAAGTATTCTGACGACTTTCTTATCATATTATTATAATTTCCAAACACAATCTTTGTTTCCAGGTTTTGCTGAATTTGGTGATTACGTTTTTATTATTACGTTGCTAACAATTTCTCAAATAATTCCTGCATCTGTAAGTGGTACTTTAAATCTAATAGTTACAGAGCTTAAAGTAAAAAACGAGTATGCAAAGCTTACTTTGCTGTATATTAAAATGTTGGTCCTTTTTTCATTAGTGGGTTTTGTTTTAGGTTTTTTTGTTTTTTCAATTTCAAATTTAATTTCAGATATTTTTCAAGTAAAGAATGTTTATTATATTCAACTCCTAGGTTTATTAATTTTTCTTTCTACAGCTTCTATACCTCATTCCTCCTTTTTATACGGATTACTAAAATTTAAATCTTCAAGTTTTCTTGGGGTTTTTGGAAGCATTCTTAAGATAGTATTACTCGTGTATTTTTACAATTTAGGATTTGGATTTGTATCAATTTTATATAGTTTTATAATTGCTATTACTGTTAACTTTATTTTAGGAAATTTATTACTTGTTACTCATTTTGATAAAAATTATAAACTAAATGATGTTTCTTTATATACAAAGAAACTAATTATGTTTTCTTTGCCATTATTTTTTATACTTACAGGTACTTCTATATTAAATCAATTGGATATTATATTTCTTAAAACTAGACTTACTACTGAACTTTCTGGTATGTACGGCTACCTTAATAATTTTGGTAAGATTTTTTACTTTGGTAGTTTCTTATTCATTGGTGCTATGGCTCCTCAAATTACCGAATCTTATAATAAAAAAGAAAATTATTTTAAAATTTTTTGGTTTTACTTTAAGATAGTATTTTCAATTGTGAGTTTGGGTTTAATAACGCTAGTATTTTTTGCAAAAGAATTTTTAGATATGTTTATCTATTTTTCAGCTTATATTGGGTTAAGGCAGTCCTCGTTATTAAATTTTTATTCAATTCTTGAGTATATCCCTTTATATAGTGTTTTTATAAGCGTTTATGTTTTTGTAAATTTTCTTGTAATTTTCTTGATAGCTGTGTCTGCCTTTAGAATTTATGTAGCATTTATTTCGGCCGTTTTATTACAAGGTCTATTGATTTTTGTATTCGCAAATGATATCTATACTGCAATATACTGTAATTTATTAGTATCTAGTTTGCTTTTAGCCTATTTGATATATGAAATATACAAAAAATACACTAGTTTCAATAATAGTTCCAATTTATAAACAACAGAAAACTATTCAACAAGATCTTACAAACATTGATAGTGCAATGAAAAAAACTAGGTGGAATTATGAGATTATTGGTGTAATTGATGGTTTTGTTGATGACAGTTTTAATCAAGCTAAGAAAGTTGAATCAAATACTATAAAGATTTTTGGATATGAGGAAAATAAAGGTAAAGGGTATGCTGTTAGATATGGTATGGCCAAGAGCACTGGGGAGATTGTGGCTTTTATTGATTCTGGTATGGATATAAATCCAAATGGCATCTCCCTGATCTTAGAACATATGGAGTGGTACGATGCAGATATCATGGTAGGAAGTAAACGGCACTCTGCCTCAAGAGTTACGTACCCCTTTATTAGAAAAGTTTTTTCATTTACATATCAAACACTTATAAGAATTCTATTTGATTTAAGAATAAGAGATACTCAGGTTGGGTTGAAGATTTTTAAAAGAAGTGTTTTAGAGAAGGTACTTCCAAGACTTTTAGTTAAACAATTTGCCTTTGATATTGAGATGTTAGCTGTTGCTAACCACTTAGGTTTTAAAAATATCTACGATGCTCCCGTTGAGATTAATATGGATTTTACAACTAATTCTTCTTTTTCACCTTTGAAATTAGTGTTTAACAAGAATATTTGGGCAATGATTCATGATACTTTAGGTGTATTTTATAGATTAAAAATTTTAAAGTATTACGATGACGGTTCAAAAAGACTATGGATCTATGATAAGGATTTAGAAATGAGAATCAATACCGGAGAAATGAGGTAATGTTTTCTATTATCATACCGGCAAGGATTGATAGCGAGGTTTTAAAAACAACTCTAAAAAGTTGCTTAAACCAAAATTATAAAGATTTTGAGATTCTAGTAATACTAGATTTC
>Ga0315904_10012196_pt1 | contig 10881 bp, 12 predicted proteins | sample LakEriMetagenome_6_FD_203529 | JGI IMG/M metagenome (GOLD analysis project Ga0315904, IMG submission 203529) | Freshwater fungal communities from buoy surface, Lake Erie, Ohio, United States - Buoy 12 MA120 | ecosystem: Environmental > Aquatic > Freshwater > Lake | place: USA: Lake Erie, Ohio... | reverse complement strand
GTGATCATGCTAAAAAAATAGTGGTGAACTCCACTAAGTCCATGACCGGACACCTTTTGGGGGGTGCTGGTGGCCTAGAGTCGGTATTTACTGTTCTTGCACTGCACCATCAAAAATCGCCGCCCACTATCAATATCTTTAATCAAGACCCAGAATGTGATTTGGACTACTGTGCTAACGTAGCAAGAGATCTGAAAATTGACTACGCGGTTAAAAACAATTTTGGATTTGGGGGTACTAACGGTACCTTGATATTTGGGAATACGCCCTAATATTGTCAGTAATGTAACTATTGGATTGAGTCAAGCTCAATTTCTTATGAAAAAAATTCTATTGGTAGTCTTTTCGGTATTTAGCTGGGGTCTGCTTTCTTTTGTCCCTGTCACACAGGCACAAACATCCCCAAGGATTGCCTTGCCTGATTTTGTTGATTTAGTTGAGAAGGCAAGCCCCGCTGTTGTTAATATTCGCACCACTGAACGATTAGCCAATCAACAGGCTCAGGGTGGCATTCCTGGTATTCCGGATGAGCAAGCTGAGTTCTTCCGACGTTTCTTTGGTGTGCCATTACCTGGCGCGCCTGGTAGTCCCAAGGGCCCGCAAAATCGCCGGAGTCAACCTGAAGAGATCGAGCGTGGAGTGGGCTCTGGTTTCGTTATTGATTCTAATGGCACCATTTTGACTAATGCTCATGTGGTTGAGGGTGCGACGACTATCTTTGTCACCTTGACTGATAAACGTGAGTTTAAGGCAAAGCTATTGGGCGCTGACAAGCGCACCGATCTAGCGGTTTTAAAGATTGACGCAAGTGGTTTACCAAAGCTGCCATTAGGAGACTCATCTAAGGTAAAAGTAGGTGAGTGGGTGGTAGCGATTGGATCACCCTTTGGTTTAGAAAATACAGTCACCGCAGGTATCGTATCTGCTAAAAGTAGGGACACTGGTGATTACTTGCCTTTTATCCAGACCGATGTGGCTGTAAATCCTGGAAATTCAGGGGGGCCTCTACTAAATACTGCTGGTCAAGTCATTGGAATTAATTCACAAATCTTTAGTCGCTCTGGCGGCTATATGGGAATCTCGTTTGCAATCCCCATTGATGAAGCAATGCGAGTTGCTGACCAGCTTCGTACTACTGGACGCTTAGTACGCGGTCGAATTGGTGTTGCAATCGGTGAAATCAATAAAGAGGTTGCTGAAAGTTTGGGCTTAGGAAAACCACGCGGTGCGTTTGTGCGCAATGCTGAACCTGGTGCACCTGCTGCGCAAGGCGGCATAGAAGCGGGCGATGTAATTCTAAGCTTTAACGGTAAAGATATTAATAAGTCTACTGATTTGCCTCGCATTGTTGGTGAGACTAAGCCTGGGACCACTGCTACTGTCAAGGTTTGGCGTAAAGGTACAACCCGTGACTTAACGGTTGTTGTGGCGGATGCTGAGCCCGATAAGGCCGTTGCGAAGAAAATAGAGGCTCCTAGCCCACAAGCGGGGACTGCAAACAAGTCCCTCGGCATTAGTGTTGCTGAGGTGTCGGATGCCAAGAGGAAAGATCTTGGTGGTAAAGGCGGGGCGGAGATTACCAATGTTGGTGAAGGGGCAGCTGCTCGGGCAGGCTTGCGTATCGGCGATGTCATCGTACGGATAGGTGATACCGATATTACGGGAGTCAAGCAGTTTGAGTCGGCTGTAAAGGCAATGGATCCCAATAAAGCTGTCCCCATTTTTGTTCGTCGCGGAGATGGCACGATTGTGGTCCCAATTCGACCAGCTCAAAAATAAGCGCATCGTTTTGGGTTCAAAAAGGGTGTTGCAAGACACCCTTTTTTCATGGGTATCGGGGTAATATCCCTTGCAGATAAGGAAAATAAGCCCTTTTCCCTATCCCATTACAATAGTGGAAAGACTTCTTATTGCAGCGCATCATTGTGTTGCGTTGCGACAAGGCGTTTTGTACAAACCCTATAGAACAGCCCATGGATCACATCCGAAATTTCTCCATCATCGCCCATATTGATCATGGCAAATCAACCCTGGCGGACCGAATTATCCAGTTATGCGGGGGCCTATCTGATCGAGAGATGGGTGAACAGGTTCTTGATTCTATGGATATCGAACGAGAACGCGGAATTACGATCAAAGCTCAAACCGCAGCCCTATCTTACAAAGCCAAAGATGGCAAGACCTACAACCTCAACCTAATTGATACCCCGGGACACGTTGATTTTTCTTACGAGGTTAGCCGTTCCCTATCTGCGTGCGAGGGAGCTCTCTTGGTGGTAGACGCCAGTCAGGGTGTAGAGGCTCAAACGGTCGCCAATTGCTATACCGCTACTGAACTTGGTGTTGAAGTTATTCCGATTCTAAATAAGATTGATTTGCCATCCGCAGACCCAGAGGCCGCCAAGAAAGAAATTGAGGATGTCATCGGTATTGATGCAAGCGATGCGGTAACGTGCTCAGCAAAAACTGGTTTGGGAGTTGCAGATGTTCTTGAAGAAATGATTAGGCGTGTACCCCCTCCAAAAGGGGACATTACTAAGCCATTGCAAGCCTTAATTATTGATTCTTGGTTCGATAATTATGTGGGTGTAGTGATGTTGGTGCGAGTAATCAATGGCACTCTCAAGCCAAAGGATAAGATTTTATTAATGGCAAATGGCTCTACGCATTTAGTCGAGCAATTGGGTGTTTTTACACCGAAGTCCTTAACCCTTAGTGAGCTATCCGCTGGCCAGGTGGGTTTTATTATTTCTGGTATTAAGGAGCTAAAGGCGGCAAAAGTAGGTGATACCGTCACTCATGCCGCTGGCCAACAAGGCAAGACTCCCGCCGCAGAGCCGCTACCTGGTTTCAAAGAAGTAAAGCCTCAGGTATTCGCTGGCCTTTATCCTGTAGAGGCTAATCAATACGATGCTCTGCGCGAATCTCTTGAGAAGCTCAAACTGAATGACGCTTCATTGCAATACGATCCAGAAGTCTCTCAAGCCTTAGGTTTTGGATTTCGGTGTGGATTTTTGGGTCTTCTGCATATGGAGATTGTGCAAGAGCGCCTAGAGCGTCAGTTTGACATGAGTTTAATTACTACCGCACCAACCGTGGTGTACGAAGTCTTGCAGCGTGATGGCACAACAATCGTGGTTGATAACCCATCTAAGATGCCCGATCCCAGCAAGATAGAAACGATTCTTGAGCCGATAGTGACCGTTAATCTTTATATGCCACAAGAGTATGTTGGCTCGGTGATTACTTTGTGTACGGGTAAGCGTGGGGTTCAAACCAATATGACCTATTTGGGCCGTCAAGTACAGCTCACCTACGAGTTACCAATGGCAGAAATTGTGCTGGATTTCTTTGATCGCCTGAAATCAGTCTCCCGTGGTTATGCATCAATGGATTATGAGTTTAAAGAATATCGTTCGGCTGATGTGGTGAAAGTCGACATATTGATTAATGGCGATCGCGTAGATGCTCTATCGATCATCGTTCATCGCAGCAATAGTCAACATCGAGGTCGTGAAGTGGTAGCAAAAATGCGGGGCATTATTCCCCGGCAAATGTTTGATGTAGCGATTCAAGCAGCTATTGGAAGCAATATTATTGCCCGCGAGAATGTCAAAGCATTACGCAAAAATGTCTTGGCTAAATGTTATGGTGGAGACATCTCGCGTAAGCGAAAATTATTAGAAAAACAAAAAGAAGGTAAAAAACGCATGAAACAAGTCGGGAATGTGGAAATCCCACAAGAAGCCTTCTTAGCTATTTTGCAGGTAGAGGAAAAATGAACTTCGCTCTGATTCTATTTATCTTGGTGCTGATTACCGGTATTGCTTGGGTGGCTGACAAACTTTACTTTGCTCCACAACGCAAAGCTGCAGGAATTGAACGTATGCCACTATGGCTTGAGTACTCAGCTAGTTTCTTTCCCGTAATTGTGGCTGTATTTATTCTGCGCTCATTTTTAATTGAGCCCTTTAAGATTCCTTCGGGATCGATGATTCCCACTCTGCATATTGGGGATTTTATTGTGGTCAATAAATATACCTACGGAATCCGTCTACCAGTGATTAATATAAAAGTAATCGATATTGGTACGCCAAAACGGGGCGATGTGGTGGTCTTTCGTTATCCCAAAGACGAGTCTGTCGATTACATTAAACGGGTGATAGCAATCCCAGGGGATGAGATTATCTATCAGGATAAAAAAGTATCCATTAATGGCAAACCACTTTTGTATGCAGGTGGCACCCCTTATCTAGATCCAGAGAGCATGCGTTATGCTAATTTTTACAAGGAAAGTTTTCCTACAGATCTGGGTAGTAATCAACACGAGATCTTGAATGATCCGGATCGCAGCACCATCTATCAGCCCGACCGCTTTCCGGGCGCTGAGTTTTGTCAATACATAGGTACTTCGATGAGCTGTAAGGTGCCTCCAGGGCATTATTTTGTGATGGGGGATAACCGCGATAACAGCCTAGATTCTCGGTTTTGGGGATTTGTGCCTGACCAAAATTTAGTGGGTCGTGCTTTCTTTATTTGGCTCAATATGAGTTCCTTAAGCCGTATTGGAAGCTTTCAGTAGACATGAACGCTCGCGCCACTCTCGATCTGAGCCCACTTCAGGAGCGCCTAGGCTATCAGTTCAAGAAGGCAGAGCTATTAAACCAAGCATTAACACATCGAAGCCATAGTAAAAAAAATAATGAGCGTCTTGAGTTTTTGGGCGACTCTGTATTGAATTGTGCGGTTGCTGAAATTTTGTATGAACGTTATTCAGATTTAGATGAGGGCGATTTATCGAGGGTGCGCGCTAATTTAGTGAAGCAGCAAGCCCTCTATGAAATTGCTCAAGGATTATTATTATCTGATTATCTTAAGCTCGGTGAAGGTGAGCTTAAAAGCGGGGGCTTTCGTAGACCATCTATATTGGCAGATACCTTAGAGGCGATTACAGGGGCTATTTTCATTGATGGTGGTTTTGATGCTGCTAAAGCAAGTTTACGGAAGCTGTATTCCAGTATTTTGCAAAATGTTGACCCTAAAACATTGGGTAAGGACGATAAAACATTGTTGCAAGAATATTTACAGGGATTTCAGTTGCCATTGCCAGCGTATAACGTGGTTGGCACTACAGGGGCTGCTCATAATCAACAATTTGAAGTGGAATGCGTTATTCCAAACTTGAAGGTGAGTGTCAAAGGTGAAGGTGCATCACGGCGTGCCGCTGAACAGGTCGCGGCAAAATTAGCTCTGGCCGCTGTTCAAAAAGCACTTCCGCAAGAAAGCCGTAAGCCAAAGAAGACCCGTGCTGCCAAGAAAAAAGCTGCAAAAGCAGATACCGTTAAGGGTCAGTTGCCTCTTAAGCTAAAGGATTAATGATGTTTAAATGCGGCACGATCGCATTAGTTGGTAGACCTAATATGGGTAAATCAACCTTATTAAATGCCTTGGTTGGGCAAAAAATTAGCATTACCTCACGCAAAGCACAGACTACGCGATATCGCATTGCTGGTGTGCAAACACGCGATAGTGCGCAATTTATATTCATTGATACGCCTGGGTTTCAGACTCGGGTGATGAATACTCTAAACCAAACACTAAACCGTACTGTAACGAGCACTCTGAATGATGTTGATGTCATCTGTTTTATTGTAGAGGCAGGATATTGGGGTGCAGACGATGCCAAGGTACTGCGACTATTACCATCTGACAAGCCAGTTTTATTAATTGCTAATAAATTAGATTTATTTGCATCACGCTTTGAGAACCCACAAGATCGTGATACTGCCTTATTTGAGTTCATGGGGAAGATGGGACAAGCTTGGGGAGAGATTGCTACTCAAACTAAAGGTTTTGAGTCCGAAAGTATTTCATCGCCTCTAGGTGAGTTTGCTGAAATCATCCCCATGAGCGGTAAGAATAAAGATGATATTGGACGCTTGCTCGATATTATCGAAGAGTATTTACCAGAAGGTGAGGCTGTATATGATGCAGAGACCTTAACCGATCGTAGTGAACGGTTTATGGCTGCTGAGATCTTACGCGAGAAGGTATTTCGGTATACCGGCGACGAATTACCCTATGCAAGCTCCGTGATTATTGATCAGTTTAAGTTAGATGGAACGATGCGACGAATAGCTGCCACTATTTTGGTGGATCGTGATAGTCACAAAGCAATGATCATCGGCCAAAAAGGTGAGCGCTTGAAAAAGATTTCGACCGAGGCTCGTTTGGATATGGAAAAACTATTTGACGGCAAAGTATTTTTAGAGACTTGGGTTAAGGTTAAGCGAGGCTGGGCAGACGATTTGGCAGAGCTACGGGCGCAAGGTCTGGAATAAATGGCTGGAATACGTGTGATGGATGAACCGGGGTTTGTGCTCCATAGCATTCCCTACAAGGAAACTAGCCTCATTCTGGATGTATTTACGCGTTCTCATGGACGACTTGCCTTAATTGCCAAGGGGGCTAAACGCCCCCATTCTAGTTTGCGCCCTGTGTTGCAACGCTTTCAGCCATTACTTATTTCGTGGAGTGGTAAGTCAGAGTTACGCACCTTAACGAAATCAGAATGGGTGGGAGGATCGCCGGCATTAGTCGGCGATGCGCTGCTGTGCGGTTTTTACCTCAATGAACTTTTGGTAAAGTTCTTGGCGCGCGAAGATGCGTATGAGGTCCTCTACGATCAGTATGCGCAAACCATTTATGCCTTATCTCAAATCATCGATTCCGGTGCAAATATTGAACAAACCCTAAGACCTTTTGAGTTAGCCTTATTACGCGAGACAGGCTACGCTGCAGCCCTTGATCATTGCGTTGAAACCCAAACTAAACCCATTGCAACAGAGCGTTATGTGTACCAACCCGAAAAAGGTATACGCCCTTTGCAAAGCGATGATCCTGGGCATTGGCCAGTTTTGACGGGCTTTGCCTTAGAAGCAATGGCAAAAGGGGACTTCTCAGATATAGAAACCTTGAGTCAAAGTAAGCAGCTGATGCGTTTCTTATTAGGAATACACCTGCAGGATCAAGTATTAACCACAAGACAAATATTGATTGATCTAAAAAAAATCTAAGTTGGGTTGCTTACCTTTAGAATTAGATATGCCTTCTCTTGAACTCGGTATCAATATTGATCACGTTGCCACCTTGCGTAATGCGCGTGGTACTTCATATCCCGATCCTATATTGGCCGCACGTCTTGCCGAAGAGGCTGGGGCCGATCTCATTACTTTGCATTTGCGGGAAGATCGGCGACATATTAAAGACGCAGATCTATTTAGCTTACGTCCACTGATAAAAACGCGCATGAACCTGGAGTGCGCTATCACCTCAGAAATGTTAGAAATCGCAGTCAAGGTTAGACCTCACGATGTTTGTTTGGTGCCGGAAAAGAGAACTGAGATAACTACAGAGGGTGGGTTACATGTTATCGGTCATGCTGCAGAAGTTAAATCTGCTATTACTCAATTGACAGAGGCTGGTATTCGGGTGTCATTATTTATTGATCCTGATGACGAACAAATTAATGCAGCCAAAGAAGTGGGTGCACACGTTATTGAACTGCATACCGGGGCCTATGCAGATGCTAAGGATTCTACGCAGATCCAAGAATTAAAACGAATCCAGGAAGCGGCCTATTATGCAAAGTCATTGGGATTTCGTGTCAATGCTGGTCATGGTCTAAATGAGGGGAATGTGAAAGCAATCGCTCAAATACCAGAGATTAGTGAACTCAATATTGGACATGCCATCGTCGCTCAGGCCATTTTTAAGGGATGGACCAAGGCTATCCAAGATATGCGCCATTTGATGAATGAGGCGCGTGCACAATGATCGTCGGAATAGGCGCAGATTTATTGCAATTAAAACGGCTAGAGGCAGCTTATGACCGGACACAAGGCCGTTTGGCAAAAAGAGTTCTTGGGGAAGAGGAACTGACTATCTTTGAGCAAAGGCTAAAACGTAATCACAAACGTGGCATTGCCTATCTAGCCACTCGTTTTGCAGCCAAAGAAGCTTTTTCTAAGGCGATTGGCCTGGGAATGCATATGCCAATGACCTGGAGGTCTTTACAGACTCTAAACCAATCTAGCGGTAAACCGTATACCAAGTACTCGGGCGCATTGGCAGATTTTATGCTTGAGAAGCAATGGCACGCTCAGGTAACCGTGACCGATGAGCAAGATATGGTGATGGCTTTTGTGGTGGTCAGTTATGGCACGCCCATTGTTAGCACTTTTGATCCAAGCAACTACATAGGATGATTATTAAGTATGCGAAGTAATGAGCAAGACAATCGAAATCCAGGCCCTGTTATTTTGGATGTTGAGGGCTTAGAGCTAAATCAGCGCGATCAAGAACGAATCTCACATCCCTTGACTGGTGGTGTCATTCTATTTGGACGGAACTTTACATCGCGCTCTCAGCTAATAGAGTTAACCAATCAAATTATGGCAGTTCGTAAAGATGTCTTAATTTGCATTGATCATGAAGGTGGACGAGTACAACGATGCAAGACAGATGGTTTTACTCATCTGCCCGCAATGCGAGCTTTTGGAGAGCTATGGTCTTCAGGCGAATCGAGTATAGAGGCTGCGATTGATGCGATGCAAGCAACTACCGCCTGCGGTTATATTTTGGCAAGTGAACTAAGGTCATGTGGAGTTGATTTCAGCTTTACTCCAGTCCTTGATCTCGATTATGGCAACAGTAGTGTGATTGGAGATCGCGCATTTCATTCATTACCAGAAGTAGTATTTTCTCTAGCAAAAAGTCTGAATGAAGGCTTGCGATTAGGCGATATGGCAAATTGTGGAAAACATTTTCCAGGCCACGGCTGGGCTAAGGCCGATTCCCACGTTGAGATCCCTATTGATGATCGCTCCTTGAAGCGGATTGCTCGTGATGATATGAAACCTTATGAATGGTTAGATATTAGTCTGGCATCCGTAATGCCTGCACACGTGGTTTATCCAAAAGTTGATTCAATGCCTGCAGGATTCTCTAAGATCTGGCTGCAAGATATCTTACGCAAAAAGCTTAAATTTGAGGGAGTCATTTTTAGTGATGACCTTTCGATGGAGGGAGCAAGTGTTGCAGGGGATGTTGTGCAGGGCGCTCACTTAGCACTTGAGGCAGGCTGTGATGCAGTACTCATTTGTAATCGGCCAGATCTAGCAGATCTTTTACTCAGTAAGCTCAAGGTATCAAAGTCAAAACTAGCAGAATCTGCTAAGCGCCTTAATAGACTCTTTCCGAAGGCGACAGCTCAGTCTTGGGAATCTCTTCAGACAGAGTCTGAGTATAGGCATGCAAAACATATCCTCAAGAAATTTGACCTGATTAATTAAAGGGTATACTAATAACCTAACATGTTAGGTTAAAATATTATGTGCCTTCAATCTATTATCAAAAACTGCGCATTGCAATCTATAGTAATGACCACCCTCCACCACATGCCCATGTTTTAGGACCGGATTGGGAGATAAAAATTCATTTAACAAATCCTCCCACTCTTTTATCCATCATGGGAAATCCTAAGAAATATGAGGTACGTAAATCTCTACTGGGCGTTAGTCTTAATATAGATACCCTGAAAAACTTTTGGTTTCAATATCATGTCGCTTAATACAAAAAAAGTTACGAAAGCTAAGTGGATAGATGAGGTCCTTACAAAAGTTAATAGGGCAAAAAAACGAGGAAAGTTAGAGAGGGCAACGAAGTTATATGTAGTAAGAGCCTCTTACGATCAAAAAAAACGTCAGCTCATTATTGTCATGGCCAATGGATCTTCTTTTTCATTTCCACCTAAACTGGCTGAGGGATTGGCACGAAAGTCTGCGGAGTCTTTGTCGGTTATAGAAATAAGTCCTATGGGAATAGGACTTCACTGGCCTAAATTGAATGTGGATTTAACCGTAGAAGGTTTACTATCGGGAATTTTTGGAAGTGATCAATGGATGTTGAAACAACATTTATCGAAAGCAGGAAAAGTAAAGAGTCCTGCTAAGGCAATCAGCTCAAGGGAAAATGGTGCTAAAGGCGGGAGACCCAAGAAAAAAATACAACATCAACCCCATTTATAAAGTCCCTTGATAAGAGAGATTTAATGGTTTGGAGTATGGCTCAATTAGCACGACTCCGATATTCACCTGTACGGGTATCAATTTCAATCTTGTCACCAGTACTGCAAAACAGAGGAACCTGTATCTCAAAACCGGTAGAGATCTTTGCATTCTTGAGTACTTTTCCGGAGCTGGTATCACCTTTGACTGCTGGCTCTGTATAGCTAATTTCACGGACTACAGAGGTCGGTAACTCAACAGAGATAGCTCTGCCGTCATAGAACACCACTTCGACTGCCATACCTTCCTCAAGGTAATTGAGTGAGTCACCCATATTATCTTTTTCAACCTCATACTGGTTGTACTCAGTATCCATGAATGTAAACATTGGATCAGCAAAATAAGAATACGTACATTCTTTCTTGTCTAAGATTACGATATCAAACTTATCATCTGCCTTGTAGATGCCCTCGTTTGGTGCGGCAGTCAGTAAATTTTTGTATTTCATTTTGACCACAGCGGAGTTACGACCAGAGCGACTGTATTCGTGTTTTTGGACAACCATGGGTTCACCGTTGATCATGACAACGTTGCCGACGCGAATTTCTTGAGCGATTTTCATAACAGTTCCTAATATCTTCTATATTGGCTTGGCTCATGAAGCCAAATTAATCAAACCTGTGATTTTAACCCTTTGTGGCTTTAGCTGACAAACCGGAGGAGGCGGGCCGCCAGACCGCCATCAGTCTGGCTTTCAAGAAGCTGCGAGCGCCATACTCTGGCATGCTGATTCCAGTAGGGGAGGGCCGTCCAC
>Ga0315904_10012195_pt1 | contig 10881 bp, 10 predicted proteins | sample LakEriMetagenome_6_FD_203529 | JGI IMG/M metagenome (GOLD analysis project Ga0315904, IMG submission 203529) | Freshwater fungal communities from buoy surface, Lake Erie, Ohio, United States - Buoy 12 MA120 | ecosystem: Environmental > Aquatic > Freshwater > Lake | place: USA: Lake Erie, Ohio... | reverse complement strand
GTTTTTGATGGCAGTAGAATGAGGGCAGTAGAATGGCTTTGAATCCCAACATTCTACTGACTAACTACACCTCCAATCCTCTGAGAATTGGCAAGAAGATTAGTGGGCAAGAAGATTTTCTTGCCCCTGAATTTTCTTGCCAAAAAAGAGGTGAGTTACTCTCCCTTCCACAGACTAGCCCGGTGGCGTTCGTTTGCTACTGCCCCCCTGATCTGCTGCCATTCGTTTTCCCGTTCGCAGGGGAGGTTCGTCAGGAGAACTCATAAAACCCTTCTTTTGCCTGCCACCAGCGTCTTGCATAGCCAATGCGTGATCCGAATGGCCGAATGGCCGGAAAAGGAGTTCATAACGCCGGATTCCGCACCTAGTATTCAGCTGACACCCGGTGCACCTGCCCTGAAGCTAGGCAGCAGATGAAACACTATCGCCTCAATCGTCTCTTCAATCCCCAGTCCAACCGCTGCTTCGATGTGGCAGTGGATCATGGTTTCTTCAATCAGCCTGGATTCCTCATGGGCATCGAGGACATGCGCACCGTCGTGAAAACGCTGGTGAATGCGGCGCCGGATGCCATCCAGCTCACGCTGGGCATGGCGCGGCATTTGCAGGAGATCCCCGGACGCTTCAAGCCCTCCCTGGTGCTGCGCACGGATGTAGCAAACATCTACGGCAAGGAGCTACCAAGCTCACGCTTCAGTCTCATGATCGAAGAGACCATGCTCCAGGCAGTGCGCTATGATGCAGCCTGCGTGTGCGTGAATCTCTTCCAGATCCCCGGTGCGCCGGAAGTGCATGCGCAGTGTGTGGAGAACATCCTGCGCCTCAAGCCGCAGGCCGACTACTATGGCATGCCGATGATGATCGAGCCGCTGGTGTTTCAACCGAATGAGAAGGCGGGCGGCTACATGGTGAATGGCGACGAGACAGCGATCACCTATCTGGTGCGCCAGGCGGTGGAGTTGGGCGCCGACATCGTGAAGGCCGATCCCACCGATGATGTCTCGCGCTATCACAAGGTGATCGAAGCGGCCTCAGGCATTCCCGTGCTGGTGCGCGGTGGTGGCCGGGTGAGCGATCGCGAGATCCTGGAGCGCACACAGGGACTGCTGGCCCAGGGTGCGGCGGGCATCGTCTATGGTCGCAATGTGATCCAGCACCCCAACCCCAAAGGCATCACGCAGGCGCTGATGGCGATGGTCCATCAAAACGCGGGTGTCGATGAAGCTCTGACCTTGATCTGATCATGAAAGACATTCACATCGGCATCATCGGAGGCGGCCTCATGGGTCGCGAAATGGCCAGCGCGTTTGCACGTTGGTGTGCGCTCACTGACGTGACGGTGCACCCCGTGCTCACAGCGGTTGCGGATTTGAATCCGGCCACACTGGCATGGTTTGACTGCATTCCCTCCTGCACGCAGAAGACCACGGACTACCACGAACTGCTGGCAAACCCGGCCATTGATGTGGTCTATGTGGCCGTGCCGCATCACCTGCATGAGAAGCTCTATCTCGATGTGCTGGCAGCTGGGAAGGATCTCTTCGCGGAGAAGCCTTTCGGCATCGACCTGGCCTCTGCACGGCGCATCGTGCAGGCCACAGAAGCCAGCGGTCGCTTCGTGCGTTGCAGCTCGGAGATGCCATTCTTCCCCGGTGCACAGCGGGCTTTTGAAATCGCACGCAAGGGAGCCATTGGCCGCGTTTTGGAGGTCGTCTCCGGTTTTCATCACAGCAGTGATCTCGACCCCACAAAACCCGCGAACTGGAAGCGTCTCAACGCCACCTGCGGCGAAGGTGGCGTGCTCAACGACCTCGGCATGCATGCCTGCCACCTGCCGCTGCGTTTGGGCTGGAAGCCTGAGCGGGTTTTTGCCCAACTGCAAAAAGGCTACGCGCAGCGCCCGGATGGCAAAGGCGGCCACGTGAACTGCGACACCTGGGACAATGCGCTGCTGCACACCTGGACGAGCATCTCAGGCGAGGCCGTGCCACTCCGTCTGGAAATGAAGCGCCTGGCTCCTGGAGCCACCAATACCTGGTTCATCGAGATTCTCGGCACCCAGGGTGGCGTTCGATACAGCACGGCCGAGACGAAGACACTGTGGCTCTTTGAGCGTGACAAAGAGCAGTGGTGGAAACGCACGGACCTCGGCTTTGGCACAGTCTTCAAAACGGTGACGGGAGGCATTTTTGAACCTGGCTTCCCGGATGTGATCCAGCAAATGTGGGCTGCTTATCTCATGGAGCGTGAGGGCTTGCTGGATGGCCGCTTCGGCTGCGCCACGCCGCAGGAAGCCCTCGCCACTCATGAAATCTTTGCCGCCGCGCTGGAGTCACAGCGGGCAGGCTCGGTGGTCACTCTTTGATTTTGCATCCCCCATGAGCACTCAGCGCAAAGGCATCCTCGCCGCCGGGAACTTCATCGTGGATCATGTGAAGATCATCGATGACTATCCGCAGCAGGACATGCTGGCCAGCATCGTCAGCGAGTCCCAATCGAACGGCGGCGGTCCCTACAATGTGCTCAAGGACCTCGCGGCGATGAAGGCTGGCTTCTCGCTCGCCGCCTGCGGTCTCGTGGGGGATGACGAAAACGGGCGCTGGATCAGGCATGACCTGACCGTGCATGGCATCGATACAACGCAACTCCACGTCACCCGCGAGCGGATGACTTCCTACACGGATGCCATGACGGTGCAGAGCACGGGTCGGCGCACGTTTTTTCATCAACGCGGTGCCAATGCCCTGTTTGATGTCATCCATTGCAACTTCGCGGAGTCTAAGGCCCGGTTGTTTCACCTCGGTTATCTGATGCTGCTGGATCGGCTGGATTCCTTCGATGAACACGGTCAAACACGCGCTGCCAATCTGCTGGCTCGCGCCCTAGCAGCAGGACTCGAGACCAGCGTGGATGCCGTCAGCACCGAGCATCCGCAGTTTCGGGAGATCGCACTCAGCGCCCTGCCATTTACCGATCACTTGATCCTGAATGAAGTGGAAGCCTCGCGCATCTTGCGAGCGAGCCTAGGCGCAAACGAACCCGTCGCACTGCTTGGCGCGGCACGGCAGCTTCTCTCCGCTGGTGTGCGGCGCACAGTCACCATCCATACCGAGCATGGCGCTGTCGCCGCCACTCATGAGGGCGAGCACGGCATCCAGCCCTCTTTGCAGCTTCCCGCAGGTTTCAGTCGAGGAGCCACTGGAGCGGGAGATGCCTTTGCCGCAGGGCTTCTTTATGGCCTGCACGAGGGGTGGCCCTTGCAAAAGAGGCTGACGCTAGCGGTGAGCGTGGCCGCGTCATCGCTCGCAGACCCCACGCCATCCGCAGCCGTCCTGCCAGTCCACGAATGCCTTGGACTCTCTGAGCGATTTGGCTTCGGCCCCTTTGGCCAAGCGGCCTGAAGCTTTTCCACACCCACACTCCACACCCTATGAACACCAAAAAATACAACGTCGGCATCATCGGTTACGGCTGGGCAGCCACGGCCCACATCGACGCCATCAATGCGAGCAAGCAGGCGCAGGTCACCGCCATCTACTCCTCTCGCCCGCTGGACAGTGCGGAACTCAGCGCCAAGCATGGTGGCAACATCAAGGCTTATCAAAGTGTCGAAGCACTGCTGGCGGACCCGGACATCCACATTGTGGACATCACCAGTTACCCCAGCCAACACAGTGCACAGGCCATCGCGGCGGCACAGGCCGGGAAGCACATCATTCTCGAAAAACCGATGGCGAACTCGCTGGAAGAAGTGCGTGCCATCGTCGCAGCCGCCGATGCGAATGGCGTGAAAGGCTGCGTCTGCTTTGAGCTTCGCTTCTCCGGGCAGATGATCACCACACGGGCCATGCTCGCGGAAGGGCTGCTCGGTGATCTGCACTATGGCGAGGTGGATTACTATCACGGCATCGGCCCATGGTATGGGCAGTTCCGCTGGAACACTGGCAAGAAGGACGGCGGCAGCGCCCTGCTCACCGCTGGCTGTCATGCGCTGGATTGCCTGCTCATGTGCATGCCTGGCGAGGTCGAGAGCGTCAGCAGTTTCAGCACGAAATCGAAGAGTGACATCTTCGCGCCCTATGAATACGACACCTCCTCGGTGACGCTGGTGCGGTTCAAAAACGGAGCCGTGGGCAAGTGCGCGGCCATCGTGGACTGCCTCCAGCCCTACTACCTGCACACCCATCTCGTCGGCAGTCAGGGCAGCCTGCTGGATGACAAATTTCACTCCATGAAGCTGCAGACCAACAAAGCCCACTGGAGCAAGCTCTCCGTGCAACTCGCCGACTCCGGCGACGTGCACGATCACCCGTATCAAACCCAGTTTCAGCTCTTCTTCGATTCCCTCGATGAAGGCAAGGACATGCCGCAGACGAGCTTCAAAGACGCACTGCGCACCTTCGAAGTCGTCTTCGCGGCGGACCAAAGCGCGGCGGCGGGCGGAGCTGTCATTCACCTTGGCTGATGCCAATCACGCTCATTTAACCCAGTCCAAACCATGAACAAAGCTACACCATATACTCCTCATTCACGTCGCGACTTCATCCGCACGGGCAGCGCTGCGGCAGCAGCGATGACACTCACCTTCCCTCACATTCTCCGAGGTGCCACGGACAGTCGGAAGCTCAAAATCGGCCTCGTCGGCTGTGGTGGGCGCGGCACCGGTGCGCTGGCACAGGCACTGGGCGCGGACTCGAATAGCGAGGTCACGGCGCTGGCGGATCTGTTTTCCACGCAGATCGACATCACGCTACAAGCCATCGGCACGAAGCCAGAGTTCTCCGACAAGATCAAGGCACCGGAGAGCCAGCGCTTCGTTGGACTGGACGCGTATGCGAAGATGATGGCCTCGGATGTGGATGTTGTCTTGCTCGCCACGCCACCAGCATTTCGCCCTCAACAGCTTGCAGCCGCCGTCGCGGCGGGGAAGCATGTCTTTTGTGAAAAACCCATGGCTACGGACGCGCCAGGAGTGCGCTCGGTTCTCGAGTCGGCCCGCACCGCGAAGGAGAAAAATCTCAGCATCGTGGCAGGCTTCAACGTCCGCTACGACACGACCCATCAGGAGTTCATGAAAAGCGTCCATGACGGCAAGATGGGAGACGTGATGAGCCTGCGGGACCACCGCCTCGGCACACCGGTCAAGCCAATGTCTCCACCCGAGTCACGCCCGAAAGAAATGGGTGATGTAGAATGGCAACTCCGTAACTGGTATAACTTTTTCTGGCTCTCTGGTGACGGCCTCGTGGAGCAGGCTGTGCATCATGTGGACCGCATCATGTGGGTGATGCAGGATGCGCCGCCGCTGGAGTGCATCGCCAATGGCGGGCGTAACAGCCCGAACCACGAGGGCAATATCTACGATCACATCGATGCCCTCTGGCAGTGGGAAAACGGCACTCAGGCCAGCATGATGCAGCGCCAGGTGCTCGGCTGTGATCCGAACACCACCCTCACTGTCCACGGCACGAAGGGCCGCGCCGCCATCGACCTCTTACGCGGCATTGTCCCGCTGGATGGCAAGCGCACACGCAGCACCTACAGCCTCGGCCCATCGTATGACAACGAGCACATCCACCTTTTCAATGCCATTCGTGCGGGTGAAGCGGTGAATGATGGCGTGCGCATGGCCCACAGCACCCTCGCCGCCATCATGGCCCGCATGGCGGCCTACACAGGCAAAAGAATCACCTGGGACATGGCGATGAACTCCCAGGAGAAGCTCGTTCCCGACAACCTCACTTGGGACATGAAGCTCCCCATCGCCCCAATGGCTATCCCCGGCAAAACCAAGTTTCTCTAACTATCTCTATGAAACTACACACACTCCTGCTCACCACCTGCCTCATCACTCGCGCACTGATCGCGGCAGATGAGGTGGGCTTCGTCCCCATGTTCAATGGCAAAGACCTCACCGGCTGGGTGCCGACATGCATCGCGCCGGAGACTTTCACCGTGCGCGATGGCTTGGTCGTCACCAGCGGCCAGCCCGTCGGCACCCTGCGCACCGAGAAGATGTATGAAAACTTCATCATCGAGTTTGACTGGAGGCACATGCAGTCCGGCGGTAACTCGGGCCTTTTCATCTGGGCCGATGGACTGCCCGTCACCGGCTCGCATTTCTCACGCGGCATCGAGATTCAGATTCTCGATCTTGGCTTCAACCCTCCGGGCAAGAACGAGTGGTATAGCACGCACGGCGACATTTTCGCGGTGAATGGCGCCGCGCTGACCGTCGCGGGTCGCATCTCGCCCAATGGCAAGCGTAGCTTCCCGATGGAGGAGCGCACGAAGCCCTCGCCGGAATGGAATCACTACCGTGTCGTGGCGAACAACGGCGAAATCAGCCTCAGCGTGAATGGCAAGGAAGTGACCATCGCGAAAGCCGCATCCCCCCGCAAAGGCTACCTCATGCTGGAGTCCGAAGGCAGCGAGGCGCATTTCCGCAATGTGCGCATCAAAGAGCTGCCATCGACGAATCCGAAGCCCGAAGAAATCGCGCTCGAAGCCGATGGTTATGTGCCGCTGCTCAATAGCCTGGACCTGCGTGGTTGGAAAGTGCCCGAGGGTGACAACGGCCACTGGAAAGTCGTCAAGGAACTCATCGACTACGACGCCGAAAGCGAATCCGCCACCACCGACAAAAGCCTATGGAGCGAGCGCGAGTTTGGTGACTTCCAGCTCATCGCCGACTGGCGCATCACTTCCACGCCCTATCTCAATCCGCGTGTCTATCACATCCTGCCTGATGGCAGCGAAGAACTCGGCCCCGACGGCAAACCCAAGCCCTATCCCCAGCCCGATAGCGACTCCGGCATCTACCTGCGCGGCATGGGCAAATATCAGGTCAACATCTGGACCTGGCCCGTCGGCTCTGGCGAAATGTATGGCGTGCGGCGAGATCCACAAATGCCGCCAGAAGTCCGCGCTGGAGCCACCCCCTTGCTGAAAGCTGACAATCCCGTTGGCAAGTGGAACCGCTTCGACATCACCGTGCGTGGCAGCACCGTCACCGTCCTGCTCAATGGCAAGACGGTTCTGCCCGGTGTCACCATCCCCGGCCTGCCCGAGCGCGGCCCCATCGCCCTCCAACATCACGGCAGCAAGAAAGACGGCCAATGGGCCAGCCCGCCGTCACTCGTGCAGTTCCGCAATGTCTTTATCCGCGAGCTGAAATAACCCACCTCCTCTTCAATCCATGCCACGCAAACTCAGCCACATCGCCCCCGACTGGTGGGACTACACCACGCTCGACTCCGACCTCATCAACGACGCCGCGCGGCTCACCGAGCGCGACCTGCGCCAGCTCTCGCGTCCCGGTTTCAAAGTCGTCTTCTACGACACGCTGGAGGATTTTTATTTGGCCGAAGCCCTCGAATACATCCACGCCTGGCGGCAAGCCACGGCGGACAATCCCGTGGGCATCTGCGGTCCTATCGGCCCCACCGAGCAGCTTCCGCTCGTGGCGCGATTGGTCAATGAACTCGGGCTCAGCCTCAAACACGCGCACTTCTGGGGCATGGACGAATGGTATGACGAAGCCACGAAGCTGGAGGTGCCATCCACGCATCCGCTCTCGTTTGAAAAAGCCGACCGCGAGCTGTGCTTTGACCGCATCCAGAAAAAACTCGTCATCCCCGAAGCACAACTGCATTTCCCCAAGGCTGACATCGCCAGTTATGTGCAGACGTGGAACTCCGGCATCCGCTGCGCCGTCATGCAGGGCGGCCAGGGCGACATCAAACACTGGGCCTTCAACGACCCGCTCAAGCGCACCGGCAAGTGGAAGAACGAGCCGCCACCGCCCGCCGAGTATCGCAAGCTCGGCACGCGCATCGTCGAGCTGCATCCCATCACGCTCAGTCAAAACGCCCGCACCTCCGGCGGCGGCAACATCACCATGGTGCCCAAGACCGCGATCACCGTCGGCCCCAAGGAAACCTGGATGGCCGAGAAAGTCAGCATCTGGCAGGCCGGCATGCACGACAACCCGCTCGGCCAGCGCCTCACCGCGCTCATGATTTCCAAGCGCCTCGCCGACAGCTCCGTGCCCATGTCCCTCCTCGCCGACCATCCGAACGTCCAGTTCAACTACTTCCGTGGTGGCCTCGGAAGCTGCGCGGTGGAGATGCATTGAGCGCATCCGCCTCAGCCTCCTAGCCGCTCGTCTTTTCGCATCTTCATGAACGAGCAGAATCACGTCGAAAGCCCATGCGCCGCCATTGATGAACTCCTTCAGGCACCTCCCGAAAAGCAACCGCAGCTTGCCCGGCAAATCGCGTTCAAGTGGGCCAAACACGACATCAACGCCATGTGGAACGCCGTCTCCCGCTCCAAACTCGACGGTCAAATCAAACAGATCCTGTTCAACGAACTCTGGAACTGAGCGACCATCCCTCTGCGAACGATCCACCTGCCAACCGCTTCTCATGACTCGCCTCCTCACCGTTTCCTGCGCTCTTTTGAAATCAGCTTCGCAGGCAGTTTACCGACCTTCTTGGAATCCCCTTCGTCGAGCATCGCCTCTGCGCTTCGGTTCGCTGCGCTCGGCTCTCACCACCCTGCTGCTCGCTCCGTTGGTCGTGCTCGCACAGGACACAAAACCTTCCGCTGCTCCAGGGAAGCCCGCAAGAGGGCACGATCCCGTGGATTGGGTGGATCCGTTCATCGGCACGCAATCAGCGCGCTGGTTTTTCTTCACTCCGGCGGCCGCGCCATTTGGCCTCGTCAAGCTCGCGCCGGACACGACGGGCTTCGGCGGTTATGCGGGTGGTGGGCACACGTCGGGTTATCGTTTCTCGGATACTTCGATCTTGGGATTCAGTCATCTCCATGATTTTCAAGTGGGCGGCATTCTGCTCATGCCAACCACCGGGCCGCTGGTGACGGTGCCGGGCGCTGATGGGCAGGACAAAAGCGGGTGGCGCTCCCGCTTCTCGAAGTCCAGTGAACGCGCCGAACCGGGCTACTATCGGGTCCACCTCGACAAGCATGACGTCTCCGTCGAACTCACGGCGAGCACGCGTGTCGGCTACCATCGCTACACTTTTCCAAAGACCGACGCCGCGAGGGTGCTGATGGATGTCGGGCATCTGCTCGGCGAGGGGGGCGTTTTTCAGCAGCATGACCGATTCAGTGGCGGCTTGCGCGCGGCCATGATTGAGCGCGTGGATGATCGCACCGTGCGGGCCAGTTGCACCATCGCGCCTTCTTATGCGGAGGCTCCTTTCGAGATCTACGCGGAGATTCGCTTCAACCGCCCGTTCAAGACTCACGGTGCGTATCGGGACGCCAAGACGTTTCCAGGGCGTGAGGTGATTACCGGGTTCGGCGCGGGCTACTATGTGGAGTTCGACACGCGCGAGGAGGCGGTGGTCGAGGCGCGCGTGGGTATCTCCCATGTGAGCTTTGACGGAGCAAAGAAGAATCTGGTGACCGAGACTGAGGGCAAGACCTTTGACCAAATCCGCGCCGCCACCCGCAGCGAGTGGAACAGCCTGCTCGGCCGTGTGAGGATCGAGGATGAACGTCCGGAGGCTGAGCCGGCCAAGGTCAAGTTTTACACCGCCTTGTGGCACGTTCTGCTGGGACGTGGGGTGAACAGTGACGCGGATGGCGCTTACTCCGACGCCACGGGACGCCGCGGTCAGATTCCCTTGGTGAACGGTCGGCCTGAATATGCCCGATACAACTCGGATGCTTTGTGGGGCAGTTTTTGGAATCTGAATCAAGTGTGGTCACTGCTTTACCCGGAGCAGATGACCGCGTTCGCGAAACATCTGCTCGCCTCGTATCGGGAGAGCGGGTGGCTTCCCGATGGTTTCGTGGTGAACCGGCGTGCTCCGGGGATGCTGTCCAATCAGGCGACGCTGTTTCTGGCGGCTGCTTACACCAGAAACCCCACGGCCTTTGATCGTGAAGAACTTTGGAATGCGGTCTGGAAAAATCAGACGCAATGGCGCGGGCGGCCCCGCTACACCGGACAGGAAGCGTTGGCGGGTTATTCGCTTCTCGGATACGCTCCTTGTGACGATGGAGGATACGGGCCTTCGGGTTACACGCTGGAGTATGCTTTCGAGGACTGGTGCACCGCGCAATTGGCCACCCAGTTTGGCAAGAAGTCGGATGCTGACTTTCTCACCCAACGTTCCGATGCTTGGCGTCAGCTTTGGGATATAGAGACGCGCTGTTTTCGTCCCCGGCGTTTTGATGGCAGCTTTCACACTCCCTTTGATCCGAACGGTGGCTACTCCTTCATCGAGGGAACGGCACTCCAATACCGCTGGTTCGTGCCGCACAACATCCCGGCCCTGGTGCGGCAGTTCACTCCCGAGGTGTTCTTGAGCGAGTTGACCCGGACGATGGCGCAGGCCGAGAAGACAGACTTCGGTCCTGCCGAGGTCGCGAATACGGCGGGGCTTTCGCTGCCCTACAACCATGGAAACCAGCCCGGCTTGCACACGGCGTGGTTGTTTCATTTTGCCGGGCGGCCTGACTTGAGCCGCCAGTATGTGCGCTCCATCTGCGAGCGCTTTTACGGCACCACTCCAGTGCATGGCTACGGGCTTGGTCAGGATGAGGATCTAGGTCAATTGGGTGCCTGGTATGTTCTGGCTTCCATGGGGCTGTTTGATGTCGAGGGCATGGTAAGGCGGGACGCGCCCGTGGCGGTCATCCCACCGGCCTTTGCCCGAATGGTCCTTACGATCCCCCGCACACCCTTTTCCACCACGAAGCCAGGAGACTTCAGCAAGGTCGAGTTGCGTCAGGAGGCAGGAGCCGGCCATTCCGAGGCCGCTGCGTTCGTCCCGTTGCACACGCTCTGGGAAGATGTCGGGCCCTCGCCGACTCCCCAACCTGCGAGATCCGACAAATGAAAAC
>Ga0315904_10012194_pt1 | contig 10882 bp, 13 predicted proteins | sample LakEriMetagenome_6_FD_203529 | JGI IMG/M metagenome (GOLD analysis project Ga0315904, IMG submission 203529) | Freshwater fungal communities from buoy surface, Lake Erie, Ohio, United States - Buoy 12 MA120 | ecosystem: Environmental > Aquatic > Freshwater > Lake | place: USA: Lake Erie, Ohio... | reverse complement strand
CAAAGGCTTGGATAGAAGCTACTGCTTGGGAAGCCGATGTAGCGCTAACCGAAGCCGAGGCAGCCGAGGTACTGGCATTGACAGCCGAAGTAGAGGCTGCAATAGCCTGAGTACTGGCAGAGGCTGCTGAAGTGCTAGCAGCGATTGCAGAGGTGTTAGCCGCTATCTGGGATACCGAAGCACTAGCTGCGCTAGTTGAGGCTGCTATGGCGCTTACAGAGGCGCTAGAGGCGCTTGTAGAGGCAGCCGTAGCACTGGCTGCAGCCGAGTTGGCTGAGACCAGGGCAGAGGCAGCTGAGGTTGAAGCAGCCGTGGCGGAGCCGAGGATGGAGTCTACATAGTCCTTCGGGGTAGCCGAGGATGAGACCATACTTGCCGAGGAGAGACCCGTCAGGGTCTTGCCCGTCATATCAATAGTCTTGTTGGTCAGGGTTTGAGTAGCGGTTGCAAGGACTACAACACCGGTTGTATCTGGCAGGGTGATGGTGTTGTCCTGAGTAGGCTCTGTCACCGTAAGGGTTGTCTCATAAGGGTCTGCATTAGTACCCTCAAAGACAATAAAAGATGGAGCCGTTGGTGTTCCGGTAAATACTGGGTCAGAGATGGTAGGAGAAGTTAGGGTCTTGTTGGTCAGCGTTTGAGTCTTGAGAGTACCAACGACAACGCCTTCTCCAGCACCAATGCCGTGCATTGTGTGAGCATTACCACCACCATCGTTGTAAGAGGCATCAGCTTCTGCGTGAAGGTTAGCATCACGATAATCTCTACCGATAGCCATATGGCGAACAACCGCACCAGCTGAGTGCGTCTGAGCAGACGAACCATCAATAGCACGGGTAATCGTAAACGTGTTCGTAGAGACTGCAGTGGCATCAACAATCTCCTCAAGGGCTGTGTCGGGGTCAATGACCAAGGTGAACGTACGCCCAGCAGGGATGGTGACACCACCGAGGAGTGCCGTACCTGAGACGACTGTGATAGAGGTCGCACCAGACGTGATTGAACCAGTCAGTGTTGACTGCTGCGAACGAGAGGAATATTGGCGGGTTGTCATTCAGTTTCCTATCGGGTGTAGTGTATGCGAGCGGGGTATTGGCTCTGTTGGTGCTGAGTCTCTTCAGCAAGACGTGCGGTGTAAAGAGCAAGCAACTGACGAGCAACAGTGCTAGAGGCACCAAATGGACGCTTAGCGTCAATCTCATCAGCCTGTGGGCTGGTCTGAGAAAGACGAGCAGGGTCAATAAAGGTCAAGAGTCGGTATGAGGCACCGAGGATAACAATGTCTTTAGAAGTGATTGGTAGACCTGTTACGTTCTCGAAATTGTCAGTACCATTGGTAAGAGGTGTAGGCTCCGTTGCATACATCACCTTGACGGTACGACCAGGAGTAATGTAGTCGTAAACGCTGACAGTCTGGGAGTTAGAACCCCAGGTAGCCACATCAGCAAAAGAATCAAAGTCCCATCGGCGGATAGGAATCCACTCTTTTGACGGACCGATATCTTGCCACATCATACGGAGGATAGATACGATTCCAAGGTTATCAAAGTCGTATGTAGTTACTGCTGGGTTATAAGTAAAAGTAGTTTGCTTGATAGCGGAAAGGCTGGAGCCCATCGCGCGGATAGTATCATTGATGGCACGCTTGACTGAGTACCGAGGAAACGTTGGCGAGATAGTTACCTTGGCGTCTACCGCAGCGGTACTAGCAGTGGTACCAAGATAGCCACGACCAAATGGAGCGATTGTGGCAGTGTTAGCAACACGGTCAAAAGAATCTACCCACATCAATTCGTCGTTGATTTCAATAATACCTTTACCAACGTTATCCGTAGAATGAAGGCTAAGAATCAATGGCGAAGAACTAGGTGATGTTAGTGAGGTGAAGGCTGCCGTCAAATATGTCGCGCGGTCTTGATTGAGGGTATAGCCAGCAAGGTTCATGAGAACCTCATTGGTAAGCGAGTCAAACGTAACACTCATCAGATATCAATGCTCCTTAGTGCCGGGATTGCCTCAAGCCCGGTTGTTCCTGCTAGTTCGTTGCAGATTGCGTTCAGGCCCTTGTACTGATTTGGTTGACGGGTTGCACTTGCTTCGAGGTTGAGAGCAGCCAAAACTCCGAGACCGCTAGTGCCTGCGTACTTGTTAGCTGCTCCCTGCTCCTCTAAATAGTCATCAGGGTCAGGGTAGGTCCCACCATTAGCAAGGCGGTTGAGTTCATCTACGAACGTGCTACCAGCTGTTCCTGTTGCCATTATCGGTTCCTGCCTCCTGGTACAAACGGCTTTGGTGCTGCCTTCTTTGCCTTTGGCTTTGAACTACCACCAAGCTTGATAACATCTTGTGGAAGTCCACCCTTGAAACGAGCGCGAGCACGCTCTGCTTGTGCTTTTCTACGAGCCATCAAATCATTCTTAGGAGCTGCAGCAACAGCTTTCTTGGCTGCTGGCATACGCTCTGCAACCTTTGGTGAAGCCTTCTTTACTGCTGGTCGAGCACGCTCAGCAGCACGTGGTGACATCTTTGCAGATGCAGCTGGCTTGTTAGCCTTACGAGCAGCAGCGAGTCGGTTAGCACCGTACATACGACGGATACCTTGAATGAACTCAGCACGCTGTCCTGGCTGGGTCTTACCTGCAGCAGCAAGTGCCTTGGTCATACCCATCTTCTTGATTTTATCAATTGTTGCTTGGCTTACTGGTGTGTAGAGCTTTTCTCCTCGCGCACCCTTGCCTCCACCCTTAGGGGTGGCTTTCTTTACCTGTCGCTCTGCGACACGTGGTGACATCTTTGCCATTACCACTTCACCTTATCTGCCCAATATGCGGCACTCATTTTACCTTTTGCAATGTTTCGACGATGGCGTGCCTTGAAAGACTTACGCTTCATCTTCATACGTCGGGACTCACCCGGCTTTGGCTTACCGGCAACGGATGCGCCTTGCTCGCCAAATCTAATCGTTCTTACCTGGCTACCTTCCTTAGCCACCACGACGTGTGACTTCTTAGGATGGTTAGGGGTTCTCTTTGGCTTGTTATAGCCAGACACTCCTGCTCTGGCAAGCCGTGAATCTTTCTTTCTCATGCTCTTCTAAATCTCGCAGTCTTCTTAGCAATCTTCTTAGGTTGCTTTGAGAATTGTTTGCCAGCTTGTGTATCTCTACGTTTCTTAGCAGAAGTGGAGGCATACTCTTTAGCAGATAGTGCCTGACGTGCCTTGCGGGGCAGATAGCGCTCGCCTGTAGCTTTAGCACCTTGGGTACTCGGCTTTCCCGAGCGAGTACCCCAGTCCTCTTTGGTCCACTTAGATAGTGACCTCTGCTTCTTAGTCTTGCTCCCCGAGTATCCACCACCAGCTTTCTTGTAAGCCTGAGCGAGTAACTGCGCTTTACGCGCAGACCATTGACCGGGACGTCCACCCTTGCCACCAGCAAGGATTCTGTTCTTGATGCGCTCTCTGAGTTGTGGATTCGTGTATGCCATAGTTTGTGTTGGCTACTTCTTCTTTGTGGTTTTACGTTGCTTCTTGACTTGATTTAGCAAGCTCTTAGGATACGTCCAACCAGGCATAATGACGTCAGTATCGCTAGGAAGCTTCTTGACTTTTCCTCTAACTTTTGGCTTTGGCATTATTTCTTCTTCGCCTTCTTCTTAGCAGCCATCTTCTTCTTAGCCTTCTTAGCTGCAGCCATTCCCTTAGCGGTGTATGGGAATTCTTTTCCGTTTACTCTTGGCATTACATTCCTACCTCTCGCATTACCTGTGCTGTCTCTTTTGTTATGTTTGTAGCCTTGGGCATAGTCTCAGCGTTGTAGGCTTTACCCAATGTCTCCGATGCCTTCAGGGACTCTTCTACCGCTCTCATTGACGTACCAGCCGGTTGAATACCTTGTGCTCTTGCTTCTTTGTAAGCACTAAGTTCCCTATCCCATTTTTTTGAGGTCATTAGCTTGTTGCTGTTAGCGTCTCCAGTCGAGACTACTAACGTTCCTATCTTACACCCAAAACACCCCTCTACGTACTCCGGGTGGGTCTGTATCCTATGCAGGCTCAAAGTTGTCCTCCGTAACCCCTACGTTGCCAGCAATCAATGCGTTCTTGGTCTGCTCTGAGACCTCGTACTCGTACCCTCCGGCGTAGACCTCGGGGAAGGTATCGAGGATTTCATCCTCTAGGTAACGAGCCTGGGCATAGCTTCCATCCGTATCGCGGACGATGGTGATGCCCCGGTCAAGCCGGTAGAACTCAAAAAGCCTATGACCGCCAGCAGGTCCTTCAAGAACTGTGGGTGGTCTGAAGATGTACGTGGTCATAAGTCCCTTTCCTAGTGAACTTACCAGTAGGCTAGGTTGCCCTAGCCCACCAGTCAATCAACTAGAGAGCAGCGATTGAGGAACCAGTCTCGAGGCGATAGAGTGCCTCTTCGCGGTAACGCGCGAAGCCGAGAACGCCGTACCAGCCCATTGGGCGGAGACGCATCAACTTGTCGGTTACAGGACCGATGACGGTGTGTGGCTCTTCTGCCACAGCCTCTGCCATTGCCTGCTTTCCGCAGAGAATTGTTCGGAACACGCGAGTTACTGGAGTAACCGTGACAACGGTTGTAGCAGTAACAGGTGCGGTGTGAGCAACATCAACCGTGAAGGTTGTGGTGTTGCCAGAGGTGCTGATTGCAGAAATCTTTGCACCAGTTGCAATACCAGTTCCAGCAATCTTGTCGCCAACCTCAGCACGGGTTGCGATAACAGCTGAAGAAGCAACACCGAGGGTGAAGCCTCCAGAAGTACCTGCAACGGTTACAGCGGTTGTAGCAAGAGCAGTCTGGTCAGCGCCATCCTTGGCGTTGTACATACGTGGGGACTCAACATAGAAGAGCCCTTCGTACTGGCCGATTTCGCCAGCCCAGATTTGCGAACCATCTTGGTAGTTGTGAGGGTCACGCCAAGCAGCAGCACCAGTCTCGGCACGAAGGTCGTGCGAAACCTCAGGGTGAATACCTGCCCAGTAGAGTGAGCCCTTGCGAGCAACAGCCTTGTTGGAACGGAGCTTAGCAACAGCCTTGCGGAGCTGAGCGGAGGTAATCGTGTTACCTGCGGTCAGAGCATTGGTTGCAGTTGCTGCGCCACCGTAGATGACGTTATCGCCACCACGGAGGGTGGTCATAGCAACATCGTCAATTGAGTCAGCGAGGTTGAATGCAATGATGTTTGCGATTGCTGGGTCTACATCAGCAAGGCTGAAGAGGTCCAGAGCGCGAGTTGTAACAACTGCGTTACCGTACTCTTGAAGAGTGATGGTAACAGAGTTTGGTGTTGAGAGCGCTACTGCATCTGGGTCAACTGTCTCAGACAGAGCAGCGGTCTTTGGGTCCAAGTCCTTGTACAGCTGAAGAACAACTGTGGAACCTGGGATTGATTGACGGGCTGGGCGCTTGTCCGCAACAGAACGAATGAGAGGTTCTGAACGGAGAGCGAACTCGAGAAGGCGGTCATATGCCTTCTGTACGAGACCAGCACCACCAACGGTACCACCGAGGGTTGAAGAACCCGTCGATGTATATGCGTCGTTTGCCAATTTAGTCTCCTATGACTATGAACGGATTGTTATTGCGAGCGAAGAATCGAGAGAATCTCATCTTCCGATGTGGCGTTCTCGATTTGCATTTCGATGCTATTCGCTCGGTCTGGCGAGATTGCACCTTGGGTAACAATGTCCATCTGTCGAAGACTTGCGAGGTCTCTCTCGTTGACTTTCTTCTCAGACTCTACGGTGAAGCCGAATACATCGGCGTTCTCCTCGAGCCAGGAGTTGATAGCCTCCTCAGAGGCGTCCAGGTCTTGCGGGACGAACTTCATTACTTTGGTGTTCACGCCACGGGATGAAAAAACATCCTTTAGTACGCGTTCACGCTGGGCCTTACTCAAGTCTCCTAGTGAGGTCTCAAGCTCCCTGTTACGCTTCTGCTCAGCCTTGAGCTGCTTTCGAAGCTTTCGTACAAGGTCGGTTTCTGACTCAAACGCAGGTGCGACAGTGTCGTCATCATCGTCTTCGTCATCCCAGTAGTTATCGCGATTGTTGCTCATAGCAACCTCTCCCTTTTCGTTGTAGTTGTCGTAAGCCTCAATGCCGGATGGGGCGTCCACATTGGCTCTTACTACCAGTCTTTTACACCTGACGGGGCTGGTGGGTCCGTCTAGGGATTCTTATATCATTCCAGCGGAGCTGGTACGTGTCCTTGCTCTTCCTGACTCTCCAGAGAAGATATTGATGTTGGCTTGCTCAAGACGCTTACGGCGCTGTGAAGCCATACCAAGCAACTGCTCGGACTCGAGCTCCTGCTGGATATCCTGAGGCTTAGCAGCACGTCCTTGCTCGAAGATTCCAGACAACTTGGTGAGTTCAGGTAGTTGCTGTGCAATCGTCTCGTATGCTTCAGCACCAACTTTTTCGACACCTTCTGCCGTGTAACCTTGAGCGCCTAAAGTGGCTGCTAGTTGTTTCATGCGCGCTGTGTCGATAGTAATACCAGCAGAAGCTCTACGGAGAGCCTCAGTGGTCAAGTAGGAAGTGCGACGTCTGTTCTCAAACTCCTCGATACCGATAGAGGTGTCAAGATAAAAATCCGTCAGGTCCTCGCCATTCTTGATATAACCGAGGTTGCGAAGAGCATCAATTCTAATAGGGTCTGCAGTGATAGCCTTGAGACGAGCGATGTTAGCTCGAATGTCTAAGTCTTTTACATTGACCGAATTCTTGGTAGCCTCAAGAAGTTTCTCACGGCTAGCGAATTTAGGCGATATGTTGTACTTTTTGACAATGTTCTCCATACCAGTAACGAAACCAAAGAGTTCGCCAGCAGATTTCTTCTCAGGTGCTACTTCATTGAGATAGCCGTACTCCTTGTAAAATGGTGACTCTACTTTTCTACCATCTTTGAAAGTGTACTCTTTGTTTTCAAGGAAAACATCAATAGCATTTTCGTAAACAATTCCATCGCCCAATAGTGAATAAATAAAGCTAGCCCCGGAATCAATAATATTTCCCTTGAGTCCAAGGTCTCGAAGACCTGCTTTGATAACGTCTATTGAGGTTGTTGGAAGGTTCACCATGCCGGTGGGACCTATGCCAGAACCAAGATTACCTAATTCTATTTCTTTAGCAAGCCTCGGGGCGTTTTCAATTACAGACTGTTGAAGTCCAATATCGGCAGTAATGCCAGCAAAGAAACTTCCAGTTTCGCCCTCTGGTAGTTCTTTGACTACTTTTCCACTTTCATCGCGTCCATTGATGTCGACCGCTACTGCATCTCCAGTAATATCAACAACAGTTCTTACAGGAATAAAAGCTGGTGGTAAGGTGGTAGCAGCAAGTGTAAGTTGAACCAGGTTTACTGGACCAATACTAGCAAGGGTCTCAGGAGAGGCATCTCCGCCAGAGATAGCGCTTGCTGCTGCAGCCTCGTTAGCCTTGAACATCTGTTCTGTTGCAATCGACTGACTTGGGGCAGCTGCTTTTTTCTTTTTCTTGGTAGCCATTATCCTCGCAACCTACTTCTGAGTGTCTGAACTGCATTGATGGCGCCATTGATAGATGTAGAAGTACTCGCAAATCGAGGGTCTTTGATATAAAGTTGATTCTTCTCTAACTCGTTCGGAAGACGATAGGTTCCATCAGGACCTTGGAAGTTCAGCATCTGAACTGCCAATGGGTCTTTGATATCAACACTTGTCTCTAAAGCAGCTGAAATCTCGTTTAGGAGTGGCTTTACAACATCGGATGCATTCTGACCTTCGGCAAGGCTTTCGGTAAGTGCCATGTACTTTTTGCCAGTTTCTTTGCGGATTTTATCCGAGTATTGCTTGAGGTACTCTTGAGCAACCTCAGCCTTACCGCTTCCAATGACCTGCTTGATAACTGGAGCAATAGCAGCAAAGTTGGATACTTCTCGATAGTTATCCTGGTCAAGTTTGACTATGGCATCGTAGATTGTCTTAGCTGTACCGCCGAGGTTGTCGGCATCAGCAACGTCTGGAAAGTTTGCTACAAGGTAGTCTGCCATGAACTCTGCCTGCTCTTCAGCAGTAAATCCCTGACCCATTGTAACGGTATCTTGAGATACGATTGGTTTATACTGCAGTACGCCCTCAGCATTTCTCTTTTGGCTAGAGAACATAGGCTGACCGAACTTATCAAGCTTTTGCTTGCCGGTCTTCTTGTCAATTATTGGCTCTGAAGTCTTGTCGTACACCTTAGCCATCTTGGTAACGGTCTCGGTAGCAGTTGAGGCCTTCTGTTGGCGCGCTTCAGCATTCCAAGCATTCTGGAAAGCCTTGATAGAGTCTTGGTTTGGCATAGAACCATATGCCATAAAAAAGTCATCGTTGAACTTATTAGTGGCATCTCCAAGGTCACGGAGTTGCAGGGCAGACGTTACTTGACGGGTAAACTTAGTAGTGGTATCTGGCTGCTTGATTTCCTTAGCAGTACCACGCCCACCAGATGCTGCGATAGCAGACAAGTAGGAAAATACATCTGGGGCATTCATGCCGATAGCGCCACCAAGAGCGGTGATAAGACCATCAATATCAGCAGGGTCTGGGATTCCAGTAGCCGTCTTGCCCTTCGAGAACCCAGTGCTACGAAGCAGGGTCTGAAGGTCAGTGAAAAGGTTTGCTCCACCCAACGCTGATGGTTGAGTTACAAGACCTCGATACAGGTTTTGAAACCGATTATTCTTTTCAATCTGGTCCGTAGCGCCAAGAAGCTGGACGTATGGATTAGCAGGGTCAGTATATGCGTTAGGACCAACGGGGTTGGCGTTAGCTTGAGCATATGCTGCAGACCCCTGCATAGCCGCCTTACGTGCCTCATCAGCTGTTTTTGCCATTACTAGCCTTCCAATTGACCATAGAATACGCCGTAGTACATACGACTAAACGATGGGTTTTGAGTCATCAAACGTTCTGCTGTTGCAACTAAATCATTTCGCATTAGGGTTGCGTACCCACCCTTTGACTTTATCTCAGCGTAGTTCGCTACCTTGAGGTCATTGAGCATCTTCTGGAACTCGGAATACTTGGTATAGAACTCCAGGGTCTCGTTATAGATAGGCGAGTCCTGCATGGCTGGCTCTTGCAAAGCAAGACCAACACGGGCAATACGCTCCTGGGCGGTTCCAGCAATAATCATGTCCGGTGGTCGAGCACCAAACTGTTTATCGAGTTTCTCGATTTGCTGAACCAGCCAGAACTGTGGATAGCCGTTGGCAATCTGCTCTTCAACTAACTGACCCTTGAGCATTGCGTAAACCATGCCTTCAGCCTCGTTCGCAATCTCTTGCGTGCTGAGAGTACGGCGAGCGCCTGTTCCTTTTTGCCAGTTGTAATACTTGACTGAGTATTCCCCTCCAGGGAAGAAGAAGGGAACAACATCTCCTGGGTTACGAGCAAACTTAGCAGCAGCATCCGGGTTGTTATTGAGGAATGTCCAGGCATCATCTGTGCCACGGACCGCATTGGTGCTGGTTCCGAGGATAACGAGCAGGTTATTCTTGCCGTAGGTATCAGCAAACTGCTTCACCGCAGCGTTGTAGTTGCCGGGGTTAGCACGGCTAATTCTGTCCCAGTGTTCGTACAAGATGCTCATCGTCATGAACTTCATCTTGTTATCTGGGTTCTTTATCTTGGCAAGGACCTCAGAAGACGGTGTTGCTGGAGAGATGCTCTGGAAGATAGACATCCAGAATCCAAGACTCTTGGAAAGCTTCTGAGCGTCTTCAAAAAGACGGGTACGTGCTGCGTCATTGGCTAATGGGTTATCCCCATACTCGCCCGTAGAAGCTAGATAAGCTGCCCAATCCTTAGCGTTGCGCTGTACTTGAGCATCGTTACCTAGAGCAAAGAGCACCGACTTGCGTAACCACGATGGGAAAATGAGGTCACTAACGTTCTCTGCCTGACCGAATGGTGTGATGATATCGCGCATTACTTGATATCCACTACCAAATTTGTCCGATGCACCGCTTGCCGTAAATGCAAACTGTACTGCTGGTCCAAACCCAGGGACAAGCGGATTGACTTGACCGAATGCTAGGTTGAGAGACTCTACGGGTGCTGTAACCTGAAGCGCATTGTTCATCTGTAGGTTCTTGCCCACCAGTGAACCAAGGAAGTTACCTACAAGTGGCATCTTGAACTGCTTGCCATCACGGCCCTCTTGGGTGTACAAGAAGCCTTGTGAGTCATCGTAGGTCATCCCTGTAGCATCGTAGATGACGTTTGAACCTTCTTTGGTCAATGCGTCAAATGCTTTAGAGAATCGGTAGATAGGAAGCGGGTTGCGAACGCTAAGTTCTCCCCACTTAGACAGTGTATTGGTGTGAGCCTGAGCGAATGGTGCGATAAGACGCACGGCTTGAGCCCACTGCTTTTGACGGCTAGCATCATAAAACAAGTTTTTTACATAGCCTGAAGCTTGATTAGCAGCCATCTGGTGAATAGTTGTCCACTCAGCTCCACCACCTGCGGGTGGAATTGACTTGCCGCGCTCGCGGTCCTTGAGTTGCTTTTCAATAACCTTGAGTGTTGGATGTTTACGGCCAATGACTCGACCGCCAACAACAAGTTCTTCTCCGGTAACTGCGTCTTTAGTGACCTTACCACCTACGCGGATTGGAGCAAGAGACCTTTGAGCCTTTCCATAAACGCTCTTGAGTTCTTTGGTGCTGAGCATACCTGCATATCGACCAACAAAGTCCCAATAAGCCATCTGGTATTCTGGACCAAAGTTGAACTTTGATTCAAGCTTTGTCGCCATCGTGAAGAAGACATCAACCAGTCTGTTGATTTCTTTAGCTCCAGAAACACCACCAGCACGCTCTC
>Ga0315904_10012188_pt1 | contig 10884 bp, 2 predicted proteins | sample LakEriMetagenome_6_FD_203529 | JGI IMG/M metagenome (GOLD analysis project Ga0315904, IMG submission 203529) | Freshwater fungal communities from buoy surface, Lake Erie, Ohio, United States - Buoy 12 MA120 | ecosystem: Environmental > Aquatic > Freshwater > Lake | place: USA: Lake Erie, Ohio... | reverse complement strand
ATTGGCGGTGAAAAGGTACTTAGGCAGGGTGATATGCAGCAGGTGCGTTTAATGCGCGCTGAAATGGATTCGGTTAAAGCCAAAACAGGAGAGTTTCCCGGCTGGACCGATGGAATGTTCAGCGGTATGCCTACTTCTCTAATTACGGGTATTCAATCCGGTAATTTGGTCCACAAGTCAGGTGTAGTGCAGATCTTTAATATGGTACAAGCGCCGTTTAGTTTCTTGTTTGTTGCCATGCTTAGCATGTTTGTTCTACTGCTTTCGGCACAAGTAAACCGCTGGCTCGCTGCGGCCGGTGGCATAGGATATGCCTTTATGACCTTTAGTATTACCAGTTATGAAGCTGGACATATAACCAAGGTATTGGCCATGGCGGCCATGCCGGGTATTATAGCAGGTTTGATACTCATGGCGCGCAAAAGTTACTTGCTGGGCTTTGCAGTGTTGGGCTTGTTCTTCACAGTTACTGTAGGGTATTTTCACTATCAAATCGCCTATTACGCGGGTATCATGGCTGGTGTATTCATTGCAGCTGAACTCATTCGCGCACTCATCGCAAAAGACGCAAAGCACGCCCTCATTATGGGTGGTTTGGCTGTGGCGGGCCTTGCCTTTGGGGTCTTGTCCAATGTAGGAAAAATCGTAGATACCGAGCAGTATAGCCGTGCTACCATGCGCGGAGGCAGTGAAGTGGCAACGGGTGAAAAGACGCCCGGAACTACCAAACAAACTGCTCGTAAAGGTCTGGATAAAGAGTATGCATTTGCATGGAGTTATAGCCCTAAAGAGAGTTTTACTTTATTGGTTCCCCGTTTTGTAGGCGGCAGCTCTGGCGAACGTGTAGGTCCAAATGATATCAATCCGGAATCTGAACAATTGCCTATGTATACGGGTGATTTGGATTTCACCAGCGGTCCAGTATATATCGGAGCCGTATTTATGGCCTTGTTTGTTATGGGATTTGTAATTGTAGTATTGCTCTCAAAAACAGACAAAGGCAGCTATAAATTGGCACGTGGAATTGCCTTGTTTTCACTTCTGACTACCTTAATATCCCTCTTTTTGGCATTCGGAAGATTCTTCAGTTTGAATGATGTACTCTTTGATATTCTGCCGTATTACAACAAATTCAGAACGCCTATGATGGCCTTGGCCATTGCACAGGTAACCATTCCTTTCTTTGGATTATATGCCCTACAGCTGTTGTTTTCCTACACAGGTAAAAATGAGGAGCTTGTAAAGAAAATCATGAAGTCATCTCTAATCGCAGTAGGCTTGTTGTTCGGTATCACCATGCTGGTTCTCATGTCTTCTGATTTTGCCTCATCGCAAGATGCGCAGTTGAAAACCAATGGTTGGCCTATTGAGCAATTGCGTGACTTCAGAAGCAGTAAGGCTTGGTCGGATTTATTTAGAAGCATTGCCTTTGCTGGAATTGCCGTTGGTTTGATATGGCTGGTTGTGGTGAAAAAGCAAAAGCAAATCATTGCTTGGGTCGGCATTTTAATCTTGGTAAGTGTGGATATGATAGGTATTTCTAAGCGCTATTTGTCTGACGACAACTGGGAATACAAAGAGTTAGAAGAAACAGTAACGCCTACAGCCAAAGATTTGGAGATAAGCAAGAAGAATAAAGATCAGGCGCGTGTCTTCGACTTCAGGTATAATCCATTCAATGATGCACACAGTGCACCATGGCACAGAAGTATTGGAGGATATCACCCTGCAAAATTGAGCCGTTATCAGGATTTAATTAGCACGTGCATTGCACCCACTGGAGGCTATGCCGATACATTGAACAATGCGCTTGACATGCTCAATTGCCGCTACTTACTCACCTTCGCGGATAGAAATGACCCAAGATCAGAAGCCTATTTGGAAAGACCTACCGCCTTGGGAAATGCATGGTTTGTAAATGAAGTTATTATAGCACCCGATGCAAAAACAGCCTTGCAGAGTGTAAATACATTTAAACCGGCAGATCAGGCCATTGTAGAAAAGAAAGATGCCGAAACCTTTGCTGGCTTGGAAACACGCTATACCAGAGATAGCAGTGCTAGCATTGCCATGAAAAAGTACTCTTTGGATACCATTACCTATGCAGTGAGTAATTCAAATAAAGGCTTGGCGGTGTTTAGTGAAATATACTACAACGAGAACAATGGATCATGGAAGTGCTTGGCAGATGGAAAAGAGCTTCCAATATTGCGTGTAAACTACGCCTTGCGCGGCGCAATGCTGCCAGCGGGAACCAAGGAAGTTGTGTTGTACTACAATAAAAAAGGCAATCGCTATGTACCTGTAGAAATGGGTGCATCAGGCTTGTTGCTTGCGCTACTCGGATTTGTTGTCGTAAGTGGCTTGTTGAAAAAAGAAGAAAACGCAGGATAAGATGCAGGCCATCTTATCGGTCATAACCATTAATTATAACAACCTTGCGGGATTGAAGCGCACGGTTGCTTCAGTGCTGCAACAAACAGCGCGTGCAGAAATTGAGTTCATTGTTATTGATGGGGGAAGTACAGATGGCGGGGCAGAATATCTAAGAGAAGTTGAGACCGAAATAGATGTCTTGGTTATAGAGAAAGACAAGGGTCTTTACGATGCCATGAACAAAGGCTTACAGCGCGCATCTGCGCCTTATGTATGGTTTGTGAACAGCGGAGATATCATGTATGATGCTGCTGTTGCTGCCAAGGTTGTCGATCTTACCTCCACAAACCCAGATGTTGTATTTGGCGATACCATGATTACTGATCAGCAGGGGATAGACATCGGGTTAATGAGCAAATTGAAACCGCAGTCTTTTCCAAGCACCCTGCATGCAGGTTCATTTCGATTTGGAATGTCGGTTTGCCACCAGAGTTTTATTGTGAAAAAAGCCTGTTGTGGCAGCTATGATTTGCAGTACCGGCAGGTTGCAGATATTGATTGGGTGATTCAGATTCTGAAGAAAAACCCTTCTTCTGTGCGCTTTTTAGGAGTTATTGCAGGATTTGAGCAAGGAGGCACCAGCGCAGTAAATGAGAAGAAAGCATGGAAAGAACGCTATGTCGTGCTAAAGAAACACTATGGTTGGCTGCCCAATATATTGGCCCATGCTTGGATTATCGTTCGTAGGGTCTTGTTTAAAATGAAATTATGGAATGCCTAATGCCCTCATCGGACACTTTGTGGCATTGCACGAATCAATGATAAGAGAATGAGCAGAAGAGAGTTACTTTGACAAAAAAGAAAAAAACAAATATGAAGAAATCGATATTCACCGTGATGCTGTTATCAGCTATCACCTTGTTAACAGCGCAACCCGCGCAAGATTGGTACCAACAACCCAACACGAAAAAGAATGCAGGTATAGACTTGTACAAATCGTATGAGGAAATCTTGAAAGACAAAAAGGCTACTGAAATCGTGGTGGCAGTAATTGATGGTGGTACAGATATCCTACATGAAGATTTGAAAGATGTGTTGTGGGTAAATCCAGGAGAGATTGCAGGCAATGGAATTGATGATGACAAGAATGGATATATCGATGATGTGCACGGTTGGAACTTTATTGGTGGTGCCGATGGAGGCATGATAGACCGCGACAATTTGGAAATGACCCGCTTGTTGCGCAAGATGGAAAAAGAGTATGCCGATTTGGAACCAGAAGATGTAAATGGAGACCCTAAGCGCCGCGCTGAGTATGAACTATACCAGTCATTGAAAACGGAAGTAACACAAAACCAAAAATTGTATGCAAGCTTTTTGGACCAATTGAGTTCTGCTAGAGCACAGCTCAAAAAGATTGCAACCGCTACAGGTAAAGATGACCCAACCATTTCAGAAGTAGAAGGTTATACGCCGGATACCGATTTGGGAACCCGCGTAAAATCAGGCGTTTTACGCCAAATGAAGTCAGGAAGTACATTCAAATCATTGGCTGATGAAATTGAAGAGCAGTATCAACAAGTAGACGCTATGGCAAATTGCCATTACAATACCGATTTTGACCCAAGAAGTATTGTAGGGGATGACTACAGCAACAGCTATGATAAATATTATGGCAATGCAGATGTTGCAGGTCCGGACGCTTCACATGGTTCGCACGTAGCAGGGATTATTGCTGCCACCCGCAACAACAATATTGGTATGAACGGCATTGCAGACCATGCGCGCATTATGGTAGTGCGTGTGGTTCCGAATGGCGACGAACGCGATAAAGACGTGGCCAATGGCATTCGTTATGCAGTAGATAATGGCGCTAAAATTATCAATATGAGTTTTGGCAAAGCCTACAAATGGGATAAAAGCTGCGTAGACAGTGCAGTGGCTTATGCAGTAAGCAAAGGCGTATTGTTGGTGCATGCAGCCGGTAATGATGCTAAGAACAACGACGTGGAAGGAAATTACCCCAATGATACCCTAGGTATGGGTGTGGTTGCGGCTACATGGTTGGAAGTAGGTGCAAGTGCGCCCGCAAGAAAAACCTTGGCCACCGATTTTAGCAATTACGGCAAACACAATGTAGACGTATTTGCACCGGGCTACCAAATCTATAGCACTACTCCGAACAATCATTATGAGTATTTCAATGGCACCAGCATGGCGGCTCCCGTAGCCAGTGGGGTTGCCGCATTGGTGTGGAGTTATTATCCAAACCTAACTGCAGTTCAGGTTAAAGAGATTTTGATGAAAAGCGCTATCGTAAACAAAAAGAAAGTGACCTTGCCAGGCGCAAAATCAAAAGTGAAATTCACAGATTTAAGCGTAACAGGTGGCGTGGTAAATGCATACCAAGCACTTAAGCTTGCTGCAACATATTAATGTAACGAGGTATTTGTTACTATGGAAAAGGCGCGAAAGCGCCTTTTTTTATGCCTTCAAGTGCCGAAAATAGGCCTTTACTGCTTCAATATGGGGGCTTGTATACTGTTATGGCAGGTCTGTGAATTTGGATGCCTAGTAGTGCTTAAATTCCTTATTTTTGCTATTTAGGTGTTGCGCATACTGCCATATCGCATTGTTCTCATATTGCTTCTACTTTGTAGCAGTAGCTACTTGGTTAATGCCCAAGGCAATAAGCTCAACATCTCGGCTACACCCGCCAAAAACATGAGTGTTTGCGGGTATGAGGACACCAGTCGTATCGCAGTTTACAACATCAGCAGTTCTCAAATTACGTCTATTAAAGCAACCTTGATTTTGCCTGCTGGGGTAACGTATATCAAGGGTTCTTTGGCGGGAACTGGGGTTACGGAAAGCAACATTACCAATCTAAACCGACCTGTATTTGCGGGGCCGAATTTGCTGATAGCTCAAAATTTCCAATTTCGGGTGCGCTTAAAGGCCAACTGCGATATCATTCCTGCCATGTCGGGAAGCAATACTCCCCAAATCGATGTGCGGGTAGATTATACAGGCAATTTTGACGTGGGAAGTTCTATTCCCTTTGTGCCCCTCATTCCTTCTCCGGGATATGCGGCAATAACGAACGTTAGTTTTATTGGAAATGTAGGCGATAAGTTTGTGAGAAAGGTGACCCTTACCAATTATGGGAAAGGTCCTTTGCGCAGTTTGCAATTCCTTAGAATCAATGGAAAGGATATTTCGGGGGTTGCTCAAACCGGGTTTTCTACCAAGAAATCAGGAGATACCCTGCGCACCAGTTTCACCACGGCTGATTTTGCCAAAGTGGGAGATAAAGACTCCTTGCTTGAGCAGAATGAATCGGTGATTATTACGGATACATTCACCATTAATGGTTGCGTCCGAACAGGCACCTACTATGAAATAGGTTGGGGTTGTGATGGAAAAGTCTGCCAGATAATCAAGAACAATGGTTCGGTTACTATCAGCAGTGACAACCCTGTGATTAAGACCTGGACAAATTCGGTAGACAATTATTGCTACAATGGAAGCACATTGAATGCACAGTATTTAACAGCTACCAATACGGGTAAAAAGGATGCCAAAGACCTGACGTTTTTGGTCTACATTGGTACGGCATACACAAATAGTTTTTTTGATACGACCCGCTTTAAATACAGAATCAATTCAGGGCCTACAAAAACCCTGCATATGGATACGGCCTATCAGTACACTATTCCATCCGCATGTGTAGGAACGAAAGCCATAAACTATGTACGCCTAAAATTCCCAAAACTCAGCCCTAAAGACACTATTTACATTACCTGGGATATGACACGTTGTGTAACAGGCACCTGTGGGTATGCGTTTTATGATTTAAATTGGATATACAGCACCAATTATAAGAACCAGTGCAATAATGTCATTTCTTCAGCAGCAGCCTGGGGCAAAGTATATCGTTATAACGGCGGCGCAATTGCACCATGGGTGCCCACAGATTTGGCGCCCGATCAAACCAAAGATTTCAAATTTACCTTTAATAGTTTTTATGATTTACCGCTAACTTCCTCTGGGCAAATACGCATTGACTTCATACTTCCAACAACTCTGACCCATTCACTGAGTAAGAATGACTTCTTCATTGTCAATGGTTCATTGTCCTCTACTTGGTATCCCGATAGTGTGGTGTGGCGCAAAGACACCCTGCGGGCATTTATGGGAAAAGCATTCCCATTTAATCTTTCGAATGGAGAATTAACGGTGCGTTTAAAGGGCACTTGTTCCAAGTTTAGTGGCAATGCTTCTTTGCCGGTGAACATGAGCCTGTATTACAACCCGCAGCCGAGTTGCAATCCCTTTTGGATCAAACCAATTTGTGCAAGTTTTAATGTAAAAGTACATTGTTCTAAGGTTTGTGCCCAAGGGTTGAACTTTAATAATTTTGATGCTGCACGTACAAGCTTTGGCCTGCCAGACAATAACAATGACGGCGTTCCAGACCCTTCGGGTGGCTTGGATATGTCTAAGGTGCGCACCGAACGTGTGCAGTATGGTGATACCTTTCAAACTGTGTTTTACGGAAGGCCTAAAACCAATGGTACTTTTAGAAATTGGCGTTACGGATATGCAGAGTCGTACATTACCTATGGTAGTTATGTAGATGTGGTGGAGGCAAGAATCATTGTGCAAAAAGGAATTACTGTGCAAACTGGCAATTGCAATACAGTGCGTGTTAAAAAAATAGTTTCTGGTGCACATGCAACATTCAAGTTTGATTTTACGGTTGACAGTATTTATCCCAAAGGCTGCCTATCCTCAACCTACAGGTATTCTGCCAATGACAGTATTCGATTAATTGTCACTTATAGGGTTACTAAAAACATTGGAGGAACTGCGGGCGTTATGAACTTCAGCAACCGGTTTTATTTCGGTTCGGTGGCCAATCCAAGTCCTTCGCAGAGTTACCAGTGCGATACTTTTGGGGCCAATCTGCTGTTGTACGGCTATTACTACGCCAATTGCTGCGCTGACAACGTGGTCTATTCCAACTGTGCTGAAATCACCCTAAGCCAAAGCTGGTATTTGGGCATGGGCGCCTGTTGCCAAAACTATGCAGGGAATAATCTATTCCCCTATGAGTTTAGAAATTTCACCAAATTAAAAGCCTTAAGAATTCATCTTCCCAATGGATTGAAATTGGGTCAAACCTACTTTGGGCAATACCGCACCACTGGCGTAGGAACCTATCAATTGCAGCGAAAGGATACTGTACCCAATCTAAAGGGAACTACGAATCCTTATGTATTTGATTTTAGGAAATACTATACAGACTCAGGAGGTTGGATAAAACCTGGCGATGATGGAGTGCAAGGGTATTTTAGCTACAATGTACAACCACGTTGTAATCTGCCAGCCAACACCCCTATTCGTATTGATTACGATTATATTTTTGAACGCAGTGGCACCTTTGGCAAAGGTTATGATACCATAAGTACCAAAACCAATGGATCCCCGGATTATTTCACATTTACCCCGCCTGTTTTAAGTCTTACCCCAGCCATACCAACAGTGTACGCCTATTCGGACACGGTAGAATGGGAGCTGCGGTATACCAATCCTTCCTCTTCTTTTAACGCCTACAATATTTGGCTTTCGCCAAAAACAAGCACCAATATTAAGGTAGTAGAGATTCGCGATGCGGTTACGGATACTTTGATTAAGCCAACAAAGGATATATACCGCGCAGGTGTTTTGGGTGCTGCAAAAATGCGCAGGTTTAAAGTGCGGGCGGTATTTACAAGCTGTAATCCCGACAGTTTGGTGATGTATGGCTCCTACAACTGTGCGGAGTACCCAACAGATTTTGCCAGTTATCCCTGCACTCCAAATAAAGCCACCTTATATCTAGAGCCGCAAAACACGAGGCTTCAAATGACGCTAGTGGACAGCGCGAAAACACTGGATTTATGTGCTACAAATAAGCTTACCCTGCTGCTTGAGAACATTCAAGCCGTTTCTGCCTACAATACCAAAGTTCGCATTTCACTGCCCATAGGCATGAATGTGATATCGTCTTCAGTGCAGCTGCGCTATCCGCTGAATAGTTCTCCTGTGGGTATTGGTGCGCCAAAGTTGGTTAGCGGTACCGTATATGAGTGGGATTTGGCTGCGTTGAACTCAAAAATAGCAGCAGGCTTCAGAGGCACCACAGATACAGCGAAAAATAAGTTGCTCATAACGCTGCGCGTTACTACCAATTGCGACTATGCTTCAGGTTCTTTTGTTTCAGCACGCGGTGTAGCCAATTTGAAGTGCGGTAATGCCATACCGTCTATACCTGGTTTCTCGAATCCATTGGATATTAAAGGCGTAACCCGACCCTATTACACACTGGTTAAAAGTTGGGCAGATACCCTTTTGCCATGCCAAAAACCTATGTACGTCAAGACGAGGGTGATATACCTTGGTCCTGGGAAATCAGGTTCTAAAGACAGAATTGAAGTGTTTTTGCCTTTTGGAACCTACCTCGATACTTCTTATTGGAATGCCATTCGCAATGCGCCGGCTAAAGATTCCTTGGAAATCAAAAATATCAATGGTGCCCAATTGCTGAGTTGGCTTATGCCTAAAGGGATTGTTCCGGGCGATTCAATGGAATTTGATGTACGAGTGCAAGGCAAGTCTCAAGATATTACCTGCGGCCCTGCAGATGTTATCACACGTTCGGTAGTGGTGCAACCTGTAATATGTGTAACCACAAATACTTCCTGCGATATTAAGGTAATTACAGGCTCTGAGTTGGCCACTCCATGGGTTGACAAAGGCAGTATTGATCTCATAAGTCCTACGATTAAAACAGCATTGGTAAGTAGCGATTCTGAACGGGTACAACTTAGCTATATTATTAAAAACAACGGTCGCTACATGAGTAGCAGTAGCCCGATAATCGTGCGTTTCCATTACGACAAAAATGCCAATGGCAAATATGACAAATCAGATCCATGGATTGCTTCGGATACACTGAAAGCTTTAATGAATCCGGGCAGTAGCAAGGCTATGAGTCGCAATTTTGTGACCAAAGCGGGCTATAGTTGTGGAATATTGGCAGTCACGGATTCGGCCGCTTGCGCTTGTTTATTTGGACAGCGTATGTTCCCAGTGCCTTCCTTACAAAATGCAGGCAGAGACACCGCCATTTGTAGCGGTAAAGCACTGCGCTTGGGAGCATTCAATACGTCCGGCTTTAAGTACAAATGGAATGACGATCAGGTCATCAACAATGATACCCTCGCCATGCCTGACTTCACAGGGGCAAATCAAACTGGGTTGCCAGAAGCGTATACCTTGGTGCTGACAACCAACAGGGGCTTGTGTATTACTAAAGACACGGTAAACCTTACAGTGTATGCAAACCCAACCCTAAAGACTGTTACCAAAGATACCGAAATCTGCGAAAAAGCCATCGTGACACTTTCAGCCAAAACGACTGCAGGTAACGGAGGAAACAAGTACAGCTGGAGTCCGAGCAGTGGACTTACCAACACCACGAGTTTAAGCACCAATGCCAAGCCCGCCAACAACACCACTTACAGGATTACTGCGGTGGATGCAAAAGGCTGCACAGCAAGCGATACCAGCAGAATAAAAGTGAATCCTTTCCCTCGTGCTTGGTTTACTTGGCCAGTTACCTGCCAAGGCAATGATGTACCTGTCGATGATTCCTCATTTATAAGCAAAGGATCCATAGCCTTGAGAATATGGAAAGTGCCGGGTAATGATACCTTTGGTGTGAAGCAGATAAAGGTGGCTACGGGTACTTTCTCCTCTGTAAATGTGACCCTGATTGCCGAATCTGATATTGGGTGCGCCGATACGGTTACACGCAAGGTAGATGTAAAGGCGAATCCTAAGGTACGGTTTTCCATAGCAGATATCTGTGCATTTGACAGCAGTCGCTTTGTGAATACATCTACCATCGACAGTGGCAGTATTAGCGCATGGAAGTGGACCTTTGGAGATGGTGGCGTATCTTCATTGAAAGCACCGGTTCATAAATACAGTAGCTACGGCAGGTATGGGGTTAAACTCATTGCCTACAGCCAATCTGGCTGCGCGGATAGTTTGAGTGATTCTACAGATGTGTACCCAATGCCTTCTGCATCCATTGCAGTTGCGCCTATCTGTGAGAGGGATACCTTGCGCTATGCAGGAAATGTAAATCTCTATGGCGATACGCTTCAAACCCAAGAGTGGACTTGGGCCCAAGGCGGCTCCATAGGACAGAGCAAACCGCTGCGCTATGCAGATACTTTTGGATCGTATTCTGCGCGCTATGTGGTGAGAACGATTCATGGTTGTGCAGATACCACAATGAATACCGTGGCGGTGCACGCAGTGCCCAAAGCCCGCTTTACTTCAAGTACCGTGTGCCTAGACAGTATTACCAAATTCAATGATGGGTCTAGTATTCAAAAAGGAAGCATTGTTACCTACCGCTGGACCATGGGTGATGGTAGGAGCTATGTTGGC
>Ga0315904_10012187_pt1 | contig 10884 bp, 8 predicted proteins | sample LakEriMetagenome_6_FD_203529 | JGI IMG/M metagenome (GOLD analysis project Ga0315904, IMG submission 203529) | Freshwater fungal communities from buoy surface, Lake Erie, Ohio, United States - Buoy 12 MA120 | ecosystem: Environmental > Aquatic > Freshwater > Lake | place: USA: Lake Erie, Ohio... | reverse complement strand
CAAGCAGCAGGCGAGCGGCTGGGATCCGAGGCTCAGCGGAGATGAGCTGCGGAATGGACTGCGGAATGGACTGATGACTGGCGGCCGGGGCTGAATTTTGCCCGGTCTGTAAATTGCTTAGACTGATAGGGGAACGGTTCGTTTTCAAAGTGGCTGGAGATTGTCAGATGAAATGGCAGGGGTTTGTATTGACTGCTTTGTTGGCGGGGGCACTAGCCTGCCCGGAGTTGTCTGCCCAGCAGGTGACGTTTCATCGGGTGGGAGAGCGGGTCGAAGTGCAAATGGCAGACCGCCCCTTCACCACCGTGCATACGGCCGGTTTCACCAAGCCGATTCTCTACCCGCTGTACGCACCCCAGCAAGTGCCGATGACTCGCAGTTGGCCAATGGAGGAGCGACCCGGCGAGCCCCACGATCATCCGCATCACAAATCCGTTTGGTTCGCGCATGGCAGTGTAAACGGAGCCGACTTCTGGTTCGACAAGGCAAGCATTGAAGTCGTTGGGGTGGCGATTGACGAGGGGCGCTCTGAGTGTGTGCTCGAGACGCGTTGGTCGAACGCGGGTGAGGAACTGGCGACCGATCGAAGCGTCTTGCGATTCGGATTTGATGAGCGGGCGCGCTGGCTGGACTGGGACCTGACGGTCAAGGCGGGTAACCAGCCGCTGGTCTTCGGCGATACCAAAGAGGGAACATTCGCAGTCCGCACGCATCCTGATTTGCAGTTGACGCCGAATCCCAAAGACAACGTCGCGGAAGTGTTTGGCCGCGCGGTCAACAGCGAGGGCGACGCGGATAAGTCCATTTGGGGCAAGCGGGCTCGCTGGGTTCACTACTCTGGTCCAGTCGATGGGGTTGCGGTCGGGATGATGCTGATGGACCATCCCTCGAACTTGCGACATCCGACGACTTGGCATGCGAGGGATTATGGATTGGTCGCGGCGAATCCCTTTGGACTGCATGACTTTTTGGGAGAGCCCGCCGGGAGTGGCGAGTTCAAGTTGCTGCCTGGCCAGTCATTGCGGCTGGTGTACCGTTTGCTGGTTCATGCCGGGGAGGCGTCGGATGAGGCGCGACGCCAATGGTACGACGAGTTTTCCCAGCGGAAGTAGGGCGAGCCTGCCACCAGCGGGGGCTGGGGGAAAGACGTGCCCAAGAGCCAGCCAGCGGGAAAGCCGCAGCCAATCCCCGCGAGCGACTGCACGCGGAACGGCTCTGTCGCTGGTCATGGAACGTTCGATTTGCCGCAGTTGCGGAAGTGACGACGGCGGGGCGCCGGCTTGCTCGCTACTCGGCGGCAAGTCTGGCGGTTGCCGCGCAGAGTTCGCGAGCGCGATCGGCGGATTTGGCTTCGGCGACAGCCCGAACGATCGGCTCGGTGTTGCTCGCGCGAACCAGCAACCAGCTATCGGGCCAATCGAGCCGCAATCCGTCCAGATTGCTGGGGGTGGCGTCGGCGAAGTGATCGCGGAGCCGGTTGAGCAGCCCGGCGATGCGATCGCGCCCGATCGCGATGGTCGTCTTGTGGATTGCGTATTGCGGGAGCCGTGCGGCAAGTTGGCTGAGCGGCAGGTTCAGCCGCGCCATGCAGTCGAGGACTTGGGCCATGCCGACGAAGCTGTCGCGGACGTAGCCGACTCGGGGATCGATCGGGCCGCCGTTGCCTTCTCCGCCATAGACGGCTTGGTCGAGGAGCATGCGATCGGTGACGTTTGCTTCACCTACTGCGCTGAGGACCAGTCGAGAGCCGTGGCTTTGGCAGATGTCCGCGGCCATCCGGCTGGTCGAGCAGTTGGTGACCACGATGCCCTGTTGCTTGCTTGTGGCGAGTCGATGGTCGAGAACGATGGCGACGGTAAACTCCTCGCCGATGTAATGGCCGTTTTCGTCAATTAAGGCCAGCCGGTCGGCGTCGGGGTCTTGGCAGAAGACTGCGTCGGCGGCGAGTTTCACAGCGCGCTCGGCGGTAGAGCGGAGATTGTCAGCAGTCGGTTCGGGAGGATGCTCGAATAATCCATCCGGGCTGGGACCGAGCAAGGTCACATCACAACCAAGCTCCCGGAGGAGGCGTTCGCCCAAGACCGCGCCGGCTCCGTGGTTGCTGTCGAGCACAACGCGGAATTTGCGGCGGCGGATGGTCGCGACGTCGACGGTGGCCAGAACTTTCGCCAGATGGGCCGAGGTGGTATCGCTGAGCGGATGAAATCTGCCGATCTGATCGTGCGCGACCCAGCGAACATTTCGGGCATGATAATGTTCGATCACCCGTTCACCGGCGGCGGCAGGGATGACGCGACCGTCGGCCCCGAACAGCTTGATGCCGTTATAGGGCGGTGGATTGTGGCTGGCGGAGATTTGGATCCCGGCACAAGCCTGGTGCTCACGCACGAGCACCCCGGTGGTCGGAGTCGCCGCCGCATCGCCGTAGAGGACGTCGAGTCCGGAGGCTTGGAGCGTCGAGGCGATCGTTTGGGCAAAGAGGGAACCGGTCGCGCGGCCGTCGCGGGTCAAGACAACAGAGCCTTTGACTGGAAGTCCCGCGGCGAATGCGGCAGTGTATTGGGCTGCCACGAGCGGGGTGAGGCTTTCTCCGACGATCCCTCGCAAACCGGAGACGCTGATGATAAGTTGGGCCATGGAAATTCCCGCTTTTTCCGCAGTCAGTAATTGGGTTGAACCAGTTTTTACGATACCAAGCCGAAACCATGAATCCAACCGCTGCCCCCCAGGACATTGATGAATTGTTGGCGATCCTCCGCACGGCTGAGTCGTTGGGCGAAATATCGGACTCGGCGATCAAAAACATCGAGGATTGGCTGACCGAAAATCGCTATCGGCCCTATGTTGAGCAGATTGCCCAGCACATTCGGGAAAAGCGGTTCAAGCAGTTGGATGACGTCTTTTGGACGGTGATTCCCTTCGGAACCGGCGGGCGACGGGGGCGGATGTATCCGTTTGGCAGCAACGCGATCAATGAGCAGACGATCGGGGAGAGTGCCCAAGGCTTGGCGAACTACGTCAAACAAACCAAGCCCGGCGGTCCGTGGTCGGCGGCAATCGCCTACGACACCCGGCACCGATCGCGGGAATTCGCTGAACTCTGTGCCGATATCCTCGTGGCCAACGGGTTCACGGTTTACTTTGTCGATGACTACCGCAGCACGCCGGAGCTTTCCTTTCTGGTGCGCTGGAAGGGTTGCGACTGCGGGATTATGGTCACGGCGAGTCACAACCCGCCGAGCGACAATGCCGTCAAGGTTTATTGGTCGAATGGGGCGCAGCTGATACCGCCGCACGATAAGGCAGTAATTGCTGAGGTGGGTCAGGTGCGGGAGATCCAGCGGAGTGATTTTGCCTCGGGTGTAGCCAGCGGCAAGATCAAGTTTTGCCGGGAAGAAGCAGATGCGGCGTTATTGCGGGAACATCTGGAGCAAAGTTTCGGCGGTCCGCGAAACCTGAAAGTGATCTACTCGCCGCTGCACGGCGTGGGGGAATTCAATGTCGGCACGCTGCTCAAGGCCGCTGGCTTTGCGGATGTCGAGATTTATGAACGGCATCGGGAACCGAGTGGAGACTTTCCCAACGTTCCGGGGAATGTGTCCAACCCCGAAAACGCTGCGGTATTCGAAGAGATCATTGAACGCGCCAAGCAGACCGGAGCCGAGTTGATTCTGGCGAGCGACCCGGATTGCGATCGCATGGGAGCAGCGGCGCCCGTGGGACTCGATCCGCGGGGAGAATGGAAGACGTTTAATGGCAACCAACTCAGTGCCCTGCTGGGAGAGTTCGTGCTCAGTCAACGGCAGGCGCGAGGGGAGTTGAAGCCATCCAGCTATGTGGTCACGACCTTGGTGACCACGCCGCTGCTGGAGAAGATTGCCCGGCGTTATGGCGTGCGCTTTTTGGGCAACAACCTGGTGGGCTTCAAGTGGATTTGCAATGTGATGGACGAAGTCGGAGCGAGCGACTTCGTTTATGGAACGGAGGAGTCGCACGGCTTTCTGGTAGGAGAATATTGCCGGGATAAAGATGGGGCGATCGCCTGTCTGCTGATGAGCGAATTGGCTGCAGCGGTTAAGGCCTCGGGGAAGAGCCTGCACCAGTATCTGGATGAGTTGTACGGCACTTATGGGGTCCATTTGGAGCGGCTGGTGAACATCCAGATGGAGGGTTCGGACGGGATGCGGCGGATGCAGCGCCTGATGGAGCGATTCCGGACAGCTCCCCCCGCGACATTGGGCGGGCTGCGGGTCAGCCGATGGCGCGATTATCTCAACGGTCTGCAGGGTGAAGCGGGAGGAGCTTCGCGGCCGTTGAGCGGCCCCAAGGACAACCTGATTTTTCTCGAGACGGAGGTTCCGGGAAATTACATTGCCGCCCGTCCATCGGGCACGGAACCGAAGGTCAAGTTCTATCTGTTTACGTTCGCCCCGCCAGCGAGCGGAGCTGAACTGGAGCAGAGTCGAGGGGAGCTTAGTCGGCGGCTTGACGGTTTTGTGAGCGACCTGAAGAATTTCGCAACGGCGGTCGAGTAGGCCTCCAGAGAGAGGACTCTTTCGGCCAGCTTGAGCGGCGAACCCTGGTCGGCCCAAGGATGGTGCATAGTCGGATAGTAGGCGACGTGTCGGAGCGGAAGCGAACAGCCGGGAAATGAAATGGCGGCGATGGACGAATGGCAAGCGGACGACGAGGACCCGGCTGCGGAGCAGGAAACGGAGTCGGCGGAGCCCGCGTTGAGCGAGTTGCCTGAGCTGGCCGAAGAGGGACCGCTGGACCCGGCGGTCGTGATTGGGCGCGAGGCGCCATCGTTGAAGGTGCGAAGTTTCCCGCAAATCCCCGGGGTCTATCTGATGAAGGATGACACGGGGCAGGTGATTTACGTCGGCAAGGCGAAGAACCTCCGCAACCGGGCGAGCAGTTACTTTCACAAAGCGGCTGCGATTGAGATGCGGACGGCCCATTGGGTTGGGGAGATTGCCGACGTCGATTACCTCGAGTGCGAGAGCGAAGTCGATGCGCTGCTCGTCGAAGCGCGGCTGGTCAAGGACATTCAGCCGAGGCACAACAAGGACCTCAAGGACGATAAGACCTTTCCGTACTTGCAGATTACGACGGGTGAGGATTTTCCGCGGGTCGAGATTACCCGTACCCCGCAGCCGACGGGGGTGAAGCTGTATGGGCCCTTTCCGAGTGCGGGCAGCGTCCGCGGCGCCCTGCAGGTGCTGCAGCGCATTTTCAAGTTTCGCACTTGTGAGCTGGATATCGAGGCGGGGGACCAGCGGTGGCGCTGGTTTCGTCCTTGCCTGCTCGCAAGCATCAAACAGTGCAGCGCGCCGTGTAACTTTCGAATCACGCGTGAAGAATACCGCAAAGACATCCGCCGTCTGCAGATGTTTCTGGAAGGGAATAAGCAGCGGTTGCTTGCCAAAATGCGCGAGGAGATGAGCGAGTTCGCCAAGGCCTTGAACTTTGAACAGGCGGCGCGGATTCGGGATGAAATCCAGATGCTGGAAAGTCTCGATCGGCGTGGCGAATTGGACACCCATGCCCAGCCGGAAGTTTTTTATGTCGATCCCAAACGGGGGTTGGCGGGGCTGCGGAAGGTGCTGGGGCTGAAGGAAACGCCCCGGACGATCGAAGGAGTCGATATTGCCCATTTGGGAGGGACTCAGACGGTCGCAAGCCTGGTTCAGTTCATTGACGGCTTGCCCTTCAAGCCGGGCTATCGCCGCTACAAGATCGAAAGCGTCACGGGGGTCGACGACTTTCGGAGCATTCACGAAGTCGTGGCGCGGCGGTTTCGACGGAAGTCGGATGAGGGAGACGTGTTCCCCGATATTCTGCTGATTGATGGCGGGAAGGGGCAACTGTCGGCCGCGGTGGCTGCGTTTGAGACGCAGGGGATCACCCCGCCAGTCTTGTTGTCGCTGGCCAAACGCGAGGAAGAGATTTTCCTTCCGGGCAAGAGCGAGCCGATCAAATTGACCCGCCACTCGTTTGGTTTGCGCTTGCTGCAATATGTCCGGGACGAAGCACATCGCTTTGCCCAGCATTATCACCATATCCTGCGGGGCAAAGCGCAACTCGAGGAGTAGCGGTGTACTGCCCGCAGCGATAAGCGGGCCCTGATTTCCCGGGTCTTAGACGATCAGCATCGCATCGCCGTAGGAGAAGAAGCGATATTTTTCGGCGACCGCCTGGCGATAGGCTTCACGAATCAGTTCTTGGCCACCAAACGTTCTGACGAGCACCAGCAGCGTGCTTTTGGGGAGATGGAAATTGGTCAGCAGTCCATCGATGCAGCGGAATTCGAAGCCGGGGCGGATAAACAGGTCGGTCAGGCCTTGCCACGGAGCCAGCGGCTGATGCCGGGCGGCTGTCTCCAGCACGCGCACGGAAGTCGTACCGACCGCGAGCACCCGGCCCCGACGCTCCCGGCATTTTTCGATTTCGGTCACCGCGCGTTCATCTAACTGCCCCCATTCGGAATGCATCTCGTGCTCGTTCAGCCGCTCGACGCTGACCGGGCGAAAGGTGCCGATGCCGACATGCAGCGTGACTCGGGTGAGTGAGACTTCGGCATTGACCAAGCGGTCGACCAGCGGCTTGGTGAAGTGCAGTCCCGCGGTCGGGGCTGCGACACTGCCGGGATGCTTGGCGAAAACGGTTTGATAATCCTTGACGTCCGAGTCCATCATCTGGCCGTCGCGGATGTAATGAGGAAGGGGCACGCGGCCGACTTGTTCCAGTATCTGGAAAGCGGAGTCGGAAGAGTCGGGCCGAGCAGCCCAGGCGCCACCCGAGAGCCGCGCGAGCAACGTGAGTCGTACGCGTGGTACGCCGTCCCGGTCGGTAAGGGAGACGGTTTCTCCCGGTTGGATTTTGCCTCGGGTCTTGGCCAAAAGCTTCCAGATGCCTTGCTCATCGGCTTGCAGGAACAGCCCATCCCAGCGACCACCCGAAGAATCACGTCGGCCTGTGAGCTGGGCCGGAATCACTTTGGTGTCGTTCAGGACGAGTAAGTCGCCGGCGCGAAGAACCTCCGGAAGGTCGCGAATGTGAGCATGGTTGATTTCGCCGCGGCCTCGGTCGACGACCATCAATCGGGCATCCTCGCGACGACTGGAGGGGTGCTGGGCGATCAGCTCCTTAGGCAGGTCATAGTCGTAAGCCTGAATCGAATCGAGGTCATCGGAAGGAGTCGGCGTGTGCTGGGTCATTCAGGGCAGTGGGGGCTTGGCAAAAGGCGGCTGGCGAGGAAAGAGTCGCAAAGGACTCTGCCGAGCAGCAATGGAGTTCCTCGATGAATCAATCTGCAGTGAGTCTAACAAAGTCTGGCGGGGACGAGACGGGCAGGTCCCTGAGAGCAAGGCGGATTGCTTTCGGACATCGCAAAGGCTGGCAAAAGGCGAGCAAAAACGGAACAGGCAAAAACGGAACAGACTTTCGCTCGGCGGGCACCGCGATAGACAATTCACCGCCATCCCCATCCCGACCGCCGACTCCCTTCGAATCGCTGTCCTCACAAGTCAAAAAAATTGAGGGTTTAGACCTGTTGACCGCGGTGGATTGGGGAGCTTTAAAAGGAAAGCCAAGACCTAGCCAGCCAGCGCCACGAACGGGAGCGGCGGGACGAGTCGGGCCCGAGTGCTCTAAGGCCAGCCAAATGATGCGTCTTTTTGGCGCATCGTTTGGTTTCGGTCTGCGTTTGGGGTGGTGAGATGCGGGTTGGCACCGAACGTTTGGGAGCGTCATGACCACGTCGAGTGATAGCCGGGCCAGTAAGGCAATATTGCCACTTTCCCCTGAAAAACGTGCAAATCGTTGGTTGCGGGCGAGGCTGGGGGTGAGTTGCCGGGCGTCGGAATGGGCCGCAGCCAAGCGTGGGTGCCAGAGCACGACCGAGCAGGTCGTGATGGATGTATGGCGTAATGTCGCTGGAATTGCCGCAATAACGGGCGTTAGTTTACCATTAGAGACCTTGCGGACTTCGAAGCAATCTGGACACTGTTGTCTTGCTGTTCACCGGTAAGTTTTGAGAACAATCGATTGAATCCTATGTGCGGAAAACCATTTGCTGTTTCTTGGCGTTCGCTGTCTTCCCTGCTGTTGGCGATAGTTGGGGTTTTAGCCCTTCCCGGAGGGGTCTTTGCGGGTGAAGCGGACCTGATCATTCCCGATTTGAGCAAGCAGGTGATTGCTTTTGGAATGACGGGGTACACCCTGCTCCTGATTGGGGTGGTGGTCAGCATTCTGGGGCTCGGCTTTGGATTGTGGATTTACAGCCAGCTGAAGGCGTTGCCGGTGCATCGCTCGATGCTTGAAATCTCTGACCTGATTTACGAAACCTGCAAGACATACCTGGTGACGCAGGGGAAGTTTATCTTGATCCTGTGGTTGTTTATCGCAACAGTTGTGGCCGTGTATTTCGGCAAGTTGGCCACGTACAAAGACCCGGTGACGCATGCTGAAACCAGCGGATTCCCTCTGAATCTGGTGATCGTGATTTTGATTTTCTCCCTGATCGGGATCGCCGGCAGCTACCTGGTTGCCTGGTTCGGTATTCGGGTTAACACCTTCGCCAACTCTCGGACCGCGTTTGCCAGTTTGCGAGGCAAGCCCTATCCCTGCTACGCCATTCCGCTGAAGGCCGGTATGAGCATCGGGATGATGTTGATTAGCGTCGAGTTGCTGATCATGCTCTGCATTCTGCTGTTTGTCCCCGGCAGCTACGCGGGCCCATGCTTTATCGGATTTGCGATTGGTGAGAGTTTGGGTGCGGCGGCGTTGAGAATCGCCGGTGGTATTTTCACCAAGATTGCCGATATCGGTTCGGACTTGATGAAGATCGTCTTCAAGATCAAGGAAGACGACGCCAGAAACCCGGGTGTGATTGCGGACTGCACCGGAGATAACGCCGGCGACTCGGTGGGGCCGAGTGCGGACGGTTTTGAGACTTACGGCGTGACCGGAGTCGCCCTGATTACCTTCATCCTGCTCGCGATCAATCAGGCGGTGGCCGGCGAAGGTTACCAAACACTGCAGATTCAATTGCTGGTTTGGATTTTCGTGATGCGGGTGATGATGGTGGTTGCTTCGGCAGCGAGCTACTTCATCAACGAGGCGATGACCAAGGCAAGCAGTGAAAACGCTGACAAAATGAACTTTGAAGGTCCTTTGACCCGTTTGGTCTGGATCACTTCGATTGTTTCGATTGCCCTGACCTACGTGGTCTCCTACGTGACGATTGGCCCGATGGCGAGCGGCGGTCCGCTCGCCGGCAATGAGACGCTTTGGTGGAAGCTGTCGTCGATTATCTCGTGCGGCACGTTGGCGGGGGCGATTATTCCTGAGCTGGTCAAAATCTTCACTTCGACCGAATCTGCCCACGTCGAGGAGGTCGTTTCCTCTTCGAAGGAGGGTGGCGCGTCGCTGAACATTCTTTCCGGTCTGGTGGCTGGTAATTTCTCCTGCTACTGGCTGGGGATGAGCATTGTCGGTTTGATGGCACTCGCTTACTACTTCTCGATGCCGGGGCAGGGTTTGGACCCGGTGATGCTCGCACCGCCGGTGTTTGCATTCGGTCTGGTGGCGTTCGGTTTTCTGGGCATGGGACCAGTGACGATTGCCGTCGACTCGTACGGTCCGGTGACGGACAACGCCCAGTCGGTTTACGAGTTGTCGCTGATTGAAAGCGTCCCGAACATCAAGGAAGAAGTCCGCCGCGAATTCGGATTCGATGTCGAGTTCGAGAAGGCGAAGCACTTCCTCGAAGAAAATGATGGTGCCGGCAACACTTTCAAGGCGACCGCGAAGCCAGTTTTGATTGGCACGGCCGTGGTGGGTGCGACGACGATGATCTTCGCGATCATCATGAACCTCACCGAGCAATTGACCAACCAGGCGGCGATACAAAGTTTGTCTTTACTCAACGCTCCGTTCATGCTCGGTTTGGTTTCCGGCGGTGCGATTATTTACTGGTTTACCGGTGCTTCGATCCAAGCGGTGACCACGGGTGCCTATCGGGCGGTCGAGTTCATCAAGGGTAACATCAAGCTGGAAGGGGTCACCAAGGCCTCGGTGGAAGACAGTAAGAAGGTCGTGGAGATCTGCACGAAGTATGCTCAAGCGGGCATGTTTAATATCTTCCTCAGCGTGTTTTTCGTCTCGCTGGCGTTTGCTTTCGTCGACCCTTATTTCTTTATCGGCTACCTGATTTCGATTGCGATTTTCGGGTTGTACCAAGCGATTTTCATGGCGAATGCCGGTGGCGCCTGGGATAATGCCAAGAAGGTTGTCGAAGTTGAGTTGAAACAAAAGGGAACGGACCTTCACGCCGCGACTGTGGTGGGTGATACCGTCGGCGACCCGTTCAAGGATACCTCTTCGGTTGCATTGAACCCGGTGATCAAATTCACCACGTTGTTCGGTCTGTTGGCCGTCGAACTTGCGGTCAGCATGGGCAAGCAGTCGTTTGCTGGGGAGTTTGCCGAGAAGTATGGTGTCTCGCTGAACGCGGTGATTGCCGGCGTCTTGTTCCTGATTGCGAATTTCTTTATCTGGCGCTCGTTCTACGGAATGCGGATCGGCGGTCGGGGTCGCAAGTAATTCGCGTCTGGTCTTCCCGCCGCCAAGCGATGCTCGCCGCGTTGTGAAGCGATGCTCGCTGCGTTGTGAAGCGATGCTCGCTGCGGGGGAGACGGAACTTGCTAAAATTGGAAGCGGTCGTTTCAGAAATTGAAACGACCGCTTTTTTTTGGGTCGGGCAGGCTGATAGGGTCATCCGGTCCGGAGCAGTCAGGGGCGGGGAAGTAGTCTACGCCTGAGGGGCTGCGGAGGGTGGTTCCCTGGGCAGTCTCCAGGTTGGCCTGACTCAGGTTGGTT
>Ga0315904_10012181_pt1 | contig 10885 bp, 15 predicted proteins | sample LakEriMetagenome_6_FD_203529 | JGI IMG/M metagenome (GOLD analysis project Ga0315904, IMG submission 203529) | Freshwater fungal communities from buoy surface, Lake Erie, Ohio, United States - Buoy 12 MA120 | ecosystem: Environmental > Aquatic > Freshwater > Lake | place: USA: Lake Erie, Ohio... | reverse complement strand
CGATCTGCAGCACACGGCCACGCCACAGAAAACGCATGTTCTGCGTCATTCCTGACAGGTAACGGATGCGGACACGGTGCGTGATCGTCACGTCCTGCTGACCAGCCGCCAATGCCTCGCGGGCCGAAACGCCTTCAACGCTGGCCCAGACAGTGGCAAACGTGGCCCATGACAGCACGGTTTCGCCGATGCCGTTGCGGCTCTCGGTTGCCTGCTGCACCGTCACACGCTCTCGGAGATTGCCAGCGTTGATCATGTGCCATACAGCACGATGGTGTACGTGCCAGTGTTCGCGGCCGTTTCAATGAGTGCGTCTAACGATGCCGGAACAGCAGAGCACGCAACCTCGTTGTTCTTGGAAACAAGGGCCACGTTGTCGTTTGCGTCATGCAACTTGCGGAACTGACCAGGTGCCCCTTGGAACGCAAACGCAATGTGAGAAATGGCAGTGCTGGCGAACGTGACGAGATTGCCGCTGGCGTCTCGATATTGCGTGGAGTACAGGTTCAGAAACACCTGACTTGTGCCTGCGGTGCCAGTCACCACCGCCACCTTGCCGGCCGTGTAACCGACGCTCGACGCAAGCGACACCACCTTCAGCGACGTGGTGCCGTCCGTGTCGTGAAACAAGGCGTCTACAGCGATCCGGCCTTCAATACTCATCGGTACGATCCCCAGCGTTGCGAGTCGAGAAGCGACTTGACGCCGTATGGCACGTCTTGCGGCACAGCACCGCTAGAAACAGCCGCCTGCCTAGCGCCGTCGTACCAGTGAGCCACGAGCATCAGGATGGCGTGGCGGATGCCGGCTGGCACGCTCGTGCCGCTGGCGCCGTAGCCGGCCCACCACGTCACAGCCACGGCGTTGTAGTCGTCGAGGTTCGCCGGCCACGTCCCGGCACGCAGCTGCCGCACCACGCCAGGCGTCGAGTTGCGGTCCACCCGGTACGCCGTCGTGGACAGCGTGGCCGTTGAGTCGTCGCCCAGCGTGTAGGTGAGCGACACCGCAGTGGCCGTGCCGCTCGTGGCAATCGGCGGCCTGGGCAGCTCGATCTCGTAGGGGAACGAGTCCAGCCGCATCGTCCACTGCGTGTTGATCAGCGTGCGGTCAAGGTACTGCTCGCACCACTCACGGGCCGCCGTGATCAGCGTGGAGATGTAGGAATCGTCGTCGCTGATATCCACACGCAGGTGGGCCTTGGCCTCGGATACCGAGACGGGCTCAACCGCCGGCGGCGTCGCTCTGGTCAGGCTGCGGTACTGCACGGGGGCGTCCTCGTTTCCTGGGCGTGGCGTCGGCCGTCTCGGCCCGGTGCTCGATGGCCGCCGTCTCGATGGTCTGCTGCTTGTCCTCGACGGCGATGCCTCGGCTGATCCAATCGTTCGCCATGCCGTCGGGAACGTCCGGCAGCACCTGGCCACGCTTGTAGTGCCGGTAGCTCATCAGCATCCTTATCTTCATGATTCCCCCACCCTCCATGCAGTTTCGGGCCGCTTGCTCGTGGACGTGAACTCATTCGCCCACTGAAAAACCGGGCTCGTCAGGTTGCGGCCCGGCCACGTCACGACGTACTCGCCGTGGCCCAGCACGACACGGGGCGAGACAAAGACCCGGTTGCCGCTCGCTCGCCAGTTGGCCCAGAATGCAATGTCCGAGTCCAATCTGCCTTCGCCCCACGAGCCCTCGGGGTCGGGCTTGCTCCAGAACCACGGCTTCTTTGCTCGCTTGAGTGCGGCCGTGCTGATCACCGTCAGGCCGAAGTGGGCCGTGTCCACCTCTTGAATGGGCTCGGCAAACCACGACGGTGGCAGGCTTGTGTGCCCGGCATCCGGCGGCGAATCCAGCGTGCCCTTGAGCGTGAGCATGGGGCGGCCGTCTTCACGCTTGGTTTGCAGCCCGGTGATGGCATCGCACTGGAAAGTCATCGCCATGGCAAAGAGCGTCTCCACGTCTTCCTTCGTGAAGAACGTGTCGTAATCAATCGCCAGCAGGTACTCGGCCTTGTCGATGAACTGCTCGAACACCCGGGTGTTCACTTGGTCCCAGAAGCAGCCCGTGCCCAGTGTCGGCCGGATGCCGAGCGGCATCAGAGCCTGAGCCCAGGCAAAGAAGTTGCTGGTGAATCCGAGACGGGGCATCGACAGAACGGCCTCGACTCGGATATCTACCTGCGTGTCACCGACACGGACGAGCATGGTGGCCCCTCAAATGGAAACGGCTGGCAGAGCGTAGAGCCCTGCCAGCCGTCCACTGTGCCGCATGTGTCAAGCGTCAGCCGTTGACGAGCGTGCCGACGTTCTTGGTGGCCGCCGAGAACGGAGCCTCTTCGGCACGGCCCAGACGGGCCACGCTCGAGATGGCAACCGTGTTGCCCGGCGAGGTGTAGAGCGTCAGATACCGACGCTTGCCACGCATGTCCACATTGAACCGGGCGACGTGCCCAACGGCCGCCCCGGTCGTGGTGCCAGCCGCCACCGTGAAGTCGGTGCCGCCCACGAACCCGCTGATGTTCGTCTGGCCGGTGCCGGTCACGTCGTGCTGCGTCAGCCGGAGAACCGGAGCCGCATTGCTGGTGGTCGCCGTGAACGGCGAGTACACCACGTCGATGGAAACGTACTCGAAGCCCAAGGTGTCGATCTCGTGGCTGTGGGTGGCCGAGGCCGCCACACTCGCCGCCGAACGGGCGTCCGTCTTCGTCGCTGCGATCTGGATCATGGGAGCAGTTCTCCGTGGAAGGAACTAGGTTCAGGACGCCGTCTTGAGCGCGATCACCGGGCCCGCCTCGGTCGTCGAGCCGAGCGAGTGGAACACCGCATTGGCACGCACGATGCCGGTCACGAGGGTCTGGTCATACTCGACCAGCCGCTCCTGACTGACACGCAGGGCGTAGCCCTGACGCAGGCCGAGGGCACCAGCCATGGCCATGTCACCGAAGAGCACCTTGATCTTCGACGCATCCGTGCCGAGCGTGCTGTTCATCACATGCACAAGCGTCACGGGGTAGCCGAGGAACGTCAGGCCGAAGCCCTGTGCCACGCTGGCGTTGCCGCCCTGGCCGAGATCCAGCCGCTGCATCGCAGCGTGGTAGCCGGCCGGCGAGATGTACCACCGGGCACCAGGCAGGGCGTAGCGGGGGCACTTGGCGAGCACGGCAAGGAAGTCTTCCTTGTCGAGCGTCTCGAAGGAGTTGTTGCCGCTGGCCGCCGTCGCCACGCTGGCGGTGAACGGGGCGGTGTCGATCTTGACCGCCACGCCGTGGTGGCCGCCGAAGGCCGAGGTGCCCGTGCCGGTGAAGACCGCTTCGTCGAGGGCCTTGGCCACCGACAGCGAGTGCTCCGTGGCGATCAGGTCGGCGATGCCCACGCCGTCGGCCCACAGTTCGTTGCTGACCTTGGTGGCCACGCCGAACTTCTGGGCGACCAGCTGCACCTGCGTGCCGGTCATGTCGCTGTAGGTGAACTCGCTGCCTTCGCCGAGCCACGCACCGGTGACGCCGGTGAGCCGCTTCGGGATCATCAGCGTGTCGCTGGCCATCGAAAAGTTCTGCAGGGCCGTGGGGGCCACGCCGTACGTCTCGACGTTGCGGATGATCTCGTTCGACACCTCGTCAGGCACGGCGAAGCCGCCGGTGCTGTTGACGCCTTCGACCATCGTGCGGCTCTCGACGCCGTGGTCAGCACACCACCGCCGGGCGTTGTCGTCGCCGGCGAACTTGGCACGCAGCCACTGGCCGAAACGGTACGCCGTCTCGTGCGAGCGGAACGCCTTGAGCTTGCGGCCGTCCCGCACCGGCTCGATGCGATTCTCGACCGCACGCACCTCGGGGGCCGGCGAGCAACGCTCGGCCACGCTGCGGAGATTCTTGGCCGACTCGACCACCTTGACCTCGAAGTCGATCGAGGCGGCGAGCTTCTGAGCCCGCTCGGTCAGGCCGGTGAGCTCCGCATCACGGGACTCGAGATCAGCCTGGTTGTCGGTCTGCAGGGCCGTGAGCGAGTCAATCCGCTCGGCAACGTCGTTGGCTTCGGCGCGAAGAGTCGAGAGGCGGTCCATGTGTGATCTCCAGCGGCGTGATTGCCGATGGAGTCCACTGTGCCGCTATGCACCCGGCCTCTTGCAGAACCTGACTTGCGAAACTGTTGTTTTGACAAACGCCACCGCACGAGCACCGCACCGTGGGCAACGGAGATACCGCTGCCGTTCATCGCCGCAGGCACGACTAGAGCGGCACCGCAACTTCTCGCCGCAGGTGCAGCGGGCCTCAGACATTGCGGAGCCTCAGCATGGCGGCCCACGCCTGGGCGACGCCACGCATGGCCGAACGCACAGCAGGCGGGGCCGCTGGCTCGCCCTGTGACGCAAGCCATGCCTCATAGGAACGCATGGCCACGCCGGCACTCGTCTGCGGGTACGCCGGCACCAACACTGGGCCAACGTCGTACAGGCCCGAAACCTCTCGGATCTGCCGCACGGCCTTGCCGTCCTCGCCGGTGCGAAACGACTCGTGCTTGGGGTCCACGGTGAAGGCGAACGACGAGCCACGCACGTCACGACGCTGGATGAGCTCCAGCACGTCGGCCCGGCTCACGGGCGGCGTCACCACGTACCGCAGCCCCTTGTCGTCGCTGGACAACTCCAGCGTGCCAGACGACGTGCGGCCCAGCACGATGTTGCTGTCATGGTTGAACAGTGCGACCACGTCGCCCTTGCCACGCTGGCGGCCAAGGATCTTGTCGAACGCACCCGGCAGGATCTCTTCCTTGAACCCGCCCAGGTCGAGGCTCAGCCGGTTGTACACGGCGGCGTACCCAACGATGGCGGCCCGGCCGTCGGCACGGCTTTCGACAACGAGCTCGTTGTCATCCTCAAAGGCGAAGTCCCGGCGTTCAATCTCCATCGGTCTGCTCCTCTGTTTCGGCGTCGTCCTCGAGCTCGTCGGCCGGGCTGTCCTCGGCTTCGACCACCGGCGGCTCGGCCACCGGTTCCGGTGCAGGCGGCTCCTCGCCGGCCTTGTCCAACGTGGTCATGTTCAACTGAATGAAGTGCTTGTCGCCCTCGGGACCGAGCGGGTTGAGATTCTCCATCTCACGCACTTCGTTGATGCTCATCCAGCCGTTCTGGATCGCCGAGACGTAGTAGGCCGAGCGGCTCGCGTGATCGCCCCGCAGCAGGCCGCTGACGTTGTGCTCGGCAAAGTACTTCTCGTCGTCGTCGATCAGGTCACGGGCAATGGCCGCCTCCCACCGCTTGAGATGCGGCAGCAGGCAGTGCTGGACGAACTCGGTGCCCTGCACTTCGATGTTGCTGTATGTCGAGCGGGTGAGATCCTGAATCATGTGCGGCGGCACACGGAACGCCCGGCAGATCTCAATGACTTGGTATTGGCGAGTCTCAAGGAACTGGGCCGCCTCGTTGCTCTGCGAGAGCTCGTGGGCCTTCACACCGTTGGGCAGCACAGCCGTCCGGTGGGCACGATCCGGCCCACGGTGCATTCGCTCCCACTGCTCACGCAGACGCTCGGCCGCCTCGACGGGAATCGGGTTGTCGGACTCCAGCACGATGCCAGGGCGAGCACCGTTGCCGAAGTACGTGGCCCCGTGGGCCTCCAACGCTTGAGCCAGGCCGATGGCGTTTTGGAACAGCCGGTACGTCGGGATCGGGTGGATGCCGTCGCTGGTCGTGTACCGCAGGGCGAAGATCTGCTCCTGGCGGTACACCGTCTGCCGGCCATCCGGCTCACGGTAGAGGTAGCGAATCTGGCCGTTCTCTAGCCGCTCCTCCTCCATGCGTGACGAGTGCAGCGGCCAGAGCTCGCCCACCGTGCCGCGGGGGCCGGGCCGCTTCTCGGCGTAGCTCGCCCCGTAGTGCAGGTAGAGCCCGGTCATCCAATCCCGAAACTCCTGAGCCGTCTGCCACGGATTCGGCTGCGTGTGCAGCAGGCGGTACAGCGGATGCTCGGGCACCTTACGCTTGCCGCCCGTCGTCACTCGTTCGTACAGGTGCAGCGGCAGAGACGACACCGAATCCGAAATAACACGGATGCACGCCGTGTAGGCCGAGCAGGCCATCGACGTGTCGGCGTTGACTCGGATGCCCGAAGACGTGCGGCCACCGCCCATCTCGCCCCAGTCGATGCCACGGAGCTCGTGCATCCGGTAGTCGTTGGTGGCTGTCTCGCTCATAGCGTGATGATGTCCCAGTTCTGTTCGGCGGCCTTTCGCACGCTGTTGGCCTCCCATCCGCCCAGGGCGAAGATGAGAGCCACGATGCCGTCAATGCGACAGGTGCTTTTCTTCTTGACGGGCCGTATGTCCTCGAACGCTCCTGTCTCAACCGTCACGCCTGCGGCCATCCAGCTCAGCACTGGGTTGCCTCGGTGGCGAATCTTTTGCTGGAGCACTAGGCTCTCCAGCAACTTGGTAGGGCTGCTCATCGAGCGGAAACCCTGCCCAAATGATTCCACGGCCAACCCCGCTCCTTGCAGTTCCACGCCCAACTGCACGGCCCCTGACATGTCCATCAGCACCCGCTCCACTTGGTGCTTCTTGGCGTACTCAAGCACGTACTCTCGGATGACGCCGTGGTCGATGACGTTGCCGCTGGTCGCCGTGATCCAACCTTGATCCACCCAGTGCTGGAACGGCTGGCGGTCTGTCCGCTCACGCTCCATGATCAAATCCCGTGGGCTGAACAACATGCAGTCCACGTCGAAGGTGCCATCGTCGTGCGGAAACAGGGCGGTGACGGCCGACAAGTCCGTGCTCTTCGACAAGTCCATGCCGAGGATGCAGGGGCGGCCAGACAGCGGCACAGGCGGAGGCAACGCACAGGCGGCCCACTTGTCTGGGTCGAGGAATCGGTTGCTTGTCTCTGTCCAGATTCCCAGCGAGTAACGCAGCCAGCCATTGAGTTTCGTGGCCTTGTTGCGGGCCTCCATGGCGTCGGCCGCAAAAGACTCCTCGGTCATGGTGACGCCCATGCCAGGGTTGCACCGCCGCCAGACCGCCGGCGAGAAGTAGTCGTCCACGTCCTTCTGAGCGGCCCAGATTCTGCCGTAGAAGCGTGGGTCGTACGCCGGATCCGCAATCACCTGCTCGGCGTACTCGTGCTGCTCCCAGCAAATAGATTGCCGGTCGCTGCCGGCCGTCGTGATGGTGCAGATGAGCGGCTGCGGCCGTGATCGACCGGAGTACCGCAACGCTTCCCACAGCTTTCGGTCGGGCTGGGCGTGCAGTTCGTCAAAAAACACGAACGAGTACGACGGCCCCTCCGCAGATCCTGCATCACGAGAGATGACCCGCAGGCTGCTGTTGTTGCTGCGGTTCACAATCGTCTTGCGGCTGTCGATCACCTCGAGCAGGCCACGCAGCTCAGGTGACCCAAGAATCATCTTGGCCGTTTCGTCGTAGATGATTCCCGCCTGGTTGCGGTCCTTGGCGGCGATGCACCCCAGTTCGCCGACGCCTTCCATGACGAGATGCCAGATGGATAGGCACGAGAGCAGCGTGCTCTTGGCATTCTTCTTGGGAACCTCGAAGTAAGCCACCCGATACCTTCGCCGGCTGTCCTTGTCCTTCCACCCGTAGAGCGGCCGGATGACTTCGTCCTTGTGCCAGTCCAGCAGCTGGATCGGATCGCCAGCCTTGGCCGTCGCCCCGTCCTTCGTGTGGACGCAGACGCTCTGAAGGAAGTCGATGACGAGATCGGGATCCGTCGGGTCGTACGAAAAGCCCTCTACCCACTCACGCCTTCTGGCGGCGGGCAAGGAACTTGGACAGGACGCTTTCTTCCTTGGCATCCGGCTCAACCTTGAGGCTCGTTCTGGCCGCTGGCGACAGGCCAAAGTCGCTCTCTAACTGCCGAAGTTGGGCCGCTAACTTGTTGGCTATCGAGACTTCGGGACGCTGTGCGATGTACTTTACGTCGCCCTTGTCGTTGAGAATCGGGTACGTGTCGCCCTCTTTCTTGAGTTTGGCACGGGTGGCAAGCCACCACTCGTAGGTGTCGCAGTACCTAGCCAACGCTTCTACGTCGGCACGAGTCATCACCTTGACGGCCTGGAGCAGCGGCAGCAGCTCGGCCCACTTGCTGGAAGCAACTTCGCCGAGGTGCGTCGGCATCACGACGCCATCGGCTGGCGGCTGCGGCTCAGACTTGTTCAGGCGCCGGCGGCCGGGATTGCCCCGAACGATTTTCAGCGGCGTTGGCTCTGGCTTGGGTCCGCGACGGCCCATGACCTACCCCCTAGCGGAAACTTGCGACTGCGCACATGGAGCAGGCGACCGGGGTTTTTATCGTGGTAACTTGGGGTGATTTCACCCACCCTGCCTTCCGCCAGTTTGGCAGGCGACAGGAATGGTTTCTGTTTGCTTGGCCGTCGTGGCTGCGTGCTTACCTGACCACTCGCGCTGCTGCTCTTCTCTGGTCTTCCTGCCATGGCACTTAATGCAAAGCGTCTGTCCGTTCGCCACGTCGTACCTGGCTCCACCTTTGCTGATAGGAACTATGTGGTCGGCCTGCGCCATACGCTGGGCCACCCGCCCGCAATGCTGGCACTGCCACGCATCCCGGGTGAGCACGGCCTGCCGCCACTTCTTGTGGGCTACTGAGCAATAGCCACGGGCTGCCGCGTTGGGCCTGGTGCTCTCGTCTCGCTGTGGGCGGGACGCACGCAGACGCAGCGGCCTGTGGCATGGGATGCGTTGGGGCATTAGCTCTTCAGGCTGACGATGCCGAGAGTGCCTGTGCTGTTCGTGGTGGCCGAGACGATCTTCAAGAACGACACGGCAAACACCGCATCAGGCAGGGCGTAGATCCTGCCGTCCGTGCTCGAGGGGGCCAGAGTGATGTCGGCCGCCGAGCCGTCTGCCCCGTACATGCGGCGGAACGCACCATCAACTGCGGTGCCGCCCCACGTCTGCAGAGTGGTGGCGTTGGTGGTCATGGTGCCCAGCGACACGACGCCGCCAGCCATATCGTCCAGCCTGAGCGTGGTGGCCAGCGTGGTCGTGCTGTGCAGCACGATGCTCACGTCACGCTCGTATCGCTTGATCTTCACATGGGACATGGTCTATCTCCGTGGCTCGGGTCTGGCCCGCATCGTGGCCTGAGTCTCAGGGTATGGCTCTGTGCCGTACGTCTTGCAGTTAGGCGGGCCGCCAATCGCTGCTGCGGCTGGGGTCCGTGCCGTTGTCGATCGCCCGCTCCCATAGCCCGCCGTCGATGGTTGCTTGAAGCGTCATCGTCCATCCGTCTGGCTTGCCGTACGTGTCGATCTTCATGCGGCTCCGCATGCTCTGCGGCAGTCCCTGCATCGGATGGGCTGGCTGATCCGTTGGCCGTTCCGCCAGGTTGTCGGGCTGGGCCGCAGTGGCCGGCACGTTCTTGTGCGTCCAAAGCATCTGGTAATACCCGCCATTGGCGGCGCGGTACGCCTCCTGTTGGGCGGACACGCCAGCCCACAGGGCAGAAACCACAGCGTCAATCTGGTCGGTGGTCTGGCTCATTGTCGCAGGTCGATCCCCGCACCGTTGTTGTAGAGCGTGTCCACCTCGGCATCGCTCAGGCGGCGGTTCCACATCGCAACTTCGTCAAGGTCGCCGTTCAGGTAGTCGGATGATGTAAACCGCACGCCGAAGAACAGGCGTTGCCGACTGGTGAAGAACGCTTTGGTTATCGCCTTCGTCGTTGCATCTATCGCGTTGAATCGCACGTCCATGGCAGTGCCGCCCGACAGTCGCAGACAGAAGAAGTGCCACGTTGACGGCGCCATAAAGTCAGGAATCCACGGCTGGTAGGTCTCTGAGGTTGCGTCTGCGTAGTTAAGGTTTAGCAACGGGCGATACCAGCTTCCACTTGCTCCCGTTGCGTATATGGAGACGCCACGCTCTGTGCTGAAGAAGTCGTTGCTGACAAGCCCTTGGTTGCCGCTGACAAACGCCGAAGTCATGCGAAACCAGAATGCCAGCGTATAGTTGGCCGTGCCGCAGATCGTGGACGACGCCGTGGCGTTGCCAATCATCCGCTCGCTGTTCGCCACGACGAAGTTGCGGCCGTTGCCCTGCAAGCCCGTCGTGGACAGCACAGAGTTCTCGGAGGTGAGGTTGATGCCGCCAGCCACCCAGTTGGTCGCCGAAACGTCGCCGGTCGTGGCCGTCTCGTTGAGAGGCCAATAGTTCGTGAGCCCGGCTCGCAGGGCGGTGTACCTGCCGGTCTGCCTCGGCCGCAGCGTTCGTGGGCTCATCGGGCTCATGGGTTCTCTCTCATGTGCTTCATTTCGTACAGCAGCTTGGTCTGCTCGGTGACTGCCTTGCTGATCTCGCTCTGCGTCTCGCTCAGGCTGCGAACGAACACGCGATGCTCTTCAACCAGCGGGATCAGCACGTCGTTGCGAAGAACCCAGCCAGCCGCCAGAGCGACCACGACCGAGAATCCGTAGTCACGTAGGGCCGCGTAGAGCGTGTCCTTGGTCGCATCCGTCACGACAGGGCCTCCAGCATCTCGACTCGGTTCTCCAGCCAGCGGCGAATCAAAATCTTCACGATCTCGGAAATGATGGCCGCGAGGATGATGCTGGCCAGAAACCCCATGCCGTACTCGGCACGCTCTTGCCGCTCGATGCTCTTTGCCAAGTGCTGGCCCACCACGGCGGTCTGCTGCGGATCGCACTGGTACAGCACGGGCACGGGCCACTTGCGGATGGCACGGTCGATGAGCCGCTCGCCACGCTTGCGGCCGAGCAAGTAACGCTTGGCGGGGAGCTCGTCCCAGACGGCGTTGATGAGTTCTTGCCTGGTCATTTCTTGGCCCTCTGCTTGTTGCACTCAGGGCATGGCACCTTCACGGTGCCGTCACCAAGCCAGCCGCCGCCGGGCGGATTCTTCGC
>Ga0315904_10012180_pt1 | contig 10886 bp, 9 predicted proteins | sample LakEriMetagenome_6_FD_203529 | JGI IMG/M metagenome (GOLD analysis project Ga0315904, IMG submission 203529) | Freshwater fungal communities from buoy surface, Lake Erie, Ohio, United States - Buoy 12 MA120 | ecosystem: Environmental > Aquatic > Freshwater > Lake | place: USA: Lake Erie, Ohio... | reverse complement strand
TGAACATGCTCCATCATGTGCGAGACTCCAGCGGGGCGATTCCTTCGCAGCCGGGCGGGAGTATAGAAGAGCGTTCAGGTTGCGCAAACCCCGAAACCTGCGCGATTTGCGGGATCGGTGAGCCCGCCCCAGTCTGCCGGATTGGAGAATCAAAGTCGGCGGCGGGAGCGAGCGGGCCGAGCGAGAGGGCCGAGCGAGAGGGGGGGCCGCAGGCGAAGGCGGCGGGATGGTCCGGCGCGTGTCGCGGATGGGAAAGTGAACTGGGCAGGGTGCCGTGAGGCGGCGGTCGAGGCCGGGGACCGGACCCGACCCGCGGTCGCGACCGTTCAGCTGTCACCCTTCACTCTCCACCCTTCACTCTCCACCCTTCACTCTCCACCCTTCACTCTCCACCCTTCACTCTCCACCCAAAGGTCCGGCCAACACGCCCGACCTAGCGGTCGCCAGCGTTGCCCTGAGCGGGGCCGCGTTTGGGGAGGCGGCGGGGAGGCTCGGAGGGGGTGGTCGGCTTGGTGCCAGGGGCGGGGGTGCCGGTGGGGTTCGCCGAGGAGGGGGCGGTCCCCGAGGCCTGGGCGGGGGGATAGGTGTCGAACTCGTAGACGAGGGTGCCCGCCTTGCGGACCGCCTGGTTGTGGGCGGCGAGGGAGAGGTCGACGAGCTGCTTTTTGCGGAGGTCGGCGACGCCATCCATTTTCTGGCTGATCTGCTCGACCCAGTCGGGCCGGCGGCTCATGGCGAGCGACATCATGCGGACGAAGGCACTGACTTCGGTGAAGGTCTTGTCGGTGAGATTCACCGTGAGGGGGGAGAAGACCTTGGCGGCGGCGTCGAGGGTCTGCGAGGGGAAGGAGATGAAGAGGTCGGCCCGATGGGTGACGACCTGTTCACCCGAGGGTTCGGTGATGAAGGCGGTCTGCAGCACCAGCAGCGAGTGGGCCTCGATGGGGCTTTTGAAGAGGGGGCTGGTGAAGGTGCCATCGCAGAGGGCGACCCGCAGTTCAGGCGAGGTGTGGATGATTTCGATGGCCCCGACCGAGCCATCGCCCGCGTCGGCTTCGTACTCGAACTTCCCGGTCTGGAACATCTGGACCTTCGAGATCTGCATGGCGCGCCAGATGCTGACCGCGACGTCGGGATGGCTGACGAAGTAGCTGTAGATCTCGGGTTCGACGGGGAAGCTGACCTTGGGAAGTCGGCGGTAGAAGCTGACGTTGTCGAGCACCTGCTGGACGCGTTCGCGCTGGGTGTCGGTGAGCTTGTCGAGGGGGATCGAGGCGAGGGCCTGCTTGCGGGAGGCGGCGGTCGAGTTCCCCTTGGCTTCGGCTTCGACGATCTCGGGGGTGCCAGCGGCGGGGGCTCCCTTGGAGACGACCTTGGCCCCGGCCTGGATGACCTTGCCGAGGAGGGTTTCCTCGGCGACCGCTTCGCTCTCTTCGTGGGCCTGGACGACGTCGGACTGAGCGGCGACGGGGGTGGAGGCGAGGAAGCTGAGGGCGACGCCGAGCAGCAGGCGTTGGGAGCCTGACTGGAGGCGGGGAGAGCGGAGGAGGAGGGCGCGGGAGAGGCGGCGAGCGAAGTTGGGCAGCATTCCCGAGGTTCCCTGCGTGTCGGACGGACGATGAGGCGGGGGGCGAGTGGTGCCGGTGACGTGGCACAGTTCGCCCCGCCAGAACTATCGGCCTGTTCGTTGCATTCGATACAGTCGAATTCAAGTCGAGACTTGCCTGGCTGGCAGGCTGGGGGTTTTGGGGGAGTGGTTCGGGGGGAAATGAAAAAACCTCCCGCCAGCAAGGCTGACGGGAGGTTTGGATCAAGTTGAGCAGTCGAGCTTCCGAGGGTCGGGGCCCCCCGGGCTGAACTACGGAATCGTCGGAAGCAGGGGTTCGGTGACGGCACCGGGGGTCCCGACGCCAATGTGGCCGTTGGGTACCTGCGTGGTGGTGTTGTCGATCTTCAGACTGTCGACGCCCTGGGAGATCTCAAAGTAATCGATCACCTCGTCGATCTTGTTGCAGAGAGTGATCGACACGGGGAAGCCACCACCGGCGAAGAGGAGGCCGACGGGGTTGCGGTTCATGTCAACGACGAGCGAGCCGGAGTCGCCGGGCTGTCCGAGGGGAACGTCGTCATCGGGGAAGCCGGTGACGCCGATCTGGTCGACGAAGAGAGCCGGACCGGCGTCGTAGCCCACGGGAGAGACGGCATCGATTTCAGTGACGATACCCGTGCGGTAGCCAGTGGTGCGGCCGTACTTCTGCACGCGTTGGCCCAGAAAGGCCTGGACGGTGTTGCTGGTGGGAAGGCCGTAGCCATCAGGGAGCGTGGTGGCCCCGATGATGGTGGACTCGGAAATGATGATGGCGGCGTCGATGAGGTTCGGCGTGCCGATCCCGGTCGCGGGATCAAAGTCACAGATGATGGGGCAGAAATCCCAGAGCGGGCCGATGACGTTTTCATCGACGAGGACAGCACAGGCGTCTTCGGGTTCGAGCTCGGGATCACGAATGAACTGATCGCCCTGGCTGGGCTGCACGATCATGGTTTCGCCGATGACTCCCTCGCCTTCGATGGCGAAGACGTGGCTGTTGCTGAGGCCGTAGTAGATTGGCCTGGAAACGCCCCGTGAGGTTCCCTTGAGGCGGCAGCCGTAGGTTCCCGAGGCGCAGACGTCGGGGATGTAGCTGAGTGCCGAGGTTCCGATGGGTACGGGGCGGGGGAGTCGCTTCTGGCGAGCTGGCTTGGGGGGCTCGACGGTCCCCTGATAGGGGCGGAACTGACCGACGACCTTGGTGAGGACGCGGACGCCATCGACGTTGGCAGGAAGCTTGGGGCGATCGACCCCATTGGAGAAGAACCGCAGGACCACCTCACCGGTCACGAGCAGCGACACGGCACTGCCCGAGTATCCCTTGGTGGCAGCCCACTGCTTCTTGACCTTGGCGTGAGCGGCCAAAGCCCTGTTCACCATGTTCTGCTTGGGAACGGGGTAGACGTTGTTGGGGACCGGCTGAGGAGCGGGTTGGCCCGCACCAGGACGCGGAGGCTGCCCGACGGGAGGCCGGACCACGGGCGGCCGCGGAGTGGTCGGGGTGGTGACTCGACCCGGGCGAGCGGTGGCGCGCGGCTTGGGAGCCGCCGCCCCTTCATCAGCGGCCCCGTCGTTTTCGGCGGGCAGCTTGGTGAAGGTGGGATCGAAGCCGGGTTCGAGGGGCCGCTCGGGCCCGGGCTTGAAGGGTTGCTTGGCAGGACGTTCGTCGGCGGTCACCGATCCCGTCGCCAGGAACGCGAGGCTGACACCCGTCGCCAGAACCCAGGCGAACCGCCTGAGATTTTTCCCAATCCGCACCATGTGACACTCCCCGTGCAGGTACTTGCGGCGAGACTGTCAAATGTCCAGCCGGACTCCAAGTTTATCTGAAATGTCGGCGCGGGCAACCAAAAAGTCGCGATTTTTTCGAGCTTGGTCGGGCGATTCAGCTCGCTTTGGCCGCGGCGCTCCCGATGAGCGCTGCAATCCGGTCGGCCGACAAATCAGTCAGTTTGCGCACAATCACTTGCGCCGCCGCAGATTTCTCGGCGGTGTGCCCCGTGCTGAGCAGGGCAATGCTGGTCATTCCCGCGGCATTGGCGGCGGCGATCCCCACGGGGGCGTCTTCGATCACAGCGCACAACAGGGGGTCGGTCCGCAGTTTCTCGGCCGCCTTGAGGAAGACCTCGGGGTCGGGCTTCCCTTTCGTCACGTCTTTGCCCGTGACGCGGACTTCAAAATGCCGGCGGATTTTCATGCGGCGGAGCACGAAATCGACATTCTCGGGGGGGCCGGACGACCCGACCGCGAGTTTGAAGCGGGCGGCGCGGAGGTTCTCGATGAGTTGCCGGGCCCCGGGCATCTCGGGGAAGTCGCGTTCAATGATCCCGCGATAGAGAGCCTCTTTCCGCTGGTCGAACTGCTCGATCTGCTCGGGGGTGAGCGTGTCGGCCCCCCAGTGACGGGCGATGATCTCGCGGCTGGTCTGGCCAAATGTCTCAAGGAACTGAGCTTCTGTGAGGCTCTCGCCGAATTCGCCGGCCATCATCTGCCAGCTTTGCAGGTGCGCCTTGTAGGAATCGACCAGCACTCCATCCATGTCGAAGATCACGCACAGCCGCATCTCAAGCTCCGTCCTGTCCTCACGATTGACGATTGCCGTCCCCGCCCGATATAGCAGCCCAACGCCCGGGCGAGAAGCCTGCGGGCGAATTCCGCGCCGGTTGACCGGTGCCAGTTTTCAGTCTGAGTCTGCATGACCCGCCGCATTTTCAACTTTTCCGCCGGTCCCGCCTGCCTGCCCGAGTCGGTGCTCGAGGAGGCCCGGGAGAACCTGCTGAGCCTGGGGACGACCGGCATTGGCATCCTCGAGCATTCGCACCGGGGCAAGGCGTTCCTGGCGGTGCACGAAGAAGCACTGGCACTGTGCCGCGAGCTGGCGGGCATTCCGGCCGACTACGACGTGCTGCTGCTGCAGGGGGGGGCGTCGCTGCAGTTCTCGATGGTGCCGATGAACCTGCTGCCCCCAGGGGGGACGGCCGACTACCTGGTGACGGGGGTCTGGTCGCAGAAGGCGGTGATCGAAGCGCAGCGGGTGGGGCGAGTGCACGAGGTCTGCAGCAGTGCCGACCGGAATTTCTGCTACATCCCGGCGCAGGCCCGTTACAGTGCCGCCCCGGCCTATGCGCACTTCACCTCGAACAACACGATTTTCGGGACGCAGTTCGCCACCGAGCCCACGCCCCCGGCGGGAGTCCCGCTGGTGTGCGACGCCAGCAGCGACATCTTCAGCCGACCGCTCGACATTGCGAAGTACGGCGTGATCTACGCCGGGGCGCAGAAGAACCTGGGCCCGTCGGGACTGACGCTGGTGATTATTCGGAAGGACCTGGTGGCGGCGGGGCCGAAAGATCTGCCGACGATGCTGCAGTACCGGACACACGCCGCCGAGAATTCGCTGTACAACACCCCCCCGACGTTCGGGATCTACATCCTGGGGCTGATGCTGAAGTGGATTAAGGCCCAGGGGGGGCTGGGAGCGATGGCGCGGCAGAACAGCGAGCGGGCGGGGCGGCTGTATGCGTACCTCGACCAGAGCCGGCTGTTTCGGGCGACCGCCGAGCCAGGGAGTCGCAGCCTGATGAACGTGACGTTCGTGACGGGGCGGTCGGAACTGGACGAGCAGTTCTTGAAGGAAGCGACAAAGGGGGGACTGGACGGGCTGAAGGGGCATCGGAGCGTGGGGGGCATGCGGGCCAGTCTGTACAATGCGTTTCCAACGGCGGGGGTCGACGCCCTGATTGCCGCACTGCGCGACTTCGAGTCGCGGCACGCGTAAGCCAGCCTGACGAGGGCCCGGCAGCGGTCTGGAAAAGGGGCTGTCTGTGCGTGCGGCCTGCTGCCCGAGCGGTGGGCCGAGGCGGCCGCAGTCGCGACGGGGCTGTGGTTTTACGAGGCGACTGGCTGGTGGGGCGACTGGCTATGAGCCGGGTTCGCGGGTTCCGGTTCTCTAAGCGGGAGGCCACACGATGACGCCAGCCGAGGCGGGGGAATCGCGCCGGGTGAATGTGGGGATTCTGCATGCCACGGCGTTCGAGCTGAAACCGTTCTTGGCGCAGTGTGAGCGCAAGGGGCGACGGGAAGGGCCGGACGGACTGCTGTGGCAGGGGGCGCTGCTGAATGAACAGCGGCTGGTGCTGGTGCAGACCGGGCCGGGGCCGCAGCGGGCCGACCTGGGATGCCGGCGACTGATTGCCGAGCAGGCGCCGAGGTGGGTGGTGTCGGCGGGGTTCTCGGGGGGGCTGCAGCCCGGGGTGAAGCTGGGGGACATTGTGGTGGCGAGCGGGACCAGCGACCCGAATGGGGGCACGCTGGAGATTGACCTGAAGATGCCCGCCGACCCCGAACACGGGCTCCACGTGGGGCGGTTGCTGACGATTGACCACGTCGCCCGGACGATTGCCGAGAAGACCGAGTTGGGGGTAGCGACGGGGGCGTTGGCGGTCGACATGGAGTCGCACGCGGTGGCCCAGGTGTGTCGGGAACTGGGAGTGCCGTTCCTGGCGGTGCGAGTCATCAGCGACGACCTCGAGAGCGAGTTGCCCGCGGAGGCGGCGGGGCTGCTGGGGGGGAACGGCGTGGTGAAATTCGGGGCGGCGGCGGCGGCCCTCTGGAAACGGCCAGCGGCGTTGGGCGAGTTGTGGCAACTGCGTGAGGTGGGGGGGCAGGCGGCGGCCCGACTGGGGACGTTCCTGGCCGGCATGCTGGAGCAACTGGCGGTTCCCGAGGGGACATAGGCGATGCGACCGTGGGTGTTGAGCGAGGTGAATTACGGGTACGTCAAAGAGCATCCGTACGACGTGGCGGTGTTGCCCCTCGGGGCGACCGAGCCCCACAACCTCCACCTGCCCTACGGGACCGACACATTCGAGGCGACCGAGTTGGGGCTGCGGGCGTGCGAGCAGGCCCATGGACGCGGGGCCCGCGTGGTGTTGCTGCCGACGATTCCACTGGGGACCGAGACCAACCTCGCAGCGTTCCCCCTGGCGCTCAATTTGAACCCCAGCACCCTGCTGGCGGTGATTCGCGACGTGGTGCGGTCGCTGGAATTGAGCGGGATTCGCAAGCTGCTGTTGTTGAACAGCCACGGGGGGAATGATTTCAAACCGGTATTGCGCGAGTTGACCGGCACGACCACCGTGCATCTGTTTTTGTGCGACTGGTTCCGAGGATTGACGGCGGACGTGCAGCAGCGGCTGTTTCGTGAGCCGGGGGACCATGCGGGGGCGCTGGAGACGGCGTTCGGGCTGGCGTGTTTCCCGGGGCTGGTAGCTCGCGATCCGGCGACCGGGGGGCTGCGGGCCGATGCGGGGAGCATGGCGCGGAATCGGTTCGACGCGGTGCGGCGGGGCTGGGTCGCGTTGTCCCGACCGTGGCACCTGCTGACGACGAACACGGGGGCGGGGAACCCGCACGAGGCGACGGCGGCGCAGGGGGAGGAACTCGTGCGGATTGCCAGTGAGCGGCTGGCCGACTTCCTGGTGGAACTGGCGGATTCCCCAGTCGACGAAAGGTTTCCGTTCGAGTGAGTTTTGACGCACACAAGCCAGACGCCCGGCGATGGCGAGGGGCTGGCGAGCGGCGCTCTCGCATCGCACCGCTTTGTGCCGGGAGATGCGCGCGAGGGTTGTGGCCCCGGGGGGTATGACCGGTGTGGGCTTGAAAGCGGGTGGCGGGGCTGGTGGAATCGAGGAGTCTGCTGGCTGGGAAGGGTCCGAGCCGGGTTGAGCCTTGCGGAACTGTGCGTACCATGTCGGCGACCGCTGTCCCTTCGAATTCGCGGTGGTTTCTGCTGTATCGCCGCTGGCTGACAGTGGGCTTTGTCGCGTATTGGGTGGTGATGTTCACGTTGACGCATCTGCCCGACCCGCCCGACCTGTTCACGAAGGGATTCGACGACAAGCTGGCGCATGGGTTGGGGTACCTGCTGTTTGGGATTGGGCTGGGGGTGATGTGGGGGGTCTGGCGGGGGCGTCTCGGGTGGCTGCCGCTGTTGGGTTTGTTCGCGCTGGCGATTACCTATGCGGCGTGCGACGAGGCGACGCAGCCGTGGTTTCAGCGGTACGCTGATATCCATGACTGGTACTCCGACGTGCGGGGATCGGGGCTGGGGCTGGGGCTGGCGGCGGTGTACGATCGAGCGTCGCGGTGGCTGGCGGGGCGGGTTTGAGAAGCGGTGTGCGTTGAATCTCGGCGCCGCTGCCGGGGAAACTGAAGGGCTGCCGCTGCGGGACGTCACGCAACCTGAAGCTTGGCGGTTTGGAACATTTGCGGTTCGGGACTTTTTGGAGAGCACGGTGATGCGACAGGTCGGTTGGTGTGCATTGGGGCTGTGGGTGGTCGGGCTGGTGGGGGGAGCGGGCCAGGCGTTTGGACAAGCGAAGCTGGAATGGAAGCTGACCCCGAACAGCACGTGGGTGAACGAGATTGAAGTCGAGACCCGGCAGACGCTGAAGATCGCCGGGATGAACGTCGACAGCGAGTCGCGGAGCAAGCAGACGCAGCGGTCGACAGTGGGGGAGCGGGACGGTCTGAATCGGCTGAAGGTGAAGCAGAAGCTGGAGCAGATGCAGGTCACGATGAAGCAACAGGGGCTGCAGTTCGACTTCGATTCCCGTTCGCCCGATGAAAAGGGGAGTTCGCAGCTGGAGGTGCTGCGGCCGCTTTACAAGTCGCTGCTGGCCCTCGAAAGCGACCTCGTGTACGACAAAGACAATCAGCCGGTCGATGTCGAATTCGACCAGCAGTTTCTCAATTCCCTCGATGCGAACGTGCAGGCTCAGATCCGCTCGCAGATTGACCCGGCGAACCAGAAGCGGGGCTTGAAGCAGCGGAGCGAGCGGTTTCCTCCCACGGCGGTGGCGAAGGGAGACACCTGGGAGCGGACAGAGATGACCGACCTGGGGGGCGCTCAGACCATGAAGGTCCGCCGGAGCTACACCCACGAGGGGTTGGAGGAGCACGAGGGGCGGCCGTGTGTGAAGCTGACGATGAAGGTGCTGTCGGTGGAGCTTTCAGCCGAGGGGGGAACGACGCCGGTGAAGATCAAGCCGACGGAACTGAAGTCGGACGGATCGGACGGGGTGTCGTGGTTTGACGTGCAGTTGGGGGACGTCGTGGAAGAGCGGCAAACCCTGAAGGCGGTCGGTCCGTTGAAGCTGGAGATCAACGGGATGGAGCTTCCCGCCGAGCTGGACCTGGAGATGAAGACTTCGACCAAGCGAGTGAAGTAAGCGGTCGGATCCGACGCTTCGCGACCGATGAAGGCCCGCGGGGGGGAGTCCCTCTGCGGGCCGCTTGCTGCGCGGGCTGGGAGGGGACGGCGAGGTGGCGCGGGCGTGCGTCCGGGCGCGGACGTGGACGTGGACGTGGCGATGAAGAACGCAAGCGACATGACTGCAGCTGGTTCGCATTCAGCGCGGCCCTGGGTCCGGGCACCGTGGGCTGAAAAGCCAGTGCGTGTGCGGCGCGAACAAGATTCGACCTGAGGGCCAGGCCGACACCCGATGAGCACCGCTGGTTGTGCGGTGATGCTGATGTGCTGGCTGATCTACGGCGCGGGGGTTGAACTCGGGCGCCGGGGTTAAATTGGCAAGCAGAGGTTGAACTGCTGCGCTGGGGCTGGGTCGCCATCCGCCGATGAACTGCAGTGGCGGGTCGACTGCTGGCGGGGCGATTGCTGGAGGGGCGACTGATGCCGGGCCATATGCTGCCGGGTCTATTGGGCCGAGTGGATGTCGGGCCGCAGTGATTTCGCTTCGCGGAGGTAGACGTGAATGATCTGGGCCAGCGACTTGGTGGTGTTGAGGTGCAGCATCACCCGGATGCAGCTGGTCAGGCGGCCGGGGACGGCGATCTCCGAGGCACACAGCAGCGGGACCAGTTGCAGGCCGATCTCGCGGGCGGCTTCCGCCGGAAAGGTCGCGGTGAGGTCAGGAGTGGTGGTGAACAGGATCGATGCGATGTCTTCCGGGTCATCGATCTGATTGAGCTTGAGGATTTCCTGCAGCAATTCGCGGGTCGCCTCGAGCACCGCCTCCCGGGTGTTGGCCGAGGCGGTGGTGGCCCCCCGCACTCCGCGGACCCGCATGGCTTTTTCTGTGGACATGATGCACGACCCTGACGCTGACAAGTGTCTGGCAGCCAGCCCTCGATGGTGAGGAGACTGGCCAAGAAAACCGGGGGGCTGAGGGGTAAAGTCCCGCAGCCATCTTCCACACCGGCAGACCGCTGTCGAGGGGGGCTGGGCGGCCCCCGGGCTCGACTGCGGAGGGAGCGGTGAGAGCGGGGTGGCGGGGACCAGCCCCCGGGGCAGGTGGGAGGCTCTCGAAGCCTCCGGCTGTCATGGGGGGAGCCCTCCCTCTCCAACCGACCAAGATTCCGGCCGACGTGGACTGTCAAGTTCCCCAAGTGGCCGGTTGCGGTCAAGGGATCGCGGAAATTGGCGGCACACCGGCGGAGCTGGGACGGGGGCCGGCGGGGCAATTTTGGGCGGGTGACGTCGAGAGGTGGAATCCCCCAGCGGGCACGAGCTCCGAGGTGGAATTGGAGGATTTCCCCCGGGATGGGGCTGGGGGGCTTGTCAGGGGAATGGTGGTTTGGGTTGAATGGAGAGAGTTTGCCGAAGCGCGAAACCCTGCCGGTTTTTTGTCTCGCCTGACAAGCCCACCCCGGGGGCGGGTCGATCAATGGACCGGGATGCGTCGCTCATCGCATCTCGACCGCCGGGGATCGGCAGGAGACGCCGATCGACGTGGGGGGGAAACGGGCCCACGTCGGCATGCACGGGAATTCAGCAGCAGCGGATGTCATGATGAAGCGGTACCGCCGGGTGTGGCAGACAAGTCTGGCGCTGTGGATGGCCCTGCTCGGATGGCAGGCGGCCCAGGCCCAGGACGCATCGCGGCGTTATGCGGCGATTCTTGACCAGCCGACGCGGCTGGTGCAGATCCCGCAGCGCGATCTGCTGGACATCGCCATCTACGAAACGTCGCGACGGACGCTCATTGCCGATCGGCACACACCGTGGCAGGTGGTGCATGGCATCCTGGCCCAGCGCTGGGACATGAAGCTGCGCGATCAGCGGACAGGGCAGTACATCAGCGGGATTGAGTGGATCTTTGGCGGGGCGTTCTACGACAAGCAGCCGCTCTGGGAAGAGACTCCCTATGGCGGGCAGGGGCACCCCTTCACCAAGCCCTACGCCTTTGAGGGGCACCCGACGCAGTTCCTGGGCTACATGTGCCTCGCGAACATTCCGCTCGACTACGAGATCCAGACCCCGACGAAGGTGATTACG
>Ga0315904_10012178_pt1 | contig 10886 bp, 3 predicted proteins | sample LakEriMetagenome_6_FD_203529 | JGI IMG/M metagenome (GOLD analysis project Ga0315904, IMG submission 203529) | Freshwater fungal communities from buoy surface, Lake Erie, Ohio, United States - Buoy 12 MA120 | ecosystem: Environmental > Aquatic > Freshwater > Lake | place: USA: Lake Erie, Ohio... | reverse complement strand
GCATTGAAAGCCGTGGTGCCGACGGGTCCGCACTGGAGGGTGCCGCGCTGCAGGATGAGATTGCCCGTGAAGTCATTGCCGTGATAGCCGAGCCGGAGGATGGTGGCCTGGCTTGAGGCATTGATGACTACTTCTCCTGGTCCGCTGATCCGGCCATTCAGCTGCCATGGTGGAGCCGGGCTGCCGGGAGCATCGGCCGCATGTTCCAGCCACAGGCTGCGGCCATTCAGGGAGATTGGTCCTGTCACGGCAGCGGAATGATTCGGCGGCGCCGGCAAGGGACCGCGGAGGATGGCCCGTCCCGCTGCGGTGGGATGCAGATCGATCTCGCAGGAAAGCACCGTCTCGTCCGCCGTGGCCGCGCCCGGGATTTCGAGGATTTGATCTCCGTCTGAATCCGGCGAGCCCATGGAGACAGTTAGCGCCGGGTCAATCCCTTGCGGGCTAAGGACGCGGAGCGTTCCCGCGGCTACGGTGAGCGGGCCTGTGCTCGGCAGGGCATTCGCCGTCTCGAGCACAAGGATGCCGCCCAGCACGGTGGTTCCGCCCGTGTAGTGGTTGGCGGTCGCGAGCGTGGCGGTACCGCGGCCTGATTTGGTGAGTGCTGCCGTCCCGGCAAGGCTCCCGCTTCCGGTGAAGCGGTAGTGACCGGTGTCATTGGCGATGCTCACCGATCCTGGAAAGACATCGGTAGCGACGACGACGCTGCCGCCGCGTGGGGGATCCGGGAAGACCACAGCGTCCCCCGAATGGAACCGTGCGCCCGGTCCCGTCCAGTTCAGCGGACTGGTACTCCATTGATCCGACTGCGCCGCCGTCCATTCAATTGCTTCCGGTGCCATGGTCAGGAGGAGGGAATTCCCGCTCAACTGGAATCCGGTACCGGGTCGGTACGTGGACAATCCTCCGGGCAGAGAAAACTGACTGAGTGCCGCAGAGAATTGCCCTGCCGTCAGGACTTGATGAGTGCCGCGGAGGAAAGCATCGGGGACCACTGTCAGTTCTCCGGCCACGCTGACTGTTCCGGCGACCTTCAGACTGTCGGACGTTCCGGTGTTGATGTGAAGAGCGGCACCGTCCGTATTTCCTAACATCAGGTTCCCGCCGAGCGATCCCTCACCGGACAGCTGGGCGCGGTCGGCTACGCTCACGGAGCCCGCCGGACCTTGCGATGACGTGACCCGGAGTTCCCCCGTGGTAACGCGGAGACCGCCCCGGAAGGCTGAGGCGTTCCCACTGAGCACGAGCAGTCCGGTCATGCCGGTTTGGTCGCTGTTGATTTCGAGGTCCGCACTTCCAACGAGCGGGCCTGTGAGGTGTCCGGTCCTGCCTGCTGGGATTCCGACGCGCGAGGGACTGGTCACGTTCAGGGGACCGCTCAGGATGGCATCCTCGAGGATCAGTGCGCCGCGCGGGCCGTCGGGCTCCGGCCAGCCCATGCCCGCGATGTTGACCGGGTTAGCTGCATTTGCCGTCAGCATGAGCTGGCCACCATCGGAAACCGTGAGGTCGCCGGAGCCGAGGGCCTCCGGAACCGCTGCCAGCAGTCGGCCGGCTCCGACTATAGTGGGTCCCGTGAGTCGGCTTGGCGCGGCAATTGTGAGGGTACCGCCGCCTTTGAGAGTGAAACCGGAAGCCGGCTGCGCTTCCGTGATTTCCGACGGCGTCAGGGTCAGCGTGCGTTCCGGAGCCACCACGAAATTGCCGGCTGCGTGGCCGAGTTCCAGCGTCATCCTTTGAGCGGCGGCTGGGGTACCGGAGCTGGCGCGGGACAGGGTGAGGTCACCACCGCCTGCGAGACGGACAAACGTGTTCGGCTCGCCGCCAAGGCTGGCACCCCGCAGACGCAGGATTCCGCCCGCCGCCGTCGAACTATTTCCGATCACACAGGCACCGGCGTCAGTCCGTTCCCAGTCGATTCCTCCGAGAGTGAGCCCACGACCTGAATTTCCAGCCGTCACCGTGCTCATATTGAGGCCGATGCTGGCCGCCCGGTTCCCGGCCGCGCTGGCCATGATGTCGTCGGGCATCCCTTGTGCGGGCAAAGGGCTCGCAAGGTCCGTGGCTCCCGCGAACACATTTCCACCGGACCAGTTTCCCGCGGTCAGCCACGCTCCTCCCGAGTTCCCGCTCCACAGTCGGACGTTCTGGGCCCGCAACGGCAGGGCAAGCACCACGGCAAAAGCGACGGCAAGAAAACAAGGTACGGTTTTCATTTGTTTGTAACGCCGTATATCCTGCAGCGCCAAATCCGTAAAGCAGAAATTCTCCCATTGCAGTAATTATTGTATTGCCGCATAACCCGCGGCTGTCGCCTTCAGGCCTTTGTGGCCGTGCGGGATTTCCAGATGGCGACGGGGATGGCGGCGATGATGGCACCGAGTCCGGCAAGGGCCATGTCGCGGTGAGCATCCCATGGGTCGCCCTGCGTGCCGAGATACGCCTGCCCGAGATCGCCTCCGAAAACGACCGCCGCGCCCCATTCGATCAGTTCATAGATGAGCGAAGTGGAAAGGATGATGTCGATGGGGATGAGCCATGACCAGACGCGCGGGAGTCTGAGGAAATTGCTGAGCAGTTCGCGGAGAGGTACCACGAGGAGGAATCCGTAGAGGAAATGAACGGCGCGGTCGAAGTGATTGCGGCCACTGAGTGGTTCGGTTCCGGTCAGGCTGGCGAGCCACTGACGCCATGGGACTTCCGAATAGGTATAGTGCGCTCCGATTTCATGGAAGCAGAGGAACAGGAAGACAAGAATCCACGACGATCGCGAAAACGGAACGCGGAAGTAGATCCATGTGGCCAGGGCCAGGGCGGCCCCCACGGGCACATTCTCCAGCATCCAGTCCTGCGGGTGCCATGGACGCCATGCCGACCATGCAAAGAGCAGAGCGAAGGCAACAGCGAGAACCGTGACGAGTCGCCTGTGCTGGTGGTTCATGCCTTTGGAGTTTCGGTGGAAAATCAATGCCGGTGGCCCGCCCGCGCCGGCCCCGACGAAAACCGTGGTCTGCGGGGGACCTTCCTGTCATTCATGATAAGCGGGAGCCCGATTCCTGCGAGGAAATTTGAAGGGAACATGATGACGCGTTGCTCAGCTGATCAGCAGGAGCCGGGGCGGGTCGCCGGGCTCCGAGAGAGGTGCCCGGTGGACACAGGGAGGCACCGGACATCCCGGCCAGTCGCAGGCGATGCGCCAGAGGTTTCCGATGCCGAACGTCCACGGTACGGCACCCTCCGCAGGAACATAGTGCAGGTCATGGAAATGCCCGTGCAGGAATTCCTCGAATTCCGCGCCTTCCGCTCCACCGAATTCCGCCAGCAGGGCAGCGCGGACCGGAGCCAGCTGCGGCCGGCAGGTCACCATGGCATTGGAAATTCCCTCACTGCTCCGGCCGAAGTACGTGCAGAGCCACGTATCGGCGGGCCCATCGGCACTGTCTGCATGAAATGACTGCACATGCGTCGGAAACGGATCGCCTTCCCGATGACCGGTGTAGCCGTGCACGGTTTCCAGCAGCGGGTCGAGTCCCGCCTCGGTGAGCATCGCAAGGTCGGCGAAAAGCAGCCTGCGGGCCACCTCGCCCGCCGGGGACAGGGACAATGCCGAGAGCGTTTCCTCATCCACCGCCGTGATCCCCCGGACGGGCCGGAGCGCAGCCACGATTTCACCGAAGTCGCCCGGCAGGACACGCGGCCAGCAGAGCGCATTAATGCCATCGCACCATTGGAAGGACGCCAGCTCATCGAAGCTGTGCACCATTCTCACGCCGGCAGGAACAAGCGCGGGATCAAATCCTGGAATGCCGGAGAAATTCATCAGCGCAGCGACACCTTCCAACGCCAGAAGGAACGACCGCCGTTCCCCGGAACTGCCGTCCAATCGATCAGACTGCTGCTGTTCTGAAGTTCAACCAGCGCACAGTCGGCATTCGGCACTGGCGTGGCCGCGAGCGGATGACCGGATGGGCTCACACTCAAGAAAAAGCCCGACGGCGTGAACTCCGCATCACTCGACCCGAAGGCGTATTCCACAATGGCCGCAAATCCATCGCTGTCGGCGTCTGCGAGTGGATCGCCGCTGAACGGCAGACCGTCGGAACCTCCCGGATTTCCCCCATCCGCCATGCTCGCCCGCCACACATAGCTGTCGCCTGGATCGAGACAGCCAATCACCCGCACCAGACTGCGCCCGCCACCATCCGTAGCCGACAGCGCATCCATGTAGCTCACCGAAAATACCGGATTGAGGCCGTCCGCCGCCATGAGGGTAATGGTCTCGCCACTGTTGCGCAGACTCGACGGCGCGAATTCCCCATCGGCCAGCCCCGTGACCTGAGGATACTTCGCGGCAAAGGCCGGGCGGCTCTGCACAATGAGCATGCGGGCTCCCGACGCGAGCTGGGAACCGGCGGGGATCGTGTAGGTGATCCCATCGGTGAACTGGCAGCCGCTCAGATCGACCACCGACTGCGAACGATTGAGGATCTCGATGAATTCCTCGCCATCGGTCACCGGATGATAGTGCAGTTCGGTTAAAACGATATTCGCCGCCGACGCCGGCACCACCGCACTCGTCCCGGTTACCCCAATGGCCGCCGAACCAACCACATTCCCACCTGGATCGACCGCTTCCAGCTGGAACTGATTGGGGCCGCTGACCACCGGGAGCGTGATCCGCCATGAATCCTGATCCGTCCACGTGACCGCCAGCGGAACGCCACCACGCAGCCGGATCGCCGCCACATTGACCCAGCCATCACCCGCCAGGATCGTCGTGCTGGCAGCCTCCGTGTAATCAAGGCCGCCATTCGTCGTGATGCGGAAGGGAACCGCAGGCACTGCCACATTGATCTGATTCCGCACGTACGATTCACGGCTCGTCACAAAGCTCAGGAAGCCAGCCCGGTAGTCTTCGTTCACGAATCTCGAATAATGATCCATCCACGGTCCCATGTAATTTGCATTGAAGGAGGTATTCACCATGTGGAGCAGATAGCCATAGTACTTGCGGCGATTGACGTCGTCCACGCTCGTGCCGCCGAGGGAATTGATCATCTTGCCGAGTTCCGTGTTCGGATTGACACTCGCGGTCGCTCCGCTCGTCGCCGTGAAGTCCATATCCCACGGAATGTAGAGGGTCCTCCCATCGGGCTTCACATAATATAGACAATTGTGCTGGCTATTGAAGGCATAGTTGTCGCCCACCGCCCACACCACCGGACCAGAAAACGAACGCAGCCAGCCATCGGTGTCGAGCAACGCAGCGGTCTGATTGTGGAAATTGATACCGGTCTGCCCGAGGGCCGTGAGGGCCGGGATCAGTCTGCTGTAGTCGTCCCGGGTCCGGTTGTTCTTGATGAGCCAGTACCAGCGGTATTCCTCCTTGGAGAGACCCGGATTGAGCTTGCGCACCGGAACACCCGTCGGACCGGGGCTGTCCTGCGTCAGCTTGTTGCCTTCGAGTGTGCCGTTGTCCGTCGAGCTGGCCATGCTGCCGGAATACAGAGGATACAGCAGTTCATATTCATACATGGTGCCATCACCACCATTCTCAAACTGCCCATCAAGGAAGTTGTCGCTGTCGATCTTGCTGTGAATGAAAATCGCCGGTCCGGTATGCTGCGGGCGCGGCGCAATCACCCGGATGAGATCGTCTTCCGTGCATGGAATGCCCCCCGTGCGGTTGAAGGACCGCTTCACGAGAATCTCCTTCTGGCTGAACTGATCGCCTGCCCCGCTGCGGTCGATGCCAACTTCACCATGACGGCCAAGGAAGAGATTCTCGGACGGGAAACGCACAAGGTATCCCACCCGCACATCCTTCGCCCGTCCATGCTCGGATCCCTTCAGATGCATGGTCGTTCCATAGTACACCTCGCGTTCATCATAGATCACCGTGCACGGCATCCAGTCGTTGCTCATGACATTATTGGGAGCATGCAGCAGGGTTATGTCCGATGCCGGCAGCACAAGCCGCACATTGTGTGGCCGCGCCCCGTTCGGCCGCACCAGCTGCGCCTGCCCATCATCCCACGGAATCATGGCCCGACCCGCCATCCCGCTGGCCGGCCAAGTCGTACGGTGGCTCAGCGCATTGACCGCCTCAATCCGGAAAACCGCCTTCGCAGCAGCTGCCTGTCCGGGCACGGTGGCGCTCCAGCGTCCGTCTGCCCAAAGCATCGGCAACGATTGCTCGGCCCCTTCATTGACCGCATAGATCACGCTCAACTGGGCGGATCCTGCCGGGTCATGGCCGCTGGCCGTGATGGTGACGGGCTGACCTGCCGCGGGCACGGCGGGTTCATGACGGACGGAGTGGACTGTGATCGCAGCCGATTCGCTGATGGTGGAATTGCGGGCTCCTGGCGTGCCACCCGTGGTTGGACGCGCAAGGGTCGTGGTCACAGCGCCCCGGTTGAAATAGAGATGCGAATTGAGGCGGTTGTTCCCCTTCCACCAGCGGGCCCGGAAGGAAATGCGGTACGTCTGCGCAGCGCTGAGCGCCCCGGTTCCCATGAGCGCACTGCCATTCTTCAGGGTCGTCTCGGCATGATTCGACATGTGATCAATCGATCCCCCCTGCACCAGCCGCAGGACTTTGTTGCCCGGTTCCGAGGGATCGTCCACGACGGCACTGCGCCGCGTGTTCCCAGCAAACCGCCACTTGTCAGCCGTCCCGGCACTGAAGTTTCCATTCTGGATCAGCTCGGTATTCGTTCCGGTCGGGGCCATGCGCACACTGATGTCATCGATCAGGACTTCGCCATCATTCAGCAGGCCCAGAATCAGCTCACTGTAGAAATTCGGATTGGTTTCAAAAATGAGCCCCTGGAACGTGTAATCGATAGTCTGCCAGGAACCGCGGGAAGTTTCATCGCTGGCAGCCCACGCCGATCCCACCGCGTTGTCCGCAGATGGATTCCGCAGCTCCAGCGAGGAAGATGTCCCGGAGGCCCACTCGGGCCAGACACCGTCGCTGCCGTAACTGACTTCGTCGGCCACATTGCCACGGGCATCCCTCAGCTGGATCCGTTCTCCATTGCCCGCCAGACGACCATTGAACGGTCCGAACACCTGCGGCACCCCCGGATGCAGCAGCTGAAATGCAGCCGGATCCCATGCCACCACCACATAGCCCCCAGCCGGCACCGCAGGCGATCCCGCAGGAAACACGTAGTCAATTCCATCACTGAAATTCCACCCGGAAAGATCGACTGCGGCCCCGCTCCGGTTGTGCAGCTCAATCCATTGCTCCGGAAGCCCATCGGGCGCGTTGTACATGATTTCATTGATCACCATGGCATCGCTGACGGTCACAGGATTCACCGCACCGAAGCTCGGGCCATCCGGAAAGGCCCACGCGCCCACCGCATCCAGCCCACGCAGCCGTCCCGTCACCGTCCGCCCATCATAGAGCTGCGTCCCCTGCACCAGAAAGAGCCGACTCCCATTGGCAGGCCGGAAACCAAGGGCCGCTTCGTCAAGCACCAGATAACCACCCGGCTCGAGCGTACCGCTCAAATTGACCGTACCACCAGACGATCCCCGCAGGGCATAGCCGCTCAGCGACAGCGGTGCGGTCGAACCATTGCGCAGTTCGACCCGGAACGGAATGTCGGAGGCTCCACTGATTTCCGTAAGCCACAGCGGAGGATTGCTGCGCGCCGGAGCAGGCAGCTCGCTCGCCATCAACTGCGCCCCGAAGGCCATGTCCGCATTGCCCGGCACATCCTGATGCACCGCCGCGGCCAGCACATTCCGTCCCGACTGCAGCAGGCCAGGCGGAATCACAATGGCCTGCCGCGGAAACGAAGGATCGGCCACTGAGGCCAGCGCCGCCGCGCCATGCCCAGACGCTGCCCCCACATTGTCACGGTGAATCTCCGTGCCATTCAGATAATACACGGCGCCGTCATCATGCAGCGGCCAGAGCGACAGCGTGGTCGCCGCCGGAACTCCCGCAAAATTGAATTCGTGCCGGAAATAGTGCGTCGGGGCCGCCGGCACCCCGGTCTGAAACGGCACTGCCTGCTCCACCGTCACCTTCGCATTGTCAAAGACCGCGCTCACCGTGTCGTTCGCTGCCCGCGCCTGACCCGTCAGCAGCACCCGGAAGTTCGCAGGCCAGCTCGTGACGGCATGACTCGCCGCCAGCGTCGCATTGTGCCAGATCTGAATGGTCCCCTGCCCCGCATACGCCCCCGGCACCCACACGAGCTTCATGCGCGCCTGCCCCACCGCCGCATCAAGGCTATCGAGCAATCCCAGATTATTCCCGCCACCATTCGGAGCCGACGTGCCCGCACCACCGGCATCGCTGGCATTCCACGTCCAGCCACCTTCATTCATGTTCTGCGAGAAATGCAGGTAATGTTCCGCATCGGCCCAGAGCCAGAGACTCGAGCGCCATGCCGTGCCCGTACCTGCCAGCGATACGCGGTCGACTTCCACAGTGACCGTGTCCCGCGTCGCATAGGCCGACACACTCCGCAGGGTCCGACCCGCCCAGAAATTCACCGTGGTCGTTCCCGCAAGGGTCACTTGACCACCCGCCACCACCGCCGTCAGCGGATTCGGCAAGGTGTTCTCCAGTCCCTGATCAATCACTTCCCAGCGCTGCCCATCCACAGTGTCTCCAGGGAACTCGTCAGCGAGGGCCTGCGTGGCTGCCGTCGGAAAACGAACCGACGCAGGCACCGGGAACGGACCATTGTCGATCACCTTCGCATTCGTGGGAAGATTCGCGGGCGTGTAGGTACCCGCCGCGAGCGCCGCCACCGCCGCACCCGGAACCGCCTTGTTCCAGAGCGCCACATCATCAAGCCAGCCGGACCAGCTCTCGTTCACCCCATTGCCACCCATGAAGAAGGGCTGACGGTTCCGCGGTGCATCGGAAATCGTCGCCGTGCCGGCCACGGTTCCGTTGCGGTAGTACGTCAGCGTCGGACCGGCCTTCACCATCGCATGATGAATCCACGCCCCATTGGCAATGTCCGCATAGTCCAGATTCTGGCCTCCACCATTCACATGCCACTCGAAGGCACTCGTCGTGAACTTCACGAATTCCCGTGGATTGAAGTCGGTAGCCCCGGCATTCGCGTAGCGATTCCCCAGAATGACATCGTTGCTCGTGCCGTCATTCGACTTCGCCCAGAAGGCCCATGTGAAATCGCTGGCGAGCGTGATCAGCGGAAGAGTTCCGGCCGACACGGAACTTCCCGTGACATTTGCATTCGATGCATTGACATTAATGCGCAGAACCTGGCTGCGGGCCCCGGTATCCGCGACAAAGGCGACATTCGTGCCCGGGCTGCCACTCAGCGCTCCCACCGTTCCTCCCGCCACACTGTTCGCTGCTGTCGTGCTCCCGCTGGCATCGTCCATCGCCCAGTAACTGATCAATCCCTCCCCCGGCCCGGACAGTTCCGCAGTCGCCGGCACCGGCTCCGCAAGCTTCGGACTTCCCGTGAAGAACATGCCCCGCCCCGCCGTCCACATCTTGTCATCAAAACCGTTCGCCGCCCAGCCCGCCGGAGGAGCGGCCGCCTCGGCGCGGTATTTCCACCCAGCCGAATCAATCGGCAGAGCCACACTCACCGTCGGCACGGCATCCGCATCCAGAAAATTCGAGGCTCCCGGCGTCCCGCCCAGCTGATTGCTCGCGGTCCACGCCGCGGCCCCTCCGGCAGCTGCCGTCTGATCCCGCCGCGCAAGGGTGGCTCCACTGCCGTCGGCACCTGCCGGCCACTCGGCACCATCACTGTAGCTCAGCACATCCATGAGCCTCCCGCTGTTATTATGCAGCCGGATCTCTTCCCCATTATTCGCCAGCTTGCCAGACCACGGTCCCAGCGCCGTGGTTCCCGCCACCCCAGCCGGATCCTGCGCCACCACCAGAAACCCACGCCCACGAATCACCGTCCCCACCGGAAACGTATAATCAATGCCGCCACGCAGCTGCCAGCCAGAGACATCCACGTCCACCCCGTGCAGACACCGCAGCTCAATCCATTCGGACTCCGCAGGCTCTCCCGCCGGATGATACTGGACTTCATTAATGACTACAGCGCTGTCATTGGCACAGAGAACCGACGCTCCCGCAAGGAACGCCGCAGCGGCAATATGAGGGTGGTGCATGGCAGGATCAGGGGGTTATCCACCCCCGACATACCCGATCCCTCCACCCCAACGCAAGATTCTTCCACCCAACGCGCCCGGGTGAGGCTGACTACAGGACCGCTGACTACGGGCTGACTACAGGACAGACCTTTTTGAGACCCCGTTTGGAGACCGCGCCACAACACAATTGAGGACAGACCTTCTGCGCTGACTACAGTGCCGCTGAATGCGTGACTGATGGACAGACCTTTTGGTAGGGGCATCTCGTGACCCCGATTCGAATGTCCGAAGGTGGTCGTTTTCCTCGCCTTCAGGCAACTTCGCCGTCCCGATAACGAAGCCGACAAGTGGACAGACCTTTTAGCTGGTCTTTCTAGCTGGTCTCGGACAAGTGGACAGACCTTTTAGCTGGTCTTTCTAGCTGGTCTTGAAGCGGCGGCCCGCAATCCTGACAAGAACCAACAGGTGGACAGAGCCAACAGGTGGACAGACCTTTTGCGAGAAGCCGACAGGAACCGACAAGTGGACAGACCTTCTGGCTGGTTTAGACCTTCTGCTGTGGATGCGTGCCTTTTGCTGCAGATTTGCACTTCAAGCTTGACTTCACTGCAGGCCGCATATACGGTACGGCTGCAACTATGGCCAAGCCACGCATCTTCATCGAGGAGGATTCCGAAGCAGGCGTCTACCACGCCCTCTCCCGCGCCGTCGACGGCAATGACATCTTCGCAGACGCCGAAAAGGAGACCTTCGTCCGCATGATG
>Ga0315904_10012177_pt1 | contig 10886 bp, 2 predicted proteins | sample LakEriMetagenome_6_FD_203529 | JGI IMG/M metagenome (GOLD analysis project Ga0315904, IMG submission 203529) | Freshwater fungal communities from buoy surface, Lake Erie, Ohio, United States - Buoy 12 MA120 | ecosystem: Environmental > Aquatic > Freshwater > Lake | place: USA: Lake Erie, Ohio... | reverse complement strand
CTGCTCACCGGCGACAAAAAGGTCCTTCATGCCATCAAGGAAATCACGCTTTCTCTCGCACGGGGACAAGGCATGTATGGCACCTTCGGCCATGGCTTCTCCGGCCTCACCCCGGATGGCAAGCGCAACGGATCGATTCCACCCTACGGCCCGGTGAACCAGGCGGGACTCTCCGCCAACATGGGCATCATCATGGGGGCGAAATGCGGCATCAAGGCTCCCGAGATCGACGCCGCCATCGGGCGCGCATCCCGGTTTTTCGCCTACTACATGGACAAGGGGGCCATCCCCTATGGCGAACACGAGCCATGGCCCTATCACGACAACAATGGCAAGTGTGCGATGACCGCGATGATGTTCGCTCTGCAAGGGGAGCGGCCCAAGGAAACCCAATTCTTCGCGAAAATGGCCACGGCAGCTCACCGGAACCGCGAATGCGGCCATACCGGCCAAGGGTTCAGCTACCTGTGGGGAGCCTTGGGCGCGAATGTGGGCGGCCCACAGGCGGTGGCGGCCTTCTTCAACGAGGCCTCGTGGCACTTCGATCTCGTACGACGCTGTGACGGATCCTTCACCTACGACGGGGCCGAACAATACGGCGGCGGCAAGACCGACGACGATACCTACTACGGCAAGAGCAGCTACAACGGCCTCAGCCCGAATGCCACCTATGTCCTCACCTATTCCCTTCCCCTGAAGAAAATTTACCTAACAGGACGCAAGGCGGATGAGTCGGTCTGGCTGGGCAAAGATGAGGCCTCGGCGGTGGCCGCCGCGGGGCGCTTCGACCTCGACCGACGGAACATGTCACCCGACGAATTGGTGGCCGCGTTCCGCAATTGGTCGCCGATCGTCCGCAGTTGGGCCGCCGAGGAGTTGGCGAAACGCCCGGAAGCCAAGACGATGGTGCCCGATTTGATCCGAATGTCCGAAGACAAGGATCCCCATGTCGCCCAAGGTGCCTGCGAAACGCTCGGTTACCTCAAGAGCAAGGAAGCCCTGCCGGTCTTTGTCCGCCTGCTCAAGCACGAGGACCGCTGGCTGCGCTTCAAGGCCGCGAAGGCCATCAAGGAGATGGGTGGCGATGCGAAAACCGTGCTTCCCGATCTGCTTGCCGCCGTCGCCCAAACCGCCGAGCCGCTCCAGCCAATCCAATGGGCCGATCCGGTCCAGCTCACCCATGGGCAGTTGGCCGCCGCCCTGTTCACCGGTCCGCTCAAGGAGGCCGTTCATGGCACCGATCCCCAACTGCGCGATCCGGCGATCAAAGCCGTTTCCTTGAATGCCGATGGCATGGCGCGGGCCACGCTCCGCGGATTCTTCGAGAACCTGCTCACGGTGGAGGATGTCGAGCGATTGGCACCGGTCCTTCTCACCTCCGTGATGACGCAGTGCCCGGCGGACACGATGTTCAGCACGGAGATCCGGATGGGCGGATTCAGGGCCCTAACGAAATACCATTTCAAGGAAGGCGTCCTGGCGGGTGTCCAACTTGCAAAAACCCAGGGCGGCCACGGCAGCGAGCGCCGCACCGGCGAGATCATGAAGGAAATTGTCAAGTATGGCTCCGCCGCCCGCGAAGCCATCCCCGGCCTCAAGGAACTGATCGTGCAGTTCAACGATGACGTCGAGAGGCGCGAGTTCCCCGGAGGGCAACTCAACGACATGCGCGTCGGCGCGATTGAGGACGCGATCCGCGCGATCGAATCCGCGACCACCCATCCGGAACTGCGCCGCATCTCCTCGGCGAATTCAAAGAGAGTCAATTGAACGACAAACAATCCGCCAACGTATTCTGCTCACTGCTCACTGCTCACTCGGCACTATTACCATGAAACCCACCATCACCATCCTCACATCCGCCCTTCTCGCAATCACCATCGCGGAAGCAAAGCCCCTCAAAGTCTTCATCCTCGCCGGCCAGTCGAACATGGAGGGCCACGCGCGCATCGAAACCTTCGACTACATCGGTGACGATCCCGCCACCGCGCCGCTGCTCAAGATGATGCGCGGTGCGGATGGAAAACCCGCCGTCGCCGAAAACGCCTGGATCTCCTATCTGACCGGCCATTACGAGGGCAACGCCAACGGCGAAGGCACCGGCAAACTCACCGCGGGATACGGCGCCCGAGGCTCAAATCCAACCCAGGACGGCGGCAAGATCGGCCCCGAGTTCACCTTCGGCCTTACCATGGATGCCGCGCTTGAGGAACCGGTCCTCCTCATCAAGACCGCCTGGGGTGGCCGCAGCCTGAACACCGAATTCCGCCCGCCCAGCGCCGGGCCCTACGTCTTCAGCGAGGCGCAGATCGCGCAGATGCAAAAACAGGGCAAGGACATCGAGGCGGAAAAGGCAAAGAAGGCCAAGGAAACGGGCCGCTTCTATCACTTCATGATCGACCACGTGAAAAGCGTGCTCGCCGATCCCAAGCGCGTCTTTCCGGCCTACAATCCCGCCGATGGTTATGAAATCTCCGGCTTTATCTGGTTCCAAGGCTTCAACGACCTCGTGGACGGCAACACCTACCCTAACGGCCCCGATGGCAAGACCCGGGATTACTCGAAATACAGCGAGTGGATGGCCGATTTCATCCGCGACGTGCGCAAGAACCTCAGGGCCCCCAAGATGCCCTTCGTCATCGGCGTGCTCGGCGTGGGCGGACTGAATGCAAACGAAGGCACGGTCGCCTTCCGCAAGGCGATGGCGGCTCCCGCGTCGCTGCCGGAATTCAAGGGCAACGTCGCCGCCGTGGAAACCGCACCGTTCTGGTCGGACGAACTCGACGCCATTGACCAGAAGCGCGCCAAGGTGAAACAGATGGCCCACCTGCTCAAGGTCAAAGCCAAGGGACATCCCAACGCGGACGGCTCAATGGACGAAGCAGCGCAAAAGGAATACCTCAAGAAATACGAGGCCGAGCTCATCACTCCCGAAGAAGCCGCCAAATGGACCCGTGGCGCGTCCAACGCCGGCTACCACTACCTCGGCTGCGCCAAAACCTTCGCCCTCATGGGCAAGGCCTTCGCCGAGGCGAACCTGGAGATGATGAAGGGGCGGTGAGCCCCTCATGGAGGTAGGGCGACGCGGCCTCGCCGAGCCGTGACTTCCGCCTGCGGCGGACAAGTGGGCTTGGCGAGGCCGCCGCGCCCTACCGGCTTTCCGTGGCCGCGGATCAACGGATGACGGGTTTGTCCTTGGCTCGCGGCTGCTCTTCGCTCTGGGAAGGTGGCGGGGACCGATCACGAGGGACCGCGGATACCGCCACCTTTGAAGGGATTGGCCGATTCATGCCGGCGTGAGCTGGCTGCGCTGGAGCGTGAATTCGTACAACGTCTCGCCGCTCGCCTCGACCAAGCGGTAGGTCACGGTCGGATCGCCAGGAGACACATCGAACGTAAACTCACCAAAAGCGAACTTGTCCGTGAAGCCGTAGAGTTGGGTCTCCCACTTGGGATTGCTCACCGGCGGGCCGCTCCTTCCGCCAAGACAGGCGGGTTCGAACTCGTAAAATTCGAAACCCGAGGGACGCGGGATCCGGAACCCGCGCGCCCCATGGCGATCGCCGGAAATCAACAACACACCGCCGATCTTGTGATCCTCGATGAAGCGGAAAATCTCTTCCCGGCCTTCGGGATCGAAAACACCCCATGAGTCCTTGCCCCCGGAGACGTAGTCACTCCACATGGTCCCGCAGGACATGATGATGAAGGAACCCTTGCATCCGAGCAGAGTCTTCTTGAGCCATTCCATCTGCTCCGGGCCAAGGAAACAGTGCTTCCCCCCTTTGGTGCGGAAGTAGCGGTTATCGGTCATGATGATGTCGCACGGGCCGATGCGCGTGTGATGGAAAATGCCGCCACCGTCGTCGCCGAGACCGTAGTAAGGGTTGTTCCACGATTGCGTCCATACCTTCCGGACATCGCGCCTGTCTTCGTCGGTGAAGTTTTTCGGGATTCCCCACTTGTCGTTGTCGAAGTAGTCATGGTCATCCCAGGAGGTGTAGATTGGCGTTGAACAAACCAGGTCCTGCCACGTGCGATGGATATCCCGCAGCGCGTAGTCGGCGCGGTGCATGTTGAGCTTGTTGTTGCGGTCCTGCACCGCGACGTCGCCATACATGAGCATGGCTGTCGGCTTGTGCTTGAGGATTTCACGGGTGTTTTCCCGATGCGCGATGCCCCAGCGATGCTGGCAAGTGCCGAAGATGATGCGGGTTATCGCCGCCAACTCGCCTCCCGGCGTGGTGATCGCGGCATGTTTGGGAATCGCGATTTCCTTCCCGTCCACGAGGACGCGGTAGGGCGTGACGGTGCCGGGTTTGAGCCCGCTCACCGGAACGATGGCCACCAGATCGGATTCCGCCGTGCTCTCGACGGGTCCGAAGGACTTCTCACTTCCATCCACCACGACCCTGACTTCCACTTTCGCGGGCCGCGTCGTCCGCAGCCACACCTTGGCACCGTCCGCCGCCAGGCATCCGAGCATGGGCCCGCCGAAATGTGTGATCCCCTGCGCTTCGCAAAGCGCCCGCACCGTGGCATCGGCGGCCACCGTGGCAAAACCCGCCTTCGGATCGCCGGCAAGTGCATGGTAGATGGCGGTATAGAGTTGATTGACCGCCTCAGGTTGCTTTTCCCAAAGATTGAGGATTTCAAGAGCGGAATCCAGATCGCCGCCACGCGGCCTCTGCATGCCATGGACTTGTCCGGGGCGCAGGCCGCAGGCGAATGCCGTTCCTGCAAGGGTGCTGGTCTTGAGATACTGCCGCCTGTTCATTGGGGTCTCGGGGTGAAGGTATGGAGCCCATCGGAAAGCTGACCTCGTCGATGAGGTCATGGTGCCCTGATTCAGATCTGATCAACAATGCAACGCCTCCTGCATGGCTTTCGGGTGGGATACTCGACTGATTTCTGAAAATCAATGAGCGGCTTCCCGGAGAAAAAGGACGCTGATGGGTGCGGGAATGTTTCAAAGACCCGCGGTTACGGTGTGATCACCACCTTGAGGCGGGCGAACTTCTTCGCCGAGTCCCGCGGAATCGTGAGGGTGACGGTGTCGGTGCCATTGACGGGATCGTTCTGGCTTACGGAGACTCCGGCGTCCGAACCTGCGGTGTCGGCCCCGACAGTGTAGGATGCCGGCCAACCCGCCAGATTGGTGCCCACTTCGATTTCCAAGGACACGGAAGGATCAATGGAGGCCTGGTCGCGCTCGAAGGTGAAGCTCATGCTTGTGCCATCAGTGCTTGCTGTGGGCAGTTTTTCGAGGTCCTTGGTGTTCTTGTCGCCTCCGAGCACGAATTCCACACCGTTGTTCACGCCGTCGCCATCGAAGTCATCATTGGTGCTTCCGGAAGGCGCATGGGTCGAGGCCCAGGTCGTGAAGGGAGCGCTGACGGGCGCCTCGGCCGCCAGGAACTCCGCCGCGATGGTGTGGGTCCCGATCAGATTTCCGCCGGTAAACGTGGGTGTGAGTAAACCGGCGGAAATCACCGGCATGCGTCCCGTGACATGACCGTTCCAACTGGAGCCTTGGTTCAGCGCGCTCGTTTCAATGAGCGGACTGATCGCATCGACGCTGCCTGTATTCGCGGTATTGCCGTCACCGCCCATTCCATGCGAGGCGAGCACGATCGATCCGGCTGCCGACCCGATGAAGGAAACACTTTTTGAAGCCGGCCCTGAAACCGCCGTGGAACCCACTCCGGGCGCGGTGCCGGAGAGTTTGAACGCCGTGATCACCGCACGGCTTGTGACGGTGGCGCTGATCAGGCCGGTTGATGAGGCGGGGTTGTCGAGATACCAGATATCATGCCAGAGTTGGTCGGTGGAACTGGTGGACGGATTGGCACCGGTACCCGGCACGGCATTGCGCTCCACGGCTTTTATCAGCGGAGTTCCATCGTAAGTGACAGCCGTGCAATCGCCCAACGCACCGGGATTGCCGTGCTCTCCGGTGAGGATCACCACGAGCTTGTCCGAACCGCTGGCATTGAAGTTGAGGGTATGAGGCGCTGTGGTTGGGTTCGATGTGGTGAATCCATCAACCACAATGGTTTGTCTTGTGATCGGAGAAACGAAATTCAGGATCGTGTCGTCATTGACCGGCACGGTGACATTGTTGCCCATCACGTCGGCAACCGTTCCGGAAAGACGGAGTCGGAGCGTGCCTGTGGAAGTGGGCGTCACGTTGAACGAGTAAACGGCCGGGTTGGTCCCGGAAGAAATCCTCGTCACCGTTCCAACCGTGATGGCGGCCGTGCCGGCGTTGGTGAAATCGGCACTCGTCACCGTTGCGTCGTCCATGAAGTATTTGTTGAATGTCACCGTGAAGGGGATCGCCGGCAGGCCATGGATCGGGGTGGCCGCAGGCGGGCTGCTGATTGAGACCACCTGTGGATTGATGGTGTCGGCGTTGACGATGATGAGGGTGTCGTCCGAAATCGGCGATGACGTGTCGAGGGCGTTGCCCAGATAATCCTGGATCACCGCGCCGGCCTTGACTCCCAACTGGAGTGTTCCGGCCGCGCCGGGGAAGGTGGGAGTCACCGTCACGTATGCCTTGGTGCCTGATACGGTCACGTTGTTGAAAGTGATCGGCGAGGTGCCGCCGTTTTCAAAATCGGTGGCATCGATCGTCGCGGGATTGACGACCTTGTTGAAACTCACCGTGTAAACCAATGTGTCGGATTCAAGAACCGGTCCCCCGGATTTGTTGTCGACAATGCCGGATGGTTCGAGGGTCAGGGGATCGGTGTTGGCGGGAACCACACTCGCGAAATTCGCGCCAAAGCGGATTTCATCGAAATAGGACGGCGTGCTGTCGTTCTTGTGGGCGTAGGAGATGACTCCGAAGGACGACTGGTCGAGCACCGCGCTGCGTGTGGCCACAACCGGTCCCAAGGCGAGGTTCTTGTTAGGGAAATAGAGGTTGATCGTGTCGGCTGCGGCACCGTCCGCGCCCCAAGTGATTTCACCGACCACGAGATAGGTGGTCGAACCGGTGACGGGTTCCGAGTCGCTGGCTGTCGTTCCAGAGGTGTTCCTTGCCGCCGTGCCCGCCGACCAGGTGGTCGCCCGGAGCGCGCCGCCCTTGATACTGAAACCGATGCCATTGCCCGAACCGCCCATGGGAATATTGTTGGCGCCGTCGAGGTTCGATGTTCCCAGAGCGAATCCGGCATCGGGGTTTCCGGAAACGGACGGTGTCGTGGTGTAAAGCATGCTGAACCAGAGTTTCTTCCCGTGCTCCAAGAGGCCCGAGGAACTGAGCGTGGTGCCTGTGGAGACGAAAGCGTTTCCACCGGTCCCGCCAGTCGTCGCCCGGACCTGGTTGCCGGAGTATTTCAATGCTCCCCACGGGATGCTGCCGGAATCCACGGCCCACGAGCTTTGGGCCGTCCAGTTGCCCGACAATCCCACACCTGAGGTGTTTGTGCCAAGGATGGCATCGGAATCGGCGAACGGTTCATAGATCACCATGGGGCCGCCGAGAATGACCGTTCCTTCGACCGTGGAGATTTTGCCGGCGGTATCCGTGACGCGCAGCTTGATGGTGTTAACTCCTTCCGCCATGCCATAACCGGTGAGGGTGGCGTAAGGGATCGGCGCGGGGGTGGCCCCGTTGACCGATTCGTCGAAGCTGCCATCGTTGTTGAGATCCCACTCGTAGGCGGTGATGGATTGTCCGATGGAGGGAATCGAGCCACTGCCATTAAGGGACAGCGTGCCGCCATAGAGCACGGTGTGAGGTCCACCGGGAACGGCCAGTGGATCGATCGCCACGAATTCGGTGGTTGCGAAGGCGGGTGGAGTGAACAAGGCCGTTTCATTTTGGCCCGGCGACTTGTCGCGCACCTTGACCTGATAGCCATAAGTGGTCGAGTGGGTGAGTCCGGTGTCGGTGTAGGTGGGGCTGTCCTGCCAACCGCTGTCATGCCCTCCGCCGGAGGTGCAGGCGAAGTAGTATTCCACACCCGAGGGATCGGTGGCGGTCATCGCGGTCATGGTAACGGAGAATCCGCCGACGGGTGCCGGTGGGCTCGACCAGATCGCCGGATCCAGATAGGGCGGAATCACATCCTGTCCGCCCGAATCTATGAGGGTCACCGAAACCGTCTCGTAATCTTCGGTGAGGCCGCGCGAGTCGGACATGGTGACCCGGAACTGATAGACTCCCGGAGTGCCACCGAACACCAAGGTGCTCGCGGTGGCTCCGGTGCCATTCGGAGTGAAAGTCACCGAGCCTGGGCCCGAGAGCTTCGTCCAGGTGAAGATGCTGTCGCCCTCGGCAAGGTCGGTCGCCGTCACGCGCAAGGTGGTCGTGTTGGTGGTGGTGTCGACATTCGGATGATCGGCCGTGGCCGAGGCGATGCTCTTGAAGGCGGGAGGCGTAGTTGGGTTGGTGTCCGCATTGATGGCATTGAGCAGGGCTTGCGCTTCCTCCACCGTGCCGCCTGTTAGATACCGCTGGGCGAAAGCCTTCACATTCGGATCGGGAGTCACTAGGGTCGAGGAACCATCATACGCTACCAGTGCGTTCAGCAGGTTTTCATGGAAACCGCCCCAACCGTTCGAACCGTCGATCGCCTTCATTGCCGCTGGGACGGCATCCGCCACCAGGCTTCTGCCCATGGCTTTCAGCGCCTCGTTCCGGACGTCCAGGCTGAACATCCGGTCGGCGTCCGAGCCGAGTGCAACCATGTCCACCAACTCGGGTGCCATCAGGTTGACCTCTGCCGGTGTGAGAACCTTGTAGAGGTTGGTGATTCTGCCACGCGCGGCTCCGGTCGGGGACCGCGAGGCCACTTTCAGGGCGTCGAAGAACAACTGGCTTCCGACTTGGGAAATGAGGGTGTCCATTTCGGCCCGGTTGTTGGCGAAGCCGCCACTCCCGAAGATGACGTTGATCAAGGCCGCCTCATCGAGATGCAGAGGATCGTCTGGAACCGCAGGAAAGGTCGGCCTGTCACGGGAAACCAGTGTTGTCATCATGGTCGCCCGGTATGGCAACTTGGATGAACTGTTAAACAGTTGGAGCGCCTTGGCCGCCAAGGTCCGCACATAGCCGTCATTGTCGTTAAGCAGTGATACCAGTTGGCCGGTAAATCCGGTGTCGTTCATCTCCCCGAGGGCCTGGATCGCGCCGTAGCGGGAGTTTCCGTTCACATCCAATGCCTTGGCACGGATCTCGTCGCGGGTGGTGGTGTCAATGGTCCGATCCCCGAGTTCCGCCGCCGCGAGCCGACGGATTTTCGCCGACCAATTTGCCAGGTCACCCACCAACTGCGCGGTCGAACGGGCGTTCTCATCATAATCCTCAACGGCCAGAGAGTCGCTGATCTGCCCCGCGCTGAGAGCCAGCGCGCCGGTGCTGTCCCGCCCGGTGATGTGGAGACTTTCCAAGGGCAGTGCATAGGTGAGCAGCATTGCGGTGCTCATGCGGAAACTGTAGTATTCGCTTCCGTTGGGAGCCCGGTTCTCGCTGTAGGAATCGTAGGCAAAGCTCCCGTTCCAGCGGCGATGCAAGTCGAGCATCCAACTGATTTTCTTGAAATACTCCTGCACCGCTGTCGGTCCGCCCCTCTGCACTCCCATGGGAGCCCATAGGTAGTTGAAGAAGGCCCCGGTGTGCCCCAGATCCCTGTCGGTGTCCCCGGAGGCCAATGCCATCTTCACGAAGAACCCTGCCTGGTTTTCGTAGGCCGGATCGTTGTCCAGAAGGATGGCGGCGAGCCCGCTCTTGCCGTTGTTCTCGTGTCGCGGATCGTAGGCCTCATGCTCGCCGTAGGGGATGGCACCGCGGCCGGCGTACGAGGCGTAGAACATTTTCGCCCGGTCGATCATGTTGTCGATCACGGGATCATTGACGCCGCAGCGCTTCGCGAGTTGCAAACCCAGCAGGGCCGGCATGCCGATCGAGTTGACTACTCCGTATCCGGTGTTGACCGGGCGGTAGGGATTCGAGGCGTCATAGCTGCCCTGCCGGAGGGAGTGCCCCATCGTGCCGAAATGACTGAGTCCCTTGGCAATGTTGATGGCCAGAGCCTCGATCGTCGGAAACACCTGGGTGTCCCCGGTGATCAGGTAATACTCGCCCAAGAGGACCAGCTCGTGAACCCGGCCCCACGGAGCCGAATAAGCGGTGGACGCCGTATAGTTCCGCAAGGCAGTCCGGTCGGACGCGCTCTTGATCAGGGCCCGCGCCTCGGTCTGGGCCTTTTGGAGATAGTTCGCCCGGTCCGGAGCCGGGAAAAAGTCATCCTGCGCCGCAAGCAGGCTCAACACCCCTAGGCGGTATTGTCCGGAGCTCTCGCTGTTGTAGTAATAACTCATTCCCTCCTTGAGAATCTTCTCCGACTTCGGGCAGTTGTAGGGCGCCGTGGCGGAGTAGGCCCCCATGGTGCGCAGGGTGATGGTGACCACGCTCTGCACCCCGGCGCGCCAACGGATCAGTTTGAGGTTGGCCGGAGTCTGTGCTTCCGCGTCGGCGATCGCGGCAGCCAAACCTCTCCGCGCATCGATTGCGAACAAGACCGGAGCGGCGGCGGTTCCGCTCGCCCCCAGGATCAGGTCGTTCACTTGGAAGACTCCGGCCGCAGGCGACCCCGCATCCACCGTCCGCACCTGGATCTGCCGGCTCTCGGCCGAGCCGTTGATCCCACCGTTCGCGGTGTTGTAGTAAACCCAGCCTCTCATTCCGGTCGGGCCCAGGTTCCAGGTGGTTGTCAAGGTGCTTGGAATCGTGCCCCCGGATGTCAGATCCGGAGGTGCGGCCAACACCGGGGTGATGCCGAGGATGATGGAGATGATGCCTCCAACGGGTCCGAGCGGGTGGCTGCGTTTGCTACTCATGGAAACGGGTGGTTGTTCCCCAGACCCCAGCC
>Ga0315904_10012172_pt1 | contig 10889 bp, 11 predicted proteins | sample LakEriMetagenome_6_FD_203529 | JGI IMG/M metagenome (GOLD analysis project Ga0315904, IMG submission 203529) | Freshwater fungal communities from buoy surface, Lake Erie, Ohio, United States - Buoy 12 MA120 | ecosystem: Environmental > Aquatic > Freshwater > Lake | place: USA: Lake Erie, Ohio... | reverse complement strand
GTTATTGTTGCACCCATCACAGCCCAGATAGCAGCTTGTGATCCGGTGAAATTTGCGGATAGGGGTGTTGCCTGAAATTGACTATAGGTAATCAATGCAATCGCGCCCAAGAACCCACCCGTGATAAAAATGGGAATAACCCGGTATGAACCTTTCAGGTCTTCAAGTACGCTTCCGAACACCCAGAGCCATATCATGTTGGCGAGTAAACGCAAAAAACTACTATCCATGAACATATGGGTAAACAAAACCCAAACTTTCTTGAGCGTTATTGGCCAATCAGCTCCCAGGGAAATCCATTGCCAGAAATTTAGTTGAAAGTCCTGAATATCTTTGCCACCAATCAAAAATGTGATTCGGATAAAATGAATAATCACATAGGATAAACTGCAAATTGCAATGAGCTTAATCAGATCACTTTTTACCAGATATTGAATCGCGTTTTGTCTGTTTGATTTGTTTATCATAAAGCGTTTTTGGTAAATTTATATCCCCACCATTTTAGTAATATCCATCCAAATATCATTCCACCCAAATGTGCGAAATGGGCAACATTGTCACCGGCGCTGTTTTGAATACCGGCATATAATTCGAAGAGGGCATAAAGTGCGACAAAATATTTGGCCTTCAAGGGGATAAAAAAGCCCAGTAAAATGACGCTCTCCGGAAATAGAAATCCAAATGCGAACAAAATTCCAAATACTGCACCGGATGCACCAACCGTTACCTGTGAAATTTTCAATTGATAAATTTCCTGCATAATAGATGCGGCTTCTCGCCGGTAAGAATCCGACATAGGATCTTCGGCCCATTTATTTTTGAAATCCAGTAAATAGGTTCCGAGATTGGTACTCCCGTCATATCCATTTTGAGAAAGGTAAACGCTAAATTGTTTGAACGTTGGATTCTCTTTAAAATCAATCAGATAACTGTGAGCAATATTAAATTCATAAGTCAATACCCCTAAATGCAAGGCCGCAGCACCCAAACCACATATCAGGTAAAAAATCAGGAACTTCTTGGGTGAAAGATATTGTTCAAGTACCGAACCAAACATCCATAACGCGAACATGTTTGAGAAAAGATGCATAAATCCCGCTTCGTAATCGGGTTTTTGGCCGCCTACATCTCCATGCATAAACATGGAACTAAGAGGCTGCCAAATGCGGAATTTTCCTGAATCCCAATGGTGAAGTCCCAGATATTCACTCAAATCGATGCCCTGTTGCCCCAAAACGATGGTGGCAAAAAACACAAGTACATTAATAATCATGAGGTTTTTGACAATTGCAGGAAGCACTTCGAAACGCTGAGGCCGGTATTGCATATTGGCAAATGTACGAATCCTGATAATTGGCGATGGTTTCGATTTTTAGTGGATGTGGCCCAAGTAGAACTGAAGAAGTGCTGAAATGCCCTGAAATCCGCTATTGTTACGTATGGTTTACCAACAGATTGGGCAATTATAACATTTATTTATGCATACAGCCGTAGGGATGATATATATTTGTGCCCCTCATGATTCGCGCTTTTTTTACCATACTCCTCGTTGCCATTTTTGCAGTTTCCTGTACCAGTAAGTTTGAAAAAATTCAAAAAAGCCGCGATTATGAATACAAATTGCAAAAAGCGAATGAATATTACGACAAAAAGCAGTTTGCCAAGGCCAACACCTTGTATGAAGAATTGTTGACGATTTTTAAGGGAACCAAAAGTTTCGAGGGGCTTTATTATAAATATGCCTATACGTTTTACTACGATAAAAACTATCTGGCGGCTTCTTATCACTTTAAAAATTTTGCAGATCTTTTTCCTAAATCTCCCAATGCAGAAGAATGTGAGTACCTGAATTGCCTGTGTTTGTTCAATATGTCGCCCGATTATACACTGGATCAGACCAATACAATCAAAGCCATTGGAGAAACACAGTCTTTTTTAAATGCCAATCCTCAGTCAAAAAGGGTGAAGGAAGCGAATAAACTCATTGACCGCGCCAGAGAAAAATTAGAAAAAAGAGATAATTATAGCGCCTATTTATATTATAAAATTTCCGAATATAAGGCTGCAGCCGTGGCTTATGAGCAAATCATGCGGAAATACCCGGATTCCCCGAACGAAGAGTATTATCAAATGATGATTGCCAAGGCCAGTTATAAATATGCGGAGAATAGTATTCCGGAAAAACAGGAAGAACGCTTTCTTCGGTCGGTCTCCGATTGTGCGGATTTTATCACTAAATTTCCAAAAAGCCGCTACAGAAGTGAAATAGAGAAAATAAATGCCTTATCTTCGCAGTCCCTTAAAAAATTGGCTAAACAATGACCACAAAAAAACTTTTGATTAATACGACCAATCCGACCATTGAAGCACGTGATTTATCCTTGATTCAGGCTAAAACCGGAAATCTGTATCAGTCCATCGCTGTTGCTGCAAAAAGGGCGAATCAAATCAATACCAAAATCAAAGACGAGTTACATCGTAAATTGGAAGAATTTGGTAGTTTGACCGATAATCTTGAAGAAATCAACGAAAACAAAGAGCAAATCGAAATTTCACGATTTTATGAGCGAATGGCAAACCCTTCGATTCAGGCTACTCACGAACTCCTGAATGATAAAATCTATTACAAGAAGCGTGAAGAAATTTAATTTTCCTTTTCACTAGCAGTCCTTTTTATTAACCTACTGCCCCCCGCAAATACCATGAAGGTATTAAAGCTTCCGTTTACCCATAAACTGAATATTCGGACATCGTCACGTACACCCTATTTACTGGAGTTGCCCTATTCCGAAAAAATTCTCAATCACCTCAATACCATTCACGGTTCAGCCTCATACGCCCTTGCTGAAATTAGTAGTGGTTATTTTTTAAATACACGATTTGCTGATATTGCCGATCAAACGATTCCCATCCTCCGCGAATCGAGGGTTAAATATAAAATTGCAGGGCAAAGTTCCTTGTATTCTAAAGTTCAATTAAAAGACATGAGTGAAGAGGATGTATTGATACAACTCAAATTCAAACGAAAAATACTCATAACACTTTTAGTGAAACTGTATAATGAAGATCAAAAGCTGGTCCTTTCGGCTGAATTTGATTGGTTTATTACATTGCCTAAATAGAGGTTCCTGAATAACGCTCAAAATGAGTGGTGATGGGCATTCTAATGAAAATTTATATCCTTAGATGCACACTTTCTTAAGGCATATTGCTAAAAAACGTTCACTTGAGTTTCAGAATCTTTCGCTACTCAGAAATACTACATCTTCTTCGTTGCGGGCAACTCGCAGTATAAAAATACAGCTTCATTACCCGCGCCTTGAATCTACAGCATTTCTGAGTTATTCATGAACCTCTAAATAGTGTCACGGTCAGGCAATCTGGTTGTTACTCCCGAAAAAGTTGTTTCTTTGTTGTTCATGGAGGGTAAAAAAATATTGATAGGAATCAGTGGTAGCATTGCTGCTTATAAAATTCCAATTCTCGTGCGCATGCTCATTCGCAGCGGTGCAGAGGTGAAAATTATCATGACGCCTGCTGCCCGTACTTTTGTATCTCCGCTTGTGCTGGAAACTTTAAGTAAAAACAAAGTTTTGCATTCTATCAGCGAAGAGTCTGAATGGGCAAACCATGTCATGCTCGGAAGATGGGCTGATTTGTTTTTATTGGCTCCCGCTTCCTGTAATACCCTGGCTAAACTTGCTCACGGACATTGCGATAATTTATTGTTGGCCGTGTTATTGTCTGCTGTTTGCCCTGTTGTAATTGCACCTGCCATGGATGAGGATATGTGGCATCATGCGACAACTCAAAAAAACTTAAAAAACTTAGCTCAGATTGGTTTTCAGATGATGGAAGCAGAATACGGTGAGCTCGCAAGCGGACTAACCGGTATGGGGCGAATGCCTGAACCTGAAACCATTTTCCAAACTTTAACTGCTCATTTTAAGGAAAAAGATATTTTAAGCGGAAAAAAGGCACTGGTAACAGCAGGTCCCACATACGAAAACATTGATCCTGTTCGTTTTATAGGTAATTATAGTTCAGGAAAGATGGGTGTTGCAATTGCAAAAAGATTGGCACATTTAGGTGCGAAGGTTGAATTGGTTTTAGGGCCAGTTCAATTAGAAGTTAGCCATCCAAATATTCGGGTAACCAAAGTTCGCAGCGCCGAACAAATGTTTGATGCCTGTATCCATGTTTTTCCGGAATGTCAGTTTGCCATTATGAGTGCTGCCGTAGCTGACTATACACCAGAATCCGTCGCTGACGAAAAGATCAAAAAACAGGAAGGAAGTTTGCAAATCCAGCTCAAGAAAACGAAAGATATTTTGAAACATTTGGGAACCCTGAAATCTCCTCAGCAAGTGCTCATCGGTTTTGCCCTTGAAAGCAAAGATGAAAAAGCATATGCCATTCGTAAACTGAATGAAAAAAATGCAGATGCCATCGTGATGAATTCTATTCGTACACCAGGTGCCGGTTTTGCCGTAGATACCAATCAGGTGACCATTTTCGAAAAAGAAGGGGTTGAAACGGCTTATGAGTTGAAACCAAAAGAAGAAGTTGCACACGATATCGTTGATAAAATGCTTACCATTTACCGGCAAAAATTAATTGAATAGTTCATGCGAGTCATCAAAAATATTATTCTGTTATTCATTGGATTAGGTCCACTTGCGTGTTTCGCACAGGAGTTTAACTGTAAAGCGATTGTCATTGCCGAACAAGTACAGGGTACAGATCCTCAGGTTTTTAAAACGCTCGAACAAGCTTTGTCCGATTTTGTGAATACCCGAAAGTGGACCAGTGAAACGTTTCAGAACAAGGAAAAAATTGAATGTGTGTTTACCCTCATTGTCAATAAGACTATTGAAGGCATTGAAGGCGGTTTTACAGGCAGATTATCCATTCAAGCGACCAGACCGGTTTTTAATTCCACCTATACAACTTCCCTGGTGAACTATGTCGATAAGGATTTTGCATTCAGGTATGTTCAGTTTCAGCCCATTGAATTTAATGACAACCGTATAACAGGAAATGATGCTTTGGTTTCCAATTTGCCGGCAGTCATTGCTTATTATTGCTACATTATTTTAGGTTTGGATTATGATAGTTTTGCCTTAAAAGGCGGCACAGATTTCTTAACCCGTGCGATGAATATTGCGAACAATGCCCCGGAACATAAGGCCATCAATGGTTGGAAAGCCACCGAGAATCAAAAAAACAGATTCTGGCTCATTGATCAAATGATGAACAATCGTTTTTCCGGTATGCGCGATGTGGTGTATAAATATCACCGCCTTGGATTGGATATGATGACTACGGATGCCGAGGCTTCCAGAAATACAATCAATGCTCTGTTTCCTCAAATGCAGCAAATCAACAATGAAAACCCATCCAGTATTTGGATGCAGTTTTTTTTCAATGCTAAAAGCGACGAGATCATTAATTTTCTGGCTTTGACACCAATGAATGAAAAACAAAAATTAGTTCCAATTCTTTCGCAGTTGGATGTGAGCAATGCAGGAAAATATGCCAACTTACTTAAATAGAATATTCGCAATATTCCTGTCTACAGGTTGTTTTTTATTCATCGCATGTGGTACAAAAATGCCAAGCATTTCTCCTGCAAAGATGAGTTCAATGTTAACCGACATGCACTTGGCCGATGCTTATGCCCAGTTTTCAACTTCAAAAGATTCATTATCCCATGAAATTAAAAACGAGGATACCTTAAAATGGTCGTATGCCCGGGTATTTCAAATACACAAAGTATCCGAAAAGGAATTTAAGGACAACCTGAATTGGTATAAAAAACATCCCGATCTCTTGGATTCTGTCTACCAAAAAGTGCTTTCAAGCCTTGCTATCTATCAGTCTAAGCAGAATAGATAATATTCATGGATTTATTGCTGAAAAATATTGGGCTCTGCCTTTTGTTTCCTTACTTTTGTGCACATTCAATTATTCATTAAAATACCGATATGGGAAGGCTCAAAGAACATTTTTACGAAACGGCATCAAAATATTCAGATGATATTAAAACCATGCTCAAAGAACATGGCGAAACAGTCATAGATCAGGTTACGTTAGCGCAAGTTTATCAAGGAATGCGTGGAATTGTAGGTTTGGTCACCGAAACATCCCTTCTTGATTCGAACGAAGGAATCCGCTTTCGTGGGTACTCCATACCGGAACTTGTGGAGAAATTACCCCATGCCGAAGGCGGATCCCAGCCTCTACCAGAAGGTTTGTTTCACCTCATGTTGGTTGGTGAAATTCCTTCCCAAGATGATGTTGAACATCTCTCGGCAGTTTTTGCACGTCGTTCGCATGTGCCGAATTATGTTTTTGACGCCATTGAGGCCTTGCCATTACACACCCATCCAATGACTCAGTTTGGGGTAGCTATCATGGCTTTGCAAACTGAATCTTTGTTCGCAAAAGCATATGCCGACGGAATCAATAAAAAAGAATATTGGTCATATGTGTATGAAGATACCATGAATCTGATTGCCCGTTTACCACGTATCGCGGCCTATATTTATCGCCGGAAATATCGCAATGGTGATCATATCCAACCTAACGGAATGCTGGATTGGGCCGCCAACTTTGCCCATATGCTGGGTTTTGAAGATGAAGGTTTCCGTGAATTGATGCGATTATACCTGACTATTCATGCTGACCACGAAGGTGGAAATGTGAGTGCACATACAACTCATTTGGTGGGTTCTGCTTTAAGTGATCCGTATTTATCTTTTGCTGCCGGCATGAATGGGTTAGCAGGTCCTTTGCATGGTCTTGCCAATCAGGAAGTGATTCGTTGGATTGAAGAAATGAATCAGGAATTGAACACCGATAATCCGGACAAGGAGCAAATTGCAGCCTATGTGCAAAAAACCCTTACTCAAGGTAAGGTAGTTCCGGGGTATGGCCATGCTGTATTGCGTAAAACAGATCCACGATTTACCGCTCAAATGGAATTTGCTAAGAAATATTGTGCTGATAATCCGTTGGTACAGACTGTTTGGAAAGTATATGAAGTCGTACCTCCAATTTTACAGTCAACCGGAAAAATTAAAAACCCATGGCCTAACGTGGATGCCCACAGCGGCGCATTGCTAAAACATTACGGACTTGTAGAGGAAGATTTTTATACAGTCATGTTTGGTGTATCCCGTGCATTGGGGGTATTAGCAAGTTTATGTTGGGATCGTGTTTATGGTTTCCCGATTGAGCGTCCTAAATCTGTTACTACCGATCAGGTGAAACAATGGCTCAATAAAGAAATCAGTTCGCTTGAATAGAATAATATTGACAAAATAAAAAAAGAGGCCCGAGAGCCTCTTTTTTTATGCGTATTTAAATGACGAATTATTGTTTAGCATGTTGAACCAGATAGGCGGATATCATACCATATTCCGATTGATTCAGTTTGGCTTTCTTGCCCATGACTTTCATAATGCCAATCCATTTGTCGGCAGTTCTGGATTCAGGTTTGTGCAAATCATGGCAGGAACTACATTTAGATTCCCACAATTCATTGCCCATAGCAACTTTTTGATCGGAATAATTTTTGTAGGCTTCCAATTGTTTGTCAATGGGTAAATCTGGCGAGGGGTCATTAGCCCTTGGGTCGAAAGTTGCAGAAGGAATGGTGGCATCCGCAGGTTTTGCCTGGGCGCTACCTGTTTTTTCAACTTCCTGAGTGGCCGCAGTTGTTTTTGCCCGTTTTGGTGCACAGGAGAATGTACCAATCAGGATACTGACTGAAATGATAAATAGTGGGGTTGTAAATTTCATGATTACGAATTTAGGTTGAATGTTCAATTATACCAAATTGGCCAAAGAATCCATGAGCTTTTGAGAACCGATCATCCAATGATTCATTCGTGGATAGGGGAAATATAATTTACGCTATTCGAGGCGTGTATGGATTACCGCGTAATACCTAACTTGTTTAAAAAAGTAATCGCCGAATGGGTTCTTTCAGCTCCTTGCCCACGAACAATAAAGTGAGGTGTGCTTTGTGAAGAAATTAAATGTAAATACCAGGTATAAAAAAAATGGCGATCTTCCAAAGTCGGATGTTCTCTTAGAGGGTCATCTTCCCATGCCAAATCGGGTGAGCACAATAAAAAAATATCGGTTCGTTGAATGGCAAGATGGTCTAAAAATTCCCGGGGGCAATCAGCATACTTAAATTCCATCCATACCTGAATGACATGTAAATCTGTATCGCAAAATACCCATGGCGCATTCGATTGTATAGCCTTTTTTTCCTGAGAAAGTTGTTGATGGGCAATTTCAACGACATCTTTTTTTTCATAGGGTCTTTGCAGGTCATGTAAATAATTCCTCGCTTGTTCTTCCACCAATGCACCACCGAAATGCTGATGCAAATCCTTTGACAGTGCACTTTTGCCGGTACTTTCTCCTCCTATGATGCGAACTATTTTCATGCGGTATGTTCCTTTACAAATGTGCTTGCTAAAATGTTAAGAAAAAATAAATCAGTGCTTTAAATATGGAAAAATGTTGGTACACCCATCTCTTAGTCAACTTTCACAATTAAAACGTATCACATGAAATCTCGTATCGCCATTCCTTTAACAGGATTCATCGCCATCATCGGCATTCTTTTTTTATCAGCTTTTCGCAAACAAACAGGCACCGAAAGCCCTTATCCGGATGAAAAAGTAACATACGGCTCCACCGGAAAACAGGAATCATCAAAAGGGCCTTTATCTCTTTCTACTTCATTTGAAAACGACTTTTATACCACGAGTCAGCGCATGGGGCATTTTTATGCCGAAGTAAATGCCCAACAATATGCCTCCAACCGAAACCAAGTCAGATTGCCCTTAAATTTATCAGTGGTTATTGACCGCAGTGGATCTATGGCCGGCGATAAAATCAGAAACGCCCGACAAGCTGCTAAACATATTGTTGATCAGATGGGGCCGGAAGATCATTTGTCCATCGTGATTTATGATAGTCAGATAGATGTATTACAACCTGCCGTAAGGGTGACCAATAAACAAAGTATCAAAAATTTAATCGATCGGATAACAGACAGAGGAGGTACAAACCTCATGGGTGGCGCATTAAAAGGATATGAAGAAGTGCGAAAATATTACAATCCAACTTATGTCAATAGGGTTTTGCTTTTGAGCGATGGGTTGGCCAATGAAGGGATAACAAGCCCTACAGAAATTGAACGTATTGTTCGAAATAAAATCAAAGAAAATGGAATTTCTATTTCAACTTTTGGGGTAGGGAACGACTACAATGAGGATTTAATGACTGCCATGGCTGAGAATGGATCCGGGAATTATTACTTTATCAGTAACCCGCAAGATGTAGCCGGAATATTTCAAAAAGAGTTAAATGGTTTGATGGAAGTGTTAGCACAAAAAACTGAACTGAAAATTACCTTGCCTGACGAAGTGAACGTTGAAAAGGTATTTGGATATCGATTCGAACAAACTGGCCGAATACTGACCATTCGATTTCATGATGTGATGGCTGGCGAAACCAAAGGAGTACTTGTTCGATACCGAGTGCGCAATGGCGTGAATCTGCCACTGCGATTTACCTCTTCATTGAGTTTTATAGAGCCAGAAACCGGCCGTCAACAACGCATGAATCAGGAAAACCGATGTGAATTTACAACCGATTATTATACCTATAACCGCAGCTTTAGCGAATGGGTAGCTTCACAGGTGACTTTATATGAATCGAACGAAAGATTAGAAATGGCCATGAAGGAAGTGGACAAAGGCAATTATCAGCAAGCAAGAAAATTAGTCAAGGAAAACAATGAGTATATCAAACAAAAATCTCATTTGGTATCCAAATCACCAGAATTGCAAAAGGTAGAATCTACGAATGCATCATACGATAGCCAGATTGAAACGGTAGAATCTATGCCTCAGGAGGAAATCAAGTACATGCAAAAAGCAACAAAAAGTACCAATTATCAGTTGAGAAATAAGAAGCGATAGTCCGTTTTGAGTGGTTGTGATCAGGAGCCCGAACTTATTGTTCGGGTTTCTTTTTAAGATTTACACGCAACATCCTGGGTAGTCCGTACATATCTTTCCGGGATTCGATGGTATGTCCCTGTGCCAATGTCCAATCACATAATGATTCATGGTAAACAGCACTGGTTTCAAAATAAACGATTGTACAACAGGGTGATAGGTCGGCCAGATTCACGATGATTTTATAAAACTGCAGCGGATCATCTTGTTCAACAAACAGGGCCAGATGGGGTTCCCAATTGAGCACATTCGACTTCATTTCATGGGCTTCAGATGGGAGGATATAAGGTGGGTTTGAGACGATGATTCTGGCTGGTACACCCAGATCGGTTAAACTCAAAATATCTTTTTGAGCAAAAGAAATTTTTAACTGATGTGCATTTGCATTCCTTTCAGCAACCAACAATGCTTCTCCTGATTTATCCCACGCCATTATTTCCGCGGAGGGAAGCGATTCTTTTAATGCCAACGCGATGCATCCACTCCCTGTTCCAATATCTAAAATACATGCATGAAATCCGGGATGCTCATGGATGATCCATTGAACCAATTCTTGTGTTTCAGGACGTGGAATCAACACATGCTCATTGACCATTATTTTTAAAGAACCAAACCATTCATATCCGATACATTGTTGCACAGGTCGGTATCGTTTTAGATCTTCAAGGTATGATAAACAATCAGATTCATTCATTTCCGGATTTTTTGTCAGCAAGGTAGTTCCATACAGACCGGTCCGATGGTCAGCGATTTTAAAAAAAATAGCCTCGGCTTCGCTTGTATCATAAAAATCAGATAGTTGATCGACAAAATAATCACGCAAATCACGGGCTCTCATTC
>Ga0315904_10012170_pt1 | contig 10890 bp, 8 predicted proteins | sample LakEriMetagenome_6_FD_203529 | JGI IMG/M metagenome (GOLD analysis project Ga0315904, IMG submission 203529) | Freshwater fungal communities from buoy surface, Lake Erie, Ohio, United States - Buoy 12 MA120 | ecosystem: Environmental > Aquatic > Freshwater > Lake | place: USA: Lake Erie, Ohio... | reverse complement strand
TCGCACGTGACTGCTGGTCGCGCAGCAGCGTGGTCACGTTGACCGTTTCACCGGGGCGATAGACGCCGCGGTCGGTGTACATGTAGGCGTCGATCTCGCCCGGGTTGGAGCGCCCTTCGACGCCGCGATCCGTGAGGTCGAAGGCCGGACGGCGCAGGTCGAGGAACGAGAAGTCCGCGCCGGCACCGTAGGCCATGATCACCACGGGTTCGGAGCCACCCTTGCCGCGGACAAGCGGCGCGTCGAAGGTCGCGCGGCCGTCAGGGCCGGTCTTGACGCGCTTGAGCTCCTCGTTGTTGCGCGCGACGAGGGCGAGCTCGATGCCCGACAGGGGTTCGGCCGAGCGCAGCGAGCGGGCGAAGACCGTCAGGCCATCGCGGCCGCGGAAGCTTGTCAGCGCGATGTCGGTGTTGACGACGAACTGAGCCGCGCGCGGCTTCCAGTATTCGTTTTCGTCGGTGGAGCTGGTTTCGGCGGCGTCGGTTGCGATGACGAGGTAGGCGCCGGGCAGCACCTGCTTGAGGGCCTTGCGCAGCGGGAACAGGGTGATGGCCTCGTCGTTGCGGCGATTGCCCGGGATCGACAATTGACCCTGCCAGACGACCTGGCCCTGCGTGTTCTCGAGCGTGTCGCGGTCGTATTCGTAGAATTCACGCTGGTCCACGACCCCGGTCTGGAGCTGCGACAGGAGGCGGTCACCGACGCGAATGACCTTCACGTCGAGCCTTGCCACGTTGACCGTGGTGATGGGAACACCGTCGGCCGTGTCACGCGGCAGAACCAGGCCATTGCCGAAGCGGACGAGCGAAGGCTTGTCGCGCAGCGCGACGGGGAAGGATTCGGACTTGGTCAGCTTGTCGCCCTTGAGCGCGGGCAGGCCTTCCCTGAGCTGGAGCGTGTAGGTCTTACCGAAGGAGAGACCCTGGACGCACAGGCGTTCCTGGGTCACGCGCACGGCGAAAGTCAGCTCGGGATCGAACTTGAGGTAATCCTCGTAGCGCACGTTGCCGCTGTCATCGAGCTTGCGCGTGAAGACGAGGCAGGCTTCGGGGGTTTCGCCGGATGTCTGGACCTCGAGCCTGCGGAACGCGAAGTACGGCGCCTCGACTTCGGGCTGGGAGGCGACGCCGGTCGCGGTGGTGTCCCCGGTGGCCGGAGGCGCAGAGGCGACCTGTTCCCCGCCGCCGCCAAAGATGAATTCGTCCTCTTCGGCGAACATGGCCGTGCCCGTCTGCGGGTACCAGCGGCTTGAGACAAGGATCGATGCAACGAGTGCGGCGACAACGGCCAGCACGATCATCAGGCGTGACATGAATGTTCCCCGAGGCTGAGAGTCAGGTCGTCATACTAGAGCCTAACAACAGCAATTGTTAGCGTTTCAGCGGAAGAAAAGTGAGGATGGGACGCATCAGGAACCATCGTCCCGGAACTTGACCGTTTTGTGTCCCCAAGCTGCAATCTTTGCGGCGACACCTTCATGTCGCCACACTCTGTGCGTGCCGTCACACCGGGCGGGCGCCTGCGGGTAGCAGGCGGCTGTTGGCGCTGCAAAGATTTGCTGTAGTCTGGCACCTCATTCCCCGGGGGGTTGGAGGATGCGTGCCCGACATCACTGGCTTGCCCTGCTGTTGCCGCTTGTCGCGCTCGCGGCCTGCATGGGTGCGCCTGCGGCACTGTCCCAGCCGACGTCCGACCTGCAGGAGCGCGCGCCGGCGCCCCTGCCCTCCACCGAGGTGCCGTCGTGCCCCGGACTGGGACGGCTGCTGAACAGCGCGCGGCTGCTGCAGACCGTGGACCTGATCAATGTCAGGCGCTTCTATGACCTGCATGGTCAGGACTGCGCCTGGTCGCCCCGCAATGGTTCGGCGGTGGCCAGCGTGCTGGCGGCAGCGCCCGACCAGGGGCTTGACCCGGTCCTGTTCCATGCCGTGCCGATCGCCGACCTTGGCTTCGACATGCGCCTTGATGCCGTGATGCTGCGCGACGTCCTGATCACGGATGCCGCACTGAAGTACGCGCGCTATGTCAGCGAGGGGGTCGGACCGGTTGCCGAGGCCAATCCCGATGCGCCGGCTGACCGCATGACGGAGGCCGATCGCGTGGCAGCGCTCGCCCGGGCGCTGCGGGAGGGGACGCCAGCTGCCTGGCTCGGCGGGCTGACCCCGCGCTATCCGGCGTATGTGCAGCTTCAGTCCGGCCTTGCGCGCTATCGACAGATCGCCGCCAGCGGCGGGTGGCAGATGCTGCCCGAGGCCCTTGCGCGTTCGCGCGGCCGGGCGCTCGATCACACGGCCTTGCGCACGCGGCTGCATGCCGAGGGGGATCTTGCGGCTGACAATGGATCTGCGCTCTTCGATGACGCGTTGCGGGCGGGTCTTGCGCGCTTCCAGTGGCGCAACGGGCTGAGGGCGGATGGCACGCTGACGGCAGGCACGATCGAGCGGCTCAACATATCGGTCGGGCAGCGACTGGCGACGCTTGCGCTGAACCTCGAGCGGCTCAGGCGCACGCTTGCCGACCTGCCATCGACGCGGATCGAGGTCAACCTGCCGGCGGCGACGGCAGTCCTGTTTCGCGACGGCCGGCGGGTGCTGCGCATGAATGCGGTGATCGGCGCGCCCCGGCACGAGACGCCCGAACTGAGCAGCGCAATCGACTCCATCGTGTTCAACCCGCCCTGGACGATCCCGCGGTCGATCATCGTCAACGAGATCGAGCCGCACGTGAAGCGAGACCGCAAATACCTGAAGAAGAACCACATGTCGTGGCAGGGGGGCCAGCTCGTGCAAAGCCCCGGGCCGTGGAATGCGCTGGGGCGGATCAAGTTCGATTTTCCCAATCCCTACTCGGTCTATCTGCATGACACGCCTGCACGGGCGCTGTTTACCGACCCGGAGCGGGCGGCGAGCCATGGCTGCGTGCGCCTGGAGCGCCCGCTCGAGCTTGCAGAGGCGCTGCTGGCCGGGGATCCCGACTGGAACCCCAAGGCCATCAAGGCGGCGATCGACAGCGGCCGGACGCTGCGGGTGAGCCTACCTGACCCCACGCCCGTGGTGCTGACGTACCAGACCGCGTTTGTCGAGGCCGATGGATCCGTTCACTTCCGCCCGGATGTCTACGGGCGGGACACAAAGCTCACGCTGGCCCTGTCCAACCGGCTGGACGTGCCGGCGCCGGTGCCCGGACCCTGACGGCCCGGCGCGGTCGTCAACCAAGACGCCAATCCATCGCGCACCGGCCTGCTTCCGACTCGCCTTCATGGGGGATTCGGATTATGAATATTCCCGCGGGGGCTGTGGGATGCCGCCTGCGATGCGTGCCTTGGGGGTTTCGGGGGGAATAGCGTGCGGTTTGTCACCATGCTGGCGGTGGCCCTCTGGGTTGCCGGTTGCGCCATGTCGACGACGGTCAACACGACAGACCAGGCGGCCATGGCGCGGTTCGACGCGTTTCGCGGCGGCAATGTCACCTTGCCCATGGGCGCGCTCGAAGCCGCCGAGTGGGCGCTCTACCGCGATACCGCCTATGAACACCTCGCCAGCGGGCAGTGGCGCGATCTGGCCGACGTGGTGCAGCGCAAGGGCATCAACAACGACCTGAGCTGGTATTACCTCGGGCGTGCCGCCGAGGGGCTCGGCGAGATCACCCTTGCGCGGCAATACTACCAGCGCAGCATCGAGCGATCGAATTCGGAGAAGGCAAGCCATCGCTGCCAGGGTGCGGTGATCAGCCTTTGCGACGGCTTCGAGTTTCCCGATGTGACGATGGCGCGGCTCTCGCAGCTCGAGGCTGCGGCGCCTGCCCCCAAGCCGGAGGCTGCGCCCGAGACAGCGCCCTCGCGCGCTGACACCGGCGGGATCAAGCTGCTCAGGACCGGGACGGGCTTCGTCGTCAACGCATCGGGTGCTGCCGTCACGAATTTCCATGTCGTGCAGCAATGCGGCGCCGTGTCGTTCCAGATGGGTGGCGGCGAGGATGCGGTTCCCGCCACGGTGACTGCAAGCGATCCGATGAATGACCTGGCGTTGCTGAAGATCAGCGAGAGGCCCGAGGCGAGCGCCGTGTTCCAGGATGACGAGCGCCTGCACGCGGGCGACGACGTGATCGTGTTCGGCTATCCCCTGCTCGGGCAGCTGTCGAGCTCGGGGAACCTGACCAAGGGCTCCGTCACGGCCCTGTCGGGTCTCAGGGACGATACGCGGTTCTTCCAGATGTCGGCCCCGATCCAGCTTGGCAATTCGGGCGGGCCGGTCCTCAACAGTTCCGGGCGGGTCATCGGCGTCGTGACGTCGAAGCTGAATGCCGCGCAGGAGCTCAAGTCGAGCGGCGACATCGCGCAGAACGTCAATTTCGCGCTCAAGGCGTCGGTGCTGCGGACTTTCCTTGCTGCCAACAACGTGAGCTATCTCAAGAGCGACGGCACGATGAGCGCCATTGCGCGGGCGCAGACCGCGTCGGACGGCGCCACCGATGGGCCGCCTGCGGCTGCCGTCATCGGCCGCAAGGCTGGCGGCTTCACGGGCATCGTGGCCTGCTATCGCTGAGGCGGATCCGCCCGGCTGCCGGCAGGGCAAGCCCGGCGGTGTGACATTCGTGTCCGGGCCCACGGCTCATTTTGCACAACATCTCTGTGCAATCTTGCCGGACCGAAAGATTTAACGCAAAATCTCCGGATTATTGACGCCGCTGCGCGCCCGGGCATTAAGCCTGTGGCCGGCGCGGTGTTTCCACGTGGTGCCGGTGCGCGTTCGATGACGACCGAAAGGCTGCTTGAGGGTTACCGGAAATTCAGGCGCACCACGCATCGGCGCCTGCAGCAGGAATACCGTGAACTTGCGCGCTTGGGGCAGTCGCCGCAGGTCCTGGTCATCGGCTGCTCGGACAGCCGGGTATCGCCGAGCCTCGTGCTTGATGCGCAGCCGGGCGAAATCTTCGTCGCGCGCAACATCGCCAACATCGTGCCACCGCACAATCCGGATGGTCGCCCGCGCTCGATTGCGGCCGCGGTCGAATATGCCGTCAAGGTGCTGGGTGTCACCGACATCGTCGTGAAGGGTCATGCGCGGTGCGGTGGCGTCGCCGCCCTGGTCAGCGCGGGCCAGGGCCTGCCCGAGACCGACTATCTGCAGCCCTGGGTCGAGGTTGCCGCGCCGGCCCGCAAGCTTTTCCCGCCGGACTTCGAGACCCTGTCGGCCGAGGAGCAGCGGCTGCAGGCTGAGCTGGCCGTGATCCGCAACAGCGTGCTTAACCTGACCGGGTTCCCCTGGGTCCGCGAGCGCATGGTGCAGGGCCGGCTGAGGGTGCATGGCTGGCATTTCGACTTCGAGACCGGCGTGCTGCTGATTCACGATGCCGAGCGCGGCACGTGGCAGAAGGTCGAATAGGCCGCAGTCCGCAGACCGGGGCTTACTTGCTGCGTTGCAGCGGAGCGGCTATACCCGCGCCTCACAACTCCAAGACAATCCAATGAATCTGCGCAACATCGCCATCATCGCCCATGTCGACCATGGGAAAACGACGCTCGTCGACCAACTGCTGAAGCAAAGCGGAACCTTCCGCGAGAACCAGCAGGTCATGGAGCGCGCCATGGACTCGAACGAACTGGAACGCGAGCGCGGGATCACGATCCTTGCCAAGTGCACGAGCGTCGACTGGAACGGCACGCGCATCAACATCATCGACACGCCCGGACACGCGGATTTCGGCGGCGAGGTGGAACGGATCCTGTCGATGGTCGATGGCGTGGTGCTGCTGGTGGACGCGGCCGAAGGTGCGATGCCGCAGACGAAGTTCGTGACATCGAAGGCGCTGAAGCTGGGCCTGAAGCCCATCGTCGTCGTCAACAAGATCGACCGGTCCGACGCAAGGCCGCACGAGATCCACACCGACGTTTTCGACCTGTTTGCCGCGCTCGACGCGAATGACGAGCAGCTCGACTTCCCCACCCTCTATGCCAGCGGCCGAGCCGGCTGGGCGGTCAGGGACTTCGAGAAGGACGAGCGGCGCGACCTGACCCCTCTCTTCGAGACCATCGTGGCGCACGTGCCGGCGCCATCCATCGCCACCAAGGCGTCGAGCGCCCATCCGTTCTCGATGCTCGTGCGCGTCATCCAGTCAGATCCCTATCTGGGTCGCATCCTGACAGGGCGGATTGAATCGGGCATCGTGAATGCCAACCGCGCCATCAAGGTCCTGTCGCGCGAAGGCGAGACCATCGAGCGCGGGCGCATCACGAAAGTCCTTGCATTCCGCGGCCTTACACGCGTTCCGGTGGACGAGGCCGGCGCGGGTGACATCGTGGCCATCGCCGGGCTGACGATCGCGGGCGTGTCGGACACGCTGTGCGATCCCGAGGTGGCGCAGCCCATTCCCGCCACGCCGATCGATCCGCCGACGATCGCCATCACCATCGGCATCAATGATTCACCCTACGCCGGGCGCGAGGGCTCGAAGGTACAGAGCCGCGTCATTCGCGAGCGGCTGTTCCGCGAGGCGGAAGGCAACGTGGCGATCAAGGTCAAGGAGACCGAGAACGCCGACGCCTACGAAGTGGCCGGCCGCGGCGAACTGCAACTGGGCGTCCTGATCGAGACGATGCGCCGCGAAGGGTTCGAGATGTCGATCTCGCGGCCGCGCGTGCTGTTTCGCGAGGGGCCTGACGGGCAGCTGCAGGAACCCATCGAGGAAGTCACGATCGACGTCGATGAGGCCTATTCCGGCGTCGTGATCGAGGCGATGAGCCTGCGCAAGGGCGAGATGACGGACATGCGGCCCTCGGGTGGCGGCAAGACCCGCCTCACCTTCCTTGCGCCGTCGCGGGGCCTGATCGGCTATCATGGGCAGTTCCTGACCGACACGCGCGGCACGGGCATCATGAACCGGGTGTTCCACGCCTTCGGGCCCCACCGCGGGACCATCGAAGGACGGCGACAGGGCGTGCTCATCGCCGACCGCGAGGGCGAGGCCGCCGCCTATGCGCTCTGGTACCTGGAAGAGCGTGGTTTCCTGTTCATCGATGCGGGCACCAAGGTCTATCAGGGGATGATCATCGGCGAGCACAGCCGGGACAACGACCTTGACGTCAATGCCCTCAAGGCCAAGCAGCTGACCAACTTCCGGGCCTCCGGAAAGGACGAAGCCGTGCGGTTAACGCCGCCGAAAATCCTGACGCTTGAGCAGGCTATCGCCTATATCGCGGACGACGAGCTCGTCGAGGTGACGCCCAAGTCGATCCGGCTGCGCAAGCGCTGGCTCGACCCCAACGAGCGAAAGAAAAACGCCCGCACAACTGGCGCGGACAATTAGCGACACTTCTGCAACGCCTCGTATCTAAACCGTTGCGACAAGCGCACTCTTTCCCTCTTATCCACCTGAGAAATCCGCATTAAGGTATTGCAAATCCTCGCCTTTCAAGGCAGGGTGGCCGAACTGTTAATGTGCCAACCTGAAGTTGTGGTTCTTGCGCTTTGACGTAGGGTTGTTCACACTTGCGGACAGTTGGGGACCGCAGCGTAATTTTTGTGCGACGTTTATTATTGGGGGGACTTCGTGAAGAACCCGGTCGATTTACATATCGGCCAGCGGGTGCGTCACCGCCGCTGGCTTCTGGGAATGACTCAACAGCAACTGGCTCAGGCCGTCGGGATTCGCTTTCAGCAAATCCAGAAGTACGAGAGCGGTGCGAACAGGATTTCTGCTTCGCGCCTCTGGGACCTGGCCCGTGCGCTGGACATGCCGGTATCGTTCTTCTTCGAGGGGCTCGCTCCGGGCAAGGATGGCGAAGCCATGGACATGACCGGTGATGGCGTCATGCAGAACAAGGAGACGATGGATCTGATCCGCGCCTATTACGGGCTTGAGGAAGGTCCGCGCCGCCGCCTGCTGGAACTGGCCAAAGCGCTGAGTGGCGCGATTGCCGAGCAGAAGGCCGAGAACCGCGCGGAACTCTGATCCTTCGAACTGACGATTGACATCTGGCGCCGCGGTCCGCGATTTTCGCACATGACCGCGGCGCTTTCCATTTCAGACCTCAACACATTCAAGGCCTTCGCCAACCAGCTTGCTGATGCGGCGGGCCAGGCGATCCTGCCGCATTTCCGGCAGGCCCTTTCCATCGACAACAAGCATGACGGCAGCGGGTTCGATCCCGTTACTGCAGCCGACAGGCAGGCCGAGGAAGTCATCCGGGCGATGATCCGGCGACAGTTTCCCGACCATGGCATCATGGGCGAGGAGTATGGCTTCGAAGCCGGCCGCTCGCCGCTGACATGGGTGATCGATCCGATCGATGGAACGCGCGCCTTCATGTGCGGCATGGCGCAGTGGGGGACGCTGATTGCGCTGAATGACGGCACGCGACCCGTCGTGGGCGTGCTTGACCAGCCCTATACGCAGGAGCGCTGGATCGGCGCCGGCGGCGCGGCTGAATTCGTGCGACGGGGCGAAGCTGCCCGTCCCCTGAAGAGCCGGCGTGGCCAGGGGCTGGCGCAGGCGACGCTGTCCACGACTTCTCCTGTCGGCTATTTCGACGATGCCGAACAGCGGGCGTTCTGGGCGCTGTCCAACGAGACGCGCCTGACGCGGTTCGGCGGCGACTGCTACGCCTACGGCCTGGTGGCGCACGGTTTCATCGACATCATCGTGGAGAGCGCGCTCAAGGCGTGGGACGTTCAGGCGCTGATCCCCATCGTCGAGGGTGCCGGCGGCGTGATGACAGACTGGGAAGGACGCACGTGCGCCGATGGCGGACAGGTGGTTGCCTGCGGCGACCCTGCCCTGCTGGCGCGCGTGCTTCAGGTGCTTGCGGACGCGCGCTGAGGCAGTCCCATGAAGGGGTCGAAGCAGGCCCAGAAGGCGCGACGTATCTCGTTGCGCTCCATCAGGATCTCGTGCTCGGCCTTCAGCATCACGTACATGCCGCGCTTGATGCGGCTGATCAGCAGGTAGTCCGCACCCGGTTGCACGATCTGGTCCTGGGCTGCGCCCACGAGCAGGAGCGGGGTTTCGATCGTGGCGGCGAAGTCCTCGGTGGTCACGAGGTCCATCGAGCGGAATGCGGCCTCGAGCCAGCCAAAGGTCGGCGGGCCGCACGCCAGGCGCCTGTCGTGCAGGACGAGGGCCTTGCCGCGCTCGTAGCGGGCGCGGTCGGTAGTGATGCGGTTGCCCTCGAAGGGCTGGGTGAAGGGATCCTGCGGCGAGCCACCGATGACGTAGGCCTCGCGCGCACCCGTGAAGCGGCAGGTCGTTGCAAGGGCGCGCGCCGCCCATTGCGGAAAGGGCTCGGTCCTGACGGCGAGCATGGGGGCGCACAGCACCGCGCGGTCGAACTCATGGGGAAAGTCGCGCAGGTAGCGCAGCAGGACGTTGCCGCCCATGGAGTGGGCGAGACCGAAATAGGGTCGTGTCCCGTGCTCCTTGAGCACGCGGTCGACAACGCAGGCAATGTCGGCGTCGAATTCGGAAAAGTCCGCGATGTGCGACTTCAGGGGATCTGCCAGCAGGCGCGTCGACAGGCCCTGCCCGCGCCAGTCGAAAGTGATGACCGACAGGCCGCGTTGCAGCAGTTCGGCGATGACCTCGAAGTATTTCTCGATGAATTCCGTGCGCCCGTTCAGGAGCAGGACCGTGCCCTGCGTCTGGTCGTCCGGCAGCATCCAGCGTGCCGTACGCAAGCGAATGCCGCCGTCGAGCTTCAGCCACTCGACGACGGCACCTTGTGGAGCCGTGAAACCCGGCAGTTCAACCAGGTCCGGAAGGTCTGGCCCGTGCAGGGCCATCAGCTGTTCAGCCCGCCGCCTTCGCGAGGATCGGGCCGAGCTTCATCGCCACGCTCATGTCGCCGGCGACCTTGAGCTTGCCCTGCATGAAGGCGGTCGTGCCGTCGAGCTCGCGGGCAACCATCTTCTTGAAGTTGTCGAGCGAGACCGTGATCGTGCAGTCTGCCGGCTTGTTGTCGGTCGTGACCGTGTTCGGGGTCGCCTTGCCGTCGATGTAGATGTTGCCCTGGCCCTCGAAGTCGAACTTCAGGGTCGAGTTCAGGCCGCTGTTGCCGCCAATCGCCTTGCCCATCTGCTCGGCAATGTTCTTGATTTCGTCGCTCATCGGTCAATCCCTTCGGTTGGAGCGGTTGGAACGCGCGGACTCATAGTGGGTGTCGCGGCGCACGTCAAAGCAGAATGGCGAATTACCTGCTTTCCTTCGGGGAATCCGCGGGCTCCCGACCGGGGGGACAGGGCGGTGCCTCAGTCCACGGCGCAGCCGAAACTGGCCAAGGTGTCCCGCAGCGGGCGCAAGAGTTCGCCGTAGTTCTTCCAGCGCCCTGCGGACTTGCGGTACACGGGCTGTCGCACCTGCCAGACACTTGCGGTCAGGACCGTGCGCTGCACGTCCTGCGGGCGCAGGCAGGCATCGTCCCAGGGCAGGCCCACGTGGTCGATTAGGCGACGGGTCGCCTCTTCCTGGTTTGCGACAAGGTCCTCGTAGTCGACCTCGAGCATGCGCCCGGGCAGGACCTCGCGCCAGTGCTGCATGAGCCCGAGATACTGTGCGTAATGGTGGCCGAGGTCCTCGAGGTTGCGGGCGTAGCTGTGCGAGTCGTTGAAGTTCTGCTGCCAGATCGACAGGCACGTATCCATGGGATTGCGCCGCACATGGATGATGCGCGCCCTTGGGAACAGGAGCGCGAGGAAGCCCACGGCCTGGAAATTGTGGGGCATCTTGTCGGTAACGCGGATGGCACTGCTGTCGCGTGCCTTGCGATCGATCGTGTCGAGATAGCGCCGGGCGAGAACCTCGACGCCGAACCATGAAAGGTGCTGCGCGTTCCTCTGGACGCCTTCGTCCCGGGCGACCAGCGCGCCCATGTCACGCTCGCAGCGCTTGATAGTCTCG
>Ga0315904_10012162_pt1 | contig 10892 bp, 12 predicted proteins | sample LakEriMetagenome_6_FD_203529 | JGI IMG/M metagenome (GOLD analysis project Ga0315904, IMG submission 203529) | Freshwater fungal communities from buoy surface, Lake Erie, Ohio, United States - Buoy 12 MA120 | ecosystem: Environmental > Aquatic > Freshwater > Lake | place: USA: Lake Erie, Ohio... | reverse complement strand
TATGGCCAAGGTGGTAACCCCAGCGGCCCTAGCCTTGCGCACCAATTCTGAAGGTGAATCTTTACCATCTGATTGGTTAGAGTGCGCATGCAGATCAATCACAGGAGCAGAATAGTCCCATGAATAAGAAGGCAAGTTCCAACCGTTCCAGAACCCCCCACAGCAAGAAGTTTCTCGAATATGTCTCTTCCCACTGGGAGGAGAAGGGTCCCTCCAGTGCCAAGCGCTGGGAGGTGGCTGACTATGCGCAAAAGCGCAGAGATCTGCTGGCCAAGAAATACCCGGGCAAACTGATTCTGTTGGAGGCGGGCGGAATGAAAGTACGAGCCAACGACACCGAGTATCGCTATCGCCCGGATACTGCCTTCACCTACTTCACCGGCTGGGGCAGCGAGACTGTTCCCGAATCCGTGCTCGTTATCGACACCAGAAAGAAAAAGACCAAAACTCACCTTTTCCTTCGCCCAACTGCGGGTAGGGACTCCACTGAATTTTTTGCCAACCCAATGATTGGTGAATTTTGGACTGGTCCTAGACCAACTCTGGAAGACATCGAGACTCAACTCGGAATCGAAACTCATGACATCAAGAAACTGGCCAAGAAGCTAAAGGATTGGCCGAAGCCACTGACTTTGAAGAACGCCAAGTTTGCTGAGTTTGTTTCAGAAATGAGATTCGTCAAAGACAAGTATGAGATTGAGCAAATGCGCAAGGCAATTGAGATTACCTCGCGCGGATTTGCCGATGTTGCAAAGAACATGCCAAGAGCAATCAGTTCTGCTCGAGGTGAGAGAGTGATTGAAACTACATTTTTTGCCAGAGCCCGCGAAGAGGCCTATGACATTGGCTACGAGACTATTGCCGCCAGCGGAGCTCACGCCTGCATTCTGCACTGGACAAAGAACACCGGATCAGTTGATAAAAAGGATCTGGTGTTGCTGGATGCCGGATGCGAGTTGAACTCCCTCTACACCGCCGACATCACCCGAACAATTCCAGCGTCTGGAAAATTCTCACCAGAACAAAAGTGGGTTTATGAGGCAGTTTTAGAAGCAGCCGATGCAGCTTTCGCAGTTGCGAAGCCAGGAATCAAATTCCGTGAAGTTCATAATGCTGCGATTGCGGTAATTGCCAAGAAGGTCTCCGAACTCGGACTAATTCCGGTAACTGCCGAGGAGGCGTTGAAGGAAGAGAATCAGCACCACAGAAGATATATGGTGCACGGAACCTCTCACCACCTCGGACTCGATGTGCACGACTGCGCTCAAGCTCGAAGAGAGCACTACCAGGATGGAATTCTCAAACCAGGAATGGTCTTCACCATCGAACCAGGCCTTTACTTCCACGCCGATGATCTAACCGTGCCCGAAAAATACCGCGGCATTGGCGTGAGAATTGAAGACGATGTGTTGGTAACTGAAAATGGCTGCGAGAATTTAAGTAAGGCACTACCAAGAACTGTTCAAGAAATTGAGAGTTGGTTTGCTGCCAATCAGCTAGGCGTCGCTGGCTGAGCCAAGAAGTTTCTTGGCATTAGCCGCCTCAGATTCCGGAACCACTACTTCCCACCTGCTCGCAACTGGCATTTGGGTCGAGAGGAATCCGCGCTTTGATTTACTCAAAGAAAAACGGGTTATGTTGAAAAGCATTCCAATTCCGGCCGATAGCAAAACCACTGCAAAAAACTGCTGCGGGTTATAGGAAATAGCACCCTCTGGTCCAACGGTAATTCCCGCACCAACCAATAAGGCAAAAATCAGGCCAACCCAAAATCCGGTCATGGCTCCCGATAGTGCGACTCGGCCATAACCCAGCCGTGCCTTAATGCGCTCGACCAGCACGGGTGAATGTCCAATTAGCGATACCTGATCGGCTTTGAATTCGCCAGCAAGCAGCTTTTCCACCATTGCCGTGGCATCGGAATAGTTGGTAAATTCTCCTAGGACAAATCCCCTGGGGATGGTCGGTCCCAACTGGTTCCGTTTAGCATTGTTCCGAGCATCAGTCATAACGAAGATTTTGGCATGACTTTCACCGTGAGAGCGGGGTATCTCTATGAGCGCAACAAGAGTGTTCGTAGCGCGCCTAGTTGGCTGCGGTGTATTCGATCCAGTGGGCGACCGGGTTGGCAAGGTAGTGGACGTGGTTATGTCCTACCGTCAAAAGCTTGCTCCAAGGGCCAAAGGTTTATTGATTGAAATTTCTGGCCGCAGAAGAGTCTTTTTGCCAATGGCCCGAGTCACCGCGATCTCTCCCGGTCAGGTAATTACCAATGGACTGATTGACCTTCGACGTTTCTCTGCTCATGGTCAAGAGTTCCGGGCTGTAGCTGAAATGCTGGGTAGAAAAGTAAAGCTGACTAGTCCAAACCGCTTCGGAAAGATTGAAGATTTTGCCATTGAGCGAAACAAGCGTGGCGAGTGGAACATGACAGAGCTTTACATTCGCAAGCAAACCAAGGCCGGAAACCCTTTCAAGAAAGGGCCAACCGAATTTGTGATGTGGATTGATATTACCGATCATGAAGAGGATGTCACTTCAGCAGATGCCAAGCAACTGCTTAGCACGGTCGAAGACCTCAAGCCAGCAGACTTAGCTAGCGCAATGATGGATCTTCCGGAGGAACGCATGCTTGCAATCGCTGAAGAACTTGATGATGAGCGACTAGCTGAATTGCTGGAAGAGCTGCCCGAAGAAGAACAGCTTGAAATCATAAATGATCTTGAAGATGAGCGCGCTGCAGAAGTCTTGGATTTGATGGGTCCAGACGATGCTGCGGATCTGATGGCCAATCTGCCAGCGGAACGAACGGAAGCATTGCTCGAAATGATGGATGTCGAGGAAGCCGACGACATTAGACAGCTTCTCCAATACGAGCCATACACTGCTGGTGGTTTGATGACCCCTGAGCCAATTATTTGTTCCTCTGAAACAACCGTTGCTCAAGCATTGGCGCTGGTTAGAAGAGCAGCGGTTGAGCCTGTGCTAGCGGCACAAGTTTTTGTGACTATGCCGCCGTTTGAAACCCCGGCTGGGCAGTACCTCGGTGTTGTTCATTTCCAAAAGCTGTTGCGTTACCCTCCTGGCGAGCGCCTGGGCAATCTTATGGACACCGAGTTGGAGCCAGTTGCTGCGGATGCACCGATGCAACAAATTCACCGAGACTTGGCGACCTATGATCTGGTGGCGCTGCCGGTTGTTAGCAAAGATGGCAACTTACTCGGGGCCGTCACAGTTGATGACGTGCTCGATCACCTGCTGCCGGATGACTGGCGAAGTGAGGAGGAATAATGGCGAAAATCGATTCAAAGCTAGAGAGTCCGCTGGGTCGTCGCTCAGTACTTCGAATTCCATATTTTGACCATGAGACAGTTGGTCGCATATCCGAGCGCTTCGCCAGAGCCATGGGAACAGGACTTTTCATTGTCGCAATGACGGTCATTATTGCTATCTGGATCACCTGGAACACATTGGCGCCACAAGATATTCAGTTTGATCCAAGAGCCTTGAATTTCACCCTTTTAACACTGCTCCTCTCTATGCAGGCGTCCTATGCGGCTCCACTGATTTTGCTCGCTCAGAATCGAGCCGCTGATAGAGATCGCGTGAAGTTTGAACAAGACCGTCAACGCGCCGAACAGAATCTGGCCGACACCGAATACTTAGCGCGTGAAGTGGCTGCGTTGCGTCTAGCACTCGAAGAACTTGCTACCAAGGACGAACTAAGAGATGAAATTCAGAAGGCTGTCCGCGAAGTGGTGGAGGAGCTCAAGCCGAGCAAGCCGAAGAAGGCTAAGTGAACAAAGCGCTTGCGGCTCTCACCGGCGTAATCGACCCTGAGCTAAGACGACCAATCACGGAGTTAGACATGGTTGGTCAAATCTCAGAAACCACCGACAGTGTTGAAGTTGAAATAAAGCTGACAATTGTTGGCTGCCCAGCCGCCCAAACCATCGAAAGAGATGTCCGTGCAGCGCTGGCGACGGAGTATTCAAGCGTCAAGGTAAACATGAAGACTATGAGCGCTGAGGAGCGAGATGCTCTGAAGAAAAAACTTCGTGGAGATAAGCCAATTCGATTCAATCCCTTTGCCCAAGAAAGTTCACTAACCAAAGTCATTTTCGTTGGTAGCGGAAAAGGTGGCGTTGGAAAGTCGACTCTGACGGTCAACTTGGCAGTTGCCTTGGCGCAGCTTGGCAACAAGGTTGGATTGTTGGATGCCGATATCTTCGGCTATTCGATTCCAGGTCTGATGGGCATCAATCAGTCCCCCACCAAAGTCGACGAGCTGATGCTGCCGCCAATCACATTTGACGTGAAGGTGATTTCAATTGGATTCTTCGTGCAAGACAACAAGCCAGTTGCCTGGCGCGGACCGATGCTGCACCGAGCAATTGAACAATTCCTTACCGATGTCTACTGGGGTGATTTAGATTTCTTATTGGTAGATCTTCCTCCTGGCACGGGAGATGTCGCAATCAGCCTGGGCCAGCTACTGCCAAATGCGCAATCCATCGTCGTCACTACACCCCAAGCCTCAGCGGCAACCATCGCAGAGCGCTCAGGGGCAATTGGTCTGATGACCGGGCAAGCTGTCCTTGGCGTGATTGAAAACATGAGCTACTACGACTCTGGCAGTGGAAGAGAATACCTCTTTGGTGAGGGCGGGGGGTTGGCTGTTGCAAATAGGCTTTCCGAGCTGAGCCAGACAGCCGTTTCTTTACTTGGCCAGATTCCAATCAGCCCTGCCTTGAGAAGAAGTGCCGATTCAGCACTTCCAATCGTCAGTTCTGATCCCGAAGACCCTGCTGCCAGGGCTATTGTTGAAATAGCACAGAACCTGAGCCAACAGCCCAGGGGTCTCAGCGGGAAGAAACTAGGGCTAAATCCGATTTAGGAATGTATGCAAACCATCACAATCGTCGATCCTCTAACAGGTCAAAAACTCCATGATCTAGAGGCCCATTCTGCAGCCGATGTTGCGCTGAAGTTTCAGGTAGGAAGAGAAGCGCAACCCGCCTGGCATCAATTTGGTGCTAAAAATCGAGCCAAGATTGCTCATAATTTGGTGGACGTGCTGATTGCCAACCAAGAAGAACTGATGGATGTTCTTCAGATGGAAACTGGTAAAGCTAGGATGCACGCGTTCGAAGAGGTAACTGGTGCTCTGGCTGCTATCTCCTACTACGCCAAAATTGCACCAAAGCTTTTGAAACGTAAAAAAGTAAAGGGCGGCGTTCCTCTACTTATCACCGCCTATGTCGAGCCTGCTCCAGTGGGCGTAGTGGGCGTAGTTACGCCTTGGAATTATCCTCTGGCACTAACCATGATGGAAGTTATTCCGGCAATCATGGCGGGCAATGCCGTAGTTCAAAAAGCAGACAACCAAACGGCAAAGACTGTCATCATGGCGCGTGACCTAGCTGTCAAGGCAGGCGTTCCACAAGACATTTGGCAAGTGGTTCACGGCGAACCTACTGAGGTTGGTAATGCTGTTACGGACAATTGCGACTACATGTCATTCACAGGTTCAAGTGCCGTTGGCCGCCTGGTTGCCCAGCGCGCTGCATCGCGATTGATCGGTTACTCCTTGGAATTGGGTGGAAAAAATCCAATGATTGTTTTGCCCGGTGCGGACCTAAATGAGGCTGCAGAGCTAGCCATTTCAGGAGCATATGGAAATGCTGGGCAGCTATGTGTATCCATTGAGCGGCTGTATGTGCCCAACTATGCATTGGCAGACTTCGAGCGGGTGTTAAAAGAGAAAGTTGAAAGCCTAACAATTGGATCTTCCAACAAGTTTGATTTTGACATGGGGGCTCTGACTTCCAAGGCCCAACTGGAGCGCGTCTCAGGCTTTATTGATAGGGCTAAGGCGGAAGGTGTGCGAGTTGTCACCGGCGGCCACGCCCTGCCGGAAGTTGGACCAAATTTTTATGCGCCAACGGTGATTTCGGATGTTCCGCACGGAGCTGAAATCCTGCACAAGGAAGTTTTTGGTCCTGTAATTGTTTTGGTTGGCTACAGCTCACTGGATGAAGCAGTAGAGCTTGCAAATGCCACCGAATTTGGCCTGAACGCATCGGTGGTTGGTGACACCAAGAAAGCACTTGAAATAGCGTCAAGGCTCATGGCCGGTTCTGTAAACATCAACGAAGGTTACCGAGCTTCTATGGCTTCAATGGCAGCGCCAATGGGTGGAATGAAGCAAAGTGGTGTTAACAGACGAAGCGGTCCCTACGGATTACTGCGCTTTACTGAGAATAGAACCATCGGTGTGGCAAACCGGTTGCCGCTTAGATTGCCGAATCGTGCCAGGGATTACCGACGCATGGCACCGCTGATGACGAAGCTTGCCAAGTGGATGGGTAAGTTCTAGGTCGATTCCAGATCGAATGGTGGGGTTTCGCCCAATTCCAATTGCTTCTGCGGCGGTTTAGCTCGATTCAAAGTATCTGCGACAGTTGGCTTTCGCTTTTCTTCCAGCAGCGCTTCTCGAACAATTCTTCTAGGGTCATACTGCCTCGGGTCAAGTTTCTTCCAGTCCAAATCTTCGAAGCCATCGCCAAGTTCTTGTTTCATTTGAACCTGGGCATTGTCAATCATTCGCTTACCCTTTTTCACCCACTCGCCCATTTGCTTGGCATAGTAGGGAAGCCGCTCGGGTCCAATGATGAGTACGGCAAGCAGGGCCAATAGCAAAAGCTTTTCCGCGCTCAAACCGAACATATCTAGAGTTTAGCTCGCTGAATACCTAGGTTTTTCCAGTTTCAAACCTAAGCTGGTGCCCAAGATGATTGACAAAATAACCAGCTGGAAGTTTGCCGAGGATTTCGCGAGCGAGCCTGCCGAGATTAGGGCCGCTCGACGCAGCGCCAACGAACTAGGCGTTGAGTCGGTCACAGAGGCCACTGGAAATCAGTTGGCAGTTATCGCCGGGCTGAGCCGCGCTAAATCAATTGTTGAGGTTGGCACTGGCGCTGGAGTCTCCGGCCTCTGGCTGCTATCAGCCTCCAGCGACTCAGTTTTGACAACCATTGACTCTGAGCCCGAATACCAACTGGCGGCTCGCGAAAACTTCAAGCGAGCTGAGATTGCCAGCTCACGGATTCGAGTGATTTCTGGGAAAGCTCAGTCGGTTCTAGCCAATATGGCCGAGGCTGCCTATGACCTGGTCTTTTTGGATATGAATCCAGTTGATCTGGCTGCGGTGCTGCCACTGGCCGTTGGACTCACAAAACCGGGTGGGACACTAGTGATTGCTCATGCCCTTTGGCGGGACCGAGTCCCTAACCCAACTCTGCGGGATGAGGAAACCTCCGGAATTCGCTCGGCTATGCAGTCGCTAGCGGACAGCGAAGATTTCTTAGTTTCAATTTCTCTGGTAGGAGATGGCCTACTAATCGCTAACAAGCGATAACTACTTCTTGATGACTCCAGCTAGCACTTTGTGAAGTTGCTTGGCCTCTTCTTCGTTGACGGACACCACCAGGCGGCCGCCGCCTTCAAGTGGTACACGAAGAACAATCAGACCCCTGGGCTCGCGCTCGGCCTCCATCGGACCATCACCGGTACGTGGCTTCATAGCTGCCATGAGAAAGCTCTCCTTGGGGTTTATCGAAACCATAATTATCCCAGATTCCGCGGGGTTAGCCAACCCACCCTAGACAGAAAGCCAGCTGCGGAGGCCTATTTCAACATCAAAAAGGTGTCCAACCGGCAAATTTTCGCTGTCCGCATGCGCCAAGGAGGGATCGCCTGGACCGTAGTTGACGGCCGGGATGCCCAGCGCTGAAAAGCGAGCAACGTCGGTCCAGCCATACTTTGGTCGAGCCACTACCCCGGTGGCGGCGAGAAACTCTTTGGCAAGCTCGGTATCAAGTCCAGGCCTAGCACCCTCGGCAACATCGACAAATTCAATCTCAAAGCCCTGGAAGATTTCCTCAATAAGCGCTTTTGCCTCAGTTGCAGCTCGGCTGGGAGCAAAGCGGTAATTAACTTCAACTTCGCATAAATCTGGAATTACGTTTCCTGCTATTCCAGCTCGAATGGAAACGGCATTCAAACTCTCGCGATACTCCAGACCATCCACAGCGATGGTCTGAGGCTCAAATGAACTGAGCTTTTGCAGAATTGGGGTGGCTTTGTGAATGGCATTTTCACCCATCCAAGGTCTGGCCGAATGTGCTTTGACTCCCCAGGTTCGAACTATTGCTCTGAGTGTTCCGTTGCAACCGCCTTCGACCAATGCCGAGGTTGGTTCACACAGCACCGCAAACTCACCCTGCAGAAGTTGCGGGTGGTTTCGAGCAATTCTGCCAAGACCATTTTTTGAACTGTCGACTTCTTCGTTGTCATAGAAAATCCAGCTGATGTCATAGCGCGGGCTTACCAGCTCACTGGCCAGCTTTAGCATCACGGCGACTCCACCCTTCATGTCCACACTGCCGCGACCCATAATCACCTGCTCGCGCTCAAAGTGATGAAGTTGGGCTGGCAGGTTATTAGCGACCGGGACAGTGTCGATATGACCGGCGATCAAGACCCGAGGTTTTCCATTATTGGTGCTGGCAACTATGGCATTGCCATCGCGCAGAATCCTCAGATGAGGAAGTAGAAGGGCCTTTTCAATGGCATCCGCTAATAACTGCTCGGAACCTGAGACGGATTCGATGTTGCAAAGATCCATGGTCAACTCGACCAGGTTCTTACTCAAATCGATGGCGCTCATGCCCAAAAGGCTACCTGTATTCTGGTTCGAATGAGTGGCTTTCTAACTGACAGTGCCTGGGGGCATGGACTTGCAACTATTGCCAGTGATGGCACAGTGCTGGATGTTTGGTATCCAGCTCCTTCACTCGGACCTGCCCCGCAATCAGACCTGCAGTGGTTTCCTCCGAAAGAACTTGACCTGGTTGCAGGAGAGGACCCACTCAGGGAAGTTCGGACAGAAGTCATTCGAGAGCAGATCGAACTTTCGCTTCCGGTCACTTCCACGGCCGATGCATATTTGCGCCTGCACCTGCTCTCCCATCTGCTGGTAAAGCCAAACACCATCAATCTGGAGGGTTTGATTCCAAACCTGCCAATTGTGATATTTACTAACCGTGGCCCGGTTCTTCCTGAGGTCTACCAGCAAAAAGCTCTGGAGTTTAGAAAGTCTGGCATTTCAGCGCATTCGCTTGATAAGTTCCCTCGCCTAATCGATTACGTAACTCCGGCTAAGGTGCGAATCGCTGATGCCAATCGAGTTCGCCTGGGCGCCCACCTGGCACCTGGCACCACCATCATGCATGAGGGATTTGTGAACTTTAACGCCGGAACGCTGGGCACTTCCATGATTGAAGGACGCGTCTCGCAGGGAGTGGTGATTGGAGATGGCTCCGATATCGGCGGAGGCGCATCAATCATGGGAACTCTCTCTGGCAGTGGCAAGCACAAGGTTTCAATCGGTGAGAGGGCTTTGCTTGGAGCAAACTCTGGTGTCGGAATTTCAATTGGCGATGACTCCATAGTTGAAGCCGGTCTCTATCTAACCGCCGGCACCAAGGTGAAATTGATAGTTGATAATCGCTCGCAGATTGTCAAAGCCAGCGAGCTCAGTGGCATGCCTGGTTTGCTGTTTAGAAGAAATAGCCAAACCGGTGCAGTTGAGGCAATAGCTCGAGATGGGGTTGGCGTTTCACTGAACGCTGATCTGCACGCCTAGGAACTAACGGAATCCCAGCCCTTTGCCGCTAGCGGCTCAGAGTCTAAGTGAACCCCGCTGCCTGCTTCGACTGAACCAATAGCCTTGAAACCTGCCGGCACGGATCCCTTTGGGAAGCTTGCTAAAAAGCCGTGATCCTCTCCACCAAACAAAACCCAACTTATGGGATCTAGGTTTTTACCATCACGAGCGGAAACCGATTGAGCAGCCTGCTCCAGGACTGCAACGTAGCCTTGCAGGTCTGAGCTGTTTATTCTCAGTGAAACATTTGAAGCACTCGCCAAGCGATTGGCATCTAAAGCCAATGAGTCAGAAATGTCCAGCATTGCACTGGCACCTGCTGACACAGCGGTGGCAATTGGAGGCCTTGGTCTTAGCTGAACCTGCACCAACTCTGGATAGCTAGCAGCCAAGGACTTATCCTCATGCAGTAAAAGCGAAAGCCCAGCGGCAGCCTTGCCAAGGGTTCCAGCCACCGCTAGAACTTCACCCGGCCTTGCCCCAGAGCGCAAAATAGGTTTCTGATTCAGCAAATCTCCATGAGCGGTAACCGCAACCACAATTTGATCCGCCAGCGCCAAATCTCCACCCACCACCGCAGCCGATGGAGCCAGCTCATCCAGGGCTGACTGCAGGCCCTTAGCAAAGTCCTCTAACCAGCTGAGTTTGGTGTCTCGGGTAATCAAAAGCGCCACCACTAATGCAACTGGCTGCGCGCCCATCGCTGCCACATCGGAAAGGTTGGTGGCGGCTGCCTTATAGCCAACATCAAATCCGCTGGAGAAATCCAATCGAAAGTCACGGCCTTCCACCATGGAATCAGTGGTGACAACAAATCGATTTGAACTCAGGCCAATGACCGCGGAGTCATCGCCTGATCCGATAATGGTTGATGCCACGGGCTTGAAGTGGGCGACAGTTTGCGCCAGTGCGCTTCTCTCACCAACTTCTAAGACGGTTTTACCCTCGTACTTCACCAGACAACGCTAGCCTTAACCCAATGCGAATATTGCTTGTTTTTTCCATTCTTCTGCTAAGCGGCTGCTCTGCGACAGTTAACCTGGAGGCTGCCGAAGATGCCAACAACCCCGCCTGCGCGGAAGTAATGGTGCGCCTGCCAGATAGCTTGGGCGAACACCAGAAGCGATTTACCAACTCTCAGGCAACAGCTGCCTGGGGTGAT
>Ga0315904_10012161_pt1 | contig 10892 bp, 12 predicted proteins | sample LakEriMetagenome_6_FD_203529 | JGI IMG/M metagenome (GOLD analysis project Ga0315904, IMG submission 203529) | Freshwater fungal communities from buoy surface, Lake Erie, Ohio, United States - Buoy 12 MA120 | ecosystem: Environmental > Aquatic > Freshwater > Lake | place: USA: Lake Erie, Ohio... | reverse complement strand
ATTCATAGATTGGGAAAAGTTTATTCAAGGTGTTTGATATTGTTCTCTATAAACAGAATGAGGCATTCATTAAGTTTGATTGTGAAAAAAGTGTTGCACAAGAACTTGCTGATTACTTTACATTCTTCGTGCCAGGTTATCAGTTCATGCCTGCATACAAAAACAAACTTTGGGATGGCAAGATAAGGCTTGCTGATTTACGTACATATACAATCTATCATGGTCTTGTACCGTACATTGAAAAGTTTTGTGATGAGAGAGGATACAAACTTGGTATTGATACGCCTGTAAATGTTACTGAGAACTTTTCTGTTGCAGAGGCTAAAGCCTTTATTGATGACTTGAATCTAGACAAGAGCATTATAACATCAGGTGTCTATGATTATCAAGCTAAAGCATTCATTACTGCCGTCAGAAACAGGCGAATGTTGTTACTATCGCCTACTGGTTCTGGTAAGTCATTGATTCAATATCTTATTCTTAGATATCTACAACATAAAGGTTACAAGAAAGGACTGCTAATTGTTCCTACAACTTCTCTTGTTGAGCAAATGTTTGCTGATTTTATATCATATGGATATGATGCCGCAGAGTATGCCCATCGACAGTATTCGGGAAAAGACAAGCATACAGATAAGTTTTTGACCATCACTACTTGGCAATCTATCTACAAGAATCCACCAGAATACTTTGAGCAGTTTGATTTTGTTTTAGGTGATGAAGCACATCAGTTCAAAGCAAAGTCATTGACTACTATCATGACTGGTCTGAAGAATGCTTCTTATCGCATTGGTTGCACTGGTACAGTTGACGGTACACAAACACATAAGTTAGTGTTGGAGGGTTTGTTCGGTCCCGTATATCAATCTACTACCACATCCAAACTTATTGAGAACAAACAACTTGCAGATTTTCGTATCAAGTGTTTAGTGTTGAAGCATCCAGATGATATTTGTAAGATGTCACGCAATTGGGACTATCAATCTGAGATAGACTACATAGTCAGTAGTAGGGCACGAAATGAATTCATTCGCAATCTAGCATTGTCACTAGAAGGCAACTCACTTATATTATTCAATCTGGTAGAGAAACATGGCAAACAACTTTACAAACTCATTCAAGAAAAAGCTGGTAACAGGCATGTTTTTTTTGTGTATGGTGGAACAGATGTGGAAGTCCGTGAACAAGTCCGTGCAATAACGGAGAAACAAAATGATGCGATTATTGTTGCTTCTTATGGTACATTCAGCACTGGTATCAACATTCGTAATCTCCACAATGTTGTCTTTGCATCACCATCTAAGTCTAGGGTACGTAATCTACAATCAATCGGAAGAGGATTACGAATCGGAGAAAATAAAACCGAAGCAGTCTTATATGATATTGCCGATGATTTCCGTATAGGCAAACATGTCAATTACACGTTGCAACATCTTCAAGAACGTGTTAAAATATACGATGAAGAAAAGTTTAAGTATAAATTTTACAATATAGAGGTCAAGAATGCATAACGTAAAACTTATAAGAATGCAATCTGGTGAAGATATCATGGCTTCTATGTTTGAGCAGGAAGATTCGGAACAAATACAACTCAATGACCCAATGCGTCTAGTGTTTCGTCGTATGCCTACAGGTCAAACTGTAATGATGATGATGCCTTGGTTGCCCGTTGAACTGATAAAAGAAAACTCTGCACTGGTATATACATCTGATATCGTCACTGTTATTGAACCTAAAGAAGCAATGATAAGATATTATGACAGATTAGTTGAACGCACAGTCAATGATATGGCTGACTCTGACAAGTTGCTTGAAGATTTGTTAGATGAACAAGATAAAGATGATGATGAAGAACAGCAGCAAGAAGAAATGATGCAAGAGTTGTTACAACACATTCAGGAAGTAAAAAACAAAAAACTACACTAATTATGGATTATAATAATGTTATCGTGAAGAAGCCTTGGGGCAAAGAATATCTTTGTTATCGTAATGAAGAAGTTGCCATATGGTACTTACACATAGAAAAAGACAAAGAAACTTCTATGCATTGTCATCCAAATAAGAACACAGGATTTGTTGTTCTTAAAGGCAAAGCAAAACTTTCTTTTCTCAGAAACTCAGTGATACTTGAAGGTCTAGATAAGATACACATCTTTCGTTCACGTTTCCATTCAACAAAAGCAGTGACAGATTCATTTATTCTGGAGATAGAAACACCAGAAGATAAACACGATTTGGTTCGTCTTGAAGATGCATACGGCCGTGCTGGAACTGAATATGAAGGTGAAAATTTTCATACAGAAAAAGATGAATATTGTTTGTGGATACCAGAAGCAGAGATGATACCACATCAGTTTTACAAAAATGGTTGTAACATCTCACATCTGAAAGTAAAATACAAAGAACAAATTTTAGATAAAGAAGAAAGAGATATATTTGTGATTACAAAAGGTGGTATTGTGACGGATAAAAAACAAAAAGTAGTTTGGCCTGGTGATGTAATAGATGGCAAAACATTACATCGACTGGCAACAGCATTTGATATAGAAGATGGAACCACAATGATTCATATTGTCGAAGGTAAACCTATATGATTGACATATTATTTGTACACCCAAACGCATCAGAAAAAATCTATCAAGGATTAGCAAACAAAAATGCTGCAATAGAACCGCCTATATGGGCGGCAATGTTGGCAAACAGTATGAGAGCAGTTGGGTTTAAACCTGAAATACTTGATGCTGAAGCGGAGCAACTAGATTATATTTCCGCAGCAAAACGTATAACAGACTATAAAGCAAAAGTTGTATGTTTTGTTGTGTACGGTCAACAACCATCAGCATCTTCTCAGAATATGGAAGGTGCTACGGCAACTGCTAGAGAACTTCGTAATCTGGCACCAGATACTTTTATTCTTTTTGTTGGTGGTCATGTAGCAGCATTGCCTGATGAGACACTACGCAAAGAACTTTTCATTGATGCAGTATGTCAGAATGAAGGTGTGTATACCATTCGTGATTTGTTGAGCATCTCACGATTTGACGATACTGAATTACAAAAAGTAAAAGGTCTTTGTTTCAGAGCATCAGATGGTCATATCATTATGAATCAGTCGTCTGAAATCGTTTCAAAAGATAGATTGGAAATCGATTTGCCTGGTATGGCATGGGATTTATTACCATCATTAGATAAGTATCGTACAGCGGGTTGGCATTCATGGAGTAATAACACAGAGAAACAACCATTTGCTGCCTTATATACGAGTCTTGGATGTCCGTATCGTTGTTCATTCTGTATGATTAATATTATTAATCGAACAAAACAAGGTGCTGACGTTTCTTCTGCTGACAGTAATGTGTTTCGTTGGTGGTCGCCTGAGTTTATTATCAAACAATTTGATTACATTGCATCACAAGGTGTTCGCAACATCAAAATTGCAGATGAGTTGTTTGTTTTGAATCCAAGACATTTTGAAGCAATCTGCGATTTGATTATCGAACGTGGATATGACTTCAACATATGGGCATACTCACGGGTTGATACATGTAAACCAAAATATCTTGACAAGTTAGCAAAGGCTGGTGTAAAATGGTTAGGGTTAGGCATTGAGAATCCAAACAATGAACTTCGTAAAGAAATACACAAAGATGGATTTCAAGAAGTAAAAGTTCTTGACCTAATTAATATGATTCGTGATGCTGGTATTAATGTTGGTGGTAATTATATCTTTGGTTTACCATATGATACACATGAAACAATGCAAGCAACTTTAGATTTTGCATTAGAGAATCCAACAGAGATGTCGAACATGTATTCTGCTATGGCTTATCCTGGCAGTCCACTGCACAATCAAGCACGATTATTTAATTTGCAGCTGCCCGACACGTATGCTGGTTATAGTCAACACTCATATGAAACTATGAACTTACCAAATGCTAATCTATCTGCTGCCGAAATACTGGCATTTCGTGATAAAGCATGGGACATATACCATTCAAGTCCAAAATATTTGCAGTTGATGAAAGATAAATTTGGACAAAAGGCAGTTGACGAATTAAATGAAACTAAAAAAATTAAATTGAAAAGAAAGTTGTTGGGAGATTAATTATGAAGTCTTTGATTATAACTTATGATAAGTTTCAAGACCATGAAGTTGTTTACCCCTACTATCGTTTGACAGAAGAAGGTGAAGTAGATATTATGTCACATGCGATTGGTAGAATTTATGGAATTCTTGGCACTAATATGAATTCAGATTATACAACTAAAGAATTAAATGAAAATTTGTTGACTGAATATGATTTATTAGTTCTTCCAGGTGGTGTCAAAGCCATGGAAAAACTTCGTCAAGAAAAAAATGTTATTGAATTTATTAGTCAATGGAATGCAATGGGGAAAGTAATTGCATGTACATGTTCTGGTGCTCAACTTTTAATATCTGCTAAAGTTGTTAAAGACAGAAAAATTTCTGCATACTATGCAATGGAAGATGATGTAACAAATGCTGGTGCTATCTATTCTCCTGAACCAGTTGTGATTGATAGTAATATAGTTACATCACCTCATTACGACTTCATGGGACCTTGGTTGAGAACTGCTATTGATATGGTGAAAAATGGACAAACTTCTAGAAATTCATAAGAAGGCATGTATAAACCGTGAATTTGAAAAAGAAGTTTTTCGTCAAGTTCAAAATAAAACAGTAACAATACCTGTTTATCTTTCTGCTGGCCAAGAGTATATCTCTGCTACTCTAGCAACCCTCTTTGAAGAAATAGAAAAACAAATCTTCATACAACATCGAGGTCATTCTACCTACTTGTCTTTTGGTGGTAATATGGATGAACTTGTACTTGAATTACTAGGCGACCCAAAAGGTTGTGCTGGTGGTATGGGTGGTTCAGCATCAATTCAATGTAAAGAAAAACACATATATGGACATGATGGACTTATGGGTTCACATGGTCCTATTGCTACAGGCATGTGTTACGGTAACAAAAAGTTTACTCTTTGTTTTACGGGTGATGCAGCAGCAGAAGAAGATTATTTTATTTCAGGTATAGGTTGGGCAGCAACAAAAGAACTTCCTATTTGGTACATTGTAGAAGATAATAATCTTTCTATTCTAACGGAAAAGAAAGTTCGTCGTTGTTGGGAAATGCATGATGTTGCAAAAGCATTTAAAATGAATGCATACGCTCTAGACGATGACCCTAAAACTTTAATTAAAGTAATTGAAGATAGTGAAACAACTAAACCACTTCTTTTGAACGTAGAAACAAATAGATTATTCTGGCACGCTGGTGCAGGTATTGATAACCCAAATATGTTTGATAGACATAAAGAATACGTGGAATACTTTGGTGACAAATACTCAAAAGAAGCAGAAGAACTTGTGAGAGAAACATGGAAAAAGCATTTACGTTAAGAGACTTCATCAAGCAAACAGTTCATCATCATTTAACAAAAGAAAATGGCATTGCAATGGGTCAATGTCTTACTGCTGTTGGATGGGTAGGTGGTACATTGCCTGAACTATATGAAGATAATGGTATGGTTGAGTTGTCAATGGCTGATGTTGCTGGTGGTGCTATAGCAGTGGGCGTTGCACTGGCAGGCCGTCGTCCAATGTATGTAATACGATATCAAGGATTTAATTGGTATAATGCCCCAAGCATTATTAATTATGCGGCAAAATCAAAAGAACTTTGGGGTGTGCCATGTCCAATATTCGTTCGTTCAATTGCTATGGAAGGTGGTATAGGTCCTGTTGCTGGTTCATCACATCATGCACTATACTATCGTATGCCTGGTTTAAAAATATTTTCTCCGATGACAATTGGGGAGTATCGCAAAACATACAAACAGTTCATGGAAGAAGATGAAGTATACTATGTTTCTGAACATCGTGGGTCTTATACAAATGCAGAAGAACTTTATGACATATACTTCAATGAACCCGATGTAACTTTATTCCCCGTTTCTATTACAAGATTTGCTGCTCAAGAAGCATCTAGAGAACTTATGAAAGAGGGTATTAAAGTTGCAGTTCATCATGTTATGCAAATCAAACCCTTTGAACCTTCGACAAATCATCTTTACACATTAAAAAATTCAAAACATGGTGGCATAGTTTTAGATGATGACTATGTGGATGGCGTTGCAAAAAGTTTAGCATTTGATTTGTTCCATAAAACAGGTTCAAAAATGAATGTAATGGGATTACCAGATAGAAGTGCTGGTTTCTACCCACAAGTAGATGTGCTACCTCCAAACAAAGAACAGATTATTAGAAGAGTAAAGGAAATTGTGTCATGAGCATCAAAATGTTGTCACATTTCCATACAGATTTTCCATTCAATCATGACTCAACGTGGATTACTGCAACATATGCGGGTGGTACAGGTCCTTACGAATGGAAACCTCCAGGTGAAGGAAAGTTTATAAATGTAAATTTTGGTAGTCCATCTATAATGGATTTTAGACATTATTATTCCAGTGTTTCTGAGAAGAACTTTTTAAGGGCTATGGGAGTTGAGGCCTCAACATATTGGTTATTAAAAAATTCTTTAAACTTTGACCAAGAATATTTTGGTGTTACCTCTTATCGTAGATATTTGTTGCTAATAGAAAACAATATAAGAGAACATAAAATTATAATGCCTGCTACAAAAGAATCTTGTGACATTCTTTCTGGAGAAGAATCTAAACAGAATGCTTTAAAGATACTGGAAAAATATGATATGATAATCAATAGACCCGTTGATTATGGCATCAGCATGGAAGAACAGTATTTGTTATATGAACTTCCAGAGTATTGGAATCTATTTAAAGAAGCAATCGTTAAAGTAAACCCATCATATAAAAAACACATAAACATTTTAACAACTAGAAGTTTGTGTCATTACGAAGGGGTATTCATAACAAAGAGAGAAATATTTCATCGTATGATGAATGAGTATTTTGACATCATGCAGTACGTTTGGAAAAATTGTAGTGAAGTTTATCCTGATAAAACACATAAACATTATGATTGTTCTGAACCCTTACCTTGGAGATATTCTGGGTTTTTAAATGAGAGATTTGTTCCATTTTTCATTTATGCAAACAATTTAAACATTTTTGAAGTTCCTTTAGTGTTACTTAAATGATTATTTCAAAGACACCCTATCGACTTTCTTTGTTTGGTGGAGGCACAGATTATCCAGCATGGTTTCAGACAAGAAAAACTAAGATTATCTCTGCTTCAATGGCGCATTATTGTTACATAAGTATAAAGAATCTACCTCCTTTTTTCTACAACAACAAGTATCGTATTTCTTATTCAAAAATAGAATGGGTAAAGAATGTAGATGAAATAGAACACCCCTCAATACGTGCTTGCCTTAATTATTTAAAAGTACAAGATGGTTTATCTATTGCTCACGATGGTGATTTGCCTGCTAGGAGCGGCATTGGCTCATCTTCTTCATTTACTGTTGGATTGATAAATGCATTAAGAAATCATTATAACTTGCCTAAGTTGAATCAACATCAACTAGCAATGGAGGCAATCAACATTGAACAAAATTATATTGGTGAATCTGTTGGTGTGCAAGACCAAATTATGGCAGCATACGGTGGCATTCGTGTGATTGAATTGTCTGGTGCTAATATCAACGTTCGTGACTTGAGGGTGAACGATAGTTATGTTCTTGACCTTGAAGAACACATCATGTTAGGCTTTTCTGGTATTGATAGATTCTCTGATGTACATGCCAAGCAACAGGTGCAGTCAATCAAAGAAGGTAAATCGGTCAAGTTGTTGGAAGAAATATCAGTTATTACAAATAATGCATTGCATATCTTTGAGAACTATGGTAAAATAAAAGAAATAGGTGAGTTGCTAGACTATCAATGGAAACGTAAACGTGAACTTACTGACAGTGTAACAACAGAACATATAGATAACATATACACTAAAGCAATGAATGCGGGTGCATACGGTGGTAAGTTGATGGGTGCTGGTGGCGGTGGTTTCTTTATGTTTCTTGCACCACCTGATGCACATGAGAAAATTAAACAAGCAATACCTGAAATAAATGTATGGGTGCCTTTTGCATTTGATTACGAAGGCTCAAAAATTATTATGGAGTGATTATGAAGTACCCTTTAATGTCAGACAATATTACTAGAGAAGATTTAGATTTGGTAATAGAACATCTCAAAAAAGATAATCCAAAACTAACGAATGGTCCAGAATGCCGTGCTTTTGAAGAAGCATGGAGCAAATGGTTGGGTGTAAAGTATTCTGTGTTTGTAAACTCAGGTGCTTCTGCTAATCTATTGTCTATGACGATGTTGAAGATTCTACATCCAGAGGGTGGTGAAGTTATTGTGCCACCATTCACATGGATATCTGATGTTGCATCTGTTCTACAGTGTGGTTTTACACCAGTGTTTGTTGACATTGATTTGAATACACTTGGTATGAACACTGAAGGTATTCTAAAAGCAATCACACCAAAAACACGTGCAGTGTTTCTTACATATGCACAAGGCTTCAACTGTCTTACAGATGAACTATTATTGAAACTTCAAGCACTCAATATACCACTGATTGAAGATGTATGTGAATCACACGGTGCTACACACAACAAACAAAGATTAGGTAGTTTTGGCTGGATGTCTAACTTCTCATTCTACTTTGCACATCACATGTCAACGATTGAAGGTGGTATGGTATGTACAAACGATGAGAATGTATATCACACAGTACGTATGCTTCGTTCACATGGTATGGTGCGTGAGTGCGGTTCTGATGCTATGATACATTCATATCAAGACATGTATCCAGAACTAAATCCAGAATTCATCTTTGCATATCCTGCATACAATATGCGTAACACAGAGATTGGTGGCATACTTGGACAGAATCAGTTGAAACATTTGGATGAGAATGTTACCAAACGAAATGACAATCTACTTTATTTTATGAATAAATTAGATGAAACAAAATATAAAGTAGACTTCAACTATGAAGGTTGTAGCAACTACGCATTCAACATTGTGTTACAACCAGAGTATGCAAACAAAGACTTTGCACAAAGACTTATGCACAAGATGCGTGACAATGAGATTGAGTTCCGTCGTGGTTCTGCTGGTGGTGGTAATCAATTACGTCAACCATATTTGACTGGTGTATATGGCGACCACTACTTGGATTTTCCTAATACAGAACATATGCATTTCTACTCATTCTATATTGGAAACTATCCAACATTATCTAAACTTGCTATTGATGAAATCACTGGCGTATTGAATAGGGTATAATTATGGGACAATGGCGTGTATTAGTAACTGGTGGTGCTGGTTACATTGGTAGTATTTTAGTTGAGTATCTATTACAGATGAACTGTCTTGTCACTGTGATTGATAACTTCATGTTCGGACAAACAAGTCTAAATCATCTGTGTGATAATAGGAATCTAAAGATTGTGAATGGTGACATTCGTAATCCAGCACACATGGCACCTCTGCTCAAAGAAGCAGACATAATCATCCCTCTTGCAGCATTGGTTGGTGCACCTTTGTGTAACAAAGATGTCGTCGGTGCAGACACAACAAACAAAGATGCAATGTTCTGGTTATTGAATGCTGTATCTAAGGAGCAACGCATCATTATGCCAACGACTAACTCAGCATACGGCACAGGTGATGAGAACAATTTCTGCACAGAAGATTCGCCACTGCGTCCAATCTCCAAGTATGCTGTAGATAAAGTTGCCGTTGAAGAAAAACTGATGCAACATCAGAATGCAATCAGTTACAGATTGGCTACTGTGTTTGGTATGTCACCACGTATGCGTACTGACTTGTTAGTAAATGATTTGACATATCGTGCCGTCAATGATGGCTACGTCGTTATCTTTGAAGGACACTTCAAACGTAATTACATTCATGTGCGTGATGTATGTGAAGCATTCTTACATGCAATCTATCAGTTTGAAGAAATGAAAAGCAACATCTACAATGTAGGCTTATCGTCTGCAAATGTATCTAAGTTAGAACTGTGTGAGATAATCAAGAAGCAGATACCAAACTTCACAATCGTTGAAGGTGATATCAAGAAAGATCCAGACCAAAGAAATTATATTGTATCCAATGAAAAGTTAGAAGCAACTGGTTGGTATCCTTATCACACATTAGATGATGGTGTTGAAGAATTGATTAAAGGTTATCAGTATCTCAAAAATAACAAGCATGGTAACGTATGACAACAAATAACCACTATGTAAACAACGCTGACTTTCTTGCTGCACTTGTCAAGTATCGTGATGAGTGTGAGCAAGCAAAGAAAAATAGCACACAAGAACCAAAGATACCAGATTACATTGGAGAATGTTTTCTAAAGATAGCAGAACATTTATCACGTAAGCCAAACTTTATTTCATACACATATCGTGATGAGATGATATCGGATGGTGTAGAAAACTGTCTAATGTATTTTCGTAACTTTGACCCTGCTAAGTCTAAGAATCCATTTGCATACTTCACACAGATAATTTACTATGCCTTTCTACGCCGAATCATGCGTGAGAAGAAACAGTTGTATGTGAAGTATAAGGCAACACAACAGTTCGGTCTGTTGGATGAAGGTGAGATGTATGAAGATGAAAACGGCAACATGAAACAGTTTGAGTTGTACGATAACATCTCCGAATTCATTCACAACTTTGAAGAGAACAAGAAGAAAAAGAAGGTAAAGAAGTTGGTTGGGCTTGACAACTTCTTAGATGATGATATAATTTAAGTATGAAAATATGCATACTTGGTGACACGCATTTTGGAATGCGTAATGACTCTTTGGAATTTCATAAATACATTGAGAAGTTCTACGAGAACACGTTCTT
>Ga0315904_10012160_pt1 | contig 10892 bp, 13 predicted proteins | sample LakEriMetagenome_6_FD_203529 | JGI IMG/M metagenome (GOLD analysis project Ga0315904, IMG submission 203529) | Freshwater fungal communities from buoy surface, Lake Erie, Ohio, United States - Buoy 12 MA120 | ecosystem: Environmental > Aquatic > Freshwater > Lake | place: USA: Lake Erie, Ohio... | reverse complement strand
TCTCTGGCTATAGATGCAGCATACTCATCCATCTGCATTTCCTGTCTTTGCTGAAGCAGGGCCATCTGGTATCTTCTCTCAGCTCCCCTCTTTGCTAAATCAAGAAGTGGGTCCTCCTGAAAATTAAGTAGTATTGGCTTAAACATTTTTACAGTTTAGAAGTATTGAGCGGTTTTATTACTTTCCAGTAGTTTTATCGCCTCCTCCAGGAGTTGAATATCCCATTAGATTATTAAAGAAATTTAGACCACCCTGCTTAAACACGCCGCCTCCAGCTAATGAAAGAGCAAGATTCTCGACACCACTTCCAAGACCTGCAATACCAGCAGCCTTAGTCTCCCTAGCAGCTTGTCCAAGTTGCTGACCCATGCCGTAAAGGTACTGAAATCTACCCAATTGATTCTGGAATCTAGCCTTCTCCTCTCCCATCATTACGCCTCTGGCTTGATTTAAGGCCTGCTGCTGGGCTTCATTGTACTGAGCCTGCTGTTGGGCAAGACCTAATCCTGCCTGCTGACCTTGGGCTCCTAATGCAGCAGCAAGGGCCATGAAGTTGGCTCCGCCTGTTGAACCCCTTTGAGCAGCCCCAAGAAGGCTAGCCTGCTGTCCGGCCATTTGGGCCTGGGCTATACCCATTCCAGGCATCTGTGCCCCACGACGAGCCTGAGCCTCTCCAAGCATTTGCTTTGCCTGCTCAGATACCTGATAATCTTCCCAAGTGCCAGCCTTTTTAATCATGTCCTGAGCTGACCTCTTCATTTGCCTTGCCGCAGATAACTGGGCAATACCCCCTACTATTTGACCTAGTGCCATTATTGTGATAGTTTAGTGTGACCTATTGAATCCTTTATGTTAACATTTATAAATCTAATCTCAAAGTTAGTTGGATTTTCCCATACTGCCGAAACATTTGCATACTGACCACGCATCTTATCACCAGTGTACATCTTCTCGTCAGCAGTACCATCGACATTTGGGCTAATCCTATCCCTTAGTATCTCTGAATACAGAACATCCTCACGATTTATATAGTCAGAAGAAACCATATTCGTTACCTGATTGTTAGGGCTGAATGTTTCTACATACGTTGTAGTCGGAGCTGTTGTACCCTCCATAGATATAGCCTGGTATACTTTTATATTACTTGGCGCATCATTGATAGGAACAGATATAAAAGAATCCCTCACAGAACCCCTAAAGCTGTTAATTGTTGAATCCTTATCAAATATGAATATACCGCCAGATAGGTAATCACCACCGGGGCTGTATGGGAATGGATATATTGATGTAACAAAGGAGTACATCTTACCGCCAAAATTAAAGTATGGCCCAACGTGAGAGTAGAATGATGTCCACCTTTCTTGTGAAAGAGAGAACCCTATTGACTTACCAGTTGTATCAAACCCTTCGCCTCCATATGGATTTGGCTCATACCATTTGTACATCATTTTTGGATCAGACAACCTAACCTCAGAGTTATCTGGATAGTTATCCGGATAGATGTTGTCGCATGGGTCAAAAGATAGTATGTACTCATCTGTGGCTGGGTTATATCCGCCATACATATACGGGGATTGAGTTATGTCATATGGGTTAACATAGTCCTTCTTTGTCTTAAAGTAAGTCCTAAAGAAGTTGCGCATACCATAGTCGCTTATCGCAAATAACCCATTACCTGAATACCTTACAACGCACTCATTGAGAATGTCTGCCCAGTATACATTTCCATCATACTCAACAACCGAAGACGGTATTGTAGTCCCAAATCTACCCCTTAGTATATTTATCGTACCTATGACGGCTCCTGATGTAGTTAACAGACTCTGGCCAGAATTGTCTATAAGTGACGTCTCACTCAGGTACATAGACGCAGTATTGTTCTGACCTATGGCGAGCATTACATTACCGTCAGACTGGGACTTAGACGTATTCTTTAATTTATTTATAGGGCCAAGCTCTACTGGGGCGTCCTTATAGTCAAGCGCATCAAATGTAGACAGCCCATTTATTTGAGACCCAGCCACAAACGTGTTGCTCCATCTAATACCAGTAGGTTTATACACCTGCCCAACTAGATCAACAAAGCAAGACCTTCCAAGATTCCTAAGCCAGGTATTACGATACTCTGTCCTTAGATTCATGTACTCCCTTTCGTTTAGTATAAACGTGTCTCCTGAAAGAACACCGTACTTAACAGAGTAGTCCCTATCTACTGTACCCCAATCATTTATAAGGTATAGCTTGCCCTCATAGAAAGGCTCAGATGTTATAGGTTTGTATGGTCTTCTTATTTCATAAAGCCATGTATCTCCAGAAGAAATAGGTCCTAAATCTTTTGGCTCTAGTATTATATACCTTCCCTGTTGTCCTATTACTTTTAGTATATAAGACTCTCCGCTGTCTTTATATAGTTTTACAATATCGCCATTCTCCTCTTCGTATATATAACCAAACCCATCGTTGAGTATTGTCTCCAAATCAAGACAGACACCAACAACACTTTCGTCATATGAAAGATTTGTCGGCGTGTTAGCTACGTCATACGATCCAGTATCGGCCTCCTTATCAACATATGATAATTCAGAACCAGTTACGATAACCTTTGTTCTACCCTGTATGAAATACCTTGTGCTAAGATTGTCTGTTCTTACAATTGAGTAGTACTTGGCCCAAAGTGGTATATCCTCTACATCTGTAGTCAACCCCCACGATATAAGTGTCTGACCACCGGATGTACTGTATGATGTATCCGGAACAGAAAGAGATATGTCCACAAGTTCGCCCTCTTGATTTTTGGCCCTATAAACAACTCCGCACTTCCTAAGAGCAAAGTCATAGAATTGAACACCTATATTGTACCTAGAATCAGACTTAAATGTTCTGATTTGAGATGAACTTATACCAGTTATTGAAACGGTATCTACATTATCATCAAACACCATACCTCCATAAGTGACATAGTTTGTATCTTCATACTCAAGCATGTCCCTTTCTATGAAGTAATTCTTTGTTGGTATGTCGTTTATATTAGATCCAATATATGGCAATTCGTCAAATGAGCAACTAATAGGAGGAGGTACAAGTGACACATCGCCAGAAGATTGTGAGTACAGGCTAGATATTAATGTTATAGAAATAGCCCCAGTAGGCACTTCCTCAACAACGCCATTAGCCGTATCGCTTTTAACAACACGCATTGCGCTAGATGAAAGAACCTCCTCTACAAAATAAAATCCATTATTAACAGCATTAGAGAATCCTGTTACATATATCTCGCATCCATTAAAAAGATTAAGGTCGGTTAGGTCTACAGTACCTGGATTAGTGTTTATCTCACATACATTTGTGTACGTGGCGTTTCTATTACCTAGAGTTATATCTGGATCTGTAACGGTAGCATTTCCACTACCAGGATCTATTTCAGCACATGCATAGTAGTACCCAGGATTAGCAATGCCATCTATATAAAGTATGTTTCTCCAGTATAGGTATGTATACTTTAAATCAAGATATGTTTGATCTGATCTTGGACTTTCTGTTCTTTCGTAAACTTTAACTTCGTTAAAAGTCTGAAGTCCATACTCTAAATTAACAGATCCCTCCTCTGGAAGATTTGATGTTGTATTTACGCTTATCGTAACAGACTTTGGAGTATCGTATCCCTCGGTATTATTTGCTAAAAATAGTCTGTCCTTTGCTACTTCTATAGAATAAGATTTTATTGGCACTGCATCAAATTGCTTTATGAAGTATGCCGTATCTATTGATTCATATACGTTATCATTGTAAAATGTATACGTAAGCTGAGAAGTCTCAAAGTAGTGGTCGTTTATTAAATTTAGAGAGTACGTATCTGTAGTTGAGAATCTCTTTATTAGATTTATACCACCAGTTAAATTATTTTTACATATTATATCTATATGAAGTACAGATACTGGCGGCTTCTCATCAATAGGAACTGTTATTTTAATACAGTTAAATTCATCTGTTTCTATATTTATAGACACCTCTTCTGACCATGGAGACACAACACTCTGCTCGTACCCTGCATATACATACCTATAGGCAAACTGGAATACGCCATCCTTTATGAAATTCTTTCCAGTATAGTTTGTATCATTTAATTTTAAACATGATAATTGGAATACAGGAGGAGCCTTTATCAATGATACATCCCTTCTTTCTCTTATGTTAAATCTAAATATAGGCTTATTAGGATCATCATTTAGTACGGCCTTTGTGTTTATAGAGAATTGATAGCCTAGTTCATTTATCCATATTAGAGTGTCGCCAACAACTTTAGCCTCTACAAGGTCATCCCATTCATATGTGCTATCAAAAGAGGGTTCCCAGTTGTTTGTGTATTGGCTTCTTATGTCTCTACTATTTAATATGATATCCGTTGAGTAATCATATAAATTTATCCTAACTATTCTAGGGTAAGCCTTTATTGGATCTTGCAGTATAGGTCCAAATTGATTCTCATAAATGCCAGATACAAATGCATACGCATACCCGTTTACTTCATCAACACATATATGCTTCACGTCTTGGGTAAACTCAGTGGCAATTTGTCCAGCCCTATCATCTGCTATAGTTAAAACCTTCGTGTGACCAGGTACTGGCCTTATAACGCCAGCCTTACCGTCATCACCTATTAAGGTTCTGATATTCAATGCATTAAGGTAATCCCCATCCTGTAGTATGGACGGATTAGAATCTGAATTCAGACCACCTTTTATATACTTTTTTACTATCATTAATTTCTCACAGTGGCTTTATAACCCTTCTGCTTGGATCTCAAGAAGTCCAGTAGTGTTGAATCATTCATTCTGCCCCTTAAAATTCTTAAGTTATTGTGGAACATGAGTGACTCATTTGATTGTATCGCATTCTTAGAGGGTGACATCTTCCATGATATATAAGACTCTATTGTAGCCTGAGAGTATGGATGAACCTCTGTAGCGGCATTGCAATCAAGACCATCACCTATGTACTCAAGAATAATGTTATCTTGTGCGAACCTGTTATCCATCTGGATTTCCCCCCTCTCGCGAAGTACCTTAAATGAATTGTGTGTAGTCCCGGCTTGAATGTTAAAGCCCCTACCTAACAGTTCGCCCCTGTCATTTGAAGCCCATATATAATTGGCGCCATCCCACCCCCATGATGACAACGGGAAGTCGGTGTCTATGGCCTCATACTTTATCTTATTACCCTGCTCATCTACGTTGTTTAACCTATTTAGGGTTTCCGACTGAGACATCTCGACAACATACTGGCCCTTTGGGAATCCTATCTTAATGAAGTCAACATAGTCACACGGAAGCGGTGCTGCTCCGTATGAATTCACTGGTATTTTAACTGTCTTAACAACCCTCATGGTATCGAAGTTTAACTCTCTCATGCAATCAACGGCATGGGATAGCGCTTCAATATAGTAGTGTATACTAAGATTGTTCTTGGCAAGGTATGCCTTAATTATGGTATCAATTGAATACTGTCTCATTTGCTATCTACTCCATCTACTTTTTTATCCGATGCCTGCCATGCGCCAAGGAGTTTTAACACCTCCTCTATAACAGTCATTTCCATGTCTGCTGGTATAGGCAGTATATCGGTTTCGGAATATGAATCAAAATCATTAACCAGTAGTCTTATCAGGACTGAGCTAATAGACTGTCCTGGAAGGTTTTCTGTAAATATAAGGTTAGTCCCCCTTATCTCATACCCTATCAACTCATTCAAATCCCCAAGAAGTCTCTGGCTTTTAACCAGTGCCCACTGTCCAGGTTGAAGCGGTATGAATGGATCATGAGGAGAATCAGTCTTAGATACGTGCCAAACACCTCTGCCGCGTGTTAGATGAAGAGGTATCACAGGCAAGGTGCATATAGAAGTATCCTTGTATGTAGTAACAGCTACGTTGTCATACTCGGCTATTGACACATCAACAACGGGACTTCTATCGCCTTCGCTGTAGTTTACCAGTCTCTCCATCTTAAGGAGTCTGTTAAGAACCTGTCCAATGGCTATTCTTATCTCAGGAAGTGTTACCCTCTGAGTGCTTGCCGGGTCACCGCCAGACACTATTCTTTGAATCTGCTCAGATATTCTGCCTATTGTTGAAGCCATTAGCTACCCTCTTTTTGTTTAATATCACCAAACTGTAATGAATTCTGATCGGCCAGGGTGAATCCACCAATAGATATAGCCCTGTAGATAATGTTACTTAAACTACTCTCCCTCCACTCCATCTGTGTACTATAGTACTCATCGTATGTAATTGCACGTCCGGTCTGAGTGTAGGCGAACTTTGGAACCTCTGGCCTTTTAATGTAAACCAATTCGCCAGAAAATGAAGCGTTAGGGAATACCTGTAGTGTACCGCCTCTCTGAACATATACGGGATTTGTCTGGCTTGGAGCTATAACCTGAGACGTCAGCCTATAGGACAACTCCTCCTCTGTTATTGGCGTAACAAACCGCTTCTCGAATGTCATGCCAACTGGCCTATTAAAGTATAGCGTCACTCCAAAAAGGTAATCCTCAGGAGTGGACACAACACCATTAGCATCGGCCACAAATTCGTAAGACTTAATAAACGGGGACAGCTGGTCATTTATGGATTGAGAACGACCAAGATGCATTGGAATGCCATCCTTTCTGGGATTGCCGTACAAATCCATTAGCTCCCCCATCTGTGCTATATCCAGGAGCCTATCTATCTCAGCATGTGTGATATAGCCATTCTTCTCCTTGTCTATAAGCTGGAGAAACCTATTGTGAACATCTTCTATAGTATAGGCCATAGTTACAAATGTATATTTTTTGTGTTAAAAACAGGCAAAAAACAGTGTATGAGTTTAGCCTATCTACAGCGTTTCTTAAGTCGGCCAATAAAAATCATTAGCGCTATGTAAGAGGAAAGAAATAGCATAGGGCGCCAAATATTATGGTTAGTACTAAGTACCCAATCCTAATAGAATAGAACGGGGTGATTTTGTTAAAGATCCTGTCAAGTATGCTGTTGGTTGTTTTTGACTTGTACGATACGCTTAACCCCCTCAATACGTTTAGGATTATGTCGTACAGGACACCCCTTACAGATGCGTAGTATGCGGCATAGAATAGCAAACCAAATAGGGATACCTCATCGTAGTATCCAACATTTAGGGCTAGACACACACCCCACATAAATGCGCCTACAGTCCAGGTAAGAACCTTGTTTATGTTTATAACCTTTCCGTAAGAAACGCATATTCTTATCCAATCAATTATGGCACAAACAATGGCTGACAGTATCGGTAGGGCGTAAGTCAACATTTAAATTTACATTTTAAGGATTTTGTCAACCCATTACTTAACGAACCATACATCAGAATGGTCCGGCCACAACAACCCAAAGAAGAATAAAGCACCAAAGAACAACCAGAGTAATCCTATTTTAAACTGAGCCGTACTAAATAATGACACATTCTTATCAGATTGCACCCATATTGTTTGACCCTTATCGTTTATTATTTTTTCGTAGCTTCCACTTCTTGCGGCTCTATATCCGAAATAAAACCAAACAAGAACTGGTAAAAAACAGAATGCCAAGGCAATGAACATGTCATAACTCTCGGCAATTGGGGCTAATTTTAGTAGCATTTTTTTAAATTTTAGTTATTAATTTTTTGGCTCCTCTAGCTATTGGCTTCCTAAATAGAATAGCCAGCAATAGGATTATAAACCAAAGATACTGATTTCTTTGCTTCTTATACTTCTCTGATTTATCTGTCATGACTATTAAATTTTGTGTTGTTATGTCCAGTTTTTTGTACAAATTACTGGACAGTTTATCACAGCTATCCCTTAGAGCCTGAACTCTAGCCGTGTTTTCTACAACCCTTGTTACGTACTTAACTATAGGTCTAGGCTTGCCTCCGTCCTTTATCACTGTTATTATTTCCCTTTTTGCAGACGAGTCGCACTTTATTGAAATAATACTGTCTATGTATGAAACCATATATGCGTGCTCCTCCTCATACGCCCTAAGCAGTGCGGAGTCCACAATCTCAACCGTATCCGTTTTCTCAATAACAGGGAACCTATCGGCGCAGTATTCAGCAGCCTTGTCACGATTTTTGTCAAAATATGTGACGGCTTTCTTATTTGTTACACAAGAACCAAGAACACATATAAAAAATATATATATAATTCTATGCATCAAGATCAGGTTTTTTAGCCTTTATAAAGCTAAACAGAACTGAGTTGCCAAAGTACCCTATAATAAGAGCCGAGAATGGGGTTATCACGTATAGAGACTCGATATCCTTTCTAAGGTATACAAGTACTGTAGATGTCAGCAGTGACAGTAGAATAGTCGGGACGAATTTACGAACCTCGTACTTCTTACCCTGCTTATCGTACTCAACAAATGTCTTTGCATGGTGTATGAGAACGCCAACCACTGCAAGTAGGTAGAGTTCAAAGTGTACAATCATTTTATTATTAGTTTTAAAAATGTAGAAATCAAGAACCCTAGAACAGTACCAACCCCAGCCGCCCCAGCAATGTACCCCTTTGTCTTAGTAATCATCTCCTCCATCTCAGACACCTTCTCCTCTAGTCTGTGTAATCTAACCACCAATCCATCCTGTCCAAGCTTATCATTACCAACAATAGCCGAGTACATCTCGTCAACCTTCTTGTTCATGCCATCAAATCTGTCGAGCATCTTTGAGACATCCTGCCACTGAGATAAAATAAATTCGTTATCCATACAACTCTATAAATTCTCTATTTTGTAAACATAATTTTGACGGGTTGTACATGTTCCTATTCCACCATCTGCCACCAAATAAATGAACAGCAATGAATCTAAACATGACCTGCCTAACTCTTATACGAAGGGCACACATCCAAATACAAAACTCCATGTCTGCAAAATCCCTATCTCCGCTTGTTAGGTAGTATAGTGCGTCGTGTATTAAGGCTGGTACTGCATATATCCCAGATTTAGGAAAGGCCCACTGGAATACATATGGGATACTGTTTTCATCCCACTTAAAACCTCTTTTGATTACCAAGTACTTACCATTGCTTAGTTCAAATTTTACATCACTAGTAAGCATCCTGAACTTCCCGGATCTATTAAACACTGGCGTATCCGAGTACACCATGCCATCCCTGGCTAAATCATAAACACTTGATAATCCTATGGCAAACATAAGTAATTACAGTATAATTATTGCACAAATTAAGGTATAAGTACCTACGTAAATATAGCCAATGCCATACCTATTGCCCCACCTGCCACCGTATAAATAGCATCGAATATATCGAATTTGCCATAATCATACCAGTCCTTAACCTCCTTGAATACAGCAGCAAATACAACCGTACCAACAACCCACAACCAATGTGCGTGTATGGCTTCAAAAAATATAAGTGCAGCAAAACTAATTAAGCAACCAGCGCCGAGGTGCATTTCTCTGTCTACTCTCATTTGCTAAATATTTTACGAAGTATTAAAGTGTCATTTTGAATCGGGCCATCTGAAAAGCACGGAAGGGAATAATCGCAACCACCTAACCCAACATGCCAATCATAATAAGGCTTCAAATTGCCACCACCCATAATTGGAGTGTAAGGTGATGAGCCTCCATTACTATATTCATTGCAAGTAGTACACGTTGCACCAGCCTGATGTCTTAAAGAAAACATGTGACCCATTTCATGCGCTATAGTTACAGCAATTTTTCTTTGGTCATACAGTAAAGCATAATCCCATACCCATGCAGGATTGCAGTCAGGGTATATTGGATTTTGTAGATTTGCATATTTCGTAGGGTTATCTCTTATATCCCATGCCCATTCAAACATATCTTGTAAAGCTAAACCGCCGTTACCACAACCTGAACAATCTGTTCTCCCATTGATTACCACTCTTAATCTGTAGTACGGGTTAGCAGCATTAAATATATTCTCATCGGTTGTAATAGTAACTGGAAAGTTTCTGTAATAATACCTAACAGTATCAACAATATTCTTAATCTCGATAGGTGTCATTTTAGATGGAGAATAATATCCAGGTGTTGAAAAGGTGTAGTTTAAACTAGAAGTTGCAACATTTGAACAAGTTAAATCAAACCCATCAAAATCTAAAAGGGTAACAAATTTATAGATTGGCATTGGAGGGATAGCAGCATCACAAGCATCGCCTATACCGTTATTATTAAAATCTGCCTGTGTTGGATTTGATACAGTGGGACAGTTATCCCTGCTATCCGGCACGCCGTCTCTATCTGTATCGATTATTGTGTTTGTATCACAAGCGTCACCGATACCATCTAAGTCTGTATCTTTTTGGTCAGGATTTGGTGTGTTGTCGCAATTGTCTACAACATTAGCGATGCCATCACCATCCGGATCATCGTTCACCGTATCGCAGGCATCACCAATACCATCCTTATCAGTATCTACCTGATCTGGGTTGAACACACTTGGGCAGTTGTCTGAGCTATTCAAAATACCATCCCTATCTCTGTCTCTGTTAATCTCCTTTACACCTCTTGAAATAAAGTACTCAGGATCTAGCTGACCACGAACTACTCCCCTAAATTCATTAGATGCAGGATCTACTATAATATCTGGTTGTAGTCTATTCTTTAAGACTTCATAATTCTTATTGCATGCATACAGAATTATCGAAACCAAAACAATAATAGTAAACAATTGAGGGTAGTCTTTAATTGATTTTTTTATCATAGTCTATTTTTTAAATGCTTCCATTAGTTCGCCAAGTATCTGTGGTGTAGCAGCGTTTTTCATCCTTACCGCTACAGCGTCTGAACTTGCGTTTATTTCGGTTAGTAATTGAGTTGTTGTAAACAATGCTGTTCCTG
>Ga0315904_10012156_pt1 | contig 10894 bp, 10 predicted proteins | sample LakEriMetagenome_6_FD_203529 | JGI IMG/M metagenome (GOLD analysis project Ga0315904, IMG submission 203529) | Freshwater fungal communities from buoy surface, Lake Erie, Ohio, United States - Buoy 12 MA120 | ecosystem: Environmental > Aquatic > Freshwater > Lake | place: USA: Lake Erie, Ohio... | reverse complement strand
TGCAAGGCTTTGTCGACGGACTGGAAGTCCGCGCTCTTGCCCCAGCCGGTCGCCTACACGACGTGCACGCGCGAAGCGGGCTCCAGGATAGCGGAGACCGCTGCGAGCTGGTCAGCGCGCGGTGCGGAGCTGGGACCGGCGAGGCGGTGCAGCACGGCGGTGAGGTGTCGCTCGCCGGCGGGAGCTGACATGGCGAGTTGCGGGGAGGGCGATCGCGGCGGGGATGGGGCGGACGCGGCGGGGATGGGGCGGACGCGGTGGGGATGGGGCGGACGCGGTGGGGATGGGGCGGACGCGGTGGGGATGGGGCGGACGCGGTGGCTGGTCGTGAGGCTTGGCCGAAGCATTCTAGACCCGAGGCGCGATCGGCGAGAGCGGCTGCGCGCGAGAGGGATGCCGAGGGGCCGGTGCCAAATTGGAGGGCCGAACGGCATGTCGGTTGGACTACCGACATTGCGGCGGGAGGAGCCGCGCAGGCTCAAAGGGCCACGCGGCGTTAAGTGCAGCCAGCAGAAGGACTTACGTCAATACACCCGGCAAGGCTCGAACTTGCAACCTTCGGTTCCGTAGAAGCGACTTTTGGAAAGGGAAAAACACTGGATTTCCCGTTGATTTCGCAATGCTAATGCAAGTTGAGGTGCTTTGCAATCCATCAACTTTCTATTTAAGTCAGTGCAAAAAACACTGGTATTTTGAGTACCGATTTTCCGTTGTCGGTAATCTTCGTAGTAGCTCGAGCTATGGCAAATGAAGAGGACAACTCTAACTGAAAAGCTGATTCAAATGCATCAGCTGAGGTGAGCTTGTAATCTAACTGCACCAAACGCGGCACTGATCGTTCGGTGCTCGGTTGGCCCCAATGCAATCAATTGTAACCCCGCAGTCATTGACTTGGCTGCGGGGTTTTTTCGTTTCCTGTTCCAGTATGAAGGAGACACTTGAATGTCTGCGTTACTTACTATTTGCTGCCTGGTAGCAGCCCTGCTCGCGCTGGCGTGGAGCCGGGAGTTTCGACTCCGGCGGGCACTGCAAATGCTCTTGGCCCGAGTCTTTTCTGGGAAAGGAGGCTGAATGGCACGTCGCCCATTGTCGTTTTTATGGCTGTTGGTGCTCGCCTTGCTGATATCGGCGGGCTGCCACCGCCCGGAGGAGCAGCATGATGCTCGCCTCGATGCCGCGAATCAGGCTGCCCTCCAGGCTCAAAAACAACAAAACCAGCTGGTAGCCGCTCAGTCTCAGGCACTTGCCGAGAACAGCCGGAGAATCACTGCGGCGGCAGAAGCCGTACTGGCTCGCGAACACGATATCCGTGATCAGCCAAACCAGCAGCAAGCTCAAGTTGATAACGGCCGAAAGGAGCTGGAAAAGGAGCGGCAGGTGCTCGCTCTGCAGCGTTTCCGCGACCCGCTGATCGCTGCGGCCGTACAGAGCGTGGGACTATGGTTTGCCTGCACAACCCCGCTCCTGATTGGCGTCTATGTCCTGCGGCTGATGTTGGTGCAGCAGCCCGAACACGCCGCGCTGGCTGATTTGCTCGTTAGCGAACTGGTCAGTGACCAGCCCAAACTTCTTCCTGCCGCCGCCTTTGGTCCGCCGCGTCTGGGGCACCGAGAGACATCGCCGGAGCTTCTGCCTGACGATGCCCCACCCGACGACGCACCGTTTTAACAAGTCAATTCACATTCACTCAGAAAGCAAAAACCAATGAGTCACATTGTTGAAATCAAAACAGAAGTCCGCGACCCCGTGGCGGTCAGCGCCGCTTGTCGGCGGCTGCAGCTGGACACACCCATTCGCGGTACTACCCGATTGTTCTCCCAGGAGGTTACTGGTCTGCAGGTAAGGCTGCGCGAGTGGCTCTATCCGCTGGTGATCCAGACCCAGACCGGCAGGCTGCAGTACGACAACTACGAAGGCCGCTGGGGAAGCCCCGCGCGGCTGGACGAGTTTCTCCAGGCCTATGCCATGGAGAAGACTCGACTGGAGGCATTGCAGCGTGGACACACCTGCGTGGAACAACAACTGCCGGACGGCCGGGTCAAGCTGACCATTCAGCTCGGAGGTGCGGCATGAAGGTGATTGAAGTCATCATCGACACCCAAGGCGGTGTGAGCATGGAGACCAAGGGGTTTGCCGGCATCGCTTGCCGTGAAGCCACGCAGGAACTAGAGCGCGCGCTGGGCATCGTGACCCGCGACCAGCATACTCCGGAGATGTTTCACGCTGCGCAGCAGTCGCAGCACCAAACGCTTAAGGCCAACGGCTAGAGGCCGGGCCAACTAGCGTAACTCCATTTGTATTCAGTATTCAGTATTCAGTATTCAGGGGGCCGCAGCTCAGTCGCTGTGGCCCACTTTTTTTGTTAAGGAGACTATTCCCTTGAGTTTGAATTCACTGCTTCGCGACTATATCGCGGCCAGTTTCAGTGGCATTTGGCTGCAAACTTACGAGCCGGACGAGGCGATCTTCGAGATTGCCCAGCTCTGTCATGCCAATAGCTGGAAATTCGCTACGTGGGATCTACAACATGGGCTGGGAGGTGCCGGTGTCCCGGACGCCCCCCTGCTCGCCGTGGGCGATCCGCTGGCCGCTCTGGCAGCGCTTGGCCAAAACGCCCAACCGGGCGAGACTCGCGTACTGGCCATGCGGAACCTGCATCGGCTGCTCAATAATCCCCTGTTGATTCAGGCGATTGAACGGCAAATCCAACAGGGCAAAGCGAACCGCACAATCTTGATCGCACTCGCCCCCAATTTGGAGCTGCCGGTCGAGCTGGAGAAGCTGTTTGTCGTGCTGGAGCATCCGCTCCCGTGCCGCCAGCAACTACAGGCGATTGCCGAGAGCCTGGCGCTGAATTGCCCAGAGGGGACTCGGCCCAGCGACTATGGCCCGCTGGTTGACGCGGCAGCCGGACTTACACGGCTGGAGGCCGAAGGCGCCTACTCCCTATCACTGGTCCGCCTGGGACAAATGCTCCCGGAGAGTATCTGGGAGCTGAAGGCTCAGCTCCTGCGCAAAAGCGGCCTACTTCAGATGTACCGGGGAACCGAGGGGTTTGCTTCGCTTGGTGGTCTGGACGCAATGAAATCGTTTTGCAAACAGGCCCTGGAAAACCGGCATCCAATTGCCAAGGCTCGCGGTGTCTCTCTAGTGGGAGTGCCCGGAAGTGGCAAAAGCGCCTTTGCCAAAGCTCTGGGGCGCGAAACAGGTCGACCGACCTTGATTTTGGATGTCGGCAGTTTGCTGGGCTCACTTGTCGGACAGACCGAGGCCAATATTCGCCGAGCCTTGGCGACGGTCGATCAGATGGCACCCTGCATTTTGATGATCGACGAAGTGGAGAAGGCTTTGGCTGGTGCCAGTGGCACCAGCGGTGACAGCGGCGTATCGGCGCGGCTGTTTGGGACTTTCCTGACTTGGCTCAATGACCACACCAGCGATGTTTTCACGATTGTGACGTGCAACGACATCAGTCGCCTGCCCCCGGAGTTCTCCCGGGCCGAGCGATTCGATGGTGTGTTCTTTGTGGACCTGCCCGGTGCAGCCCAGCGGGAGGCGATTTGGCAATTAGCGATGCGGGAATTCGCGGTTTCTGAGCAACCACGTCCCGTTAATAACAACTGGACGGGTGCTGAAATTCGCAGCTGCTGTCGCTTGGCCGCACTCCTGGGAACGACACTCCAGGAAGCCGCCAAACAAGTCGTCCCGATTGCGACCCTTGCCCAAGACAGCGTGGATAAACTCCGGAAGTGGGCCAGTGGCCGCTGCATCGATGCGGAGGCAGGGGGCATTTATCGTTACCAAGCGTGCGAGCCTGGCAAAGAAGGCTCAGGGCATAAGCGCCGCCTTAAGCCCGTCGGCCCGCTCCCGTCAAACAACTAGAGTCGCTTGTGCTCAGGCTTAAGGCCTCTTCCGAGCCCACAGCGCCAGAGTCCGATCTCGCAAAAAACTGATCAGTCACGACCCCGTAAGAGCAGGAATGCTCTTGCGGGGTTTTTCTTTATCCACATTTTCAGGAGACCCTTTTAATCATGAGTACCACTCTACCTAATGCTGAATCTGAGCCGCTTGCCCCAGACACCCCTCCAAGCCAGCGCCTGCGTCGCGAGTACTTCGCCTGCCGTTTGCACTTCACTTGGCCAGGCACAACTCGAGCACTGAGCGACCAGCAAAAATCCCTGGCCGCCGCTCAATTCGACGCCTGCTCTGAGTCGGTTACCGCTGGCAAACGGCTCTGGGATACCCGACACCCGAGTTATCGGGCTGTCACTAGCCTGCGGAGCGAGATTACTGCTTATTGGAAGGCGGCCACCCTCCCCTTCCCCGAGCCAGGACTTCGGCTCCTTCCCCAGTCGGATCTTGTGCCGTTCAATTTGCGGTTGCAGGAATACTACTCCGGTCTTCGCGAGGCGGTCGACGAACTCGCTCTGCACTTCGAAGAGCTGAAAGCCGGGGCGCAGCGAAAGCTGGGGGCCCTCTTCAATCCAGCCGACTACCCAGCAGATATCCGGCCCCTGATAGATGTCAGCTGGGAATTTCCCTCGGTCGAAGTGCCGGAGTACCTGCTTCGCCTCTCACCGGAAGTTTATGTCGAGCAGAGCCAACGTATAGCCCAGCGCTTTGACGAAGCGGTGGAGCTTGCCGAGACGGCCTTTCGGGATGAGCTATCGCGGCTGGTAAGCCATCTGGCCGAGCGACTCTCCAGCAACGAAGACGGCCAGCCGCGAGTGTTTCGCGACTCGGCCATCGAGAACCTTCGCGAGTTTTTCCAGCGATTTCGATCGCTAAGCCTCTCATCTAACCAGGAACTCGACAGCCTGGTTGGAGAGTGCGAGCGAGTGCTGGGCGGTGTTCAGCCCCAGTCATTACGAGATTCCGAGGCCCTGCGGCGCGAGGTGGCTACCCAGTTGTCGGTCGTGCAAAGCCAGCTCGATCAACTGGTGACGGTCCGTCCGCGGCGCAGCATCCAGCGGCCAAGGGGGTAACCATGAACCAGTCCAACTCTGACGCTACCACTTCCCTGCCCTTCGTGACGGTCGTGGTCTGTTCCGCAGATTATTGCTTAGCGCTGTACGACGAACAGTTCGGGTTTGGAGATTTTGGAGCCGTGGCGATAAGCCGGGCTTCATATGTCGAGCCTGATGCGGCGGGACGCTGGGAGGCTGACCTCTCGCCTGTTGGCGGACCTGTGCTGGGACCATTCCCGCTACGGAGCCAGGCCCTCGACGCCGAACGAGCTTGGCTCAATCGCCATCTGCATCAGTTGCCGCGTCACCCGAGGCTCTAACCGATTTAATCCAAGCGACCAATTCGGCATGCCCGAAAGCCGCTGCCCATGCAACTTCACAAGCCCAGTCACTGTTCGCAGTGGCTGGGCTTTTTTCGTGTCTTCACTGATCCATCCAGCGCTCGTGCAGTTCTTGCATCTGCGCCGGGTGAATTCTTCCGTTTCGCTGCGAGCCGGCAAGCAATCTTGCCGCCAACTCTGCAGCACACAACTACTCAAGGAGATTTAACCATGAGCGAATTTGAACTTTATCAAGAACTGGCTGAAATCACCGGCGAGTCGACTGAGTTCCTGCGGCAGCAGGGGTTCAGCATTCTCGGCGGTAACTTCGTGGAAGAGCGAGAAGAACCGCTCGTCATTGATTGGGATGAATTTGACGCCGATCGAGTATTTGAGCACTTTGCGCTCTGATTCGACCTATGCCATTCCTGTCCCATTTCCATTTGGATGAGAGTATCACCATGAATTTGAAACTCAAAATTGGGCTGAGCCGCGAAGTCGGTCAGCCCAATTTCGGGTCCCGCCAGGCCAGCATCGGTTTGGAAGTGGAATTGGACCCCGCGCTGTTCACGGATTCGGAAAAGCTGCAAGAGCAGGCTCGTTTGCTATATCGGCTAGCCAATCAAACGGTCGAATCCGAACTGGCTCGGTCAACCGACCGGCTCGGAGCAGTCGAGCCTGCGACTGCCGAGTTAGAATTGCCGCTGGTCCAGGCGGGGACGTATTCTGCTCAAGCTGACTTGCTTTCCGGGACTTTGCCTTTGGCTTCTCTACCAACCGCGACAGTACTCACCAACTGGAACTGCGAGGATAGTACCCACCGACCAGATCGCCGAGGGCTAACTGCCAAACAGCGGCGGGCCATATTCGCTATCTGCCGTCGATTGGGTTTGAATCCATTGGAGCTCATCTGCGAACGATTCCAATTGGAGAGCCTCGACGACCTCGACATTCGGCAGGCGAGCCGGCTGATTAAGGAGTTGAGCGAAGCCACAGAGTCACTTCAAGCGGCTTAGCGTTTAGCTCGAGACCGCCTGAGCCGGCAGCGACAAAATCGCTGCCGATAAAGCTCCTGACTGCGCAAACAACCGGGAGCTTTTTTTAGCTATCAGGCAGGGGGGGCGGTGGCGGCCGGACCCGCTGAATCACAGCTTTGCAACGCGATCCTCACTCCGATTCAGCGGTCGGAAAAACCCCTGATTCTCTCATTTGACTTAGCACAGCCTTTGAGAGAGGCTAATGCGTAAAAGCCTTCCGGACAAACCACTCAAAGGAGGGGTGCAGCAAAAAAGAGGGACATTGCGATGTTCACAGCAAAATTCCCATCGCGTTCATCAGCATTTTCATGTCCTCCCAGACGTGTCTCTTGGCTGACGGCATTCGTAGCAAGTAGGCCGGGTGGTAGGTGACCACTACTTGGCTGCCGCGATAGCGGTGGAAGCCGCCTCTAAGTAGGGCGATTGAGCGACCGGTGCGGAGCAGCGATTTTGCTGCGACGCTACCGAGGCAGCAGATAAATTCGGGTTGGATGATTTCCAGCTGTCGATGGGTAAAGTGCCAGCACTGCTCGACTTCAGAATCTGAAGGCGTCCGGTTCCAAGGAGGACGGCATTTGAGGGTGTTCAGAATGAAGACATCCTCGCGACGGAGACTGCAAGCCATGATGATCTTATCGAGCAGTTGCCCAGCGGCTCCAACAAACGGCTCCCCCTTCGCGTCCTCATCTTGACCAGGCGATTCACCGAGGAAGCAAAGGCGGGCTTGGGGATTGCCGACTCCAAATACCGTCTGCCGGCGGCTTCGAACCAGTTCTGGGCAGCAACTGCAACCTGCAACCTCGGCTTGCAGAATGTTGAGCGAATTAGTGCGGACCGTGTATGACAGTTTGGGGCCGTATGGAGTGAGATCGGCTTGCGAGTGGGCGCCTAGGACTGTTGCACTAACAATCGCCGAGCTATGCGTTGCGGAACTTTCTCTCGTTGAGCAGGATACTGCCTGCCTAGAGACCTCCGGGAAACTTAGCGCAACGCGGAAGCCGACGTCGTCGCGGCCCGACGGGTAGAGCCCGTCCCGCCCCGCCGACTCGGTTGAAGATGTGCACCAACTTCCACCACGGATCACGCGATGTGGGCCATCACTCGCCCCGATAGGATCGACAACTGCTTCCTCGGGGTAACCGCCATACCAGTCAGCGCACCACTCCCACACATTGCCATGCATGTCATATAGGCCCCAGGCATTTGGCCTTTTCTCGCCTACGGGATGCGTCTGCTCACCGGAGTTCTTTTCGAACCACGCATGTTTTCCCAACTGAGACTCGTCGTCGCCAAAACTAAATTTAGTCGTACTGCCAGCCCGGCACGCGTACTCCCACTCTGCTTCTGTCGGCAAGCGATACTCGCGCCCCGCGGCTTTCTCCTCTGTCAACGCCGAGAGCTTGCGGCAAAACTCTATTGCATCTAGCCAAGACACTTGTTCGACAGGTTTACTGGCACTCTTAAAACGGCTCGGATTCCAACCCATTACCCGCTCGTATTGCTCTTGTGTAACTTGAAAAACGCTCAAATGGAATGGGCGAGTTAATGTAACCTGATGAGGCGTAGCATTCGGTCTATAGGGTTCCCCCATCATGAACATCCCTGCGGAAAGCGGCTTCAATCTCATCCCGATACTGTTGATCAAGACGCGCATCGACTCCTGAACTTCGAGAGGCAATTGGGGAATACATTCTTTCGGTAATGTACGTAGCAGTTCGACCGGAACCCTCACCGTACGAGCCAATAAATCTTCCTTCAACTTCAAAAACTTCCGATTGTTCGGGAAGAGCCGAGTACAATCCAGTGCCTTTGGCAACAACAAAACGATGTCAGCGGCATCAACCACTCCATCGGCCTTTGCTTGCTGGACCATCTCTCGCAGTGTGCGCTCCGCAACGATATTCTCGAGTTTAGAAAGCAAGATTTTCTGCGTAGGCATTAGGCGTTTGGGGCCAACAACCTTCACCATCTTCAGCGCCTCACCGGCGTTGCCCTCGAACAGCAAACGCTCCGCACGCACAAACGCCTCATTGTGCTCGCAAGTTTGTTTTTGCTCCCACGCCCTCAGATGCTCTGCTAGGAACCTGAGGGAATCTCGGTCTCCTCGCAAATTCAAGGCCTTTTCGACCAAAGGCAACAGCTCATCCAAATCGCGGTTATGGATACGAGTTTCGATCGACTCTAGAAGCTCATTCGACTCGCGAATCTCTGACTCCAGCTTTTCTCGGTAGGCATTTGCATCCTTCGAGCGAAGTGGCTGAGGAATCGCTTCGATGGCCTGAATGGCAGCCTTATAATCAAAAGCCCCCCGATGTTTTTTCGCTTCTTCGAGTTGCATACAAGCCGAATCGAGTTGTCTTTTCTTTTCCTCTCCGGTCGATTCAGCGAATTTGACCGCCCACTTAAGATGCACCGAAGTTCTGCGGTCGTTCACTTCCGCGACTTCCTTCGACAAAACAATCGCAGCGTCGAATTCAAAGTCAGACCGCAGTCGCTCCGCACGCTCACGCTTCTGCCCCAACTCGGCGACCAACTTTGCTGCTAATTCCGCCTGTCTCCCGCCGCACTCCGGACAGACCTTGTCCCATAGCGGAATCTGATGTGCACACTTAAGGCAGTCGCACCGCAGAGATTCGCCGCACTCCCGACAGTACTTTCGATGAGATTCGTTTCCGGTGTAACAGCCAGGGCATTCTCCGGAAACTAATTCGGCCGAAAGACGATCTGGTAAGGGCCTGCTCGGCAGGGCTGTCTCCTTCAGCGCCTGTTTAAAATCTCTCGCTGACTGAAAGCGATTTTCTCTGGGCTCCTCCAACCCCTTGTCCAGGAGGTTTTGTAATTGGACGGGTACTTTCTTGATCTGAATCACTTTCGGACTATTGCCGGTAACCATTTGGTACAGCGTCGCCGCCAGACTCCACAAGTCACTTCTTGCATCAGTCTGGGTCACATCCCGTCGCTGTTCAGGGGGCATGAAGTCGAGCGTGCCGAGCACCGCGCCAGTCATGGTCAGCGATACATCTATTAACTCAGCTTTTGCCAAGCCAAAATCGGTCAGCTTGGCTGTCCCATCCTTGGTCAGCAAAATATTCGCGGGCTTAATATCGCGGTGAATAATCCCCGCATCATGCGCTCGCGCCAGTCCATCACAAAGCTGGCAGGTCAGCTCCACCGCTTCTTCCAGCCGCAGAGCGCCGCCGCGGCATTTTTCCAGCAGGCTGCCGCCGTCGACATACTCCATTACCATGAACGGACCTTGGGCGTCGCGGCCGTAGTCGTACAGCTGGACAATGTTGTTGTGAGCCAACGCCGCAACAGCCCGAGCCTCGGTCAGGAACCGCCCCAGTGCCGCTTTGTTCCGCGCCAGCTCCCCGCGGACTCGTTTAATCGCCACCTTCCGCTTCAGCCGCCGGTCGGTCGCCAGCAGCACTTCGCCCATCCCGCCCTGGCCAATCGGTCTTTCGATCTCATACCGAGCCGCGAGGTCAACCAGCTCCAACTCCTCCTCCAGCCCCGCCAGCTCTTCTCCCAGTCCACCCAGCTGGGTGCGGCTATCCCCCAGACTCTTCCCCGTATCCTCCCCGCCCTCGGCGCGCTGCTTCCCGGCGCGAGTCTTCTCATCACCCAGACTTTTGTCAATCTCTTTGGTCATCGCTGGACACCGGAAAGCAGCTAGGATTTAACCTCTGCAGTTTACAGCGAAAATCGAGGCCGGGCTGTCTCGTAAGACCAAAGAAAAAACTGCGACTTCCTGACGTTTTCCAAACCCAAAACACCGCCCCGCCGGCGGTTTCCGGCATCTTCGGTCGCGGCTCCGCAACGCGACCTCCGTGCCTCCGACCACCGGCTCCGCTCTCCGGGACCAGCGCCGGCTTCGCCTACTTGGGGATTCCCGAGGAACTCAGGGCGAGGCGGAAGCCGTTGTCGTCGAAGGCGTCCGACGGCAAGCTCCCGCACCGCTCCGCCGACCGACAACTCGCGGCCCCGTTGAGCCAACCGCCGCCACGGCTCACGCGGAACGGGCCCTCTTTTGGGCCCCTGGGATCACTGACGGCACCCTTGGGATAGTCGGCAGACCTGTCTGCACACCATTCCCGGACGTTGCCATGCATATCATAAAACCCCCAGGGGTTCGGCTTCTTCTCGCCTACAGGATGCGTCTGTTCGCCCGAGTTTTGGTCGTACCACGCATAGTCTGCTAACTGCGACTCATTGTCGCCAAAACTGTACTCTGTCGTGCTACCCGCCCGGCAGGCGTACTCCCATTCCGCCTCGGTCGGCAAGCGATAAACCCGCCCCGCCGCCTTTTCCTCAGGCAGTGCCGAAAGCTTCTGGCAAAACACTACTGCGTCCTCCCAGGAAACCATCTCAACAGGGTTACGCGCACCCTTGAAATCGCTCGGGTTGTTGCCCATCACCCGCTCGTACTGTTCCTGAGTTACCTGATAAACGCCCAAATAAAATGGCCGCGTTAAGGTCAGGGCAATCGCATTTGGAACCACAGGGTGAATTCTCTCGTAGTAGTCGGCTGAGTCAAGCAAGCACAGGGAGCGGCTTGGATGGTCGGCGA
>Ga0315904_10012154_pt1 | contig 10896 bp, 14 predicted proteins | sample LakEriMetagenome_6_FD_203529 | JGI IMG/M metagenome (GOLD analysis project Ga0315904, IMG submission 203529) | Freshwater fungal communities from buoy surface, Lake Erie, Ohio, United States - Buoy 12 MA120 | ecosystem: Environmental > Aquatic > Freshwater > Lake | place: USA: Lake Erie, Ohio... | reverse complement strand
GAGCGTCGGTGCCGCTGTGAGTTGTGCACGGGTGCCTCGACGCGCGCCACGAGCCAGTTGCCCGCTGGAAGTGCGATCTTTCCCGGAACCGTGAGCTCTCCCTCCCAGGTACTTTGGGGCAGAGCATGCGATTTTGGCAGGAGACGGAGGCTTCCTTGATGCGCTCGTGCCTCCCACCCCCCCGGCAGTTGCAAGACACCCTGATTATCGTTCAGAAGACGCTCAAGCCGTTCGACCCAGGCCGTGGTGACGAGCTCCTCGCGGAATGCCTCGTCGCCTTGGCTAATATTCCAGAGCTTTTTGAGGAGAACACGGCGCAAGATCGGGCGGGACAACACGCGCAAGTCGTCGGTGGCTTGAGCTTTCTCGGCTAGCTCATCCAGATACGCTGCATCGTCCCGGGCATGATCCGCAAGGCGGCAGAGGGCTTCAGAAATGCGGGGGTTGAAGCTCTGGGCAAGCTCCGGGAGGAGGGTGCGGACTTTTCGTCGGGGATAGTGTGGGTTGTCGTTGGTGGGATCGTGGCGCGGCGCGATGCCTCGCTCGAAACAATACGCTTCGATCTCGTGTCGGCGGGCAAAGAGCAATGGACGGATGATACTTCCCCGGCGCACCGGGATACCTGCCAGCCCACTGACACTGGTGCCCCGGAAGACACGCATCAGCACGGTCTCGGCTTGGTCATCGGCGTGGTGTGCGGTGGCGATCACGTGCGCCCCAAGCTCTTGCGCCGCTTCTTCGAGAAACGTGTAGCGTGCAGCGCGTGCCTCGGCCTCGTTGGCTTGGGAGAGCGCGCCCAGCTCAATCACACAGGGCAGGCCATAGCGCGTGGCTAGCGCCCCACAGAAACCCGCATCGGCATCGGCATCGCGGCCCCGCATGCCGTGGTGAAAGTGTGCGACGCCCGCCGCCTGCGGCAACAAACCTCTCTCAGCCGCCTCGCACCAGAGCAGAAGCAAGGCGCACGAGTCGGCTCCCCCTGAGAGCGCGATGAGGGGGCGCTCGCCCGAGAACAGCAAAGCCCGCTCCTGGACAAAAGTGACCAGAGAGCGGGCAAGCGGGGAAAGTGCGCTATTTTGCGGAGACGACGACACGGTTCTCGGCGCGGGTTACCGTCATTCCAAGCGGCCCCAGATGGCGTGTCAGGAGCTCTTCAAGAGTCTCATTGCGGGCGTCGAACTGAATCCGGCGCTCCGACTGCGGGACATCTACCACGGTGATCGCCTGGCCAAATCGCTTAGCAAGCTCCGAGAGTGCCTGCGGTGTCAGCGGGAGCTCCCCCATCCCAAACGAGAGACGGGCACTAGCAGGTTGCAAGTTCATCAGAGGTGTAATCAGCCACTGCTCACCCTTGGTGCCCCCTGCAGCAGAGAGCAGCTTGACTACCTGCACATCTTGGGCAGGATCAAGTGGGACTTTCAGCGGACGGGTCGGCGGCTCGGTGCCCCCCAAAGAGACACCTGTCGTGGGGCCGCCCGACACACTGGCAAGCACCATCGCAGACTCGGCGTTCTCCAGCGTGAGATTAAACGTGAGTGTCGCCTCCTCAACCTTGACGGACGAGAGTTTCAGGATCGGTCTTGGCGTAGCACTTGTGGGTTGTACGGAGTTTGTAGGTCCCCCTACCAAGCCTGCTTGGCTGACTTGACTGGCACGTGGAAAGAAGAACTGCCAGGCCACTCCTGCCATAACGCCACCGGCCACCAGAGAGCCCAGTGCCAAGCGCCCAAAGTTCGGGAGCCATGAGCGCCAGCTTTTCTGCTGTGCTTCTTCTCGCTCCCGCTCAATCCGGGCGATAGTATTGTCTGCAAAGAAGAGCGGTGGGTCTACTTCAGGCAAGTCGTTCAGGTTTTGTGTGATCCCACGCAGGGCTAGCTCGTCCAGACGGGCTTCCGGGCTTATGGCCAGAAACTCTCGTACCTCACGAGTCTTGTCGGCAGACAGAGTTCCTTCGATGTATTCAGACGCGATCTCGCGCCACTGTTTGCTATCCATATTTGTTCCTACTGAAGGGTAGGACTTCCCTCTACTCCAAAAAGTTCCGCCACTTTACCCAGCCGATCTCGTAGCGCAAGCCGTGCCCGATTAAGGCGCGACTTCACGGTACCAATGGGAAGCTCCGTGATCTCGGCGATCTCTTCGTAGGCAAGCCCCTGATTGTGGTACATGACGATCATCACGCGCTGGGCCTCAGGGAGGGTCTGGACGGCTTTCTCCAAGATCATACGGCGCTCTTCGCCTTCCATGAGTGCCTCAGGGCTGGGGGAAGTATCCTCATACTGCCGAGTGACACTGTTTTCGTCTAGATCAACCGACTCCTCTAGTGATGTTGTCGGTCGTGAGCGCTTTTTCTTTCTGTCATCGAGGAAAACATTGGTGACGATTCGATGAATCCAAGTCGAAAACTGTGCCTCACCCCGAAATGACTTAAGGTTGTTCCAAGCCCGTACAAAAGCCTCTTGTGCAATATCGGAAGCATCGTCGTGAGAGTTACTCAGGCGGTAGGCCACGTTGTAGACCGTGCGCTCATAGCGCCGCACAAGCTTGTCAAAGGCGGCAATATCGCCTTTGCGGCTCCGCTCAATGAGCTGTTTTTCTTCAAAGGGTGTCAGGGTCATTCTTGCTCCGCAGGCAGACGCGCTTCGGAGATGGCACGCTGCTCTTCGGGGGTAAGCGTCACTTCCGAGCGGCCCTTAACAACAGGCTTCGCGTAGATTCTGACGTCTTGGCGTGAGTAGAGCCCCGTCAGAACAACTCCGTTTGTTCCTTCGTCTAGGAGCGCGAGCGAGAAGCTCTGCATTCCCCCAACATTGGCAAACGCATCGTAGCGATACAGTCCCACCCGACGGAGAGTCTGTCGCAAGGCTGTCTCATTGGCCTGACCGACCGTCAGCGCTCGCTCCAAGCCGCCTTTGAAGCTAGGAACTTGCTGAGAGTAGTCTAGCAAGAGGTTTTCGAGGCTTCCTCCGTCCACGCCACGGAGCATCAGTGTCTGTCGGCGGTTTAGCTTCTGTATCTTGGTGAGGCTCATGACTACCAGGATCAGTATCAGTGTATTGACTAGTATTAAGCTCAGCAATGCCACACCAGGTTGTGTCTCCACCCAGTGCACCAGCCCACCTAGTAGCCCATTCAGGCCCCCCATATCCAACCTCCAGTTTCCTATCACAAAATCCAACAATCTCACATAGAGACTAACTATGGCTACCGAGAACCTTCCCCTAGACAAGATTCGTCCCAACGAAAATCAGCCGCGTCGAACATTTTATCAGGAATCCCTGGAAGAACTCGCCGCCTCTATAAAGGAACGTGGCGTTCTGCAGCCCATCGTGGTTCGCCCCCTCGTCGGTGCGGATAAAGGTTTCTTTGAGATTGTGATGGGAGAGCGGCGCTATCGTGCTTGTAAGATGCTCGGCCTCCCGACTATCCTGGCCATTGTGCGGGATTTAAACGACGAAGATGCTGCCACCGATGCCCTCCTGGAGAACTACCAGCGCGAGGACATGAACGTTATCGAGAAGGCCCGCGCGATGCAGGGGCTTCTTCAGCACATGAGCTATGAGAAGATCTCAAAAACTCTTGGTGTCTCAGAGACCACGGTTCGACGAACTCTGGAGCTTTTGGAGCTTCCATCGCAGATTCAGCAAGAGCTGATCCAAAATCCGGCCAAAGGTGCTGTCTTCCAGGAAGGTCATGCCAGGGCCCTCCTCGCCATCAATGGGGATACGGTCTGCCAGCTCCGGCTCGTCGAAAAAATAAAAGGCGAGAAGCTCAATATTTCAGATCTGGAGAAGATTCTCAGCGCGATCAAGCAGTTCCCAGCGAAAAAAGAAGCGTTTTTACGTGTCTCCATAGCTGTCACGGAGCAGATGCTCCGTAGCTTGGGAGCCCGCGAAGAGCGCAAGAAACCCTACAAGGCACAAACAGCCGAGCAGCACCTCAAGGGAATCGAAAAACAGGCCTCCGTTCTTTCCGACATGCTCGATGATCGCATTGGGGAGTTTCTGACGGCGGAGCACATGAATCAGCTTCTGGCCACTACCGCGGAGCTTCAGCGAGACTTAGAGAGCTTCAACTCCAAGCTACGGGATGCGCTGGCCACCAAGGACTTTGGGTTCCGCGAGGTCTATATCCACTGCCCGCTCTGTGGCCGTGTCGAGCTCATCGGCTCCGTGCGCTGCTCGGTCTGCTGGACTATCCTGCGGCGCTGCTACGACTGTGGCAACTACGACCGCAACTTTGAGAAATGTGGGGTCACGGGAGGCAAGATCTTTGTCGCGGAGGCAGAGAACCCGAAAGAGCACTCGAAGAGCTACCGCTGCCCGATGTACAAGCCCAAGTTCGATGTGCAAGCGACAAAACTAAAAATGGTAGCGTAGCCGTTTACCCGATCACAGATTGACAATCCCCCCGCTTGGACGAGCCAAGTGGGGATTTTTTTTCTCTTAAACCCCAAAAAAACGACCTGCGGAGAGTTCCGCAGGTCAGCTATCAAGTTAAGTGGTAGAAAGGAGATGTTCTTATTCTCGGTGCGGGGCGGTATTATCTATACGATCGAGAGCAAAAATTTTGGATGTTTTTCTATGAACCTTAATCCTGTCGCCAGCAATCTGGTTATCATCTGGTATCTGGGACTCTCCCTGATCCTGACTTTCGTTGTCATCGGACTGACTGTGGTACTTCTCAAGGTCAATAGCCGCTTGGAGGCACTCACTCTCCAGGTCGAGCCACTCTTGCAAAAAGCAGATCAGGCACTAGCTCTGACCAATGAGAAGCTCGCCACGATTGGCGACACCACGGAGAGCCTGCTGGCGCACGGGGATGCAGTTGCAGCGACCGTGGAGGCCAAGACAGAGGTCACCTCGCGACTGGTGCAAAAAACGATTCATAGTCCTTTTGTCAGCGTCAATGCCCTCTTAGCCGGTGTCGCGGCGGGTGCGAAGGCACTTCGTGCGAGACCATCATCGAGTGTGCTACAATCAAATAAACCCCAACTTTCGGTAATGGAGAACCCTCATCATGGCGAATAATAAAAGTGACTTCCTTGTTGGCTTGCTCATCGGCGGCGCACTGGGCGCGGCCTTGGCGCTGCTCTATGCCCCGCAGAGCGGCGAAGAGACGCGTGGCAAGCTGAAAGATAAAAGCGGCGAGCTGAAAGAGAAGACAGCCGATACCTACGAGAAAGCACGCACCAAGGCAACCGAGGTCGGAGGAACGCTAAAGGAGAAGACCACGACCATCGCCTCCAGTGTTAAAGAGTCCGCTTCGAGCGTTGCGGCCCGTATTGGCAAGCGCGGCGAAGCGGGCGGAACCATAGAACCCGAAGCGGCAGGCGCTTAGCGAGTTTCGTGGAGCGAGTCCAGATAACGCTGGATGACACTCCCAACATCCGTGCTATCGTCGGCGACCCGAGCCTGTGCAAGCCACACGGCTCGGGTCGCTACTTTTTTGACCGCCTCCATGTCGTGGCTCACGACCACGATCGTGCGTCCCTCTTGCTGAAACTGGGCGATCTTCGCGAGACACTTCTCTTGAAACAGCGCGTCCCCGACGGCGAGAGTCTCGTCCACCAGCACGATCTCTGGGTCGGTGTGGACAGCGACCGCAAAGCCGAGGCGCACAAACATCCCCGATGAGTAGGTGCGAACGGGCATGTTGTAGTACTTGGGCTCCGCAAAGTCCGCAAAGGCGAGAATCTCTTCGCGACGCTCCTCCATCTGAGCCCGTGTCAGCCCCAGGATCGAGCCGTTGAACGTGATATTCTGCAGGCCTGTCAGATCAGGGTGAAAGCCTGCTCCTACTTCCAGCAGCGGGGCGAGGCGAGGATGAGCGGGGTCAGCAGACGCAGGAAACGTCACGGTGCCTTCATCGGGCTTCATCACGTTGGCAATCAGCGAGAGTAGCGTCGACTTCCCCGAGCCATTACGCCCTAGAAGCGCCACCGTCTCGCCCTTGTGGATCGTCAGCGAGACATCTTCGAGTGCCGCGACGATCTTGTAGGTTGGCTTGATGCCTTTCGAGAGCTGGCCCAGCCTCCCCTTCAGCCCTGCATAACCGTCTTCGCGGAGCCGAAAGCGCTTGGAGACATGGGCAAGCTCAATGGCAGGCAGGCTCACACTTGCTCCACAAAGCGCCACTTGCGGCTATTAAAGAACGCATAGCCCCCGATAAAAGTCGCAACACAGACCACACAGGCAAATATAAAGTACGGCCAGGGCACCGGGTGGTTCACCGAGATGGGCGAGGTAAGCCCCAAGGCCCCTGCGGGCATGTTAACGGGGTGTAGCAGAAATGCACGGTAGCTGGTGACGATCACCACGATGGGATTGAGCAAGTAGGCTTGATAGATCGGCCCTTGAAGCCAGGCGGGGATCTTGTCGGAGTACTGCACCATCTCTAAAAAATAGATAATCGGGATACCATAGAAAAGCAGATCCAGTGCGACAGCGGTCAGGAACTTCACGTCCTCGAAAAAGACGTTGAGTGCAGAGAGAAAGAGCGCGATTCCTCCGATCAGCAGTGTCTGCATCATCACCAAAACCGGCAATAGCAGAATTCCTGCGGGAGGAAGTGTCAAGTGCCCATTGCGTAGCCAGTCACTGAGGTAGAGAAAAAACACCAGAGGGAGCACCACCACTAAAAGTGTCAGCCGAAAGTGGTGGTAGTTGGCAATCGTGGTTGCCAGAGGCAGTAGCTCACGCGGGAAGTAGACTTTACGGATCAGAGGAAGGTGCTTAGAGACCGAGTCACCTGCATCCAAAACACCGGTGAGAAAGTACGTCCAAGGGAAAAATGTCGCCACGACGAAGGGAAAGTACGGGCTCCCCTCAATTTTAATCTGGACAATGTAGGTGAAAACAACGGCGAGAATCAGCGCACGGACGACGGGATTTGCCAGCGACCAAGCGACACCAAGCTTGGAGTTTTTGTAGCGGACATCCAGCTCGCGACGAACCAGATTATCCAGTAGCTCACGGTAGCGCCCTGCTTCCCGTGCTTCCTCAAGAAGAGTTCGGAGGCTCATGCCTCGTGGCTACTCAGCGGTATCGTGTTCTTCTTCACGGGCAGGCTCAAGGAGCTTGAGGAGGTCTTCTCGGTGAATGAGAACTTTACGTTTTCCCGCAACACGAAAGGCCTTAAGCTTTCCCTGACGGATATACGAGCGGATGCTGGATTGAGACAGTTGCAGGTAGTTCGCTGCCTGCTCCACTGTCAAAAGTTCCCGGTTCTCCGAATCCATCGTCTCGTTTACTGCTCCTATTTTCAACTGGATGGCAAGCATCCTGTTTGGCAAGTATAACCCCTGCCCCTAGGAATGTCAAGCACTTGCCAGGAAATATCAAGAGGTGAATAAGGCAAGCAAAAAGCGCTAAGAACTCGGGTATAACAGAGGACATGGCACAGGTGGGAATTTTCGGTGGCTCGGGGCTCTATCAGCTCCTGACAGGCGATGTTGAGGAACGCTGGATTGAGACGCCTTACGGCTCGCCTTCGGACAAAGTCGTCTTGGGGATGCTGGGGGGGAAAGAAGTTGCCTTTTTACCGCGCCACGGACGCGGTCACACGATCCCACCGCATAAGATCAACTACCGCGCCAATGTCTGGGCTATGAAGTCTCTGGGGGTTGACGCTGTGATTGGGCCCTGTGCGGTCGGCTCGCTCCAAAAGCACATTGAACCCGGGCATGTGGTACTGTGCGATCAGTTCATAGACCGGACAAGTGGGCGCACCGATACGTTCTACGACGGCCCTATCGTCACCCATGTCTCCGCGGCAGATCCCTACTGCCCGGTTCTGCGAGCCCACGCGCTAGGGGTCTGCCAGCGTCGCGGCGTGACCGTCCATGAAAACGGGACGATTGTCGTGGTCAATGGGCCACGCTTCTCCACCAAGGCGGAGTCGCGCTGGTACACCCACATGGGCTGGGACATTATTGGCATGACCCAGTATCCTGAAGCCTACCTCGCCCGCGAGCTAGAGCTACCCTATCTCAATCTCTCTCTGGTGACCGACTATGATGCGGGCCTCGTCAGCGAGAGTGCTGAGGCCGTCACGCACGAAGCCGTACTTGAAGTCTTTGCCGCCAACATCGAGAACCTCCGTGGCCTACTTGCCGAGCTCGTCGAGACGCTCCCCGGTGTCAGCCAGAGCCCTGCACGAGCGGCCCTCACAGGTGCGCGACTTGGCTAAAACCTCCCAAGAGCTGCTCTTCGAGACACAGATGCTCCCGCATCTCGACTCGCTCTACCGTGCGGCGCTCTCGATGACGCGCAACACTCAAGACGCCGATGATTTGGTTCAGGATACGTTTGTCCGTGCCTACCAATTTATTGATAAATTTCAAGTGGGAACTAATGCACGGGCCTGGCTGTTTCGCATACTAACAAATTTATTTATCAATAACTACCGACGGAAAAAGCGAGAGCCGGAGAAGACTTCCTACGATGAGATGGAAGACTTCTTTCTCTACAATCGCTTACAAGATGCCTATGTCTCCGGCAAGGCAGATACTCCCGAATCGGCAGTGATGGGTAAAATTCAGGTAGAAGCCATTCAAGAAGCCATCGGGAACTTACCAGGTGAGTACCGAGACACCGTGATTCTTGCAGACTTGAATGAGCTTTCCTATCAGGAGATCAGTGAGATCTTGGAGATACCGATTGGTACGGTACGTTCCAGGCTCTCCCGAGGGCGACGGCTTGTCCAGCGCGCCCTGTGGGCCTTTACGGAAGAAAACCCACGCTAGGATTGTATACGACCATGGATAAGGCTCCGATCGAGTCTCTAGAATTTAATCAATGCCAGCAAGCCGTCGAGCGGCTCAACGACTTCCTCAGCCGTGAGCTTCATCCGGAGGAAGAGACACTAGTGCAGAGTCACCTCCAGCAGTGCAAGGGCTGCTTCGAGAAGTTTCACTTTGAGGAGACACTCTTAAAGACCCTACGCGAAAAAGTAGGTCAGGTGCAGGCCCCGGATGGGCTTCGCCAGCGCGTCATGGGCCTGCTCAAGAGAGGCTAGACCTAGCTAGGGCTTGTTTGTCCCCTCACGACCATAGGCATCTTGGAGACGCACGACATCGTCGAGGTGTGGGGTCGAGACCTCTAGGACATCGGAGTCTTCAATGGCCTCGATGGTGTGGATCTCCAGAGGCCGGTTGCGCCACTGATGCCCCTCCGCGATCTCCGTGACCGTGAGTGTATCCACCGTCGCGCCCTTGGTGAGCTTCATGCGCCCCTTGAGCAAGTAGCTCGTCTCATCTTTAAAGTCATGGTACTGCAAGCTGAGCTTCTGGCCCGCATTGACATGAATGATCTTACCGACATAGATGTCGGTCCACGCGTACCAAATCTCATAGCCCCAGGGTTTTTCGACTCGTACTGGGAGGTCTTCAGGTTTAATGTCCATACAGCCCCTATTGTACGGCAGGAAACGCAGTACGCGACACAGAACCAGGCTTTATGTTTTCCGATCCTGTTATCTCACTCGGTCCTCTTGCATTCCAAGGAGAGAACGCAACCGTGTACCGTGTGGTTACGGAGGGCGGGCAACAGCTCATTCAAAAACTCGGTGCGACTTGCCGCGAGGGTGAAGTCGTGAGTGCTTTGGCGGCCTATCAGCCGTTTATCCCCGCGTTTCTGGGCGAGGACGCCAGCGGCGCGCTGTATTTTTCTGAGCTCCCTGGCATCAACTTAGCCGAGGCGTTTGAGCAGACACCCGAGCGGCGCACGGCGCTAGCGGAGGCTTTTGGCGTGGCGCTTAGAAATATTCACGACTGGGAGCCGCCGATCCCCAAACCCGACACACTCTGGCGTGATGAAGCCCTGGCTCGGGTACGGGCAACGGCAGAGAAGCGCTTTTGGGAGAGTATCGAGCTGAGCTACACGCCGTTTGCCGGGGAGCGCTACGCCGATGTCGCCGACTGGGTTGAGCGCGAGAGCCCTCATATCTCCTCGCAGCTCGCGTTCTGCCACGGCGACGCCTGCCTGCCTAATTTTATGGTCGAGACGGGTACAATCACAGGAATTGTGGACTGGGGCGATGGCGGCTGGGCCGACCCGCGCTACGATCTGGCGACGGCGCTCTGGAGCCTACGGCGCAATAGCAATGGTGACCCGAAGACGCCTCACTACCAAGACGCGTTTCTTCGTGGCTACGGATGGGAGGGCGGCGTGGAGGCTCTCCGGCTTTTTGAGGCATTTTATACCCTATGGAACTAGACCAAGATTTTTTTGAGACCAACGGCTATGTAGTCGTGAAAAGTGTCGTTCCCAAATCGCTCTGCGATGCGGTAATTGCCGCAGAGTACGACTTTCTAGGCTTTGCCCCCAGCAACCCTGATGGCTGGTACCAGGAGCCTCTAAAGCGTGGTGGAATGCTGGAGCTTTATCAGCACCAGGCGCTCTGGGACACGCGCCAGCACCCCGGTGTCCACGCCGCTTTCACCCAGATCTATGGTACAGAAAAGCTCTGGGTGAGCTTTGATCGCGTGAACTTCAACCCGCCGGTGCACCCCGACCACCCAGAGTACGACCACCTGGGCATGATCCACTGGGATATTGACCCGATGGAGGCGCACACCGCGCCGTTTCGGGTGCAAGGCGTGCTCTATCTGTCGGACACACCCGTCGAGCGTGGTGGCTTTTGCTGCGTCCCTGGCCACCACAAATTGATCGAGCGCTGGGCCGCCACCCGAGAACAAGTGCCTGGAGCCCCCGACGAAGGCAAGCGCTCGCCACGAGATAAGAGTGAGATTGAGATCGTGCCGATTGCAGCCGAGGCGGGCGACTTGGTGATCTGGAACACGCGGCTGCTGCACGGCAATGGCCGCAATCTCTCGGATCAGCCACGTCTGGCGCAGTACATCACGATGTGGCCGGAGCGCTACGACAACCAAGC
>Ga0315904_10012153_pt1 | contig 10896 bp, 8 predicted proteins | sample LakEriMetagenome_6_FD_203529 | JGI IMG/M metagenome (GOLD analysis project Ga0315904, IMG submission 203529) | Freshwater fungal communities from buoy surface, Lake Erie, Ohio, United States - Buoy 12 MA120 | ecosystem: Environmental > Aquatic > Freshwater > Lake | place: USA: Lake Erie, Ohio... | reverse complement strand
TGCTAACGACCAAAATATCCAAATCTCCAACGGTCTCTTTGCCCCGTCTGTAACTGCCTGCAAAATCCAACCTCTGAATCGCTTTGCAGCTTGTAAAATGGGATCGCAAACTCTCGGCCAGTCGATCGGCCTGATCGAGTCTCAGCCGCTCTGCAGCTTTGGCCACAATGTCGATGTTCTGCAAGATGCTTTGCTGGGTCTTGTCTCCAAAACCTTTCAATCCAGCGACTTTTCCATCCAAGCAAACCTGCCTGAGAGATACCAGGTCCATCACACCGAGCTCCTGGTGAAGCTTCATCGCTTTTTTGGCACCAAGACCAGGAACGCGCATGACATCACGAAGGGTCGTAGGAACCTCGACTCGCAGTTTCTCCAGAGCGGGAATCGAACCGGTCTCGATGGCGACTTTCGATTTCTCCGCCAGGGTCGATCCGATGCCATCGACCGTTGTTAGGTCAAAACCTTGAGCGATAAGTTCGCCGACCGGCTGGCTCAGTCCTTCGATGGCCGAGGCTCCACTGCGATAGGCTCGGATACGAAACGCATTCTCCCCCGAGAGTTCCAGAAGGTCTGCCATCTCTTCGAAGAGACTGGCCAGGTGCTGATTGGTCATTGGTGTTTTACTTGTCATGGCAACTTGGTTTCCGCAGCGCGCAATAGGATTCCAGAGACTCTTTGGATCCAGCGGTCAAGATCGTGATGTTCGAGAACATGATGGTAAGCGACAGCGGCTCGTGCCTTCCATTTCTCCGGCTGATCAAAACAATTCTCCATGCGTTCGAGCATCAGAGGGATGTTGCCCATGGGAACCAAATCGCCAAGCGGATACTGACGCAAGTACTCTCCGGCTCCCTGCTCGGTGTTGGTTGCCAAGACCGGGCATTGGCAGAGCATCGCCTCGAGCATCACGTTCGGTAGTCCTTCGTAACGTGAGGGGAGCACCATCAAGTCGGCCTGTTTGAGCAGTGGATAAGGGTTTGAGACATGGCCATGAAGAAATGCACTGTCCACGAGATTCAGCTCTGAGATCCGCTTTTCGAGAGACTCTCGCAACGGGCCTTGGCCAGCGATGTGCAAGTTGAATTGTTTACCTCGCTTTTGGACCAGCAAGGCAAAGGCTTCGATCAAGTCCGAGTGACCTTTTTCAGCCCCAAGCCTGCCGATGGCGACAATGTTTTTGACCGAGTTGGACCAACGTGGAAATTCGATGGGCATCGATGCTTTGGCCTCGATCGTCTTGGTATCGATCGGGCTTGGAACGATCTCGAATCGTTGACCTGGAATCCTATAGTACTTGGCTGCTGCCAGCGCGGTTCCTTGGGATACGCTTAATAGAGATTGGCTAGCCGAATAAGCTCTTGCGAGTCGACGTCGTTTGATCCAACGCCAACGGTTATCACGACGCTCGACATCAAACTGGGGTGGAGAGACGATCGTCGAGACCCTCGCGCAGCGAGCTTGCAAACAAGCCGGTCCGCTGATCATGGTCATGTGAAAGAGCCGGTCATAGACGACTTGAATGCCACCAGTTCGCAAATGCTCTGCAAGATGCTTGATTTGTTGATGGTGGATGCGTCCGGGCCAGTTGAATCTCGGCGGGGACCGATCGTTCCAAAATGCGGTCACTTCACAATCGTCTGGGACTTGATCCAGTAGCGGCCCTGTAGCACTTAGCAGGTACAGCGAAGGCTCAAAGACGTCTCGGTCTAGTCCTTTAAGCAGATAGAGCAGTTGGCGTTCGCTGCCTCCACCGTCCATGGTCGATGAACAAAACAGCACGCGGGTTCGAGGCATATTCAAGCAAGCAAGTTAGGAACCAAGCGACGGATTGAGAACCACCAGTGCGACAAGCGGAGGAGATATCTTACTCGAAAATCCGTAAAATGGTCTAAGCAACATAAATTCCTAAGAAACCGTTGCGAACTTTACGCCTTGGCGAGATACTCGAAATCGGTGCGATTGCTCCTTACGGTCCGTCAACATCAGCGAGGAAGGAAAATCATAAAATGGAAATAGTCCAACGGGATAATTGCGAGCCGTTTGTGACCAAGGACGGATCGATCATCCGAGAACTGTTGGCTCACCGAAACTCTTCGATTCGAAACCAGAGTTTGGCAGAAGCCACAATTCCTCCAGGAGTCCTCACCCAACTGCATCATCATCCAAAGACCGAAGAGATTTACTACATCCTCAGCGGCTCTGGAAAAATGGAAATCGACGGCCAACTTACGCACGTCGGCCCCGGTGATGCGATCGCCATCGGGCCGGGTAAATGGCACCGGATCCACAACGATGGCTCCATCGACCTTGTGCTCCTGTGTTGCTGCGCTCCAGGCTACGAACACTCCGATACCGTCCTTGCAACCTAAGGTTCATCAGGTGTTTATGTGGGTGATTTGTAGTGCATATTGTTCATACAGCCTACCACTGGCTTTATGCCAGTGGTGGCCCCCAAGTTTGATCCACAATCACACCCGAAAAACGCAGATTTGCTAAGACAGATCCGATGCAGGAATGCTTGCGGATTTCAAGCCCGCCTGCGTTAGAAAATTGCTCAAGATCGCATATCCGTGCTGTGTCAAAATCGATTCGGGATGGAACTGCACTCCAAACACCGGATACTCACGATGCTCGATGGCCATGATCGTGCCATCGGCAGTCCGAGCCGTCGGGGCTAGGCAAGCAGGTAAGCTCTCTGGGTCGATCGCAAGCGAATGGTAACGCCCGACTTCGAATCGCTCAGGCAAACCCACAAGCAATCGCTGGCTCTTGTGCTCGATCCATGATGCCTTGCCATGCATAGGCTCTTTGGCCCGGGTGATCTTTCCTCCCAAGGCTTGGCCAATCGCTTGATGACCCAAGCAGACGCCTAGGATCGGAATCGAACCGCAAAAGCTCCGGATGACTTGCATCGAACATCCGGCATGGTCAGGATCCTTCGGGCCAGGCGAGATCACGATGGCCTCTGGCGCCAATCGAGCAACTCCATCGCAACCGATCGAATCACTGCGAAGTACCAGCGTGGACTGGCCGAGGCGCTGCAAGTAGCGATCGAGGTTGTAGACAAAGCTATCGTAGTTGTCCAAAAGCAGAATCATCTTTGATCCGTCGCTTCGATGCCCGCTTGAAGCAACTCGATGATTCGGTCTGCATCGTACACGCAGCCGCCCCAAGTCCCGCCGCTGGCCCGTTGCAGTGCGGCCCAAAGACGCGTGTCGGTCGGAAGCCGTGGGTCGGGAGCAAGGCCCGGATGTGGCATGCGGCTAGCTAAAATCTCTGCTCCTCGCTGGGCTGAAAATTTCGCTCCATCGCAACCGACGAAATGGACGCTCGCGCTGAGTGTCACTCGGTCGATGATGATTTCGATCAAATCACCGTCTTGGATTTTACCGATGGGCCCACCCGCCAGCGCCTCGGGCCCAACGTGACCGATACAAGCTCCAGTGCTTACGCCAGAAAACCGAGCGTCGGTGATCACCGCAACATGCTTGCCATAGTCCAAGTAGCGAAGGGCACTGGTTAACTGATAAGTCTCCTCCATGCCTGTACCCATGGGGCCACATCCGATGAGGACTGCGATATCGCCAGCCTTCAGTGGGTTTGCGTGCTGACCTTTGGCCGCCGCGACGGCTTCTTTTTCCGAACAAAAAACACGGGCTGGACCGAGTTTGCGGTAAACACCATCGGCATCGATGACGCTCGGGTCAATGGCCGTGGATTTGATCACCGATCCTTCTGGAGCGATGTTGCCTTTAGGAAAACAGACCGTGCTAGTCATCCCCATTTGCTTGGCTTTGGCCGGAGGAATGATGACTTCATCAGGATCCACTCCGTCACGCTGCTTGAGCAATTCACGCATCGTGTGCCTGCGTGGGGAATCTTTCCATCGGTCGAGGATCTGGTTCCATGTCATCCCTGTGACGGTTTTGCAATCGCATTTGGCGATCCCAAGTTCACGAAGGTGCCACATGATTTCAGGCACCCCGCCAGCAAGGAACAATCGGATCGTCGGATGGAACTTGGGACCGTTGGGCAAAACATCGACAAAGCGACTGATCTTGCGATTCAGCTCGGTCCATGTTTCGAGGCTCGGTCGTTGGATACCAGCCGCAAAGGCTACAGCTGGGATGTGCAAAAGGAGGTTCGTCGAGCCACCGCAAGCCGCATGGACAGCGATCGCATTGTGGAACGAGTCTTCGCAAAGAACATCGGAGAGTTTCGACTTGCGCTGGTGCTGATCCCAAAGGATCTTCGCCGACTGACGAGCCAGATCGAGCCACACCGGTTGGCCGCTAGGTGCGAGTGCTGCGTGCGGAGCGGTCATGCCAAGTGCCTCGGCAACGACCTGAGCCGTCGCTGCGGTTCCGAGGAATTGACAACCTCCTCCCGGTGAGCCGCAAGCCTTGCAACCAGCAGCGGAAGCTTCTTCGATCGAGATCATGCCGTTGGTGTAACGAGCACCGATGGTTTGCACCTTACCGAGGTCTTCTTCCGGGCCATGTTCATTGCGAGCCGGGAGCGTCACACCTCCGGGCACAACCACGCTAGGTAGATTCGATGCGCCAGCTAGTGCGATCATCATGGCTGGGAGCCCCTTATCGCAGGTTGCCACTCCGATGACTCCGCGCCGGGTGGGTAGCGAACGGATCAGTCGGCGAAAGACGATCGCCGCATCGTTGCGATAAGGGAGCGAGTCGAACATTCCGACCGTGCCTTGGGTGCGTCCATCGCAAGGGTCGCTGACATAGCCGGCAAAGGGGACACCACCGTTTTCGTAGAACCACTCGGCGGCGGCCCGAACCAGCAAGCCGACTTCCCAGTGGCCGGTGTGGTAACCCAGTGCGATCGGCTTACCATCTTCGGCGCGCAATCCACCTTGGGTGCTCAGGAGCAGAAATTGGGGGCCGAGCATCTTTTGGGGATCCCAGCCCATGCCGGCGTTTTGGGTCCAGCCAAAAAGATCGCCACTGGACCAGGTTCGCAGCATCTCGTCGGTCAGTGGCAAGGAGCCTTGGGGGCCCGAGCCCGAGGTTTTTAGGGCTACTTCACTGCCCGTATTGGACAAAAAAGCATCGAAATCAAACGCATTGGACATAGAAGATCAAAGCTAGGTCAGGAGGCAGGATGCATACGTCACCGACAGATCGTTAATTGATAATGGATAATGGAGAATTGACAATAGAAACTCAACAGCTTCCCACCGTTGCCCCCAGGGCTTTGGCCCAACGTAGATGATTTCTCCGAACGTAGATGATTTCTCCGAACGTAGATGATTTCTCCGAACGTAGATGATTTCTCCGAACGTAGATGATTTCTCCGAAATCATCTACGAGCGTTCGAGTTGCCGCAATTCGGTAAGTTGCCCTCATTGCCGGGCGGGAAAAACAATTCCGATGCGCCCCAGACTCAGAATTAAAGGGGGCTTCAGCACGCCTAGCATCGGTATCGCAAATAGGAAGAAGTGCCGGTAACTTCTCCCTCCGAACCCCCATAAATTAAGACTTGTCCACTAGAATGACCGGCCGGTCATCCAAGCGAACTATCTAGTGGAGTGAAAATACATGACTCAGTTCCGCATGCCTCAAAAACCAACACCACGAAGACGATGCTATTGGGTCCTCGACGACTTACTCCTAGCCGGAGCTTATCCGGGCAAAGCAGACCCACAAGAACATCTCCATCGGATCACAGGCTTGTACCAAGCCGGTATGCAAACCTTCATCAGCCTGATGGAATCGCATGAAAAAAACAACGATGGGATTGACTTCGTTCCGTACAAAGCTCCACTTAAGGCACTCGCGCAAAAGGATGGGGTTTCGATCTTTTTCAAGAATTATCCAATCAAAGATAGAAGCATCACCACCGTCGATAACATGCGAGATATTCTCGATGCAATCGATCATTCGCTCGACAAGAAAACCCCCGTCTATGTTCATTGCTTCGGTGGAATCGGACGTACTGGAACGGTTATCTGCTGCTGGCTTCTGCGTCATGGCTATGCAAACTCAGAAGATGTATTCGACTTGCTCAGTCAACTCAGAAAATCTGATCTAGAAAGAGCAACTTGGCCAGCACCAGAAAATGATGCCCAATGTGATTTCGTTCGCACTTGGGTCAGTCATGACAGGTGCATCGCCCCTAAAAAAACTACCTTGCTACCCCCAGCGACCAAGTCGGATTGGTTCACAAGGCTCACTGGATTCTCAGAACGCTCAGCAGACGAAGTCCGAACGCATCTAAAGGTTGAAGGTGAGAACTTAATCGTACCTACCAAAGGTAAGACCTATGTCTGCGGCAGGCTTGAAATCCCCTCCCTCGAGGAACTCCGCCAGCAGGTATCGGTGTTGCCTACAGGGGTTGGTCGGTTGGAAATTTCGGAATTGGTTGGCGATGCCCAGAACTTGCACAAAGACCCTTCGAACGCTGGAGCAGTCTTCCAAGTCGCTTCGCAGTTCAATCTTCTCGAGATGGTATCTCCAACGGTAACGCCCGAACAAGGCGTAGGGATCTATCAAAATGATCCGACTCAAGGTCCTGCTTGTGCAGTCGCTTGCGGGGCAGGAACAATCTATCGTAACTACTTCGTAGATCTTAAAACGCAAATCGGACAGTCAGAGGACTGCCAAGTTGATTGTCTTGAGCAATTAGGTCAGGAACTGGGCAACACCAATGGCAAGCTATGGAAAATGCAAAACGGATACGCTCTGGCAAGCCATCATGGTTTGCAGATGATCTCAAGAAGGCTGTCAGCCAAGTCCAATCTGCAGATTGATGATTTAAAGGGCAAATTGCGTATTGGTGTACAGTGGAACACGCAAGTGACGTTGCCTGGGGTCAACCATCAGGTCACACAGGCCTACTGTTCGGCTTTACCATTGGCTTACAGCACCCATGATGCCAACTTGTGGGAACCTTTTGCCAGACTCGTGTTGGAAGCGGCGTATGAAGCAACATTTTCGGTCGCAATCCTAAACTCGCACCAAACTGGCAATCGCCTCCTTTTTTTGACGAATCTTGGCGGGGGTGCTTTTGGAAACAAATCTTCATGGATCTATGAGGCGATAGGAAAGGCCGTCAGCAAGTTCGCTCACTGGGACTTGCAGGTCAAAATGGTCAGCTACCGGTATTCCAATCCAGAGACCGCAAAGTTCATCGCTTCATTTCTCGACGGCAACCAAGATCCTTGAGAGTTCTGCCGCCAATTTGAATTGGCTGTTTGGCCGCAAGGAATGGGTTCGTCGCTGATTTCTCCGAAATCAGCTTCCGGCGCCTGAAACCACCTTCGATAAACTTAGCCACGCCGAATGCGTTCGTCGCTGATTTCTCCGAAATCAGCTTCCATGGCCTGAAACCACCTTCGATAAACCTGGCCACGCCTGACGCGCTCGTCGCTGATTTCTCCGAAATCAGCTTCCGGCACCTGAAACCACCTTCGATAAACTTAGCCACGCCGAATGCGCTCGTCGCTGATTTCTCCGAAATCAGCTTCCGGCGCCTGAAACCACCTTCGATAAACTTAGCCTCGCCGAATGCGTTCGTCGCTGATTTCTCCGAAATCAGCTTCCGGCACCTGAAACCACCTTCACTAAAATCGGCCGCATCTAAAACGTTCGTCGCTGATTTCTCCGAAATCAGCTTCCGGCACCTGAAACCACCTTCACTAAAATCGGCCGCATCTAAAACGTTCGTCGCTGATTTCTCCGAAATCAGCTTCCGGCACCTGAAACCACCTTCACTAAAATCGGCCGCATCTAAAACGCTCGTAGATGATTTCGGAGAAATCATCTTCCGGCACCTGAAACCACCTTCGATAAACTTAGCCACGCCGAATGCGTTCGTCGCTGATTTCTCCGAAATCAGCTTCCGGCACCTGAAACCACCTTCACTAAAATCGGCCGCATCTAAAACGCTCGTAGATGATTTCGGAGAAATCATCTACGTTGTTGAGCAATTCGTTAAGATCTATTACGCACGCGGCGGTATGCAATACCACCTAAGGCAACACTGCCTAGAAGCAACAGCGAGGTTGGCTCAGGTACCGCCGTCGCATTGAACTGAATGTTGTCGAGCCGATTGTTACCCGCCGCGACCGTAGCACCCGTCACGGTCAATCGAAGATAAGCGTCCGTGGCACCATTGAGCCCAGTGATCGTCGATAACGTCTGGGTCGCAAACGATCCCGGCAAACCGGTAATCGTTTGATGGTCTGTCCAATTGACTCCATCGGTGCTAAACGACCACGCTTGATTGGTAAAACCAGTGCCTGATCGCTGGGATGCGTAGCTCACCACTAGGTCTTGAAATCCGGCCATCGAGAAACGGAACACCGCGTGCTTGCCATTCGTGCTGCTTGCCGTTTGATTGACCAAGGCAAGTGCTGCGGGTGAGGTTGTTACGGTCGAAAATCCAGGGCCTGCGTTTACCGCCGTTCCAGTAAAAGCAGTGAGTTCTGAATTGCTCGCCGCCGACACCCAATCGCTTGCACCGTTTTGACCGTTAAGAAACAAAGTGCCTGAACCAAAGTTCGCTATAAACTGCTTGGGGGTGTTCGGAGCTGCCAAGACCGCCGTGCCTCCGTTGGCTGTTGTCTGAAAATCCCAGCCTGCCACCAAATCCGCGTAAGCTTGCGATGCACTCAAAACGGCAACCAACAATACCGCCAAGCCTTTAGCCACTGATCTCATTGATCTTGGTTCTTCATTTACGAGTTCAAACGTTGCACACATTTGCGACACTCAGCGCCCAACCAAAGTGTCCGAAAGGATTAACGCTAGCAACGTAATTACAATTCCGATTATTCCAATGGAAAAGTCCGTGCAATCGTTAGAATCGGGATATTTCCCCAGGTTGCATCTTGTCTGCTAATGCTGGGGCTAGTCGGCAAAGCGATCCACAATCCGAGCGATTTCTCCAGGGATCGTGCCATGCAACTGGTGGTTTTTTCCCGGAAACGGGACCCACTCGCAATTTTTGCACCCTTGCGAAAACAACTTGGCATCCTGGTCCGACAGCGCCCCACCGGCCCCAAAATCGGCTTGAAGCAATACCGTCTGGCACTCGATCCGCTCGGCCATCTTCGGCCAGTCGATCCCCTCTAACCAACGGCCCTCAATAAGTGGATCGAGCACCCTCGGATCCAACTTCGATAGACAATTTGACCCCCAACGCAACGCCTCTTGGGTCCGCAGTTGTTTGAGTTCGACCTCGGTTCCATCGGCTTGCTTCAATCGAATGGAACCCAGCGCCGCGTTGATCGTCTCGATCGAACCTCCCTCGATGCACACCTGTCGCATCCCCTGAAAAAGAGTTTGCCAAGCAGTTCCGATGATGGCTTGTCCCATCGTATCCCAAGGTGGATCCTCTAAAACCGCTGCCCGAACCAACTCGGGAACTTCTGACGCAGCAATCGCCGCTACCATGCCTCCTAAAGAGTGTCCTAAAAGCACTACCGATTCGCCAAGCGATCCTTGCTTGAGTAAATCGATCAGGTCCTCTGCATAGTCGCTCACTAGATAACCTTCGGCGCGATCCGATTGACCATGCCCCCGATGATCGACCGCATAGATCGTCCAATCGTGACTCAGGAAAGGAACCATCGGTTCCCAATCGCGCCACATGCGAGTCACTCCATGGAGCATTACCAAGACCGGGCCAGAGGGTGCACCTGGCCTGAGTCCAACTCTCAGATTTCGTTTGTCTGAATCGATACGTAGCAAGCGCTCTTCAAACATGCTCTCTTTGTTTATTGGTTCTTCAAAAATTATTGTGGGTGAAAAGCAAGTGCGTGCATCGTATCGGATTTCTTCGTACTCGTACTCAGCGAAGCGGTACTCAGTGCAACGGTACTCGTACTCGATGGCTGTTTGAACTGCTGCGATGCCGATGGTTGATCGTAGCGACTTGCGGTAATTTGCTGACTCATGGACTTGATTGCTATCCTAAACTGCTTCGAGTACGAGTACGATAAAACCTGAAAAATATACTCGTAGCCCCAATAACTCCTGAAAAGCCATTTTTACTTTTCTTGCTTGATGATCGTTGGAAAGGGCTTGGCCAACTGGCCGGCTTTGATAATCCCTGCTTGCAAGACGGCGATGAACTTGGAACGATCTTCGAGCAATTCGATCTTATCGATGACATCTCCATCGACGATCAGCACGTCGGCTAACTTACCAACTTCCAACGTTCCAAACTCCTTCTCTCGGCCCATGATCTCCGAACCGGTTTTCGTCGCGCATCGGATGACTTCCAAAGGAGTAAAGCCCACCTCTCGAACAAAGAAGGTCAGCTCGCGCGCGTAATCACCGTGGGGATTCCATCCAAATCCATAATCGCCACCCATCCCGAGTCGGCCACCTGCGCGCAAGATCTTCAGCGCACTTTCGATCCCGCCATCGAGCGTCTCTTGGTGTCCGTCGATGACGCTCTGAGGCAGCCCGAACTCGGGTCCAAGTTCGACGCTGGCTTTTTCAAAATACAGAGCCGGCACGCATGGAACGTCCCGCTCCAACAATAAGTCGAGGGCTTCGTTGTCCATGAATGTCCCGTGTTCGATGCAGTCGTATCCGGCCCTCAAGGCATTCTTGATCCCCTCGGTGGCTCTGCAATGACCGGTGACTTTCAACTTGTGATTGTGAGCCGTTGCAACCACCGCGTGCATCTCTTCAAAGGTCATGCACAGGGTGTGGTGATCGTTGGCATCGGGCGAAGCCGCATCGCCGGTGGGATAGGTTTTGACCCACTCGATTCCATCTTTGACCAAAGCCCGCACCGCCTTGCGTGCATCCTCGACGCCATTGATGATGAAGACCAATCCCTCCATGCCGATCTTACGGAACTCGGGGTTCCAGTCCATCAATCCACCTGCCGAACAGATCTCGCGACCGCTGGCAGCAA
>Ga0315904_10012152_pt1 | contig 10899 bp, 15 predicted proteins | sample LakEriMetagenome_6_FD_203529 | JGI IMG/M metagenome (GOLD analysis project Ga0315904, IMG submission 203529) | Freshwater fungal communities from buoy surface, Lake Erie, Ohio, United States - Buoy 12 MA120 | ecosystem: Environmental > Aquatic > Freshwater > Lake | place: USA: Lake Erie, Ohio... | reverse complement strand
GTCCATCTAAGGTAATAGCGGTTTTTAAAGATGATGTATATGAGTTTATGTTAGATACTGATGTATCAACCGATGCGGATTTACTTTCTAAATTTGATAATCTAACTAATGTAGATGAACTAAATGAATTTAAATTGGCAGATGATGTTTCTAACGATGAAACTCTGATTCCAATATCACCGCCACTTCCTAAAGATGCTTCAACTACATCTAATCTATTATCTACCGATGCAGAGAATACTGAAATGTTACCTACTAAATTAGGAATATCATTACTACCTTCTCCTAACAAATAAAGAGTGGAACTACCACTTGCGTAGTAAGGAACACCTTTAAGCATTCCATTGTATATACCAGCTGGAAATACGTTTGGTGCAGCCGTTCCAATAAGGAATCTATTTACTGCTTGTACATACCCACTTTCAGGTACTGCAAATACGATTGATGTTCCGTTAGAGGCGGTAATGTTCGTAGAGCCCGATGCTATGACTAACTCACCTTTTTGTAATGAGGCCGTTACTGCTGATAAGGCTTCTAAACTACCACGTCTATGTTTAATTATTTGTGCCATCTATGATTGATTATTTCTGATTATAGTTATTCAGTCTATAAATATTAATTTTTTAATTAACAATATGATTTATTAAAAATAGTTTACCATTCACCTTGGTCAATAATTTGAGATGATGTAACATATACTTCGTAATCGGTAGCAAATGTATCTCCCAAAGAAGAAGTATATTGATGAAATGATGATGTTGTTGTAAATCCCAACTCAACGATTTGCGTTGAACCGGAAACAACACCTTCGGGTAATACTGCACCTACATTGTTTGTTATTATTTGAACAATAGATGCAGAAAAAGTTGTTTCTATTGATTGCGAAACAATACTATTCACCGATTGGGAAAAATCTTGCCCAATAGCGCCGGCTGTTTCCAAAAATGAACTACTTTCTATTTGTTTTAATCTTATTAAATTTGCCATTTATTTAAATTTTCCTATAACATAAATATCATTCACACTAACAGAATCATAATCTATGTAATTGTTTAATAAAGTTATTACTACATTTCCATTTTCTTCTTTTATTGTATAATGCCCAGGTAAATGCAACCCATACACTAAAATTTCAAAATTTTCTGGCGATGCGCCCTCCGTTCCATAATCTAAAGATGCACTATAAATTGTTAGTGAACCAAACCCAGTATTATTAAATGTATCTATTCCTTTTTTTATACTTCTTGCACCGAACTGTAAAATTTCATTATGAAACGATTCTATTTTATTTTTATTATTTACTAACTTTGTAGGATTGGGATTTGATTTAGTATGTGATTCAAATGATGGGGATGTAGGTACTTCTATGTTCAATAAGCTGCCTGTGATGTATAAATCATCATTTAAATTATTAGGGTTTATTTTTGGTATAATCCTATTTAATTTTCTGGCATTTGAATTAAATCTATTAAGCATATTGTTCTATATCTCCTGTTACTTCTATATAATCATCAATATCTAATGTATATTGAAATCTACTTTTTATAAATTTTATAATTAATCCACTATCACTTTGCTCTACTATATAATCATCTGCTGATATAAAAAGTGTATTTATAACAACTCTCAATCTATCTTGCGTTGTTCTATATTCTATTTCTCTTAATACATCAACAAATCTCCAACCTTTTGCTTCCCATATAGAATAAATCGGATGGTCTAAATCTTTCGGAGTTAATTCAGGGTCACCAAACTTTCTACTTATTTTTTTTGTAATATCTAAAAGACTCCTTTTCATTATACATCTATAAATTTACCAGATATTGTAATTTCATCACCGCTATCAACCGGGCCATTAGGAAATAATCCGTTTACAAAATTAATAGTAATTGAATTGGATGTTATAGAAACTGAAAAATGGTCATTGTGATAGTATCTTGTACTATTTATATATAATTTTATATCATAGGTATCATTTCCTATTGTAATACCACTACTAACAATAGATATTAATGTGGGAGGTGTTTTTATACATCTTATATTACTAAATGTAATTGTGTTATTCGTTACAGGATTTTGTGATTTTGTATTATTAATAGATAAAAAATCAATAAGGTCTTTATTGTCATAATATGGTGATGGTGTAGTAAGAAATCCTTCCAATCTACCATTACCACTTGTAACATCTGTTTCTGTAGTTACAACAAGCCTTTTTGTAGATATTGATTTTTTAGTAGTAGATTCCCCATCGAATGTTTTTGGTAATAAATAAGCCTTCACATTCAAAGAAAATTCTACTCTATTTATTCTTTGAGAACCTTCACCAACTTCGTTAACAACATTAAAATCAGAAATACTTGTTCTAAATTTAAACTTATCTCTATCTCCCCAATATTGAGATGTAAAATTTAATTGTTCTATTACAGAATTAAGTTGTTCTGTATAATCGGTCCATACCATACAATCATAATTAACCTCAACATAGTCTGGCATTACAATATTAAATAGTTCGTATTTAGGAGCCGTATTACCACCTAACGCTGTAAATCTATCATATCTATTATCTTTTGACCACTTTGTTATAGTTGGATATGAAACGTGTCTATTTTGCATTGGCATTGCCTCATCTTTTGCAATTGATGTTCTACGAATCATCATTATCGGCAATTGAATAGAACCTTTTTTATCTCTATATACCCCATCTCTTCTAGCTCCCTTCCATCTTTCGGAGTTACCATATATTACAGGAATGGTTACCGATTTACCATTATAATCTAATTTTGGTAAAGCAACATCTTCCAAATATGTCATCATAGCGTAATCTATATCAAATAGACCTACACTCTTTTTAACATCTCCAACGTTGGATTTTATTTCATTTGCCCTATTTAGTTGGGGTTTTATTGGATTTATTGACATATCAATTAATTAATTCGTTCTTCTATATTTAGAGATGATTTATTAACCATAAATGTACTACATACAATACTAAAGTTATTATCAGGTAATCCTCCTACAAATTGTACTTCATTTGTATTATCTATTTCATAATAAGATTGGTCAAAGAAAATTACATCACCTATTTCAGGATATACTCCCTTCTCCTCACACATAAATCTATCAAGTCTAAATTCTATATTCTGATTTGCATCAGGTCCAAATCCTTCATATGTAGATGTTTCTGGCTCTTTATTAATTAAAGCATATAATTGTACGCCTGGATACCAAGTTTTATTCATAGCTTCACCATAGATGTTTATCTTTGTTTCATTCAAATTAACTTTGAATAATACAATTGTATTTTCTACAACAACATCTACAATTTCTCTGGCTATACCTTTGAAAAATGCAACATCTCTTTCTGAAATAAACTTTGGCATATTATCCTACATATATTTTTAAAGGTACTTTTCTAAGCATTTCTTGCTGATGGTCTGCTTCATGTGCTTTATTTTCCATCACATTTTTTCTACTCAATTCTTCTAAGTTTTCTCTCAATTGGGTAATAAGTGCATCTTTTTCAACTTGTGCTTCTGCTCTCAATGCTGCTCCGTCTAAACTTATTTCAGCATCTGGAATTGGAATTTGTGAATATTTCTCTCTTATTGCACCTAATAACTCCTTTGAAAGTGCTAATGTATATTTTCTAATCCACTGCTTACCCACATCATTTATTTTTGAATATTGAATAAAATCATATGGAATATCCGAATAATCCGAAAGCGAGTCTGATTGAATAGTTTGTGAATTGTGTTCAAATTCATCTCTACTCATATAATCAAAATATAATCTAGTCGGTCCAAACCCATCTCTTGGTACAGGAAACACTTCTATTTTGTTATCAACTATATTAAATGTGTGATGTGATTTACGAATATGGTCATTTAATTCAATAGCTTGAATTCTTAAAATATCCTCATATAAAGGCATTAATAAGAATTGTGCCGCTGGAGAATATGAACCAAATCCCATTTCATCCATCAAATTCAATGTACCCTGTCCACCAACGGAATATGGGTCAAAGAATCTTTGAATAGCAGGTGTTGCTTCATAGAAAACTTTTATTACATCTATTGTAGAACCACTAACATATGTTGTTGCAAATGATGCAGATGTTTCCACATCAACAGATGAGCTCATTAAATTATATTTTTGTTGGCCAGGAACTAAATCAATATATGCTTTTTTGATAGAAGTATTACCACCAACTCCAGCTAATGTTCCATATTGTTGAGACATACGAACTGTTGTTGGTAAGAAAGAACCATCCACAAGTGTTTGTGAATAATTTCCTCTACCACCTGCCGATTCCTTTGGCTGTCCTTTAAGAATATCTAAGTTATTTCTAAGATTGAATTGGTTTACTTGTGCTGAATATTCTGATACCGATTCTTCAAAACAAGCATAAAATTGCTCATCAACCATTTCAATATCTATGATAGGGTATCCCAATCTTTTTGCACACCAAACTGCTGTTTTAGGTCCATCATTAATGAAATCAGTATCACTATCGTAGATTCCAAATGGAGTTTTACCTGCAATAGCTGAACCACTGCCTGGCCATTTTAAGTTTAAAGACATATTATTCCAATTATATTTACTTATAAATATAAGAATATAAAAAGATAAGTTATCCTATTTGAGTTAATGTTGCAATAACAGATGGTGTGCCTGGAATTGTTGGTGTTCCAGCATCGTGATGTAAGATTCCACCATTATCATTACATGTCCATTTTATTTCTAAATAATCATTAGCATTTAAATGTGCTAAAAAATTCCAAGCTGCAGGTACTTTACCCAATTGTGCCGATTGTGCTCTTGCAACATCAACATGTGTATTTGAATCTGGAATAGGAGTTCCATTTTTTGCAAACCAAATATTGAATACTATATTAGTATTTACAGTATTTTCTAATTGTGCACTAAATTGTAAATTGTAAACACCATTGTGTTCGACTTTAATTTGAGAACCACTTACAATCGATACTCCTTCACTAATATCAGTAACACCCAATTTCATTGATTGAACTGAACCCGATGAGCCACTTTGGTCTGTTAAATCGTAAAATTGTCCGTAATTATATTGTTTGTGTCCGTTATAATAAAATGAACCAGTAATTTGTAAACTACCCGTAATTGTTTGAGTACCTACCAAATCATTTGAGCCTGTGGTTGCTAATATTCCAGCTGATATCCATCCTAATAAACCATCTTCTTGCTTCATTGCAATTTCATCGGTAGATTCTAATGTATATACTCTCGTATATTCTTTTGCGGTTTCTTGTCTGTGATATTGTTTTTCAGGATATGACATCTTATAGTTGTTTGGTATAAATATAAAATAAAAAGGGAAAGTATTTCTACTTTCCCTTTTATATTTTTTAGTTTAAGATACTAAAATCTACTCAAAGATTAAAGAGTATTCAAACCATCAACGAGAATCTTACCGTAGAACTCTGGTCTTACGATTTTCTTCGCGTATCTAGTCATCACACCTCTTCTAGGAGTGAAGTTAGTTGGGTCATAAACTAATGGAGTCATAATCAATGGTACATATGGTGCGTAAACTGCTCCTGTTTCGAAGAAGTTAGAACCTTTGAAACCTAATAAGATTACGTTCTCAGTCATATAAGGGTTTTTGTAAACATCGTATCTATTTGAGATAGAACCAATGTTAGTTACACCTGCTGCGAAAGTCAATGCATCCTTACCTGGGTTAGCAGAGAATCCGTTCATAGATTCTAAAATTGTTGCTACGTTTGGAGATACAACGATAAAGTTTGCACCACCTCTCATAGTCAATTGGTGAATCTTGTTAGAAACTTTTTGCAATTTGATACCCAAAGTCTGGAACCATGTGTTCTTTTGGTAAGCAGATGCTGCTGCTGCGTTAGAATCGATTGAGAAACCAGCACCATTCCACTCATATCCAACTCTTGCAGACCAGTATTCAGTTGAGAATGCGTTTTGCTGTAACATCTCTAAGATTTCTAAATCAATCTCTAAAGAGATGTATTCAGATAACATTTGAGTTAATTCAGCTTCAGCATCTACTGAATGGTATGCGTTTAAGTCCTGTGCCAATTCTGGAGTCCAGATAGCCTTTAACTTACGAGTCTTAGCCACGATAGGCTCAGATTTCAATTCTAATTCGATTTCTGGAATCGCTAAATCAGAACCTCTATCTTCGAAATCACCTCTTGAAATATCAGTTGGTTGTTTGTGGTATGCTAAAGATACTTCTACTGTGTTATCATTACCCATACCAGTTGCAGTTGCAACGAATTCAACGTTAGAACCATTCTTAGTAGTGTATTGAGGATAGAAAGTTACTGAACCAGTCAATGAAGTTGGTTCGAAAGCTCTTACACCATTCCAATCTGCATCAGATGGTAAAGCTACTACGAATTTCTTCAATGTGTTACCTGCATAAGATGCAGAAACAGTTGCGTCTGATAAATCGTAATCGATATCTGCTAAAGATGCAGATGACATTGTTGAAACGATTGTTGAAGTTTCGTTGTTGATTGTATATCCAAATCTACCTGCTCCATACAAACCACCTTCAGTAGCTTGAGTAGAACCTAATTTGTTACCAGCTGGAGATAAAGAATCTTTACCGAAAGTACCGCTGTTACCAAATAAAGATGAACCTGTGAAATCTGGATTACCCGCTGGGTTTGAACCATATTTGAAGTCCATGTAGAAGATAAGACCTGAAGGTAAGTTCATTGGTTGAACTGAAACGAATTCTTTCGCTGCAATTGAACCGAAGATTCTTCTTACCAATGGTAATGCTACACCAGCCCACTCTTCAGAACCTGAAGAAGTACCTGTTCTTGTAGCCTCATCTAATAATTGCTTAGCTTGGTTTTCTAACATTACTGCCATACCATGCTTAGAAGTTTCAGAACCTGCACCTTCTAATAAGCCTGTTTTTTCCCACTTTGCTTTCAAACCTCTAGTTTGCTCAAGCATTACGCTTTGTGGGTTAGCTCCGTTCATTAATTTTTTTAAGTCCATTTTATGTACTTTTTAATTGTTTTTTGTTATAAATTACTTAATAATACCTGCTAATTTTTTAAATCTATTTGCGAAATCTGCAGATTCTGCAATTACTTGCTTAGCTGCTGCTTTTGGAGCGGTTGATTTAACTGCTTTAGAAGCGATACCTTCTGAAATAGATTTTTTAGTAGTTTTGTTAGTAGTTGAAGTGTATTTGAAGTTCTCTGCTAATGTAGAGAATACCAATTTAACCTCTCTTACTGATTTTGTTCTATCCAAAGTTTCAATCACTTTCACTTTTTGTTCGTTAGTCATGTTGTGAGCTCTGAATAATTTGTTTGCGAATAACAACTTAGCGTTCAATAAGTTCACTTCGTTGATAGTCTTTTGTAATGATTTGATTGTTTTGTAAGCTTCTTCTAATTCAGCTTCTTTTTCAGCTTCTTCAGCTTCATCAACTTTCTCTTCATCACCTTTCATATCAGCTTCCATTTCTCTTAAAATTTCTTCTAAGTCAACTTCATCTGATTCTTCTTCTTCGTTAGTTACAACTACTTTAGGGTCTTCGCCTTTATCAGTTCCAGCTTCAGAACCATCAGCTAAATTTTCGTTTTTAGCTTCTTCTTCTTCACCTTCTTCTGCTTCAGCCATTGGAGCTTCTTCTTCAGAACCTTCCTCATCGCCTAATTGTGCTTCTAACTCTCTGATGATTGCTTCTAAATCCATGTCATCTTCGGTTTCTTCTTCTTCTTCGCCGGTAACATCGTATTCTTCACCATCACCTTCTTCTGAACCCATGCCCATGTCATCCATGCTCATTTCGTCATCAGCTTCTGTTTGTGCAAAAAGATTTTCTTCTTCTGCTCCGTCCTCACCTTCTAATTCAGCTAATCTAGCTCTTAGTTCAGCGATTTCAGCATCTTTATCCATTTCAGCGCCCATTTCTTCTTCTTCGGTAATGTCTGCTACTTTTTTGAAATCTGCAACTTGAGCTCCAGGCTCACCAGATGTAGTTTCAGTAGAACCACCTTCGAATTCAGTATGTGCATCTAAAGTAGGATTAGATGTTGAAGAACCGATTCCTGTTGAATCTAATTCCTCATCAACTTGCTCCTCGTCTCCTTCCATTTCGGCTTCAGCTCTTAACTTTTGAGTTAACATAGACTGTAGTCTTGGTGTGAAGGCTTCTTCAAGTGCAAGCTTTGCGTTAGCCAATGCAGTTTCTTTAACCGCTTTAGCATCTGCGATTGCTTCTTTTAACAATTTTGAATTTGCCATTTTTAAAATGTATTTTGTTCCTGTGAAGTTATTGTATTGTGGAACTTCAATGATATTTTGTCGGTTGTTCGGTCACGCCTTATAAGAGAAGGGTATTCATTAACCAACTAAGTCTTAATAAAAAAATCCTATATAGAATAGGATATTCGAAAATAAATATATAAATTTTTTAGAAAACTAAAGAAATTATTTGTTTTTATCAAAAAAATTTTGTAATTTCTCTTTTCTTATTGCCTTTTGCTTCTTAATTCTATTAGATACAGATGGTTTTTCAAACTCTTTTCTATCCCTAAGTTGTTCAATTTGCTTTACGCTCTTTACTTTATTTTTATAGGCTTTTAATGCTCTTTCGATGTTTCCATCTTTTACATCAATAATCAACATAATTTTTTATTGGTGATTTACTAATTTATATTTTGTTCTATATAAAAGAGATACAACGGTATCAATATCATTTTGAATCCAACTATCTTGCAACTTTGGGTTTTGTCTTAGTTTTGCAACCATACCACATAGTTTTTCAAAATAATTAATTATATTTTTAATATCATTATTTTTATCTAATACTCCGATGCCAGATAATTGTATCAATCCTTCTTTACCCTGATATACTTCTACCAATCCATCAATTAATCCACCAATTGAATCATAATATTCACCCAATGCAACGTGTGCCGAATGAGCTCCAACACCCCTAACACCTAAATGAAATGAATGCGCTTGTGTTCTACTTTGTAATAATAAAGATGCTAATTCTTCCATTATTATTTTTTAGTTTTAGATTCTTTTAATCCTAATCGGTTTCTCATAACTTCTTCTGAAACATCTGCTATTTCGAAGTATCTATTTAACACATGTCCCATATCTTCGTAAAGAGCTTCCAATCTTTGTTCTTGTGCTTTTGCTTCTAAAGATTCTTTTTGGAATTTTTCATGCAATGCTTTTAATTCTTTCATATTTCTTTTGATAGTAACTCTATCAAACCAATCACCACCTTCTCTCAAAGTATATTCTGATGCTGCATCTGCGATACCACCTAAAGTTTCAGCAATAGTTCTGATATCAGATTTTCTATTCATTTGTTCTCTGAATTGACCAAATGTAGAAATTATTTCCAAAAAATGTTTTTTGATTTCGGTAGGAAGTTGTTGAAAATCTTCTTCCTCTTTCAAAAGGTCTTTTAACTTTAACATAATTATCTCTTTACGATTTTATACTTTTTTAATTTTTGAACGGCTTGTGATAATTCTTGCGGAGTCATACCCAATGCATCTATCAACTTAGCTATTACCAATTGCTCCTTTCTTCTACCCAAATTATATGATTTGATAACTTGTAATGCTCTATCTAAAAATCTTTCAACTTTGGATGGAATAGATACATCCATATCTTCCAAATCTTCTTTTACTACTTTTGGATTGATTTCTTTACCAGGTATTAAGTTTACTAGCTTTGCCATTTTATTAGTTTAATTCAATTATAATTTCTCTCATAAGGTCTTGTGCTTTGCACCATTTACCACACTCTTCTGCAACTTTTTTCCATTGCTTTGATTCGTTCATTGGCGCCATAAATGCTCCATGTGTAGATGGATTTGAAACAAAATCCCAACCTACCAATTCAAAATCTTCTTGTACCATTAAAGTACCATCATTTAGTTCTTTAACAGAACCTAAACCTCTTGATGAAATACCTAAACGGATATTATTTTTTAATAATTCTCTAAGAATATTTCCTGATGGAGTTGAAAGGATTTCTACTACACCTACTACATCATCACCATCCCAACCGATTTCTCTGATGTTGTGAGAAACGTTTTTAAGGTTGATAACAGGAGAATCTGGATGGTCTAATTCACCCAATGCTCTTCTTTCTTTGATAAGTTGTTCGTACTTCTTACACTCTCTTTCTAAGATTTCTTTAGGATATCTTCTATTGTTTTGGTTAGGAGCACCTGCTCTTTGTAGGATACCTTTAACTAAATAAGTACCATTATCCTGCTCCACCATTTTGGCTTCGAACAAATGCGTTTCTATTAGTAATCCCCTATTCATTTATTTTATATCTTTTTTTACCTTTTCAATTGCTGTATTGGTAATTCCTTTATCCATCCAAGACTTAATAAATATAGTTTTTAGTTGGTTTTCTATTTCCGTACTATGCAATTTACCATCCGATTTATCCACAGCTTTATTTATTTGTGTTTTTACATATGGTAATCTAACTATTTTATCAGCAGTCGAATTATCAATTCCTTTTTTATAATCAATCATATCAGTTGCATCACTTACAAAACTTTTGTTTTTTACCAATGATTGCAATATATCATTTACAGGCTCTTCATAATCGGGCTTAGCTGTAAAATAATTCATTCCTTTTCCAGCCAATTCATATAAAAAATAAAGAATAATTTTACCAAATATGAATCCACCCAATGCGGTCATTACATAAATGGCCAAATTTTCATTTACTTTTTTTTTTTAACCGATTCGTTTTTTCCTCTCAATGCTGCCAAATCGCTTGCTTCAATCTCACCATCCTTATCGGTATCTAACTTCTCCTGATTTCCAGGTAAGTTTTCATTATATCCTCTCAATCTACCCTCCGATTTTGCTT
>Ga0315904_10012149_pt1 | contig 10902 bp, 10 predicted proteins | sample LakEriMetagenome_6_FD_203529 | JGI IMG/M metagenome (GOLD analysis project Ga0315904, IMG submission 203529) | Freshwater fungal communities from buoy surface, Lake Erie, Ohio, United States - Buoy 12 MA120 | ecosystem: Environmental > Aquatic > Freshwater > Lake | place: USA: Lake Erie, Ohio... | reverse complement strand
ACATTAACAAGTGGTATTTATGTTCCAAATGGGTATGAGGTTGGGGCAGATGTTCCTGAAGGAACAGATCCAAATCTTATTGATCAGTTTTTAATTTTATCTGATGATAATCGTGGAGAAATGGGGTTTACCCCACAAAGAATTGAGCAAAGACAAAGAACAATTAATGGTCGTATGCGCTCCTATCATATTGCAGATAAAATGACTATTAGTTTTTCTTGGAATCTTTTGCCCTCCCGTTCATTTTTTCAAAATGCAGAGTTTGATCCAACAACTGGTATTTCACCTTATCAAAATATTACGCAAGAGTTTACATCAGATGGTGGCGCTGGCGGAGTAGAAATACTGGATTGGTACAACAATCATCCTGGACCATTTTGGATGTACTTAGCATATGATAAGTATTCTAATTTTGGTGATGACAATGCAGCATTTGGTCACCTAGCACAATATAATGAAATCATTCAAGTTTATTTTGCAGATTTTAATTATTCCGTCGTAAAGCGTGGCGGTAACAATTTTGATCTTTGGAACATATCGGTAACCTTGGAAGAGGTCTAAATGTTTGTAAGCGAAGCATTAAAGACCCATCTTGAAACATCTGCAACTGTTCAACTTAAGTCATTAGTTTTGGCTGAGTGGAATATGAATATGCCAGATAATATTTTCAAGGTTGGAAACTATCGCTATCGCCCAACCACTTTAGGATCTACTTATATAACTGTGCCAGATACTTTTGATAATTTAGATAGTGGAAACTACTATACAGGTGCTACTGATGCAGATGTAGTAATTGATAATGGCTTTACCAATTCAGGCGTTCCTCAACAATTTACTCTTCAAAAAGAAAAAATGAAAATGATTTATTCTTTAGAAGATTGCTTAAAACCATTTAGACCAAGATCTGGTATTAATAAGCCATTGTATTTTGGAGGACGGTATTTAGCAAACTCTGGAGCATCTATAGCACAAAGACCAAGATACTATATGCCATCACGTTATGATGAGTTTAGATACTGGACTTCATATAGAACAGAAGATAATGTTGAATATGGCATATCAAATAAAAAATCTAATGGATTGAATTACATTGATGATGCTGTTCCATTTGTTGTTTATAAAAATCAGGTACCAGCAAACCGTATTGTTATTAAGATGCAAACAAATGTTGGTGATGTTGATTTAGGACCATTCACAACCTCATCTGGAAGTATAGCCGATCCACTTTATGGAAATGCAAATAAGACTACTCCAGCAAGATGGAAGATTCAATATCTTGTAAATAATAACTGGTCAGATGCTATTTCTTTTAATGAAAACACTACTAGAGCAGATGGCTCTCCGATTATTGGTGTTGATGGGTATGTAGAAATTCACTACGGTCTTATCATTCCAGAAGTATATAAAAATATTTTTATATACGCTGAAACTCTTGCTTCTTCTACCCTTCTTCCAGAATCTTCTGTTATTGGATATGCATATCTTATAATTCCAAATGAAGGTGAAAAGGGAACATTCTATATTTGGACTGGTGAAGAATATGAACAGTTTACCCCAACCTATGGATGGCAACTTGGATCTGAAACAATTAATAACAACACAAGTTTTGTAACTGATTTTACAAATCCAGAACAATTTACAGACGCAATTAGCGGCGGCACAGTGTATAGAGAATTCGCATATTTACAGGGAATTAGAATAGTAGTACAAACAATGAATAAGTTTGATACTACATTTGATCTTATTGAAATGTCTCCAAGACTTATTGGAGATATATCAGATAAAGTAATTGACTATAAAGTTACCAAGATTTTATCTGATGTTGGAGTTACATCTTTGCCAGTAGGTCAATTGCTAGCATCCACTGGCTCAATAAATCTATTTGATGACGATCAGGCTTTTAATGCTAATAATACTGATAGTATTATTTCTGACTACCTTCGTAAAAATATTAAGTTTAATTTTTATGAGATTATTATTAATGTAGATGGTTTTGATTATTATATTCCAATTAAAACTCTTTACTCAGAGGGAATTCCACAAGCAGATATAACTGCTGGAACGGTATCAATTAACCTGCGTGACTTTTATTTTTATTTGGAATCTGTGGCAGCACCAAGACTTTTAATGACACAAACATCATTAAGCATGGCTGTCTGTACAATTCTTGATTATATTGGATTTACTAACTATACCTTTAAAAGAATTAGTGGAGAGTCAGATCCTATCATTCCATACTTCTTTGTTGCCCCAGATCAAAACGTGGCAGAAATACTAAATCAACTTGCAATAGCAACACAAACAGCAATGTTCTTTGATGAGTATAACAATTTTGTTGTAATGAGTAAAGACTATCTAATGCCAGACAGTGACGATAGAGCAATTGATTTTGTTCTTTCTGGATCTAATAATCAAACAGATACTGGCGTAGTTCAAAATGCAACATCTGGTAATTTGCCTAATATTATTTCTATCGCTTCTGAAGATAAGCGGGTATACAATGATGGCAAGATTAACTATACAATGAGATATATACAACGCTCATACGGAAGCATTAGAGAAGCAAGTATGGTTGATCGTGATAAAACATGGATTTATAAGCCAGTTCTTTTGTGGGAAGTTGCAGGAGATGAAGCAACTAAAACTATTAATGAGGTTGCTTCTAAGCAAGGCAATTATGTTTTAGGTGCAATGCCACTTAATTCTAATTTATCAGATGCTTTGCCAACCGTTGTTAATGGTGTTGTAATTAACAACACTTTGGATGTTGGAGAAAATGTATACTGGCTAACAAGATATCAAGGCTACCTGTATGCTGGCGGAGAAGTAATTAAGTATGATGCCGCAGAATTTAATATTACTGGAGTTGGTAATGTTTGGATTAGCAGTAATCAAGAATATCAAAGATATTTTTCTTCCCTTCCATTTAATGGAAAAATTTATCCAACAGGATTAATTAGAATTTTTTCTACACCATTTTATGAAACAGTTGATGGGATAGCAAGGCTACAACCAGGTCCTGTTTATGAGCATGGAAGAGGGCAATTCGGAACACCAGTAACTTCTCATACCGCTGGTGTAAGTGATTACTGGTCTAATAATGACTATGTTCGTGGTTGTGATATGCAGACACAATATTTATTTACTACAACACTAGATGAAGATGTAACAAGACCAGCCACAGTTGTTGGTGCTGCTGGTGTTAATAATACTCTTGCTCGCCAAACAACAAGAAATGGTATTATTAAAAACTTTATGGCTACTAATTATTTGACAGAAACTGCCGTAAATAATTTAAAGTCAACACAAACAGGTACAATTCAGTCTTCTGCCCTTGTTGTAAATGGTCCATCATTTAAAACAACTGAAACTCCTTTAAACTTTGTATCATATGTTTACAAAAATCTTGATGGAGCATATAAAAACTTTGGAACACGTATTCGTATTATTGGTAAAATAGAAAATAATGAAACACGTGGACAAACACCTATTGGATCTACAGCATACTATCAGGTAAATGGTGTTCAGCCAAATCAAAATGTTAGCATTGGCGGCGGCTCTGGGGGTCTTGCCGTACTGCTTAATCCAGAAACAAATAACGGCTATTATTTTGAAATTGTTGCACTAACAGAGACAAATGTAGAATCTTATTTAAAGTTAGATAAAAATGGTCAGGCTGAAAGAAATATTAACAACGTCGTGTTTTATAAAATTAAGAAAGATTCTGCAAATGATAATGCCATTCCAATTAAACTTTGGGGTGGCATAACAAATATTATTGTAGACGACGGTAGATTCACTGGTCAATACAGAATGGCTGGAGAAGATAAACCAACTGTATACGATTTGTCTGTAGAATATCAGGATATTGGAAAAACACGTAGATTTTATCTATACATAAACAATAGACTTGTAAAGATTGTAGATGATGCTGACCCATTACCAATTTACAATAATATGGCTGTCTTTGTTCGTGGGTCTTCACGGTGTATGTTTGAGCACGTTTATGCTCTTTCTGAAAACTATTCTCAAAATACAGTGTTTACTACTGGAGAAACACTATCTGCTGTATTTGGAGATAAGCAGATTGACGCAAATGAATCATTCCGTAAATATGCGATGAGCGGTATTATTCAAGGAACTTATTTAACTGGTATAAGTGCACAGCAACCACCAAAATATAATATGTATTTTGATGAGTTTGGAACAATTATGCGTGAGTGCTCATATTTTGATATTAAATATGATAAGGCATATCCAGCATTATATGCACAACTGTCACCAACTTTTAATCGCATCAAAGGATACTCAGTTTCTGGATTTCAGGCTGATTCCTACGGTGCTGAGTTTTTAATATTTAATGCTTCAGATAAGGCTTTGGTTCTTGATGAAACAAGCGGAAACTATTTAAGAATTCAGGGAGTAGCCTTTACACAAGATACTACACATGAACTTACGGTAGATGAATACTTTAGTAAAAAAAGCAACCTATCTGATCCACCATTTAGCGGAAGTGCACTTTTATACTCTCCTTTGGTAGAAAAAGCAAAGTATGATGATATTAAACTGAGTAGATTAATATACGGCAAAAATGAATTCAGCATTGATACACCATATATTCAAACACAAGATGATGCAGATGCCTTAATGGGTTGGATTATTAATAAAATTATGGTACCTAAAAAATCTGTTGGCATGAATATTTATTCTTTACCAACACTTCAACTTGGTGATATAGTTACAATTAATTATAAAAACCAAGATGGTCTTGATTTGGTAGCGCCCACAAATGATAGATTTGTAATATATAATATTGAATATTCAAGAAATAATGCAGGTCCTAACATGATGCTGTATTTGAGCGAGGTATAGAATGTTTTTTAATTTTGGTCAAATGCTTATTGATGGTGGAGATGGACCAACTCCTGTAAAACAGTCTGCAAAAACACCAGCAGTAAGTACTTCTTTTGATCCTGGAAGATTTAGGCAGGCAGAAGAAAGATCAATGCAAGAATATCAATCATATCGTTCTGGTGAAAGACAAACTAGCGTTGTAGACGAAAAAACAAAAATAGCAGAAGCAAAAGCAGCCGCCGCTGCACAAAAAGCAGCAGAGTTAGCAGCACAAAGGGCAGCACAAGATAAAGAACTTGCAGAACAAAGAGCATTGGCTAAAAAAGCACAAGATGATGCAAGAATTGCTGTTGCTGAAGCACAAGATGCTTTGCGTCGTGCAAGAGAGGCACAGGCAAAAGCACAACAAGACGAAGCAGCAAGAATAGCAGAAGAAGAATTAAGAAGGGCTGCAGAAGAAGAAAGACGTAGAAGGGCTTTGCTTGAAACAGACAATACTCCATCTAATACTACATATTTTTCTGCTCCAGATCCTATTCCGCTTACCCCCTCTACAATTGTTTCACAACCAAGCAATATCAGCCCAGTTACACAGACACCACCTCCACCCCCAGTTAAAACTGCACCAATAGATACAATTTTGTTTGATGAGGAAGCAGTTCCAATTCAAATTATGTCAGACCTTATTTTTGAAAATATAGGTGGTCAAGAGTTAATTAATGTTGCTAGAAATGATACGGTTAATGGTCAACAAATTATTTATCAGCCTATTAAAAATTTGACACAAATTCAACAAGAATATAATCCAAATAATATCCTTGCAATTCAGGCTACTTCTGATAAATACTTTAAAAACTTTGCTATCAAGTTTGAAACAAAAGTTCCAAACATAGGCGGAGGACCAGACGGTGAGCATGTCTATATAGATTTGCAAACAGGAGCACTTGTTGTAGAGGCAGTAAATATACAAGAAGATGAACAAATAGAGGTAGAAATTACCACAGGTGGTACAATATATGAGGCGGAATTATGATTACAGACACAGGAAAATCTATTATTGGTAAGTACCTTCTTGGTCAGGCACCAGCATATGCCTCCTATATTGCTATAGGTTGTGGAGCGCAGCCACTAGATACTTCTGACCCTTACGGTGACTACTCTACAAAACAAAATCTTGACTTTGAAATGTTTCGTGTTCCAATTTCTTCTAGAGGATTTGTCAATGATGCGGGTACAGAAAAACTAGTACTAACAGCAGAATTACCCACAGAAGAAAGATATGAGATTTCAGAAATAGGTTTATATTCAGCAGGATCAAATCCATCTGCTGGAGCATTTGATAGTAAAACAGTCTTTGCGTTTACACAGGGTGAAAATTGGCAATATCACACAAATGTTGCTGCAACTGTTATTCCAACGATTACTCAACCACTAGATGATCCAAATGATGATAATATTATTGCAACAACTGATAAGGTATTTCAAACAAATGCAGACAACTCTATATTTTATAAATCACCACGTCCAGAAAGATATGAGCGTTGCAGATTCTTAAATAATATTATTATGATGCGTGGAGATGATGCTGATCTTACAATTGATTTATCTACTGGAAGTGCTGAGGGGCATTTTGTTGTTGAGCCTGGATCTAATCATATTCATTTAACAGGTGCAGACGTTAACTTTACCCGCAACTCTCCAATTGATGAACTAAAACTTGCATTTTCACTTGTAAGCAAAGATGGAGATTCATCCTCTGTTCCAGACACGGTAAGACTTATGGTAGATTTTGCAGAAACGGATACGGAAAATAGTGGCGAGTTTGCAAGATTTGAAGTAGAACTAGAAAATGGAAGCGGCACTGGAGGAACATATGATTTTTCTACCAACCGTTATTTTGTAATAACAAAACAATTACAGGAACTATACCAGACACAAGGATTTACTTGGAATGCTGTAACAGTGGTTAAAATATATGCATGTGTTCTTGTTTCTGATACCCCTTCAGATGATTATTATATTGCTTTAGATGCAATGCGCCTTGAAAATATTGCTACCACAAATCCACTTTATGGTTTGACTGGATACTCAGTGGTAAAAACAACAGACGCAGAGACAATTGTAAAGTCTCCAAATACTAGTAACTATATTGAATTTAGGTTTTCCGTAGGAGTTACATAATGGCTACAGAGGAAGTTGTTAAAAAATTTAAAACTCCAAATGCTCAACTGCCACCTATTAGTGCAGAAAATCAAGGGTACTCTGTAAGATATAGAGTTATTTCATCAGATAGAAACAGAACATCTCATTGGTCACCAGTATATTTATTGCAACCTGGGTATACATTTGTTCCTGGAGATATTCAATTTAATAAAGCGGGTTCAATCGCTAGTATTGTCTGGGATGCAGTAGAAATAACAAAAGTTGAAGATGCAACTACATATTCTATTAGAAAAGCATTAGAGTATGATTTTTGGGTAAGGTGGGATCGTGGTGGTGGTGATGGAGACTGGCTATATAAAGAAAGAATAGAAACAACATCTCTTTCTTTGCCTATTCCATCAACATATACTGTTAATGGAGTTATTCAGCCATCAGCCCCAAACCGAATGAGCATTGAAATATATTTAAAAGGTGAGCCTATAGAAAGAGGCGATGGTCCAGTTGGAACACCATTTTTAAAGGTTTATTTGTTAACCAACGAAACAGTCTAATGATATAATGGAGAGATAATGGCAAAAGTACCGCTACCAGAACGAGGTCAACCACTAGATGTTACTTACATCTATCAGTTGGCTGATACTATTAATGATATTTCTACTCAGGTTTCGTCTGCAACCTATAACTATACTACTGTAGATACAACCTCTGCTGGAAAACAAAGTGTTAAAACATCAGAAGCAAGAATTATTGGCGGGTATGTAGAGGTAGCCAATAACTCTACTGTTAACGCAGGTAATGAAAAAACATTTTCGTATGACTTTCCTTCAGATTTTAAATACGCTCCAATTGCTACAGCAACAGCGCTAAACATAGGAAATACTCCTGCTGGTCAAAATGTTACAGTTATTTTAAAATCTATAACAACATCTAGAGTAGAGGGTATTGTAAGATTTGGCGCATCTGGAGATCTTTCTCTTGCTGTCAACCTAATTGTAATTGGCATTCCTAACTAAGGGGAACAGGATTAATGATTTATTGCAGACGCTGCAAGGGTAGACTATTAGTAGACAGACAATATTCTAGTCAAGCACATTTAGAGGTTTATTGTATTCGTTGTGGGTATAGGAAATTTTATCACCCGCCTGCTGATACAAAGGAGGGCTTATGGCTTTTAAACCTAGAAAACTTGAAAGCAAAAACTACAATAGCCAGCCTGTAATTACTGGTAATAAAAAAATCTGGTTTTTAAATGGTGATCTTGTAAGGTTTTATCATAGTTCAAGATCAACTGGAATGGTAACTGTTTACAATATAACTAAAGACAGATTAGAAACATGTTTCCGTGCTGACTTTAGAAAAAATAGACAAAAGGCATATACTGTAGCAGAAACTGCACGACTTGTCAATAGGCATCGTAAATATTTTCCATTATTAATTAAACGTGGAGTCATTCCACCACCAACAGGTTCAAAAGTAAATGGTGAACGTGGTTGGCAGATCAGAGCATACTACTCTGAATCGCAAGTAAAAGAGATACGTGATATACTTGCAACTATACATATGGGTAGACCAAGAAAAGATAATTTAATAACAAACAATATGACTCCTACATCGCAGGAGTTGACACGCAGAACTGGCGATGGTATACTAGTTTATACAAAAACTGAAGACGGCAGGTTTATACCTGTTTGGGGAGAGAGCATTAATTAGCCTATGAAGGAGGCAGTGGTGGAAGAACGTAATGAAACAAAAGTAAATGTAACACTTGGGTATACACTAAATCTTGGTAACTTTCAATCTTTGAGAGTAGATCTTGGTGTAGTAGACCATGTTCGTGATGGTGAAACAACTAATGATGCTATGAATCGTGTATACGATTTCGTAGAAGCAAAAGTTATCGAAAAGGTTCAAGAAGCAAAAGCAGAGATTGTAGAAGAATAATATGGCTGACCGCAAAGACCGTATGGCTTTGCTCAGTCGCTACAATAAACTTCATTTGCAGAGATATGAGCAAAAGTCTAATCTCAATTTAAATGTTGAGCAGTGGGCTGCAGATGCCCTTGTAGAATCATATGGATTAAAAGATTGCTATGACCTATTGGATTATTATTTTAAGGTAGCACAAAATCCTACATGGAATTTTTTTGCATATAACGCACAAGATATTCTAAATGGTAGAGAATCAGTAAATCAAGATATTAAAGAGCGAGAACAACGTAGAGCATTGGCTAGGAAGTGGTTAAGTGAATAATACAGAGGCTAAGTTAATTTCAGCGGTACTTGAAGATAAGCAGGTACATGTACTGCTTCAAGCCAATATAGATCCTATGCTTAAAACACATAACGATGTATGGAATTTTGTTAAAAGATATACAGAAACAAATGGAACTGTCCCACCAGTATCTTTGGTTGTAGAGAAATTCAGAGACTTTACTCCAGTTCAGGGAGTTGGGTCAACTAAACATCATTTAGAAGAGTTTCAAGCCGATTATCTAAATGATAGCCTTAAAGATATTATTCGTAATGCTGCTACAGAAGTTCAGGGTGGTCAAGGTGTAAAAGCACTAGAAGAACTTATTGCAAAAACTTCCGAATTAAAAAAGAATACATCAGTTATTCGTGATATTGATGCAACAGATATTCAATCTGCTATTGCATATTTTGAAAATGTAAAAAAGCAACAAGAACTGGGCAAGATTGGAATTAAAACAGGCTTGCCAGGGTTTGACAATTATCTTCCTTCAGGAATTATGCCAGGGCAATTGGGGATTTTCCTAGCATATCCAGGTATTGGCAAATCCTGGCTTGCTCTTTACTTTGCTGTACAGGCATGGAAACAGGGCAAGACACCAATGATTATAAGTCTCGAAATGTCTGAGACAGAAGTTCGTAATCGTGTATTTGCGATTATGGGCGAGGGGCTATGGTCACATCGTAAAATCTCTAATGGAGATATTGAAATAGACATGTTGAAGAAGTGGCATGACAGTAAAATTTCTGGCAAGCCACCATTTCATATTATTTCAAATGATAGCGGTGGAGAAATTACTCCATCTGTTATTCGTGGAAAGATTGATCAATATCGTCCAGACTTTGTTATTGTAGACTATTTGCAACTTATGTCTCCTAATCAAAAGTCTGATAACGAAACAGTAAGAATGAAGAACCTTTCTCGTGAACTAAAACTTATGTCAATTAGCGAAGAGGTTCCTATTATTGCAATTTCATCTGCAACTCCAGATGATGTTAAAGATATGTCTACTGTACCTACACTTGGTCAAACATCTTGGTCAAGACAAATTGCATACGATGCTGACTGGGTTTTAGCACTTGGTCGTGCAACCAACAGTGATATAATTGAATGTGCATTTAGAAAAAATCGTAATGGATTCATGGGAGATTTTATAGTACAGGCAGATTTTGATAAAGGATACTACAGATACAAAGACTATGAAGACCAAAAATAACGATATATATACAGGACAACAAATACACAGGGTACTAACAGGTGCAGGCATTGATATAGAGGCTGAGTACGGCACTGACTATATTATCTTTTGTCCTTACCATAACAATAATCGTACACCTGCTGGCGAGGTATCAAAAGATTCTGGATTATTCTTTTGCTTTGGTTGTCAAACAACAAAAAATCTTATTGAATTAATTATGCATATGACTAATAGATCTTATTTTGAGTCTATTAGATATATAAAAAGCAAAGAGGTTGAAACCAATCTAGAGGATGTTGTTAATAAGGCTTTGTATGCTGCTCCAGATTTTGTACAATATGATGAACTTTTAATTAAGAGGTTAAATAAGCAGGCAACTGAAAGCCCAAGGGCTGTATCATATTTTGAGGGTCGCAGAATAACAAAAGAGTCTATG
>Ga0315904_10012148_pt1 | contig 10903 bp, 8 predicted proteins | sample LakEriMetagenome_6_FD_203529 | JGI IMG/M metagenome (GOLD analysis project Ga0315904, IMG submission 203529) | Freshwater fungal communities from buoy surface, Lake Erie, Ohio, United States - Buoy 12 MA120 | ecosystem: Environmental > Aquatic > Freshwater > Lake | place: USA: Lake Erie, Ohio... | reverse complement strand
GCGGCAAACCTGGATGCGTTCCGTCAGCGCATTCACGAGGTCGCGGAGGGGCTGATCAGCGATGAGCCCGAGCCGATTACTCTGGAGATAGATGCCGAGCTTCCCGATACGCGCCTGCTAAACCAGGGCCTAATAGAGTCGTTCCAGGCGCTTGCCCCCTTTGGCCGTGATAACCCGGAGCCCGTCTTTCTCACCTGCGGCGGCATTATCACCGAGACGCGGCGCGTGGGCAAGGACAACAACACCGCGATCTTCCAAATCAAGCTTCCGGGGCGGCAGTGGCCCACCAAAGCCGTGCGCTTCAAGTCCGGTGACTGGACCGAGCGTGTGCAGCCTGGCGAGTGCGTAGACATTGTCTATAGCCCCAAGCTCAATGAGTGGAACGGAAAAGTCAGTGTGGAGCTGACCCTGCTCGACCTGCGCCCTTCGGTACAATAGTGATATGGTAGTTGGTTTTGGACTGATCAATAAAGACTTTGTCGCGGTGGTGCCTGCTTGGGAGCGCGACACTAAGGTGCGTGCGAGTCGCTACTTCGAGCAAGTGGGCGGACCGGTTCCTGTGGCGCTGACGGCGGTGGCAAAGCTAGGGGGGCTCTCGTGTATCTATCTGGGAGTGGTCGGGGACGATCGTGATGCCGATGATCTGGCACACCGTCTTGATGAGCAGGGCGTCTCCTCGGACTTTCAGCGTGTGGAGGGCGTGACCACTAGCCGCTCTCTGGTGCTCCTGGATGAGCGTGATGGCTCCCGGACACTGGCAAACTATGCCGAGGAGCTTCCCCACATGACCTTCACCCCCGCTCACGACGAGCTCCTGCGCCAGGCCAGCCTCCTCCATATAGATGGCCGTGACCTAGACGGCGCTCTGCATGCTGCACAAACCGTGAAAGCGGCAGGCGGCCATGTCTCCTTTGATCTGGGCACGATGCGTGAAGGCCGTGAGCAGCTTTTCCCGCTCTGTGATGTGGTGCTTGCCAGCAAAGGCGGCGGCGCAGGCGCGTTCCCTCAGCACGCCGACAACCCCGCCGAGCAAGTGCGCGGTTTTTTGGCGGCGGGCGTCAAGGTCGCCGGTGTCACCCTCGCCGAGAAAGGGGTCATGATCGCCACGCAAGAGCAGCCCGAGCCGGTTTTTCTCCCTGCCTTCCCGATCTCAAACGTCGTAGACACCTGCGGCGCGGGTGATGTCTTCCACGGCGCATTTGCCTGGGCGCACGCCACCGGAATGCCCGCCATCCAAGCCGCCAACTTCGCCCAAGCCACCGTCGCGCTTCGCATCCAGCACTACGGCAACCGCGCGGGACTCCCCAACCAAGAAACCGTCGAAGCGTTTCTCATGGCTCAAGAGAGAAGATAGTTCGTGTGGTACAATCGCGTTATATTCTTGCTTTAACGAAGTCATTGCTGTTTCGTCGGTGAGAATCTTAGCTCCTCCGTGAGCATCGTCACTCCTCCGGCGAACATCGCCGTTTCTACGTGAGCATTGGGTGTCCCCCTGGCTCCATCTTGATTTAAACAGAGGTATTCCCTATGCCAGCTTTAGTGTTGAAAGATGTCCCGACGATTTTGAGCCGCTTCATTGAGCATTGGAGCGCAACTAACGCCGCACTTGCCCCCAAGTCTCTTGTTCTGCGTGGCGGCTACGGCGTGGCGCAGCTCACTATTGACCGCGCGACCTTTGAGGCCAACCAGACAAGCGTCACTGAGTCCGAGAACACCACCGAGACGGCGTCCGAGCAGCGACGCACTCTTCGCAAGAGCCTGCGCGAACGCATTCGTCAGTTCCGCGCCGCGCTTCTCTCCGACTTTGCCGAGACCGAGTTCGCCTCTGCCGCGCCAACCATCCCCCTGATCACGGCAGGCGATGCCGCGTGGAGCAAGGCGCTTACCGACCTCGCCGATCTCTGGACACGCCTCAACAGCGCGGATTTAGAGGACTTCACCGCCCCCCTCACCCTGGTCGGCGGCTACACGGTCGCCCAGCTTATCGCCGATACCGCCGCCCTCACTGCCGCATCGCACACGCTCAAAGAGGGCGAGCAAGCCAGCAAGAACCTCCGCCGCACCCGCGACAGCCACCTCAAGACCGTCCAAGCCCAGCTCGTCCGCTACCGAAAAGCCGTCCTAAACCGCCTCCCCGAAGGCCACGCGCTTCTCGCGAGTTTACCGGGTTTGGAGTAGACGACAACGTGAAAAACCCCACGATAGATGATTTTGAAGGTTACCAAAGAGGCGATATTTCTTACTGTATAGACCCCAAAGGGGGTAAATTTTTCCCTGTCAGGGTCGTAAAAATTGGTCAAAAATTTGCAGATGTCGAATCACTCAACTCAGAATTAACCAAACTGGTTGCTCTTGATTTTGATTCGGATCAGAAGAACCGAAGGTTTGTGCGGCCCAAGCTGGGGCCTTCTTCGCGCTTTGGTGGGTATGATGAACGCATCGTAAATTCTGAGCGAATCTCAGGGCAAGAGCTTCGTTTATTGCCTTATCACTATCCAACACTTACGGGAAGTGCAATTAAAGAGCACCATCAGGAAGATCCGCAGACCTGGCCATTACCAACCGGAGTTATATATGAGCGTTGGTTTAAAGATAAGTAACAATAACTGGGTGGGGGCGTGGATGGCGTCGCCGCAGCTGACGGAGCCGGGGAACTTGCCGCCGGTACCGGGGCTTGTGGACACGAATGTGTGCCTAGAAATATAGCACTCAGTGTGGTAATATCATGTGATAGCCGACGATGATCTATAAGAACAAAGCCTTCACCCGGTTTGCCCGACAACAGAGAATCTCCGACTTCGCGCTCTGTGAGGCGGTTGAGCGGGCGGAGCGTGGGCTGGTAGATGCTGACTTGGGTGGTGGGGTTATCAAACAGCGCATCGCGCGACCGGGTGCGGGCCGCTCGGGAGGCTTTCGTAGCATTGTTCTCTTTCGCACCACAGAGAGAGCCTTTTTCGTCTATGGCTTCGCCAAGAACGAGCGGGAGAATATCCGTGACGACGAGCTTACCGCGTTTCGATTACTCGCCGACGAGCTGCTGGCTTATACGCAGGAGCAGCTTCAGATAGCGCAAGAGGCAGGCATACTCATTGAGGTTGTTTGCCCCCGACCCGCAGAAATGGAGAATCTAGCATGAGCAAGACAGACCAGACCTACAAAAGTAGTATTCTCGCCGCTCTCCATGAGACGGCCTCGGAGCTCCACGAGGTTCAGCTCATGGACAAGCAGACGATGCGCCGCTTTGACGAGATCTGCCTTACTCCCGTCGCACGGCTCTCCGCCGAAGAGATTCGTGAACTACGCCAGCGGGAGCATGTCAGCCAAGCCGTCTTTGCGCGCTATCTCAATGTGACCGTAAGCCTCGTGAGCCAGTGGGAGCGGGGTGAGAAATCCCCCTCAGGCGCATCGCTAAAGCTCCTCTCGCTCGTGAAGCACAAAGGGCTAGAAGTCATCGCATAATCGCTCGTTGATGCAGGCTGGTATTTCAGCGCCCAACAAAATCCCCGGACTTCTTTAGCAAAGCGTAGTAAACAACCGATAATAGAGTGTCTGCGGCTATGGGAGTCCTTCCTTCTCTTCATTTAACGAAAACCCAGGGTTCCCGCTCTCCGCAGACACTCCTACCCTCTTCGCGAAGCGGAGGGGGTCGCCGTCTCAGCGGCGGGGGGAGGAAGAATGCCATGAACAACGCCCTCTACCTGCGCCGTCGCAATAAGATCCTCGTCCCAGAAGGCACGCCAGACGCGCCGCAGCTTCCCTATGCGCCCGTTGCGACCCTCGCGAAGAACGTCGAGGCGCTGGGCTTTGCGCTGGCTCCTGAGATTCTCGAAGCCTGCCGCCTCCGCACGCTCCCCGGACTGAAGACATTCTACGAGGACCTTATCGCCGACCTGAAGCGAGCCAAGGGTGCCCACCAGACCTTCAAGCCGTTCTGGCCCAACTTTCCGCATGATGTGATGAAGGCCAGCGACGCGGATCTCTATGTCAGCGCGATTCTGCACTACTGGAGCGGGGGAAAGTACCGCCCCCCGCAGAAAGAGAAAAAGCGCAAGAAGCTCAGCGAAGAGCCTGCGCTCACGCCAATTATGCTCGGAAATCTCGCGGAGTCCGAGCAGCTTTTCACGCAAATCGCCGCCTCCAACACGTCGCTCTCCGAACAGGATCGCGAGGATATCGAGTGGTTTGTCTCGTACTACGGTGCCACGGTGGAGCGCCTGCTTCCTGAGAAAATCCCACAAAAAGAGAACGCGGCCTTTGTCTGTGGCCTGCTCTTTGAGGTGAGTCCTTATCTGGCGGAGCACTACATGCGCACGGCGACCGATGTCCTGCGCCTTGCGGTAGCGCTGAGCGGCGGCGATCTCTCGCTGGCCGAGGCGTGTAAGTTCCGCACATTCTGGCGTGCAGAGCGCCGCGCGATTCTGGGCTTGCTGGAGCGCATTCCTGATGCCGTCGAGGACATGCTGCGCTGGAAAGGCCGCTGGATTCGGCTCGGGGAAAAACTTCATCCCGGCGAGTACGCCACGCGCTTCCCCAAGACCGCCGCAGCGTTTCATGTCCTGCGCAACGACCTGCCCTCCTCGACGTTTAACAGCGCCATTGAGCGGGCACTGGATGCTCAGGACTTCGCTTCGGCACGTCTGCGCCTTACGGAGCGCCCCGGCGAGCTAGCCCGTCGGCTGGATCATCTGCTGCGTGCGGACAAAGAGAATGCGTCGGCTACGCTCGATGCGTTTTCTGCCTGCGCGGAGCGGGTCTCGACACCGGTTCTGCTCCAGGTTCGCCAGCACTTCCTGCTGCGCCACCAGCCGCCGGAGCTCCGGGTGTTTTTCCCCAAAGGCCAGGTTGGGGAGGCGTATGCGCTTCCCAATGTCCACGCGCCTCTCCACAAAAGCCTCACCGAAGCAGTCGTTGCGGCGTGCGAGGGTGCGCTGATTGGGCGCTTTGCAAAACTGCCTTCTCTGGGCAAGTGCTACCTCGACCCGGCGCTCATGAACTATATCGTCCCCTTTGCCACCCGCTCGGCCTCAAAATCACTTCGGACGCTGGTGCGTGGGAGCCGCCTGCCCCTGCCCGACAAGTGCAAGACCCTGCGCTTCTTTATCTGGTGGAAGAACGGCAACGACCGTACGGACATTGACCTCTCGGCGTCGCTCTTTGATGCAAACTACCGCTACCAGAATGTCCTGTCGTACTACAACCTCAAGGACTTTGGCGGGGTGCACAGCGGCGATATCGTGGACGCTCCCGAGGGTGCCAGCGAGTTCATTGACGTGAACCTAGCACAGCTCCGTGACGCCGGGATTCGCTTTGTCGTGATGACGCTGCACAGCTACACCAACCAGCCCTACATCGAGCTGCCCGAGTGCTTCGCCGGCTGGATGGCACGCAGCCACGCAGGCTCCGGCGAGGTCTTCGAGCCCAAGACCGTGCAGGATCGTCTGGACATCACCGCCAACACCCGAATCGCGGTTCCACTTGCCATTGATATGGTCGAGGAGCGTGTGCTTTGGTGTGATCTGGCGCTACGCAATGCCAGCGGCCTGAGCAACAATGTCGCCACCAGCAAGCGCGGGATCGGCGTGGCCCTGCGTGCCCTCAACGAGCTCAACAAGCCCGATCTCTACGACCTCCTGCACCTGCACATCACCGCCCGAGGCCAGCTCGTCGAGACACCCGGCGAGGCGCAGACAATCTTCTCCGTGAAGAGCGGCTTCCCCTTCCGCCAAGAAGAGATCGCCTCAAGCTATCTGGTCTGAGAGCGGCGGGAGAATCTCGGCAACGGCAATACTGTGCGTGGGGGCAGCTTCAGGGGAGATGCTCTGCGTTTCGTCGTAGGTGGTGATGCTTCGGTACTCTTCGCCAACGGGGTTGCGGTGGACGATCACAGTACGGCCTGTGAGGTTGATGACCCAGTACTCAAGAACACCTGCGGTGGCGTAGAGCTTTGCCTTAATCCCCTTATCGCGCCAGAGCGTACTGTCAGAAACCTCGACCACGAGCCGAAACTCACTACCCGGCGGAATCCCGGTTTTGAGATACTCACGGCGCGGCTTGATGGTCACCGAGGCATCGGGCTCAGGTTCGCTGATCTCGCTGGCAAAGAGAGAGCTAGGGATGCGGACATAGTCCCAGCCGAAGCACTCGACCAGAAGACGGATCAGCTCCGTATTCACAAAAGTATGGGGTTCGTTGGGCATGATCTTGACGATCTCTCCTTCCAGAAGCTCGTGCCGACTATCTGCAAGCCAGCCCGCCTCGTCCATCATGCGAAACGCCGCCCGTGTCCAGCGGACTTGCCCTGTCTCCGGGTCGTAGCCCAGTGCTTTCTCCGACATATCTTGTGGTAGTGCAGCCAGTGCCATACTTGCTATAGTACCGTCGCAAATCTATCCCTGCCAGACGCGAAACTTCTGGATTTCTAAGTGGCTGGCGACCGTGCGGAACCCGAACCAGCCGCGCAGATAGGGCTCGGGATCGTCGTAGGTGAAAAGGGTCTTGCCATCGCGGGCGTACTCGATGTGCTTGCCTTGGGCGACGATCCGAATCTTCTGTTTGGTGTTGGGCCGTAGCAGGGTCTCCGGGGCGCTCAGATCGTGCTCGGGCAGGAGCGGACGGTTCCCCGCTTGCCCGATATAGCGACGAAACCGCGTCGTGGTGTTGGCATTGCCGCCCAAGCCCACATAGTAGCACTTGAGCGTGTCGTAGCTCGCAAAAGCCCCGTTGCGCTTGACCTTGGTTGGGTCGTCTTGGCTCATCCAGAAGCAGTTTAGGTCGCTCACCCGGTCGTTGGGGCCGCCTTTGGAGAGCGCCGTCGCCTCGTACTCGATCACCAGCGGCCCGATCAGCTCGTGGCGAAACCAGACCGTGCAGCCCTTGGGGACATCGATCACCAGCTTGCTCTTTTGCGCCGTGACACTCCCGCCCGCTTCGAGCTCCAACAGCCAGTTGTCCAAATTCTTAAAATCGTCTTTGTGCATCAACGCCCCCGCCGCCCCGGTTTCGTCGTCGGCACGTTCGGTGGCAGATACTCCCCGATTAGCGCGAGGTTTTGGATCGCGGCGAGGCCCCACTGCGACGACGCATTGGTGGACAGCCCGAAGCCTTCTTCGACGGGATTGAGCACGGCGGGGCCAGAGATTTTCGTAAACGAGAGGTCGGTGTGGACGCCGTAGCCCGCCGCGCCGCTGAAGAACTCCTGCCAGGCACGCTCGGCGAGGGCTTTGTCGTTCTTACGCTTGGCGGCGTAGGCCGTCGCGCGGGAGTGAGACTCGCCCAGATTGAGCGGCTTGCCGGTGCGGGGCGCGTTGTACCAGATACAGTAGTCCAGCCAGGCTTTCTCGTACTCTGGCACGGTCAGAAGCGAGAGTAGCTCGGAGCTGATCTCAATCGCCCCAAAGACCGCACTCAGGTGCGAGACGCTCTCTTTGTCGCCTGGCCCCACAAAGCGGCCTGTCTTGAGATCGTAGCGACCGCCCCCCGAGCGCCAGCCCATGGGGAGTGCGCCAAGGCTCTGCATCCCCGCGACCAAGCGATCCCGCCAGTGCGTGTCGCCCGTGCGCTCCCACTCGGTCAGCCAAGCAGCGGCTAGCGAGCACCACTCCGTCCCGATTCCCATGTTCACCTGATGGGTCGGGCAAGTCGGATCGGGAGCTTGCGGCGAGTCGCCGGGCGCGAGCTTGCGGCCAATCTTCACCGTCAGCAAGCGCTCGTCGCTGTGGAGCAAGTCGCGCATGAGATCGCCTGTGCGCTCGTCGGCGGTGAGGTAGTAATAAAAACGCTTGTAGGCCGCCGTGCTCACCCGTGGCTGCTTGGAGCTATCGCCCCAGTGCTGGACATTGTGCCGCGAACCAAAGCCCGCAAAGCGCCCGATATGATGGACATCCACCTCCGACGTATGCCGGATCATGGCCTCCGCAAGCCGAAATATGTCGGCGCGCCCCGTGCGCAAGAAGCTGGTCCAGAGCCAGAGATCGGGCGAGAGCTCGGAGTTGGCCCAGGCAAAGCCCCCGATATCGTACTTCCACTCGTGGCGGTCGGTGTCGTAGCTGTGCATCACATCGCCGTAGTCCCAGAAACCGTACCAGCGCCGCTGCTCGGGCTGGCGCAAGTAGGTTTCGAGCAAGTAGTCGAGCTGATCCTCGATGGCTTTCTTGGCGGGTGTGCTCCTATCGGGCAGGCCCCAGTCGCCGAAAACCCCGGCAGCGTGTAGATGCGCCGGGCTGGCGGCGAGAACAGGCGGCTTACGAACCGCCTCGACAAGCTGGTTCAGGTGCTCTCGCGACGGTGTGGGATCGAGTGCCCAGAGGAAAAGCTCGCTGGTGCGGGCGACGCCGTAGGGCGAGCCCCAGCCTCTCTCGTAGTCCTCGTAGGTGACATCCAGCCCCTCTAGCTCTTGTGGGTGCGTCTCCATCCCGAGGCCATCGTGGTAGAAGCGCAGATCCATTGGCCCGGCATCGGGGGCATAGAGCCAGGCGGTGACGGTCGCTTTCTCGCTCGCGGCACCACGGATATCGAGCTGGGTGGGGTGGCGCTGCCAGAAGTCTCGCAGTCCCAGCACGACGCCTCCGAGGGAGACAACACCACTCGCACGCCTGCCCGCACCGGCTCGCACCCACGCATGGCCCGGCTTGGTGCGCTTGCGAATCTCAAAGCCATCGGCGCTAAGCTGCGAGAGCGTAAAATCCCCCCACGCCGGGATGCGCTCCAAGTTTTTCTCGACGTTCTGCGCGAGTTCTCCGGCACGCTTTCCCGCAATCTGGTTTGCCCGTGCCTCCGCGCCAGAGTCGCGGCGCAGGCCCGTGAGTGGGCGCACGGCCTCGGCAAAGAGGCCCTTTTCTTCCCCCGCAAAGCGCACGTGACGATCGTGCAGCGGGCCGACTTGCGGCACGGTGAAGCGAACGCCCAGGCCACTCAGGAAATCTTTGTTCTCGTCGCCATCGAAGATAAAGCTATGGACAAGACGAATGCCATCGCTCCCCGCCGTGAAGTAGAGCCGCAGCACAAACGGGAGCCAGCCGCCGTGCTTGCCCTCGATCTTGACAATAACACGCACCGGCCCGGCCTGCTCCACGGTGAGCTTTTCGATCTCCCCAACGCGCCTCTCTTGCTGTTGCGTCCCATTTTCTTCCACGAGTTCGGGCGAATCGCAGCGCAGGCTAATTAGCTGGGCGCTCTCGACAATCACTCGCCCACTGCGCTCAAGGGAAGTGAGAAACACACTCCCCGAGCGCGGAAGTGTTGCCGTGATTGCTCCCGTGTCCACGACAATTCGCTCTTTCAGCTCGCGCACCTTCACAGGATCTGTCTTTAGGGAAGCCTGGCCAGGGATGAGCCGCAGGGTTGCCGGGGGATTGTAAGGCTCCCGCAACGCGTGAGCACTCCACTTCAGCGAGCCATCCGGCCACGTCGCCAGTGGCCAGCTCTGTACGGGGATCTGCTCACCGGCGCTATCCACCACCGCGAAAATTTGACTCTTGGGGTGGACTCCCTGCTTCCAGGGCACCCCCAGCGTCGTGCCAAGCGTGTAGACAGGTGCCCCTTCCAACCAGCGTAGCTCGATACTTTCTTGCGAGCCTTCTGCTGTCATGGGAAACGCCGCTGTCAGCGCCGCACTCGTCACAAACTCTCGTCGAGACATCACCGTTCTCTCTTCCATAAACCGGTTTCCTAGTTTTTTGAGTGTACCGCATTTCCGACTTTCCCTCGCTCCACAGAGTCTCAGAGTGACTTTAGGCGAGGTGAAGTGAGAGATGACAAGTGTAAGCGTGGTCAAAGAAGCACGGTATGTGCTGACCAATATTGAGGGCAACAACAACAAGTTCTGGAACATCAAGCTCCTCTCCGACGGTTCCTGTGAGACGCACTGGGGACGGGTCGGAGAAGACGGGCAGCGAAAAGTGTTTCCCAGCTACAGCGAGCACCAAGTAGACGCCAAGTGCCGCGAGAAAGAGGGCAAGGGGTATCGTCCCCAGAAGACTCTGGCGAACACGGCAGGGAGTAATAATCTTCAGGGAGAGACACTGGCAAAGGTCGCCGCCGAGCAGATCGTCACCAGCTCCCCGGAGACACAAGCGCTGGTGCAGTATCTGGCGCGGGTCAATGTCCACCGGATTCTGGAAGCGACCACGATGACCTACGACGAGAGCCAGGGGACGTTCTCCACGCCGCTCGGAGTGGTCACGCAAGATGCCCTCACCGAGGCGCGGGCGCTTCTGAGCACCATCGGGCAGTTTGTGGCAGCGAGCGACTGGAGCCACGCGTGCTTCATCCCCACCCTCAACGACTACCTGATGCTCATCCCGCAGAACATCGGACGCGCCAAGACCGATCCTAAAGTGCTCTTCCCCGACACCGAGGCGGTCCAGAAGCAAAACGGAATTCTCGATGCACTGGAAGCCAGCCTGGCGCTCATCCTCAAGGCCGACGAAGACAGCACAAAAGAGGCCGCCCCAGCTCCCAAGCTCTTTGAAGCGCGGCTGGAGCTGGTCACAGATCAAGACGAGATCGAGCGCATCCGGTGCAAGTACCAAGGCACTCAAAAAGCGATGCATGCCTGCGCTCACTTAGACATAAAGCGAGTCTTTAAGATCGAGATCGCCGCCATGAGCCAGAAGTTTGAGGCGCACAGCAAGAAAATCGGCAACGTGCAGGAGCTCTGGCATGGGACGCAAGCCAGCAACCTGCTCTCGATCCTGCGTAGCGGCTTTGTCATCGCCCCGGCGACCGCAGCGCACTGCTGTGGACGTGCCTTTGGCAACGGCATCTACTTCTCGGACCAGAGCACCAAGTCGCTGAACTACGCCTATGGCTACTGGCGCGGTAAGAGCGACAACCACTGCTTCATGTTCCTCTGCGATGTCGCCATGGGCAAGGTGTTCCGCCCTCAGAGAGCAAACTCCGCACT
>Ga0315904_10012141_pt1 | contig 10906 bp, 6 predicted proteins | sample LakEriMetagenome_6_FD_203529 | JGI IMG/M metagenome (GOLD analysis project Ga0315904, IMG submission 203529) | Freshwater fungal communities from buoy surface, Lake Erie, Ohio, United States - Buoy 12 MA120 | ecosystem: Environmental > Aquatic > Freshwater > Lake | place: USA: Lake Erie, Ohio... | reverse complement strand
TCCGTTTTACTGCGTCGGAGTCGGCTGGATCGATAGCTAGCGCGGACAGACTCTCTGACTGAAGTTGGGTATACACGTCGTCATTCGATGCGTCTGATGCATCGACGACATAGATGGTCTTCCCGTTTCTCTCAATTGACGCGACGTATGCGCCGATCACTCGACCTTCTTTCTGCACATCGGAACCAGATTCAATAGCAAGGTCGGCACGCTGAGCTAGAGTGCCAAGGACCCCTCGCCACTCATCGGAGAAGAGATCGAGATCAAGGGCTTCAACGGCACCATTGGCGGGAGTGATGATCTCCGCTGCTTTTGCGGTCGACTTTCCAGTGCCAAAAACGTGGGGGAACTTGGCCATCACCGCCAGCCAATCGTCCTGATGATGGAATCGAAGGACGGTGTAGTCCATATCATCCAACAACGTGGTCTTTTCGCTATCACGTAGTTGCCGATCAGGGAAATCGTGAACCGGACCATCTACATAGACCATGACTTTGTGATGCTCAAACTGAAAATCCGGCCGCGTCTGCGCCGGCTCAAAATACCTCTGCGCACTCGTTGGTAAGTTCAAACCATTGGCAACCAGGAAATCGAGCCAGTTTTTCTCTAGATTCGAATCGCAATTTGCTTTCAGCTTGTCCAGGTGAACAGCGAAGCTGTCTTCTGTCGGTGATGATTGAACGACGCTTCGTTTGAGCTCAAGTAGCATGTCGCGAATGGAGTCTCGCGCGAGCAAGCTGTGCTCACGCTGATTCGAGTATGACAAGAGGCAATCGTAGCACGCCGCCTCGCAGTCTTCGGCTGCGCCTTCAGCACGCTTGAGGTCGGTGCCATCGTTAGGATCGTAGTGGCACAGACGGAGTGCTTCGGTGGCCAGATCGGCGAAGGACTTGTCATTCTCCAGTAAGCGGCGAAGAACGCCCGCTCCACCTTCGGCGGACTCGTACAGCAGAATGCGTTTTCGGTTCTCGTTCGAAGGCAATGGCTCGCTGGCTAGTTCATTATCCTCCAGTTGGTAGAGGCCTTGGATCGCCTTTTTGACGATTGCCTGGAATGATGCGAGCTGCTTCTCGCTAAGATCGATGCAGGGTTCAATAACCATGCAGTTACGTCGATCTTCAACGAATGGAACAACTCGCTGCGTACGTGGACTCATCGGATCATCTGGATCGTCGTCTTCCTCCAATTGGTTTCTGCTTTGCCAGTAACCGCGCTCGACGTCTAGGATGAAGCCACGCTGTTCCTTGTTCGCTCGCCTTCGCCATCCAAGATTGATCCGCCAAATAGTTGCCGCATCGCCGTAGCACAAGTTGAACTGGGTCTCCCCATCGACTTGAACTTGAGCAACTTGGCATATCTTGCGTCCACCGACCTCCTTGTAACGAAGGCCAGTTGCGAGTTCGTATCCTAATCGCAGTCGCTCTTCCTCATCGCTACTAATGCGGTCGCGTCGTTTGGTAGCGACGTTCTGCAATCTCAACATTGATCCAATTGGGGAGAGCCGAGCGCCATTGCAATTCTCGCAGAGGTCTGGTCCTTGCGTTGCAGACTGGCCTTCGTGCATGTAGCCGCAGTCGACGCAAATACGAGCTGACGTTGTGACAGCGTTATCACCATCTCCGACCGGCAGGATCACGCGATTGACGATATATCGCGACCCTTCATGATAGATAATGCTTCGAGGACCAAACTCCGAAATCGCCAGGAACCGCGGGCGGGAGAGGTATTCGTCTTGTCCACGTCCTTTGCGTCTCGCACCGATAAAGGCTGATAGCGGAAGCCGTGGGAAGTTGTAACCGGGCAAAAAACCTTCGCTTGCGAAATAGCGGTACGAGTAAAAATCCGACTGAGCTACATTACGCGAATCCGTAAGCAATTCGATTTGCGATTCTGCTTCCCGTCGAAGTCGCTTCGATTCATCGTGTTGTGCCCGACGAGCAACGTCATTGATGATTGCGTTGTGGTATTCGGCCTGCTTCTTTGCTGCCCAGAAGAGGTCCTTCCAACGTCCACAAGCCTGCTCGAATGTGAGTAGCGTCTGATTGATGACGATCTCCAACCAGTTGTCTGTGAACCAAGGAGCCTTTTCCTCTGTGAGCTCGGAACGAATCGTGTCTAGCACAGCATTCGCAACGGTGAGTGCTCGTGTTCTGGCGTCTGCTTTACTCAAACCAGCCTTCTTACTCGGTAGCAGCTCGAGGGTGGGCTTAATGCCTTCGACATCGAGAATGTCCGTCAGCGAATTACCCAATGACTCGTTTGATTCGGCAAGCCAAATTGCTTGAACGTGGGCTCGAATCAAGTCCTCGTTGGCAAGGTCGAGCTGCGGTGGGCTGACAGAACCGACTACCATGCGTTTGGGTTGTCGGAAGAAGTACTGGTCGTGTGAGCTACCGCTGGTGCAGTAGGTCAGCACTAATGCTGGTTGTCCACTTCTGCCGGCGCGTCCACTTCGCTGAGCGTAGTTGGCGGGAGTGGGCGGAACGTTGCGCATGTTTACGACGTTCAACTGCCTTATGTCGACACCAAGCTCCATGGTCGGCGAGCAATAAAGCACTTTGAGACGTGCATTTCCGAAATCTTTCTCGCGTTGCTCACGAAGCTCATATGGGACCTGAGCGGTATGTTCTCGGGCTTCAAGACCGCGAAGATCGTTTGCAACTGTCTTATAAAAGTCGACGAAGAACTTGTTTGTTCGCGAGCCATCCTTCGGAGGATTCGGGACGCGAATAGGGTCATGAAATGCAACTGCGCCGTCAGAGACTGTCCATTTCATCGAAGATGCTGCAATTTGATAACCAGGAATCGGGCTACCATCCGAAGCCGGTACTACTTCCGAAACAAAGCCTGCGCGGGATAAGACTATGAAGAGATCTTGAATGATCGATTCTTTGTCCGTCAGCTTGAGCGCGTTGGTCGTTCGATCCAGCTCGGGGAAGGTAGATGAGCGACTGAGAAACATTCCAAAGCCGCTTCGGCCAGACAGGTAACTGTAGAACATGCGATCGTGCGGGTTACGGCTGCGTGGAAAAATGACAGATGCCGATTCCATCCGCTCGTTCTCATCAATGGCCCACGGTTCACGGAGACTTTGGGAGCTTTGCTGCTGAACTCGTTCGAAAAATTCAGTCGTTAGGAAGTCGACATTGATCGCAAGTTCGCGTCGCATGTAGTCAAGCAGCACCTTCGCGATTGCGAATCGTGTTTGTGGTGTTGCGCTTGTCAGCGCCAGGTGTGTGCCATTCCAAAACGATTCCTCAGCAGCTAACTGATCCAAAGACGGATACTCAATTTTGAGTAAGCCGCACTGTTCAAGGTTTGGTGATGTCAGCCGCCAACCTCTTCTTTGATCACGATAAATTCGATAGCCGAGTACGTTGCGGAAGGCTCGATCAGTGTCTTGTCGCTGCGCGAACTGAACCCCAGGCTCACGAGCATAAAGTTCGATCGGTAAGGAAAGTGATTTGAAGACTTTTTGAGTCAATTCATCGTGATAGATGCCTTCTTGGCCAGCATTCTCAATCGCCTTGTAGAGTCCAGAGCGAATGAGACTAACTTCGACAAAGTCATTGAAGTGGCCAGCTTGGAGCGACGCGTCTTGCCGATTGTCTGTAAAGCTCAACAGCTTCTTGGCGATGTCCTGGATGGACTCCTCTTTTTGGAGGAAGCGAACATTGGAGATACTAAGGATCGTGGTAGCGGTGCTACGGCCGCCACTTGCAAGTGTTGCCAATTGCGCGAAATCACGCGAGCCTTTGCGAACTCTGTAGGTCACACCGCAGTTTAAGCAGAAGCGAAACGGTGCTGGGATGAATTCGTAACGGACGCCGTCAGTAGCAACATTACCATCTGGTTTGATGGGCACCGACTTGGGCAGATACTCTCTATAAGACGATCGAAGTTTCTGCTGTCCACGGTGGTCTTCCAACCAGTCATCAGGGACACGCGAGATCAATTCAGGATCGTTGATGTCAGGAAATGGACTCGCTGGATCTCTGTACAAGAATCCGGCTTCCCCATCCTCAGGCTCTTCTCCCTGAAATGTCATATCGCGAGGCGTAAGATAGGCCTTGCCCGATTGATTGAGCATCTTCCAGACCGAGTAGTACTCCGCACCACATTCGCGACAGAAGCATAGCGGTAATAGTATCTGCGACTTATCACTGCCTGGAACGAAGAGCTGTCCCGACATCGACAAGTGCTTCTTTGGGAAGTCTTCCAGTGAGGCGTAGACGGTATCGCCACGGCTGATGAATTGATGCAGCCGGAAGGCAAATGGTTTTTGCTTCGTGGAAGGATTGGCCTCGCATGCATAGCCGGCCAGCAGCCAGCGTTCGATCGCAGCTTTGCAATCACCTTCGTTGGACTCTGTTAACGCTTGCAACTCGCGTGCGACTCCACCTTCGCCTTCGATGTTTCTAGGTACGGCTCTTACAAGCCGTTGCGAGGCGGCGTCGAACCTTACACCGAAGGTGCTCTCTAGCCAGCTTGCCATGACCGTTGCTGTGAAGGTCTCGTATTTGTTCGGGATCTCCGCATGGCTAATATCGCTTTTGAGTTGGTTTTTATTCAGCGGATCGGTGAAATCGAGTTCAGGCGTTGCGCGAGTCAAAGTCTCGCCAATGATGTTCGCCGACTTCACTTGTGAGCCGAATAATTTGGACGCGACACCTGCGATCGTGGATTGCTGTTGTTGAAATGTTCCGCCACTGGCCATTGTTGCGGAAGTGCCAACGCAAAGGAGCTTGGTCGAACGACATGCTTCCCGAACTCGGCGAACCAACATGGCGACGTCACTTCCTTGACGTCCTCTGTAGGTGTGAAGCTCGTCAAGCACTAGGAACGCTAGATTCTTCGCGCCCGTTATGAGATTGCGTTCGTAAGGACGCGTTAGTAACAGCTCAAGCATCACATAATTGGTCAAAAGGATATCGGGAGGATTGTGGCACATCTCATCCCGAACTTCCATCGATTCCTGGCCGGTATACTTACCGAAGCGAACGGGTTCTTTGCCGTCAGCAAAGCCGAGCTTTAGAAACTTCTCTAGCTCGCCGTATTGGCTATTGCACAGAGCATTCATCGGATAGACGACAATCGCTTGAATGCCTCGTCGGCTGCCGTTGCGCAGGACATGGTCCACGATCGGAACTATGTAAGAAAGGCTTTTTCCAGAGCCAGTACCCGTCGTCAGAACATAGTTCTCCTTGCGACTTGCACATTGGATCGCATCGTATTGATGCCTGTGGAGCAACATCGGCTTGCCCGATAAGTCGTCGGCGGATTTGATTCGAAATATCTGTCGGCAACCTTCGTGCAACTCTCCTTTGTTGACTAGATCATCAATCGCTCCACCTGACGCGAAGCTGGGATTCATTTGAATGAGCGGTTGAGGCCATAGAGCTTGATCCGATAGCCCTTTGTCAACGAAGCTCTTGATGTCTGGATTGCGGATCTGCACGAAGCTACGAACGTACTCGGCATAATCATGGATTACTGTTTGACGGAGGCGGAATACGTCCATTGTTGGGCAGTGTGAAAAGGAACTAGGAAGTGACTCGTTTCATGAAGCCTGTGGCGACTTGCTCGAAGTGGGATTTGCAACTTCTCGAACAGGCCTGGTAGGCACCGAACTAACGGTCGAATTTTCGTGAAGAAACCCCCTGAATTTCCTCACTTTACCGAACTGCAAAGTCTATCACACTCTTCGAGAGGGCTGGGATAGGGATCCAAGAAGCGCAAGTCGTTCCTGGAATTTGGCGTTTTCACCTCACCTGCGTGCCACTTTCCCAACGGACTTTTTGGCCGTTGAAGGGGCGGGCGGTGGCGTATAGGCAACTGTCGATGGGAAATCGCCACAGTTGGAACCAGATGAATGCCATGTCCTCCGCTGCGCTCCGCTCATCCCCGTACACGTAGATCTTGCGAAACGGATCGAAGTCATCGACGTCCTCACCCTGCAATGTGAACTCGGGCCGGTCCGCGAGATAGAAGAACCCCCGCCTCGAGCGAAGGATCGTTTCTCCCTCATCGCGATAGAGCGTCTGCAACGGCATGTCCATGCAAAACCACTTTTCCTCAAACGCGAACTGGACATAGCGAGACATCGAGTCGGATGATCCCCAACCCTCCGTCGGCAAATCGAACTCATTCTTGCGATCCATGCAAGTGATGCTGTCGACGCCCGCGTCCGCAAAGCCCGCGAGAATCAGCTCCTCGGCCATCTGGACTGCCGCCGATTTCTCACGACGACGGTCTGATCGGGGATCGTCCTCCGCAAAGATGGCAAAACACGGACCATGGATCTCCTCATGCGCCCTTCGATGCATCTTCTTGAGGATCTTCGTGAATTGTCCGATCCGTCGGTTGAGTTCTTCTGCATAGCTGTTCATCGGTTCCCTCTCTGTTCAGGATGGAAAATTCCAGCATCCTTGCGACATCGCTTGTCCTGCTACAACCGAGTGGAACCGGAGCTTCTGACACGTTTGGTCAATGGGTTAGAGATTGGTTGGAATTTTCCCAGCAGACGGGCGAGGCCGGTAATGCGCACGGGAAACCGCTAATGAACGCTGATGAACGCTTATCAAAGAGCAGAGGGCTAAGAGCTAAGAGCAAAGAGTAAAAGGCAAAAAGATGGAGGGGGCCGCCGCGGCGGAACAGCGACACGGGGAGAATCACGACGGCGGAGCGTCGTGCCACAATGGTGCAGCCGATGGCGCTCGCGGGGACGCGGGGACGGCTGTTGGTTAAGCCCATCGTAGAACCGCTGTTGAAAATCCGCCCGTGGCGGGTCCCACGGAACTCCAATGCGAGCTCCCATTGCACGTGGCTTGCTCTTGGCTTGGCAACTCATTGCGCATTGCACAGCAAAGTTGCCTGCTGGTGACTGAGGATGATTTTGCCAATGCGGCCGGCGTGGCGAAAGTGATGGTGGAGGGGTGAGATAGCGATTGTAGACGTCAGTAACCCACCAGCTTATTCATTCAATTTCAGACTTTACAGGTGATTTGGATGCTTCAATTGCCCGCATAAATGCGTTTAAGTTAAAGCTAACTCGTTTGCTTCGCTTCGTCTTTCTCATGGACTCGCTTTCGGCCGCAACCTCTTCATCAGTCACGTTGACATGTAAGTACCGCAAAGCTTCGGAAAGCCTCTGAGTGTATACGATGCTTTTTTGTCCAACTCGATCTCGAAACTCCTGCCGAAGTTGGTCGTTCAAAAAATACTTCTCTTTCACGGCAACACCGTAGTCTGAATCGCGTGAAACAACGACAATCTTGCCCTGCAACTGCGTCGCACAGTGAATTATCCATTCCCAATTCAATGCATCACCAATTGACGTATCCGTTGATTTTCTCGGGGGGTATCCGAGAACAAATCGTTTCCACGCCTTACGTTTTATCGACTGGCGAATTCCCATATCCCGCGTGAGTACGTGATTGGATTGCGAGTGAAATACATCCTCCAGCACCTGGTAAACTGGATCAAACTGTTTTGGGTTCTGAAGAAGTTTGACCACTCTATTGCGAATCAAGTCGGCTTTCTTCTTTGCACTGTTCGTCGCAGCCTTCAGCGATTTGTTTGTCGCTGAGTCCGCAAATATTGCAGGGGGTGTTGATGGCTCTGGAGACTTCATCTCCTTTAGGGCAGTCAGTAATACGTATTGGCGGTTCTTAAGGAACTCCATCTCGACTTGGTAAGAACAAATGATATTCTCGCGCACGGGCTTTAGACGCTCCAACAGTTTTAGAGTCGCGTCGTTACTTTGTCGGTAGAAATCGAGGAAGATATTCGTGTCAATGAATGCGTAAACTTGCCGAGGTTTTCGCGCTGGTCTTGCTTGAGTCATGGTTGATCTCGGTTCCTGTTTCGGATTTCACGCACTAACGACTCATATTCGTCGACCGTATCTGTAAACTCACTCTAGGAGCAGTGTCATCAGAAAGTCTAGGCCAGTCAAGTTTTTCCCGTTAGTTCGACATGCACGTCATGCGGTGAGAACCTAGCTACTGGCAACAGTAGCTCTGATTACAGACACATCCCCTGGATGTGCGAATCCTTCCGCTTCCACGGGCGTGGATCCGGTGCCAGACTGGGCCATGGATAACCCCAGTGTTTTTGCAACTCTCGCAGGTCGAAAAACGACTCGATTTGGGGTGTGCGACGCGAAATGCAATGCCGCAGACGGCACTGCGCCATTCCCATTACCGAGTTACATATTGTCCACGCCCTTTCCTCTCCCCCCCTTCGTCAGTTCCATCTCTTCCCGTGTAACCCTACAGATAGGGATCCGTAGCATGGAAGGGAGTGCGGTGGTATGGGACTGCGTTTAGTCGCATTCCTACTAGCTTCGGACTGTCGTTCACAGGGTGCTTTGATGATCACGCGCAGGTTGCTGCAAACACTCGAGATTCCTGTGGAATTCGGCTGGACTTTGTGCGCGAAGTGATCCTCCTGTGAGTCCCGTGATGGACGGGATTTTTGTAGACGAAAACCAATCAAAACACAGCGAAAGGACAGGAACATGATGCACGAACATGCATTGGATGACGAACCACGACTGCTGACGAGCAAACAGGCTGCCGCTCAACTCAATATCTCGCCTCGTAAGCTTTGGTCGCTGACCAACGCCAAGAAGATCGCTTCCGTTCGGATCGGACGATGCGTTCGATACGATGCCCAAGATATCCGATCGTTCATCGATAAGAACCGAGGAAATACAAGGTCCTAAGCCATGGCAAGTATCTTCAAACGAACGGGAGGCAAGTATTACTTCGTCGCCTGGGTCGATCACCATGGAAAACGCTGCATCAAGAGTAGCGGTACCTCGGACAAGGCTGCAGCGCAACGGATTGCGAACAAATGGGAGACCGACGCTGCGCTTCGACGTACCGGTGTGATCGATCCGCGATTGGAGGAACTGGCAAATGCATCCAGACAGCCCATTCACGCGGCATTCTATGACTACCGCACCGCTCTTCTCGCGAAGGGCACCGGGATGAATCATATCGATAACACGGAATCGAAAGTCCTTGCCATCATCAAAGCCACCAACTTCTATGTCATCGCTGATATCAGCGCGGACAAAGTGAATCGGTTTGTGGCTCAACTCAAAGACGAAGGTCGATCACCACGTACCATCGGAGCCTACCTCCAAGCTATTAAGGGGTTCACGCGGTGGCTGACCAGGCATGGCAAGCTATCCTTCGATCCGCTGATCACGCTGTCGAAACCCTCCACAGAAACCGATCGACGCATCGTTCGACGGTATCTCAGCCACGAAGAATGGCAATGGTTGGACGCGGTCACTCGGAAACGCGAGACGCGATTCGGGATGACGGGGACCGAACGAGCCATGCTCTACAGCCTAGCGATCCAAACAGGACTGCGCTCGGGTGAGATTCGATCGCTCACGCGTGGCAAACTGCATTTGACATCGAACCCTCCCTTTGTGATGGCCGATGCCGGCGCGACCAAGAACAAGCGGGCGGCGAGGCAATACATCCAACCGGAGCTGGCGCGAGAACTGCAGTTGCATGTGGGAAGGAAACTGAAAGGAGCGCTCGTCTTCGATTTGCCTCATGCCTGCACGATGCCGGACATGCTGCGGGAAGATCTGGAAGCGGCTCGGCAGGCTTGGCTCCAGACCAAGGACGATCCCCAGGAACGATTGGAGGCAGACGAGAGCGATTTTCTGCAGTCGGTCGACAGCGATGGGGAGCGGATCGATTTCCACTCGCTCCGTCACACGTGTGCGACTTGGTTGATCCACTCGGGGGCGGATGTCAAAACGATCCAGTCCGTGATGCGGCACGCCGACATCAAGTTAACGCTCGACCGGTACGGGCATTTGTTCCCAGGGTCGGAGGCGGAAGCGGTGGCAAGATTGCGTGACGCGTTCCGTCCGGTTGGGGTGTTTCAAGCGACTAGGACGGATGAACACGCGTTCCAGTTAGTACCAGCGAATTGATACCAACCACAACACGCCCTTCGAAGACTCAGGGAACGTGCCACCCAGACTCTTCCTCGATCAGTGTGTATCAGTGTTCATCTGTGGTTTCGGGATTGCGCGACGATGTCAATGCAAGGAAACGCTCGATCATTTGCTGTTTTCTTGTCGATTGATCGACGGCGTGTTAGGATCAAGAAGGTACTAAAAAAGTCGTGTGCTACCGAACCAATGAATGTGGGAGTCCTCGCCAATGAGCAGCCTGAAGGATACGGATATCAAAAGCAAGGTCAACGAGACCCTTCGGACCCTTCCAGATGACGCTTCGTGGGAGGATGTGATGTATCGAATTTATGTGAGACAAAAGATCGAAAATGGAATGAAGGATGTTGCACAAGGCGATACCCTTTCCGTCGCTGAGGTAAGAAAGCGATTCGGGTTGACGGAATCATGCGGGTAGAATGGACCCGAAATGCCATCACAGACCTCGCCGAGATCTACGAGTACATCGCGAAGGACAGCCCGCCTCCTCTGGAGATCTAACGCAAAGAATCAAGTACGCGAAGGTGAATCATTTTCTTCGTTTTTGGTGCCTGATGCCTGAAGTCTGCTGAAGACTGGCTCTAGCTTGGTGTCTAAAGCCCAAAGCCTAACGCCCAAAACCTAACGCCTTACCAGCAGAGCGTTGTGCCACGATGGGGGGTAAACCGCCGCCAGCTTAACTCGCCAGGGCTTCCGTTTTCTGAGATCAGAGGAAATCAATCGACCTTTCCCCTTCTTGGGCTCCAGTGATACAATACGTCGACGGCAGACTCAAATTTCCGGAGGCTTTATATGGCAAGTGTTGAAGAGCGTTTGACGAAGATCGAGAAAGAGATCGAGGCCATCAAAACGAAAATCCCTGCTGACGAATCGAAGACAAATTGGTTGAACAAGGTGAATGGAACCTTCAGGAACGAT
>Ga0315904_10012138_pt1 | contig 10909 bp, 9 predicted proteins | sample LakEriMetagenome_6_FD_203529 | JGI IMG/M metagenome (GOLD analysis project Ga0315904, IMG submission 203529) | Freshwater fungal communities from buoy surface, Lake Erie, Ohio, United States - Buoy 12 MA120 | ecosystem: Environmental > Aquatic > Freshwater > Lake | place: USA: Lake Erie, Ohio... | reverse complement strand
CTTAAGTGGTCGTCGTGTAAATGATATGATGGGTATGTACGTTGCGAACAAAGTGGTGAAACTGATGATCAAAAAGGGACATAAAATCAACCTATCTCGTGCTTTGATCCTGGGAATTACCTTCAAAGAAGATTGTCCAGATATAAGAAACTCTAAAGTGATCGATATATATCGTGAACTCATTCAGTTTGGAATGAAAGTAGATGTATATGATCCTCATGCAGACAAACATGAAGTAGAAGAGGAATATAGTATTCATCTGGTTGATGAAATTTCTTTAAAATATGAAGCCATTGTTTTGGCTGTTTCTCACAAAGAGTTTTTGGCACTCGACTATAGAGCTTTATGTGCAGATGGAAACTCTGTTATTTTCGATACAAAATCATTCTTAGATCGTTCTCTGGTTGACGCCAGACTTTAATTCATTGTTGTTATGAAAATTGAAATGGTTGACTTAAAAGGTCAGTATGCCAAAATACAAGCTGAAATCGATGCAGCTGTTTTAAAGACTATTCGAGATGCGAGTTTTATCAATGGTCCGGAAGTAACTACATTTACGAAAAACCTTTCTGCTTATTTAGGTAATGCACATGTTATTCCATGCGCTAATGGAACTGATGCATTACAAGTTGCTATGATGGCACTTGGATTAGAGCCGGGCGCTGAAGTAATCGTACCGTCTTTTACTTATGTAGCCACCGCTGAAGTGATTGGATTGCTGCAGTTGAAACCTGTAATGGTGGATGTAGACCCGATTCATTTCAATATTACCAAAGCTAACATTGAACAAGCAATCGGACCGAAAACAAAAGCCATTGTTCCTGTGCATTTATTTGGACAATGTGTGGATATGGAGCCGATTCTTGCACTTGCCAAAGAAAAAGGATTGTATGTGATTGAAGATACTGCACAAGCTATTGGAGCCGTATATACTTTTAGCGATGGCACCCAAAAGCATGCGGGTACAATGGGTCATATCGGATGTACATCTTTCTTCCCTTCCAAAAATTTGGGTTGCTATGGAGATGGCGGAGCCATCTATACGCTTGATCCTGTACTGGCAGAAAGGATCAAGATGGTGGTCAATCATGGTCAAGTAAAAAAATATGTACATAAGTATATTGGTGTGAATTCCAGATTAGATACCATTCAGGCAGCCATCCTAGATATCAAATTAAAATACCTCGATCAATTCAGTGCTGCTCGCAGAGCTGCTGCTGATCGTTACGATAGTTTATTAGGAGGTATTGATGGATTACAAATACCTGTTAGAGCAAAAAATTCAACCCATGTGTTCCATCAATATACCATGGTGATTGCCAATGGTAAAAGAGATGCATTAAAACAACACCTTGAGGCTTCTGGTATTCCCGCAATGGTGTATTATCCTGTTCCGCTGAATGAGCAAGAAGCATTCCGTAACATTGGAGCGGTAATGGGTTCATTATACGAAACAGAGCGTTTGTGTGCTTCTGTACTTTCTTTGCCTATGCATACAGAGTTGACGGAAGAGCAGCAGGTGTTTATTACTGGTACAATCAAGTCTTTTTTCAAATCATAATTATGGATTATTTCGTACATCCTACCGCTGTGGTAGATGAAGGTTGCGAGATCGGTGCAGGTACCAAGATCTGGCATTTCTCGCATATCATGCCTGGTTGCAAACTAGGTGATAATTGCAATATTGGTCAGAATGTGGTAATCTCATCTGAAGTGGTGCTGGGTAAAAATGTTAAAGTGCAGAATAATGTATCTCTGTATACAGGTGTAACCTGTGGTGATAATGTGTTTCTCGGCCCTTCTTGTGTATTTACCAATGTGACCAATCCGAGAAGTGCTGTAAATAGAAGAGGTCAATATGCTAAAACACATGTTGGCCGTGGCGCAAGTATTGGTGCCAATGCCACAATTGTTTGTGGGCATGATATTGGCGAGTTTGCATTCATCGGTGCAGGTGCAGTTGTAACAAAGGATGTTCCAGCATATGCATTACTGGTTGGCAATCCGGCAAGACAGTTGGGATGGATGAGTGAATATGGACACCGACTGAATTTTGACGAAAAAGGGTTATCATTTTGCCCCGAAAGTAGAGAGAGGTATCAATTAACCAACGGACAAGTAAAAAAACTATGATGTTACAGAATAAAGTAAAATTTGCGGTAATAGGCTGCGGTCACATTGGAAAACGCCATGCTGAGATGATTAAACGAAATCCAGAAGCTGAATTGATTGCCTTATGCGACTTGCTTCCAGCTGAACATTTGAACATAGCTCAATTTGAGGTTCCGCTTTATAATACTTTAGCCGAAATGTTTACGGCTCACCCTGAAATTGATGTAGTAAACATAGCCACACCTAATGGTTTTCACTGCGCACATGCCCTTGAAACACTTGAAGCTCGCAAACATGTTGTGATTGAAAAACCCTTGGCATTAACAAAAGCTGATGCAGAAAAGGTGATTTTTAAAGCCTTGCAGGTACATCGCCAAGTTTTTGCCGTAATGCAAAATCGCTACTCTCCACCTTCTGTTTGGATTAAGGAAATGGTAGAAAGTGGAAGGTTAGGCAAAATTTATATGGTTCAGTTGAATTGCTATTGGAACCGTGACAACCGCTATTACAAAGCTGGTAGTTGGCATGGTAAAAAAGAATTGGACGGAGGTACTCTATTTACACAGTTTTCGCACTTCATCGACATACTTTATTGGCTCTTTGGTGATATTCAAAATATCAAAAGCCGCTTTTATGACTTCAACCATGCCGAGTTGACCGATTTTGAAGACTCTGGAATTGTTGCTTTCGATTTCCTAAATGGAGGTAGTGGGGTATTGAACTTCTCAACTGCTGTTTGGGACAAAAACCTCGAAAGCAGCATGACAATAATTGCTGAAAACGGGGCGGTGAAAATTGGTGGCCAGTACATGGACAAGGTAGAGTATTGCCATGTACAGAATTATGAAATGCCTGAGTTGGCACCAACCAATCCCGGCAACGATTATGGTGCTTACAAAGGTTCGGCACAAAACCACAATTTTGTGATTGATAATGTGGTGGATGTACTGAATAATCGGGCTACTATAACTACTAATGCCCTAGAGGGTTTAAAGGTGGTAGAAATCATAGAAAGAATTTATAAGTATAGCAATATTAGCTAAGTGATTGGTCAAACTATTAAAGCCAATAAAATAGCTTTAAAAAACGTATTGTTGTTGTTGGAGGCGGACTCATAGGGCTTGCAACAGCCTATAAACTACTTATTCGTTATCCGAACCTTTCTTTAGACTTGTTTGAAAAGGAAGCCGCCCCTGGTAAACACCAGTAGGGACGGAACAGTGGCGTTTTGCATAGTGGCTTGTATTACCAACCCGGTTCACTGAAAGCTAAGTTGGCCGTAGAAAGTATACAGGATTTGAATAATTTTTGTCGGACCCACGAAATCGACCATGAAATTTGTGGTAAAATTGTCGTCGCTTCTACAGATGATCAATTAGCTACTCTCGATGAATTGCCTGATCGTGGTAAGCGAAATGGTCTGACGGGTTTGACTTTTTTGAATCCAACAGAGATTAAGCAACGCAAACCCCACTTAGCCGCTAAAAAGGCTTTATTGGTGCCTCAAGAAAGCATAGTGAGCTACAAAGCCGTTATGTTGAAATTAGTTGAGCTGATTCAACAAGTCGGAAGTCGCGTGCATTTTAATTCCAAAATCGAAACCGTTCATAACCGTACTGGCGGTAGCATTAATTTAAAATCTGAAGGACAGGAATGGGTCTTTGACCGATTAGTGAACTGTGCCGGTTTGTATTCTGATCGTACCTTCCAAAAATTTACCGGTCAAAAGCGACCGTTGCGGATCGTTCCCTTCAGGGGTGAATATCTCATGTTGAAACCGGAGGCTTCGTCATTGGTAAATCACTTGATTTATCCTGTACCGGATATCAACTTTCCTTTTTTGGGGGTTCATTTTACCAGATTGGTTGGTGAAGAAAGAGAAGTTGGTCCAAATGCCGTATTAGCTTTTAAGCTGGAAGGATATACCAATCTTGATTTTTCTTTAATCGATACGCTCGATAGTATAACTTACGCTGGATTGTTGCAGTTCATGCGTAAAAATTTCTCCTTTGCGCTAGGTGAATTTTCATCTTCCTTATTTATGTCATCATTTATTGCCAAAGCGAAAGTCCTCATACCTGAAATTAATGAAAGTATGCTGGTGAAAGGAACCGCCGGTGTTCGTGCGTAAGCCATGGATCCGCAGGGAAATCTTATTATGGACTTTCGAATTGTGCGGGATCAAAATCAGGCACACGTATTAAACACACTATCGCCTTTGGCAACCTGCTCACTTGCTATTGCGAGTTACATACTCGATAATTATCTAACAGACCTCAATTAAAGTCACTTTGCAGATGCAAAATTTCATACCACTTGCCTCTCCTGATATCCAAGAAAAAGATATTGACGCCGTAAGTGCTGTGTTAAGAACGGGTAATTTGGTTCAGGGTGAACAAGTAGAGCAACTTGAAAATAATCTGGCCAAATACCTTGGTGTAGCGCATTGTGTGGCGGTGACCAATGGCACAGCAACTTTACACCTTGCATTGGTGGCACTCGGTATAGGCCCTGGGGACGAGGTAATCGTGCCTGCCTTGTCGTACATCGCTACTGCCAATGTTGTGGAACTAGTGGGAGCCCGTCCGGTGTTTGTGGATATTACGCTCGACAGCTTTAATATAAATGCCGACTTGATAGAGGCTAAAATTACGCCAAGGACCAAAGCCATCATAATTGTTCACGAGTTCGGACTGGCAGCTGATATGCATCGGGTTAAGGCGATTTGTGATGCGTATCAACTATGGCTGGTTGAAGATGCTGCTTGTGCCTTAGGTGCAAAAGATCAAGATAGTTTAGCAGGTACAGTTGGTATAGCCGGCTCTTTTTCCTTCCATCCTCGCAAAGCAATCACTTCAGGTGAAGGCGGGGCTATCATTACTTCAGATGCTGAGCTAGCACTGCATTTACGTACCTTGCGTAACCATGGTATGAATGCAGCACACAAAAGTAAAATGGATTTTATCCTGGCAGGTTATAATTGTCGCATGACCAACTTTCAAGCTGCTTTACTCGATAGTCAGTTACAGCGCCTTGATGCTATTTTAGGCCAAAAACAGCACATTGCTGACCGCTATTTGAACGAAATTAAAAACCCCCACATCAAACTTCCAGTTATTGCTGCAGGGAAATTACATAGCTGGCAAACTTTTCATGTTTTATTGCAGGGTCCGCTGAAACAGGCCGAAACCATAGCTAAGTTGCGCGATGCAGGTATTGGTACAAACTATGGAGCGCAATGTATGCCAGCACAAACGTATTTTCTTGAAAAATATAAGCACAATGCTCCACACGAATTTCCGCAAGCGTGGGCTGCTTATCAAGCAGGGTTGGCCATTCCTCTCTACGAAAAATTAAACGGTGAACAAGTAAGTTATATCATCCAAACTCTAAACAGCATATAAAATCATGATGCACAACAAAACAATTTTCATTACCGGCGGCGCTGGTTTTATCGCCAACACCCTCATTAAACATTATGTAGAGCACAACAAAATTGTGGTTTATGATAATTTCCACCGCGATACCCTCACCTCTAGCGGCCTGTCGGATCATCCAAATGTTAAAATCATCAAGGGAGATGTACTCGATTTCGAACTGCTGACAGCTAGTATGAAAGGTGCAGATGTAGTTGTTCATGCTGCGGGTATTGCAGGTATTGATACGGTGATCAAAAATCCGGTAACTACCATGCGGGTGAATATGATTGGTACAGCCAATGCTTTGGAAGCTGCCCGCATAAATGGGGTAAAAGATCGCTTCATTGACTTCTCTACTTCGGAAGTATTTGGATCTATGGCTTTCCGTTCATCTGAAAGTGATGCAACTGTAGCTGGTTCGGCTGGTGAAGCCCGCTGGACGTATGCCGTATCCAAATTGGCGGGCGAACATTTGTCCCATGCTTATCATAGTCAGTTCAAATTGCCTGTTGTAACAGTACGTCCGTTTAATGTATATGGTCCCGGTCAAACCGGTGAAGGAGCGATTCAGAATTTTATCAAACGTGCATTGAAGAACGAGGACATCAAGATTAATGGGGACGGTAATCAAATTCGTGCATGGTGTTATGTAGACGATTTCATAGATTGTTTGATCCGTTGTGTTGAAGAACCAAAAGCCATAGGCGAGAGCTTCAACCTTGGTAATGCCCGTGCGGTAATTACCATTTTGGGCCTAGCACAAACCGTTTGCCGCGTTTTGAACTCGAAGTCAAAAATCCTTTTTGAACCACCATTGTCAGCCGATATCGCAATTCGTATTCCGAGTGTAGAAAAAACCTGGAAAGTATTGGACTTTAAAGCGAAGGTAGACTTGGAAGAGGGCGTACTGAATACCGCCCGATGGATGAAAGAATATTTTAAGATCTAAGTATGAAAATTGCTTTTTTTGGGGCCTCTTCATTAGGATACTCATGTTGTCAAGCACTTTTGGATGCAGGACATAAAATTGTTGTAATTTTCACAATACCAAAGGAGTTTAACATTTCATATTCGCCAGGAAAACCAGTAAATAATGTTTTACACAAAGATTTTAAAGTTCTGGGTAATCAATATGGTATACCTGTTTTTGAAGTAAATCAGAATATAAAAGATTATACCGAAAGTCTAGAAAGCCTAAATCCTGATTTTATACTTGCCATAGGTTGGTATTACATGATTCCTAAAAAAATTATAAGTATTGCCAAAAAAGGTGCAGCCGGTATTCATGCTTCTTTATTGCCAAAAGGAAGAGGAAATGCTCCATTGGTTTGGGCATTAATTAATGGAGAACATAAAACTGGAATTACGTTTTTCTATTTTTCAGATGGAGTGGATAATGGTGATATTATTGGGCAAAAAGAGATTTTGATAGACGAAAATGAGACAATAAAGACTCTATTAACAAAAGTTGAAATAGAGTCAAAATTTCTATTACTTGAGTATATCCCTTTGATCGCGGCTGATAAGGTTAAGGCAGGTGTTCAAGATGAAAGCAAGGCTACTTACTATCCGAAACGATCACCAGAAGATGGATTAATTGACTGGAAAAAGAGTCCAGAAGAGATATCCAGATTCATTCGTGCACAAACAAAACCTTATCCAGGGGCTTATACAATAATTGACAATAAAAAAGTTATCTTATGGGATGCAACAATAGTCGATTTAAATAAGTAAACTTTTTTAAGTTTATTTATGGTCAATAAATCACGAAATTATTTTGCATTCAATACTTAAAATATTTTTTCATATCTATGTTGTTAGTATTGTTGTGTCGAACCTGCAAACTAAAGGTGGGAAATAATTGAATTCATTTATTTGAATGTTAGGGTTGAGTCTTTGTGAAAAATGTAGCTTATGAATGGTTTTAAGTCTAAAATCAGCTGGTCTTTTCTGTTGGTAATAGAGCCTTTGAGACTGGTCTTGAATCTTTGATAAGCCGCATAAAATATATTATGTCAATTTTTTATAAAAATTCAGTTAATCTAACGAAAGTAGTTTCAAAATTTAGTGTTATAAATAAATGTAGTTCTGACAGAAAAAGCGTTTGTCCTATTTTCAAGGCAAAAACGTCATTAAATTATACTACACTTTCATTAAAGTAAGACACTAAATAGCCCCATTCTTAGGTTTATGCAAAAAAAAATAAATGAGTTAAAAGTTTTTATAGGGCCACAAGAAGTTGCGGGGTATTATAGGAATCTAACAGTTGGCTTTAAGGAGTTAGGTATTAGCTGTGATTACATGACATTGAATGATCATCCTTTTAACTACGGCGGCCAGTCTTCTAAGCCATTATTTTTGAAACTAATTTACTGGTTGAATAATATTAAAGTTAATTATTATCTACCATCTTTGTTTTATCATACATTAACAATTGCTTCTGAATTTTTTCGATTAATATGGGCATTATCTTTAATCTTTAAGTACGATGTTTTTATTTTTGGTTTCGGCAATTCCCTAATGAGAAAAAATCTAGATCTTCCATTATTAAAATTATTTGGTAAAGTAGTGATTTCTAATTTAGGGCATGGATCAGAAGCGCGTCCTGCATACATTGATGGCTCTTTTCAGTCTTTTAGTGGTAATGATATATCTATAAGGCGAAAGTTTGAAATTTCTAGAAAAACTCATTTAAAGGTAAATCGCCATTTCAAATATTCAAGATACGTTATTGGATCTCCAATGTCTACTTCTCAATTTGCTAAATCAAGTTTCATCAACTTTTTTGCACTTGGTATTCCTTTTACTAATTTAGATCAAAGTATAGCAAGTAATTTACGTGAAGAAGCTGATACGCAAAATGATTTAGATGATTACGTGAGAATACTTCATTGTCCAAGTCATCCTGCTGCAAAAGGAACACCAATTATTACTAGTGCAATAAATAACTTAGTCAAACGCGGGTACAAAATACAATTTGTACTAATACATGGAAAAAGTTCAAGTGAAGTCATGAAAGAGATTCAGTTATGCGACTTCGTCGTTGATCAGGTATACTCTGACACACCAATGGCTAGCTTTGCTACGGAGGCCGCTTGGTTTGCGAAACCTGCCATTGTTGGTGGTTATGGGTTTGATACACTACGGTCTATCCTTCCTTCATATTCATGGCCACCATCAAAGACATGTCATCCGGATCAAGTTGAGCACTCTATTGAGGAACTAATTAATAATGTGGCCTTAAGAAAAAAACTAGGGCAAGATGCAAAGGCGTTTGTTCAACAAAGATGGCATTGCATTAATGTTGCTCAGCGGTACTTAAGTTTAATTAATTCTAAAGTTCCTGAAAGTTGGTGGATAAACCCTTATGATGTTGTATACATTGAGGGCGCATGTCAGCCAATTTGTAAAACAATGTACACCATCAGAGAAATCATTTCTAGATATGGGATCGATGGATTACAGCTATCGCATAGACCAGATTTGAAGTCAATTATTTTAGGAAAAATGACAAATCAAAAAGATATTCAGTTTGGTTAAATCTTTTTTGAAAGACGCGTTTATATACTTTATTCCTTACGTTATTTCGAGGGGGTTAGCTTTTTTTTTAACACCTCTTTTTACACGAATTTTGACGCCTGATGAATTTGGTATTTTTGATTTGTTTATTGTGTATAACGGTATTGTACAACTCACTCTATCTTTAGAGGTATCGCAAGCTGTTGCACGTTTTTTTTCTTTTGAATCGAATTATTTAAAGAAGATAGAATATGCCTCTAGTGGTTTTATATTCACACTTGCAAGTTTATTTATTTTTTTTATTCTATTAGCACCATTTAGTGGCAAAGTTTCATATGTTATTTTTCAAAGGGAGGGTTTAGCTAATTTTTTTATTCTTGCAATGGCATTCTCTTTTTTTTACGGCGGGTTCTATTTTCTACAAAATCAGTTGCGATGGGAGCTTAGAAGTAAGGATTACTCTGTCTTAAGTTTGTTCTATACTTTTTCGACTACATTATCTTGTTTATATTTCCTTTATTTTCAAAATTCTGGTTTAGTTGGGTTGATTTGGGGTTATTTAGTAGGGTGTATATTCTCATTTCTTTTCGGCTTATATCAATTGCGAAATTCAATTAAATTCAAGTTTAATAGACACTTATTACTTCAAATGATTCTTTTTTCATTGCCTCTTGTGCCTGCTAGCATTGCCGTATGGGTTAATGGATACATAGACAGAATAATGATTGGTAGTTTTTTAACTTTAAATGAAGTTGGAATATTTGGTGTTGGGTTTAGGTTCGCTAGTGTTTCATTATTAGTTGTTTCGGGACTTCAAGCTGCACTAACGCCGTTGGTTTATCAAAATTATACTAACCCTAATACGCCCAAGGAAATTGAACGAATCTTTAGATTTTGTGTTGGTTTTTTTTTATTTCTTTTTGCTGCTGTTAATATTTATATAGATGACATTTTTGTTTTTTTCGCTACTGCTGAATATAGCGAGGCAAAGAATATCGTTATATTTTTAATGCCTTCAATTATTTTATCACAGATGTATATTTTTGCACCAGGAATATATATTGCAAAAAAAACAAACCTTGTCTTAATCATTAACTTTGCAGGAGCGTTAATTCATACATTATCTAACTTTTTGCTAATCCCACTTTTAGGTATAAGTGGTGCTGCAATTTCTTCGCTAGTCGGTCAGTTTGTATCTTTTGTCTTCTACATGAGTATAAGTCAACATTATTACACGATTCCATATGATTGGAAAAAAGTATTAATTATGATTTTATATGTTATTTTTTTAGTCCTAATTAGTCGTGAATATTTTTCCGACACTACTTTCTTTTACTATACTTCTGCATTTTTTATTATAGCAATAATAATGGGACTATTTTTCTTTAGATTTATTACGAAAAGTGAACTTATCGATTTATTGCAATCTTTTAGAAAATACTAACACAGAAATTTATTAAATAAATTTAAAAGCAATTTTCTTTAGTCTTAATACAACTTTTATTTTAATTACTTAGGTGTTAACTATTTTTCCGAATTTTATTTTGTGGCTGAATTCAACCAATAATTCTAATATTTTGAAAAAATGGCAAAACGACTTTAAGGTCATTTTGCCATTTGGACGAGTGTTGCAATCGTTCAATTGCTTTATTTAATTTTTTTGGTTAAGTACAACTTGTATGTTGTGAACCGTTTAGTAAGTAGAAATCTTATCCATAGGTTATAAACTTCATTTTCTTTGTTTACCGTGAAAGTAAATATTTTTAAATATATTTTTTATGTGCGGAATTGTAGGTGTATACACAAAAAGATTTTTTTCCGATAAGCTAGAGAATGCTTTAGCATTATTGAGGCATCGT
>Ga0315904_10012136_pt1 | contig 10909 bp, 9 predicted proteins | sample LakEriMetagenome_6_FD_203529 | JGI IMG/M metagenome (GOLD analysis project Ga0315904, IMG submission 203529) | Freshwater fungal communities from buoy surface, Lake Erie, Ohio, United States - Buoy 12 MA120 | ecosystem: Environmental > Aquatic > Freshwater > Lake | place: USA: Lake Erie, Ohio... | reverse complement strand
TTCTCAGCCTCCATCTCCCGCTCGGCGAGTCGACGCGCCACTTCGTGAACGCGCGAACCCTCGCGCTCCTTCGACCCGACGCGATCCTCGTCAACACCGCCCGCGGCGCCCTGATCGATACGGTGGCGCTCGCTGCCGCGCTTGATGCCGGCACGCTGGCCGGCGCGGGACTCGACGTCTTCGAGCAGGAGCCTCTGGCGGCGGACCATCCGCTACGCCGCAGCCGGAACACCCTTCTCACTTCGCACACCGCGTGGTACAGCACCGCGAGTATCCCCGCTCTGCAGCAACGCGCGGCCGAAACGGCGGCGCTGGCGGTACGCGGCCTCCCCCTCCGACACGTCGTCAACAGCACCCTGCTTCGCTCTCACTCCTGATCCCCATGCGCCTCATCGACCTCTCCCACCCGCTCGTTCACGGCCAGGACAATTTCCCCAGCGACCCGAAGCTGAGCATCATCCCACACGGCAACACGGCGACCCTGCGCTACAACATGACCCAGGTGAGCATGGCCACGCATCAAGGGACGCACCTCGACGCGATGTACCACTTTCTCGATGACGGAAAGACAATCGACCAGATGCCGCTCGACTGGTTCTACGGCGATGCCGTGCTGCTCCGGATTCCCAAGGCCCCACGCGAGGAGATCACCGCGGCGGACTTCAGTCGTTACGAGGCGCTGCTCCAACCCGGCGCCAAGGTCATCTATGAAACCGGCTGGCACCGCCGCTTCGGCACCCCAGGTTATTTCTCCGACTTTCCAAGCCTGACCCAAGAGGCCGCGCGCTACTTGGTTTCGCGAAAGATTCGTCTCCTTGGAATGGATACCCCAACCCCGGGACGCGACTGGTACGAGGTGCACCACATTCTGCTGGCCCGAGACGCGGAGGTGGTGGTCGTCGAGGGACTGACAAACCTCGATCAAGTGCCCGAGCGCTTCACGTTCAGTGGCTTTCCCCTGAACTTCAAGGGGCGTGACGGATCGCCGATCCGCGCGGTCGCGATCGTTCCGTGATCCCTCCGGCACCGACGCTGCGAGCGGCGTGGCCCGTATGGCTGCGCATCGGCCTACTCGGCTTCGGTGGGCCAGCCGGACAGATCGCTTTGATGCACCGGGAGCTCGTGGAGCGGCGTGGTTGGATCGACCAGCGCCGTTTCCTTGAAGCCCTGAATGTCTGCATGCTGCTGCCGGGGCCCGAGGCACACCAGCTCTCGGTCTACGTCGGCTGGCTGCTCCATCGCACCCGGGGCGCGCTCGTGGCGGGGACTCTCTTCCTGCTGCCCGGGGCGATGGTGCTCTGGGCACTGAGCTGGCTGTACGTCGCCCACGGCGAGACGCCCGCGGTGGCGGCGGTTTTCGCTGGGCTGCGCCCCGCCGTGGTGGCCCTAGTCGCCGCAGCTCTCTGGCGCGTCGGCCGCACCGCCATCCGCAGCCCGGGTCATGGCCTGCTTGCAGTCACCGCGTTCCTCGCCCTGACGTTGGGCCGACTCCCCTTTCCCGTCGTCATCGCCGCCGCCGCGCTGATCGGAGCGTGCCTCGGACGCCGCATATCTGGCCGGCGGACCGACGACCCGCTCACGGCACCGCAGAACCTCTCCGGTCCGGCCGCACCTGCGTCCGCGACCTCCGGACGCGGCTATCTTTCCTCCGCGTGGGCCACCGTGGGCACAGCGGCCTCGTGGATCACACTCTGGCTCGCTCCGTTGGTCGCGCTCAGCTGGTCTCTCGGCCCCGAGCACGTCCTCACCACGCAAGCCCGCTTCTTCTCGCACGTCGCGCTCGTCACCTTCGGCGGCGCCTACGCCGTCCTACCCTACGTTGCGCACCACGCCGTCGAAGTCCAAGGCTGGGTGACGTCCGGACAGATGCTCGACGGATTGGGGCTCGCGGAGACCACGCCCGGGCCCCTGGTGCTGGTGCTCCAGTTTGTCGGATTTCTGGGAGCGTGGGGCAACCCAGCGCCCTTCTCGCCCTTGGTCGCCGCAACCTTGGGCAGCGCGGTGACCCTCTGGAGCACCTTCGTGCCCAGCTTTCTCTTCATCCTCACACTCGCTCCTCACATGGAGCGCCTGAACCGACGGCGCTGGGTGAGCGACGCGCTGGCGGCCGTGACGGCCGCCGTGGTGGGAGTGATTCTCAGCTTGGCGGTCTGGTTTGGTCGCGAAGTAGGCTGGCCGCAGGGACGGCTCGACGTGTGGGCCATAGCGCTCAGCGTGCTCGCCTGGCTGGCCCTGACCCGCACGCGGATCGGACTCTTGCCTGTTCTGCTGACCTGTGGACTGGCTGGGTGGCTACGGCACGTTCTGGGCATCTAGCGCTCCGACACGACGTTTTCGCTGGCGACGGGTAACCAGAACGGGAGACGCTGAGCACGTTACCTGTCTCCTGCCCCATCATGCCCCTACCCTCCCTCCTGGCCGCCAGCGGCACCAGTAGTTCCTGGCCCTTCGTGACCCTCGCCGTGTGCGTGGTGTTCATCATTGTGGCGATTACCCGACTTCGACTCCCGGCATTCCTAGCACTGGTCCTCGCGGCCTTCCTAGCCGGAGTGCTGACGCCAGTATTCCCACCCGCGGCGATTGACCGACTTCCTGCCTCGATGCGGACGGATGCCCGAGAGAACTCTTGGGTGGCAGCGGTGGAACTTACCTCCCTGGAGTTCGGAGCAGCAGCGGGATCGATCGCGATCTCCATCGGCCTCGCCTCGATCATCGGGCTTTGCCTGATGGAGAGCGGCGCGGCGGACAAAGTCGTGAGGAGATTCCTCGCCGTGGCCGGCGAGAAACGGGCCGGGATCGCCCTCCTTGGCAGTACGTACCTCCTCTCGATCCCCATCTTTTTTGACACCATGATCATGCTTATGGTGCCGCTCGCCCGAGCACTGCGACTGCGCACGGGACGCAGCTATCTCCTTTACCTGATGGCCATCTGTTGCGCGGGCGTGGTCACGCACAGCCTGACGGTGCCGCATCCAGGCCCGCTCGCGATGGTCGATAACCTGCGCGTCGACTCAGGTCTCTCGCTCCTGTGGGGGCTGATTGCGGGGATCATTCCTTGCCTCGCCGGCTATGCGTTCGTCCGCTGGCTGGACCGACGCATGGACGTCCCGCTCCGCTCCGTGGAAGGATCTTCAGCGCGCGATCTGGAAGCCATCACCTCCCGGCCCGAATCGGACCTGCCCTCGTTCCTGTGGAGCTCTGCTCCGATCCTGCTCCCGATCCTCCTGATCGGCCTCGGTTCCCTGGCCAAGGCTGCGGCGGGCTGGCCCGCGGTGGTCGCTGCCCTCGGCGGCAGCGAAACCTACGCCGGTGTGAGCAGCGTCCTCGTGACCCTAGGAAACAAGAATTTTGCGCTCCTCATCGGCGCCGCGATCGCGCTGTGGGTACTCGTGCGCCAGCGCCGTGTACCGTGGCGCGACCTCGGTGGAATACTGGAGTCTCCGCTGGCCACGGGAGCCGTGATCATTCTGATCACTGCTGCCGGCGGTGCCTTCGGCGGCATGCTCCGGCACGCCGGCGTCGGCGACGCAATCAAGGGCATCGCGGTGCAGTACAGCCTAGATGTCGTCCTGCTCGGCTGGGTCACGGCCTTCGTGATTCGGGTGGCCCAAGGTTCTGCCACCGTCGCCATGCTGACCGCCTCCTCCATTCTGTGGCCGTTGATGGACCCGGCGACCGGCGCGTCCCTTCCTTATCACCCGATGTACGTTTTTCTCTCGATCGGTTTCGGCGCCTTCGCCTGCTCGTGGATGAATGACAGCGGCTTCTGGGTCGTGAGTAAGCTCGGCGGCCTCACCGAGCAGGAGACCCTGCGGAGCTTTACCGTCCTTCTCACGGTCATGTCCGTGGTCGGGCTGATCGTCGTCTGGATCGCCTCGCGGCTCCTGCCGCTCCTCTAGCCGCCGTGTCGGACGCGCTCAGCGCGTCCAATTCACGTTACCCACCTCGGAAATCGGGATGCAGGCGTCGAAGCGACCAGGAACGGGATCGTAGTGCAGGACCGTCTTGCCGACGAGTTCGGAGGTGAAGTAGCCGACGATCGTCGCCTCGCGCACGAGGGAATAGAACGTGGTGCCACGACCGACGGACGCCTCGGCCAGAGCGCTGAGGACGGCATCCTGTTGCTCTGGACGGAGCCGAACGAAGGAGGCCCCGGCGCGGGACTGGCTCAGGGCTTCGAGTTCGGGGATTCCATCGCGAAAGAGGTTGCGTTCGCGATCGGTGAAGTAGGCATTCACCATGCGCTCGATGAATGCCGGTACGCCGGCGTCGAGTGCGCCGGGAGTATCCGTCCGCGGGAGCAAACGCTCCGCGACGGCGGCCACGAGGGCTCGCTCCGCATCGCCGAAAAGACCCTTCATCGCGAGCGCTGCACCCGTCGGCGCAGCCCCGGCTACGGCGGCAAGGATCGAAGGCGTAAACGCAGCGCCGAGGAGCAGCGACGCGCGCCGCAGCGCCTCGCGACGCGTCAGCGAATCAACCGGGGCGGAGATCGGGGAGAACGTCATGGGGAGGGCGGCTCAGAGGTGCAGCTTCTTCATCTCCGACACCGCGTGGTCACAGGCACGCGCAGTCAGCGCCATATAGGTCAGCGAAGGATTCACGCAGGAATTCGACGTCATGCACGCACCATCCGTGACGAACACATTCGGGGCGGCGTGCACTTGGTTCCACTTGTTTAGGACCGACGTCTTGGGATCGCGGCCCATCCGCGCCGTTCCCATCTCATGAATGCAGAGACCGGGGTTACTGACGTCGTCGAAGGCACGCACCTCCTTCAAGCCAGCCGCCTCCAGCATTTCCACCGCGGACTGCTTCATATCCCGCCGCATCGCGTACTCATTCTCTTTCCATTCGCAGTGGAACGTGACGGTGGGCAATCCCCACTTATCGCGAACCTCGCGGTTCAGGTACAGACGGTTGGAGTGGTACGGCAGGCACTCGCCCCACGCGCCCATCCCAAAACGCCACGGGCCCGGCGCGATCATGTCGGCCTTGAAAGAGGCTCCGAAACGGCGGAACTCCGCGATGCCGCGACCCCAGTCGGTACGCGAGGCACTTCCCTGATAGCCGAAACCACGAAGGTAGTCTTTGCGCGCCGAGGCTTGGTCGAGGTTGCGAAAGCGCGGGATGTAGATGCCGTTCGGCCGCTGCCCGCGGTAGTAGCGGTCAGCGAACTGGTCGGACACGCCCGAGGCTCCCACCTTGAAGTGGTGGTCCATCAGGTTGTGCCCGAGTTCCCCGCTGTCGTTACCGAAACCATTCGGGAAACGGTCGGAGACCGAATTCAGAAGGATGAAGGTGGAGGCGACCGCCGACGCGCAGGAGAAGATGATTCGGGCGTAGTATTCAATGACCGCGCCCGTCTCGGCATCCACAATCCGAACGCCGCGCGCCCGCCCGCGCTCCTGGTCATAGATCAGCTCGCTCACGATGGAGAAGGGCCGCAGCGTAAGATTACCGGTCACTTCAGCCGCCGGCAGCGTGGACGAGTTGCTGCTGAAGTAGGCACCGTAGGGGCAGCCGCGAATGCAGCGATTGCGATTTTGGCAACTCCCTCGGCCCAGGTGCGGCTGCGTGAGGTTCGCCGTGCGGCCGATGATCATGGGGCGACCGCCGAAGGAGCGAGCGATCCGGTCGCGCACGTCGCGCTCCAGGCAGTTCATCTCCATCGGCGGCAGGAACTCGCCGTCAGGCAAATGCGGAAGCCCATCGCGGTTTCCGCTGATCCCGGCGAACCGCTCGACGTAATCATACCACGGCGCAAGATCCGAGTAGCGGATCGGCCAATCCACTGCGATTCCCTCGCGGGCGTTCGCCTCGAAATCCAACTCGTTGAAACGGTACGACTGACGCCCCCAAAGGAGCGAGCGCCCGCCGACATGGTAACCGCGCATCCAGTCGAAGGGCTTGTCCTCGCTGTACGGATTCTCGAGGTCGTTGACGAACCAGTGGGCGGACTGGGGATGGGTCGTGTAACCCGTGCGCGCCTGCTTGTGCTGCGCGGCCAGCTCGCCCGGCGTCAGCTTGGTGCGGCCGGGGAACTCCCAGCTCTCGGTGAATGCCGTCGGGTAGTCACCATGCTTCACGTCCCGCCCCCGCTCAAGTACGAGGGTCTTCAGCCCGCGCTCGCACAGCTCCTTTGCGGCCCATCCACCGCTGATGCCGGATCCAATGACAATCGCGTCGTACGTGTGAGTCTGCGTGGCGGCTCCGAGGATATTCATGCGGCAATCGGACGTTACGGGGTGAACAAGCGCGGGGGCAAAATGACCTGCCCAACCGCGGGGCTTCAAACCGAAAACGAAGGACTCTAACCGGTCGAACGACCGCTCACTCAAAAGCCGGACTGCACCTGAGCGAACGCTCGCCCCGTGGTCGACAGCAACTGTCCCACGTCGTCGATCGAAAGACCGTGATTCTGCATGAATCCCTCTTCCGCGAGCAGCAGCGCTTCCAGCCGCGGCTCCGCTGTCGCCACGCTCGGTCCGTCAGAAGGCAGGACACTCCCAGCAAAGTGCAAGGCATCCGCCAACCAGTTGGATTGCGGCAGGCGCTCGGGGTGATCCTGCCCCGCGATGGCCTGAACCAGATGCTCCAAGAACTGCCACTTCGCCAGCAGCAGGGCTCCGGCCTGCGAATGCAGGAATCCCACCGTGTTCTGCTCCCAGTCTGAAAACGTTACTCCTTCCTCTCGGGGACGCGAATGCTCCACCGCCAGACGATCAATCGCGAGCCGACCGATAAAGCGCAGAAGGCCCGCCGTGTAGGCTTCGTCCGGATCGCCGCGTCCTGTCCGCTCGGCGACCTCGTACAAGAACAGCCCGTGCATCAGGCTCTCCGCCCAAAACGCATCGCCCGAAACCCCGTAGGCCTTCAGATCCGTGCCGGTCAGCATCCGTGCCACCGCCACGTTCAGGAGCCGCACCGTCTCGCGGATCCCGATCTTCTGCACGGCATCAACGATCGAACCGACCGGCGAGCCATGGCGGAAATACGCGGAGTTCGCGCAACGCAAAATCTCGGCCGCCAACGCTGGATCCGAGCCAATCAGCGCCGCCACGCTCCCCACGTCGGACATCGGATCCCGCAAAAGTCGGAGCGCCTTCGCCAGCACCCGAGGAGCAGGGCTAAAACCCTCGATCCGGGCTAACGCCTGCAGAAACTGCGCCTGAGTGGGTTTCATGAAGGAGATACGCACACGCTACGCTCCTATCGACACGAGCGCGCACGGATCAACCCGCGGCACAAAAACACCGCAAAATTTGTCCCCGCCCCTCCCTGCCTACAGCCTAGGGCAGGGGCGCAATCCCGAGATCAAACATCCGGGCCGAGTTCTCCATCACGGTCAGCAGCGACGGGACGAAGGTGTCCCAGTCTTGGGTGCCACCGAACTGGCTATCCCAGGAGACAAAAAGCTGTTTCGGCAAGACGTTGGACGGCTCGATCACGATCCGGATCTCCTTCTCCCAGTCCGCAATCTTCACATAACTCAGCGCCGCCGGACGCTCGACTCCGGGCACCACGGCGAACCGCTCGAGGAACGTGTCCGCGGTCTGCGGCTCCTCAAGACGAATGTGCGCCGAGGCGGAGAAGCTCCGCATCGCGCCCTCCGGCGGGCTCTCTTGCTGCAGGAGTCGCACAAACACGCTTTGGATGATCTCCCAGTCCGCCGCATTGCGCGCATTCTTCACCCCGACTCGCACCCGATCCGGGGTGCATACGAGGAAGCCATTCTCGCCAAAAAAGTTCGCGAGAATTTCATAACCGTAGAGCTGATCCCACGCCTTCATGCGGACTTGATCCGGGCGGAGACGAAAGCCCTCGGGATCGCACAGCCATTCCTGAAACCGACGCGTGTCCGGGTGATCAAAGGGTCGAGGCCGCCGCAGGGGCGAGTCGATCTGCAGATTGAACACGTGGAATTGAGCCGACGATATCATCCCTCCATTCGAACCGAATCCTTCACCGACCGGAAGTGAGAAATCCCGTGCGGACTACAGCGGAGGGCGCTGGGCTAGGGGCGGACTCTCCAGCGCCTCGCGATAACGATCGGCCAAGATCTCCGTGATCCGGGAATCCTCACCCACAGGCTCCGTCATCGCCACCTCCAAGCCGGATCGCTCCCGCTCCGCTTCACGGCAAATCACATCGAGGTCGCCACCCTCGCCGGCGTGCCGTCCAGGGCCAAGAAACTGCTGCAAGACCACCACCCGCCCTGCATCGCAGGGGGGCTCCCGCAACCGCTCAGCCAGCAGGGGACGGTTGAAGGCATACTGGTCTCCTTCCCGACTTTCCATGGACGACGGCCACACCGGTTCCCCCAGCAGACGGGCAACCTGCCCAGCCACCAGATCCCGCACGGCCCCCACCGCCGGCTGCGGACTCCCGTGATCAACCAACACCACGGGCCCCGGGCTCCAGCCGCGAGCCCGCCGCAGCGCCCGCACCCGCTCGGCCAACACCCGCCCGACCCGATCGTCCTCCGGCCGGTCCAGACGCACCAAGGAAGCCGCCACGCGCACCTCCCCCTGCCCCGCCGCTTGCAACCGCGCGCCCAGGCGCTCCGGGATGTACTCGGTCAGGGCCGCGCTCGGACCAAAGAAAAAGGGCAGCACCACGATCGACGTCACCCCCCGGGCCAAAGCGGCTTCGACCGCCGGTTCCAGCAGGTCCGCAGGGCGACCCTCCAAACGCACCGCGTCAATGCCGCTGGAATGCAGCAAGGACACGGGCAGCACCGGATGCCCGAGGCGCTTGGCGAGCCCCGCCGCCACCCGACGCAGGCCGAGGGTCGCGGCGGGACGCAGCGAACCATTATCACACAGAAAAACGGCTATCGGAACGTGCATGAGTCCAAACGCTTCCACTCGGATAAATGACTTGCCGACCCAAAACGCTTGGCCGATAAGGTCAACCTCGACGCCAATCATGAAACTCCTCCCGAAAACCCTTTCCTTTACCCTCCTTGCCTGCGCCGTCCTGTTCGCGGGCTGCTCGAAGAAGCCGAAGCGTCCGTCGCCCAGCGACACGGTGCTCGGTCAGGGTGCGGGTGCGGGAGCGTTGGACCCGAGCGCAGCCGATCTCGGCGCCGCCGGGCTCGTCGATCCTTCGGCCGCTGGGCTGCAGAATCGTTCCGGCGTATTCGAAGATGAGAACATGATCAAGGGGCTGATCCAGCCGGTGTACTTTGATTTCGACAGCTCCGCCATCAAGGCCAGCGAGCGGGCCAAACTTCAGGAAGCGCAGAAGTACCTCAGCGAGCACGCCGATCACCGCCTGCTACTCGAGGGTCACTGCGACTGGCGTGGTACCGCTGAATACAACCTCGGCCTCGGCGATCGCCGCGCCGCCGCCGCCCGTCAGTACCTCGAGTCCATCGGAGTTGCCTCCGCCAAGATTGAGATTCGGTCGAAGGGCGACCTCGACGCGATCGAGAATGCCGCCGAGGACCAGATGGCCAAGGATCGCCGCGCCGAGATCATCATCCTGAAGAAGTAAATTCGGCGCGCACCTCGCGCGACGAACCCGCTTTTCAAAACGAAGGCCCCCGGCTCGCGCCGGGGGCCTTCGTGCTTTCATCGGATCGCGCCAGCGACGCGAAATCATCCCGCGGTCAGCGACCGCCGTCGGCCAGCGCCGCCAATACTTTTTCCGAGGCGCGAATGCCGCGCTCCATCACTCCAAGGTGGAAGCTCTCGTTGGGCGCGTGCAGGTTGTCCTCCGGGAGGAAGAGTCCCATCATCAGCGAATCGAGTCCGACGATCTGCTTGAGCTGCGCGATGATCGGCACGCTACCGCCTTCACGCAGGTACAGGGGAGGACGGCCGAACACCTCCGCCACCGCGGCGTCGGTCGCGCGGAAGGCCTTGGCCAAGACGGGCGACTGATCACGAGGGGTATTCGAGCGGTCCGGCGGCACCACGATGTAGGCCTGGCCTTCATGCTGATCGATGATTCGCACCGTCACATCCGACGGCACCCGCTCACGGACCGTACGATAGAGCAGCTCACGAATCCGATCCGGATTCTGGTTCGGCACAAGCCGGCAGGAAATCTTCGCCATCGCCTTACTCGGGATCACGGTCTTGGTGCCTTCGCCCTGATAGCCACCACCGATTCCGTTAAACTCCAACGTCGGGAGAAAGCGCACGCACTCGAACGGCGTGTACCCCGGGGGGGTGTGGAAGGCCGGCACGCCGAGGAACTGACGGTACGCCTCCGCATCTCCGCCGAGCTTCGCGAGCTGCTCGCGCTCCCACGGTTCGACATCGAGTACGTCGTCATAGAAGCCCGGCACATTCACCCGGCCATCCGGGGTGTGCAGCGACGCGCACAACTCCGCCAATGCTTGAATCGGGTTGCGCACCACGCCGCCATGCAGGCCGGAGTGCAAGTCGCTTTTCGCTCCGGTGATCTCCACGTCGAACAGCACCAGCCCGCGCAGGCCGCAGGTAATCACGACCTGATCCGGATTCGGGATGCCCGTGTCCGACAGGAACACGAAATCCGCTGCTTTCAGCGTATCGCGATACTCCGCGAGGAAGCCGGGAAAACTCGGGCTGCCCATCTCCTCCTCACCCTCGATGAGAAACGTAATGCGGAGCGGAAGATCCGGCCGCTTTTCAAGGAGTCGCCCAACCGCCGCGATGTGCACCATCATCGGACCCTTATTGTCCGCCGCGCCACGACCGTAAATCCGCTCACCGCGAATCTCCGGCTCGAACGGTGCCGACTGCCAGAGGTTGAGGGGATCCGCCGGCTGGACATCGTAGTGCCCGTAGATGATGACGTGCGGCCAGTGATCCGGGCCGCCGCGCCGCGCCAACACAATGGGATGCCGCGGTGTTTTCACCACCTCCACCGAGAAGCCGATCGACGAGAGCAGGCCCGCGATGAAGTCTCGCGC
>Ga0315904_10012134_pt1 | contig 10909 bp, 20 predicted proteins | sample LakEriMetagenome_6_FD_203529 | JGI IMG/M metagenome (GOLD analysis project Ga0315904, IMG submission 203529) | Freshwater fungal communities from buoy surface, Lake Erie, Ohio, United States - Buoy 12 MA120 | ecosystem: Environmental > Aquatic > Freshwater > Lake | place: USA: Lake Erie, Ohio... | reverse complement strand
CGGCAGCTCGAGCAGCGGCGGCGACGGCCATGCGGTAGGCGTGCACAGGGTGCTTGGCCGGCACGTAGGCGTGAGCAAACCCGCCACGAGCAGTCACGCGTGGCCGCGGCTGCGGGACCGGGTTGCCCTTAACGCTGAACGTCAGTGCCATGCACCGACGCTACAGCCGCCGTCAAATCCTCAGCGATGACGCCGGTGATCCACTCGCGGTAGAGACTCACGCGGGTGTGGCACGACTCCTCGCCAGCCTTGCTGCGGGTGCGTGTGCCGTCGGTCGTCTTCTGCACAAACGAGGCGATGCCGACCAGCCGCTCGCCGATGAAGACGGGGCCGCCGCTGTCGCCGGGCGCGGTGCAGAACGGCAGCGGCGTGCCGACCGAGCGGGCCGGGCACACGCACACGGCGTCCTCAAAGCGGTCGATGGTGGCGGTGCCCGCACGCAGCTGCTGGTCGCTCGACTCCCAGCCCGTGCTCAGGCGGCCGGTCAGGCCGTAGCCAGCGATGGTCACCACGTCGCCAGGCGTTTCATCGCCCTCGGACAGTGCAGGGTATCGGGCCAGCCCCCACGGCTCGGCGACTCGCACCAGGGCGATGTCGTGCCAGCCGGTGCGGTCGATGTCCCACTCGCGTGGGCGACGGATGGCGGCGATACGCCGCGTGCCAGAGGCTGCAATCACTTCGCCGGAGCGATAGCCCTCAAGCACATGAGCGGCCGTGAGCACCCAGCGGTCGGCGATGACGACGCAACTGCCCGAGGGTCGGGTGCCATCTGCTCGCAGGGTGTCGATGCGGGCGGCCCATGACGAGAACCGGCGGCCGTGCTCAACGTAGCGGGCGTCGGGGATGGCGTCGTCGGTCGTGCCCGCCAAGGCCGACGACGCCCAGCACAAGACGATGAACCCCAGTGCCCGCATATCTGCATGGTGCCGCAGCCAATGGCACCCTTGCAGACGCTACTCGTCCGGCTGGCACCGCACGGCCGCGATGCACAGGCCGACGATCATGCCGACACACAGCACCATGCCCACGAGCGGCACGATGCCGATGCGCAGAAACGCCAGGTCAACGAGCCACTCGCGGAGGGCGCTCATGCCAGCCGCTCCAGCAGGCCGCGCAGGGTGGCGGCTGCGGCACCCAGCCTTTGCCGCACAGGCAGCGGTGTATTCAGGTCTGTCGATTCGCGCATCAGTGACGCCTCTGCGGTATCCACCGCCTCCCGCTCCGCGTCGGTGAGGGCAGCAGAACCCTCTGCCCGTTTTTCTTTCGGCATAGGTTCCGTAACAGGCGAGCCACGCAGCCGCTCAATCTCGGCCGCCGCCTCCTCGAGCAGCGCCGAGCGGTCAAGCGCCCGGCACTGCGTCACGCTCTCGCGGAGACGTTGCACTAGCGTGGCAGACATTCTCGACGCCTCCTCGCACTCACCCGGTCCTGCGTCGTCCGCACGTCCTCGGCCCGCTTCGAGGCCAGGTGCCGCTCACGACACTCCCTAGCCCGCTCGGCAATCTCCTCGGGCGTAGGGTCCACTGGGTTTCCGTGCCATTGCCTACGCGGCGGCAGCTTGTACTTCTGTGCCCACTTGTAGACCGTGACGTATGCGATGCCGAAGCGCCGGCCGATTTCCTCGGCCGACGCCCCAGCCATCCACATCTCGTGCAACACCAGCACCTTGCCCTCGTCCACGCTCAGCCCTCCGTGTCCAGCGGCATGATGACGCCCGTGTAGGAGTCGGTACGCAGCACGACGGCCGAGCCCTTGTCCTTTGCCTGGACGCTCACTGTCGGCTCGCCGTCAAGCGGCAGCCCCTGCAGCCACTCACGCACATACGTCGGGTCGAGCTTCACGTTGCACGCGTGGCCGAACTCGACGATGCCGCACGTCACGCTCGATTCGCCGGCCTCGCTGCTCTTGGCGTGCAGGTGCAGCCCGTCGGCGGTGAACACGTACTGCACGCCCTTGCTCTGCTCGCTGGTCACGATGGCAGCCGCCCTGGTGGCCGACAGCAGATCCGCAGCCAGCACCGTCGTCGGCTCGGGCCCGTCGGCAGGAATCACGTCCTGCCACCGCGGGAACCGGCCCTCGGTGAGCCTGGTCGTGACCGTGGCCCTACCGATGGTGGCCTGCAGAATCCCGTTGCTCGCCTCCAGCTGCACGCTGTCCTCGCTGGTGTCGGCGATGCTCGAGATGATGCCGATGCTTCTGCTCGGCACCAGCGTCTCGCTGTCGTCCACCGCCAGGTCGTGCTCGCACTCGGCCACGCTCAGCCGCCGGCCGTCGGTCGCCACGAAGTTCACGACGCCGTCGTTCACGCTCACGAGCACCGCCCCGAGGGCGTAGCGGCTGCTCTCGTTGTCGCTGCTGTGGGCCACCGCATGCACGGCCCGCACGAACTGGTCACACGGCAGCCTCGTCACCGGCTTGGCGTCGGTCGCCTCCCACAACGGGAACTCGGCGGCGTCCTCCACCGGCAGCGTCCACGTGCCGTTTCCGCACGAGACCACGCAGCTGGTGCCCCGGGTGTCGAACGTCACCTCATCGACGTTGCCGCACGCCGCCAGGATGGCCGACAGCCTCGCATGCGGCAGCAGCATCACCTCGCCGTGGTAGTCGATGCCCACGTCGATCCGCACCTCGAGGTCAGTGGCGGTCAGCAGACCGTCACCGATGCGGACGTTCGCCAGGATGGGCCTCGACCTGCCGACTGCCGGCTTTACCGCGGCGAGTGCACTCTTCAACTCGCTGCTGCTCAATACGATGCCACCACGCTTCCGACCCTTCGTTGCCGTAGCCATGAGGAGATTCCTTTCTCTTGAGGGAACAACCAACCAACACGCCGAGCACGAAAGTGCCGGCAAGAACGAGATGCCCAAGGCTGATGAGGGCCAGGTCGTGGTATGTCATCGTCGGGCCTCCAAGAGCTCGTTGGCCTGCGCCAGGGCGACGCAGCGATTCATGTACAGCTGCAGCGACTCGGCCGCCCACTCGATGAGCTTGCGTGTGTGGTCGTCGAGATGGTCGTCCCACGCGTGGATGCGGAGCATCTCGACAAGCACCACCGGGGCGGGAGATGGATACGGGTTGTCGGTCATCGCAGCACCTCGATTCCACGGGCGACGTTCGGCGTGCGGCGGATGTAGCCCTTGCGTTCCAGGGCTATGAGGTGGCCGACCACGCCGGTCACGTTGCGGATGTTCATGTGCTGGGCGATCTCGCGCACCGACGGGCCAAAGAAGCCGATGTTGGCCTCGATGAACGCCAGCACCTCTGCCTGGCGGGCGGTGAGCGGCTGGCGGGTTTGAGTGACTGTGGTCATAGGTCGTCCTCCTTGAGTTTCAGGTCGGTGGAAAGCGCGGCCACCTCGTGCGGTCGCCGGTACGGTGCCGGCCGCAGGCCGGCGAACTCGCTGGCCTTGCGTTCCAGGTGGGCCTGGCGGTCCACGTCCTCGGGCCGCCGGCCCGGCCCGCGGTTCGTGCCGCCCTTGTCCTGGCACCGCTGCAGCCAGCCCACGATGAAGCGTCGCCAGTTGCGACGCCCGGCCCGGCTCGGGTTGGCCTTCAGCCAGGCGGTCGCCTTGGCGAGCTCCTGGTCGAGCACGGCCCCTGGGTAGGCGGAAGCCCATTCCTGGCGGTCGCCGGCCGTAATGCCCGTCCACCCGGCTTCAGCCGTCCAAGAAACGCTGGCAGGCTTCGCCCGCGAGCGGGACGGCTTTGCCGGCTCGCTCGTCGGAACCGGCGCAGCCGGTTGTATTTCTTCTTCTCTTCTCTTCTCTTCTTCTGGTGGCGCATCCGTGGCGCGCGCTGCGCCACGAAAGCGTTCCATGCGGGTTTTCCGCAGTGCCCGCACCTTCGCGGGCTGCCCGTTGTGCCTGTCAAAGTTGGCAAAACGCACGCCGTCGGCGTCCACCTCGAGCCAGCCGGCGGCAGACATAGCGGCAGCGAACCCGGCACAGCCGGCGAACTCGTCCACCCACTCGGCGTCGAGCCCGGCGGCAAAGCCGTCTGCGGTGTGAGCGTCGGCCCACGACCATAGGCGGTGCAGCTTGCCCACGACGGCGTCGGCGTCCACCCCGGTGGCCCGGCGAATGCGGATGACTGCAGGGTCGGCCGCCAGGTCGATGCGCATCTTTATCCATTCACCGGCCATCAGTGGCCTCCGTTCAAAATGCCTGATGTGCTAGAAGCGGGAGCCCGTCAACGCCGCAGCCTGACGCAACGACAAGTCCATGCGGAAACTGGTCGTACGAAAAGGCACAGCCCGCAGATGCGCCATCAGCGTTTCTGATTTGCTCGCCAGGAAACACGCCAGGCTCGCACTCAGACAGCAGTCGCATGTATCCGCGCCTAAACTTTTTCAAGTCAATCAAGTGCCAGATGCCAAGCCGGCCGTCGTGCTCGCCCTCAAACCCGTACAGCATGTAGTCGCCCCAGCCGTCGATGATTTTTCCTAGTTCTGTGTCAACGCCGCTGCGTCGCTCAGTGCGGATAGTGAACTGCTCGACGTACCGCTGGTTATCTGCGTACTTACGCCGTCGCATGCGGACAGCAATTCGCAGGTCTTTCATCTGCAACACAACAAGGTCCGTGGCGTGCTTGGCGTCGTCCTCGCGCGAAGCCTCGCCAAGCAGGTGCTGCCCTAGCACGGCCTTGATGTCCTGCATGAATTGGTCGGACCAACCCTTATCGTCTTGCCAACTCATTCGGAGGCCTCCTTGCCCCATGTGTCGAATCCGTCGATGTGGCGTCGGTTGAAAATGTCAATGCGACATCCAGCGGTGACGCGTCTTACAACGTCATAAAACGCCTCGGGCTTTTCGCTGTGCTTGCCACGCGGCGCGTCGAAGCACGTCGAGAAAGCCTTGGTGTCAATAAACTGCGGCGTTCCACGCCTGGCGTAGACAGCAAACTCGCAGTTGTATTGAGGCAGCCCGATTGGCTGGAAACCGCCCGGCTTATGCCAGACGAAAGTGCAGACGTACTTGAAGCCCCATAAATCAAGCAGCCGCAACGCCATCGGTAGAAACCGATGCGTAGTCCACATCCACAAGTGGCAATCCTGAGCGGCCGGGATGCTCATGGCAGCCAGCTCAGCCTCTGTCATTGTCGGATAATCAAACTCCGACTGATTTGGCCGTACGTCTCGTTCAATCTTTTCCATCGGCCACGGCGGATCTATCACAATCACGTCGTACTGGCCGGCAAGGGCCTTCGCCTTCTTCGCCTCGACGCTTTCAAGCTTGGCGACAACTTCGGCCCGCTTTTCCTCGCGGATCACGTCGGCCATTTTCTTGCCGCCCTCGATGATCTCCTTGGCCCGCTCTGGTGCCTTCTCAAGCAGGGCGGCGGCCTTGACGACAGCTGCCCGAGGCGGTGCCTTCCCGGCCGACACCTTCGCCTCAATGGCCGGGTCAATCGCCTTCGCCTTCTCGACTGATTCGGCAAACTTTCCAGCGTTGCGAACGGTCTTTTCCGTGACGCCGTGCTCCTTGGCAAGTCGCTCGGCAGTCTTTGGGGTGGTAACTTTTTCCACCCCAAAACTACGCCCAGAACGTCCGCCATCCGCCTTCTTAGCGCGGTTGTATCGCCGCCCCAGCAGCAGCGTGAACGCATCCGGGTGCAGGTTGCGTCGCCCTAACTGGTTTCGGTCCATCCAGTCAGCCGCCTCGTCCCGGCTGGCAAATCGCATCTCGTGAACGTCAAACGGCAACTCCAGCCGAGTGCAAATCTCGTAGCGGTTGTGGCCGTCAAGCAGCGTGAGCGTTCCCTTGCTGGCCCACACCACCAGCGGGTCGCGTGCGCCGCCGTGCTCGACAATGTTCTCTTCGAGTTGCTGCCGTTCCTCTGCGGACAGCGGCGGAATGAGTGCGGCAAACTCGGCGTCGATCTGGATGTCTTCAAAAACCTGCGGCATAGATGCCTCCTTGCGTTGCGTGATGTGACTGCCGTGCCACTGTGCGGCGTGCGTCAAGTCGCATCAGCACGGCAACGCTCGTGAATCCGCCAGCAGTCCTGGCAGATAACCCCGACGGGCTGCCCCTTCGCACCGACCTCAATGACGTGCTCATCGCCAAGACGCAGTTGCGAAACCTTGTTGCAGTCCGGGCACCGAGCCATGGTCTTGCCGTCTGCCGTAACCCAAATTGGTTCTGTGCTCATGCGTTAGCTCTCCTTCTGCCGCAAGTACCAATCACGCTTGAACAAATCGAACGATCCCTGGTTGCCGTCTCGTCTCCAGTTGGCGTAGGCGATGACGCACTGCGTGAAGACCGGGTCTTCCTTGGCGGCGTCGATTGCCTTTCGCTTTCGCAGTTCTTCCAGCTCCCGTTCTTTGCGCCAGTCGTTCACGCCTTCCTCCACACCCGTTCCGGCCGCCCGCTTCGTGACGGCCTGGTGCTGCCCGTCGGCTCGACGAGCCCGGCCCGGTGCAGCCCGTGCATCCTTCGTGCCACCTGTTGCTCGTTGAGTTCGCTCGTGCGGCCGGCAATCTCGTCCTTGGTCCCCGGTCCCTGCTCGAGGGCGGCGAGAATCAGCCGCTCGTGCCTGCCCACCAAGCCCGTCTCGCGTGCGGCCTGGCCAGCGGCCTTGCTCGTGTCGGGATCGGCCTTCCGCCAAAGCGGCAGCACGGTCTCGGGTGCGGCGAAGTAGTCGCTCATGCGATGACGCCCTCCTTCCGCATCTGTGCCATCGCGGTGGACAGGCCGTTCTTTGTGCAGCCCAGCCGGCGAGCGATGTCCACTGGGCGAACGCCCTGCGCCAGCAGCTGCTTCACTCGCTCGCGGTCGATGCTGTTTCTTGGTGGCATGTTTCACGTCCTTGTGTATTGGCCCTGTGACGCGGGGCCCGCGGTCGCATCACCCGTGGGAGTTCGGGCTGCGGCTGCCGGCGTTGGTCAGCACTGGGCCGGCGTTACTGGCGGATGCGGCCGAGATGCGTAGGCCGCTGCGGCAACCGCGTGCCGCTGTTCAATCTCCTGTCCAGTTCACGTATGAATCGCCCTTTCGCTTTGGCTCGTACTTGTCCTGCAGTTGCCACACTGCGTGCAGGTTGACCTCGGCCGCCTGGCGGGCCTGCCGCTCTGACTCGACCAGCCGCGTGAGCTCGTCGGCCAGAGACTCGTGACCGTGCTCACGCAGCACAGCCTGCGCCTGGTCAATAAGCGGCCATCCCGTTGTGGTCATGCCTGCACCTCGTGCTCGGCGGCCTCGTGCGTGAACTCCTGGCCGTTGTCGCCAGTGAGCCAGTCGAGACGGCCGTTGATGAGGCCGAGCAAGTCGTCGGCCTGAGCCGGCGTGTAGAAGCCGCTACGCAGCCGCTCCTCGACGGTGGCCTGCATCTGCTCGAGCTTGCCCACGTCGCTGACCTTGCTCACCGCCAGGCGTCGCTGCTGCATGTGTGCCTCGTCGGCCGTCGGCGTCACCTGTGGGGCGGCGTCGAACTTGGGCCGCACGACAACGGGCTCGCGGGCCGGCTCGGGCGTGGGGTAGTCCTGGGCCTCCTCGGCGGTGATGAGCCCACGCAAGGCGTCGGCGAACGCGTTACGCAGGGCGAAGCCGCGGGCCCGCAGGGCCAGCATGCGAGCCGGGTACTGCGACCACGGCCCAGCCTTGCCGGCCAGGCCCGCCCGCTTGGCGTCAACCACCGAGAATCGCACGGTAGTTGGGGCCGGGTAGCCACGCCGCTTCGCCTCGCACACGGCGGTGAGGTTGTCGCCCTCGCCTTCCATGTACTCGCGGACGTACTCGCAGACCGGGCTGCTCTGCACCAGGGCCAGGGCAGCGTCGCCCCAGATCGTCGGCCGGCCGTTGATAACGGCGATGCTCTGCAGCGACTGCATCGGGGACAGGCCGACTTCGCTTCCGTGCTGGATGGCCAGCAGGCACGACTCGGGCTTGCCCTTGAAGTCCTTAGGGGCGAAGTCCGACTTGCTCACCAGCGATGCAAACCGCATCGCATCATCGAAACTCTGAAGGGCCAGCCCGGTGGCGGCTCGTTGGGTGCTGATTTCCGTGGTCATCTCGCGTCCTTTCGCGTTGGTGTGAAATCCCGCTCGGCGTCGTGCGTTGCGGGTGGTTCGTGCGTCCTTGCTCTGCCGGTTCCACCGGCCTCCTTCCGAGCGAATGACTCCGTCGTTCGTCGGTCCTGTACGTTCGTGATCCTGTTCGTGGGGGCGGTGAGGCTAATGGGGGGGGGGGGGGGCAACCCGTGTGCCGTTTCGCCCGCGTTCCGCGCGATGCGACGCGGCAAGGTTGGTCACAGCACCGCGATCTCGTCGGGCAGAATCAGCAGCCGCCCCTGCTCGGTATCAACGAGGTAGCAGCGGCCCAGCCGCCGCTCGTCGGTCGTGCTGTACACGGTGCCCTCCTGGTAGCCAGAGCCAAACGCTCGCGGCACCAGCACGCGCTGGCCAGGGCGGAAGCCGCGAGGCGAGACGGTCTGCTCGTGCAGGGCCGCAGCTGCGGCGAGGTATTCACGGGCGTGCGGGTCGGCGTTCATCGCTGTCTCCTGGTGGTGAGGGGTACTGTACAAATAGCCACCACTCTGGCAAGTGGTCGGTGTGTCAATTTTTGGGGACTAGAAACGTCGTACACCTAAGACCAACGGTGCGTGCGACATGGTGGCGATAGCGTCAGTTGGGCCATGGTTTAGCGTCAGTTGGTCAGCGGGTCAAGGCGGAGGCGAGGCTGGCCAGCAGCTCGAGCAGGTCGTGGATCGCCTGAGTCGTTGGCGACGCGGTGCCAAGCTCCTGGCCCAAGCGGACGAGAACGAGCGATTGCATGGCGGTGTTCCAGTGGCGTTTCATGGGGCGGCCCTCCTTGGCCAAAGAAGCCTAGCGGCTACCGGGCGTTGATGTTTTGGCCGTCGGCGTCGAGGACGTACCACTCTTGGTCGGCGTAGTGCTGCTCGGCGTAGGCGTTGGCAGCGGCGTCGCTGTCCATGCGGATTGAGTCGAGCACGCGAATGATGTCTTTATTGAATCCCTCGTATACGACGATGTCGTATGCCTTCGTGTACGTCTCGTCCATCCGAGTTTCGGCATGGTAGGCCAACTCGGCGATTTCTTCGTCGCTCCAGTTTGCTAGGCCGACCGTCCTTACGAAACGCAGGTCGTCGTGGTTGACGTGAGCCCCATTGGCGTCCCAGGCGCACGGGATTTGCTGGCCGCCAATGTTGACGTGGTTGCGGCTGATGGTCTCGATGTTTGTGTTGTTCTTAGTGAGCATTGGTTTTCTCCTTGGTTGGCGGCCAGCTTGGCCGGTGGCAATCGTACCCGCGAGTCTCATTCGCTCGCATGGGGGTAGTGTAGGCTATCGTCAGTTAGGCGTCAACCACTGAAATCGGATTTTTCGGGGGCGTTTTCGCCGGGGAAAACGCTACTTCTGGGCGAACAGCGGCCCGGCTCCCGCCTCGGCGGCTCCGATCCTCGCCTTGGCTATCTCGACGTATTCCGCCTCACGTTCGATGCCGATGAAGCGGAAGCCTTCCATGATCGCCGCCTTGCCGGTGGAGCCGCTGCCGGTGAACGGGTCGAGCACCACGCCGCCGGGTGGCGTGACGAGGCGGCAGAGGTAACGCATGAGGGCGGTCGGCTTCACGGTGGGGTGGTGGTTGTCGGCATCCCGATCCGCCTTGCTCGCTTTGGCGCAGTAGAAAAAGCGGGCTGCGGAACCGGAGTCGGCGGAACACGTCCCGCTTCCGCCTTTGCCGATGTTGCCCCAGCCTTGCCCTGCTGTTGCGTTCGTTGCGTATGACTTGCCGGGAATGCCGCCGCTTTTGCATTGCGGAAACAGCCCCACCACCTCGTCGCTGCCGTCGTGGATGACGTTGGCGGGCCAGCGGCCCAGACCGGCAGCTTCAAACGGCTTTCTGTTTTCTGGGTTTGTTGTCCAGGCATCCTGTGCGTAGGTGTTGCCTGGTTTTGATGGCGGGCGGTTTCGTGTGCCGTCATCTTGCCCCACCCTACACCCATCCACGTTGATCCCGCCCGTGCCGTGCGTCAGCACGTTCTCCGCGACGGTGCCGCATAGCGGCTTGCGGGCCACGATGATCGGCTCCCAGGCGGGCTTCAACGCCGTGCCCCAGCCGGACCACTGGCGGGCCGCGTCGGTGGCGGGCAACGCACTGTCCATCGTTGGCTCGCCTTCTCCGATCTTGCTCCACCCGTCGTCGTTCATGTTGCGGTTCTTGTGCAGGCCGCCAGTCGCCGGAACCTTCTCCCGCTCCGCCCCCGCCGCCTTGTCTATCGCCTTGCTCACATCGTGCGACTTCGGGAACCCGCTGCCGTAGACCCACATCACGCAGTCTCGAATCTCCCAGCCTGCGTCTTCGATGGCACACGCCAGCCGGTGATACGTGCGCGTGCCTCCGAACGCGAGCAGATGGGCACCGGGCTTCGCCACGCGGAGAGCTTCGGCCCAGAACTCGACGCCCGGCACGCCGTGATCCCAGCCCTTGCCCATGAACGACAGGCCGTAGGGCGGATCGCTCACGATGCTATCGACGCTCTCGGGGTGGAGCGTCGGCATCACCTCGCGGCAGTCGCCGTGGTAGATGTTCCAGGACATGCCGCCAGAGTGGCGAGCGTGTCAAGCGGCGAGCTTACTTCTTCCGGCCTGGCTTCTTGCGGCTGGCAGCCGGCCGCTTGGCCAGGTGCTTCTTGCCGACCGACCGGGTGGTCAGGCTGTCTCGAGCAGCCCTGGCCGCGGCAGCCGGGATCAGCCACACACGCTGGCCAATGCGACGTGCGCCTGGCAGTTTGCCCTCGCCGAGCAGGGTGCGGACCCAGCCTTCTGTGCAGCCCATGACCTCGGTGGCCTCGGCCACAGTCAGGTATTCGCCGCCGTCGAGTTTTTGGGGGGCCATGCAAACCATCCGTGGAAATGTACCGACCAGCGTCAGTTGGTCAAATCGGCTATCGC
>Ga0315904_10012133_pt1 | contig 10910 bp, 10 predicted proteins | sample LakEriMetagenome_6_FD_203529 | JGI IMG/M metagenome (GOLD analysis project Ga0315904, IMG submission 203529) | Freshwater fungal communities from buoy surface, Lake Erie, Ohio, United States - Buoy 12 MA120 | ecosystem: Environmental > Aquatic > Freshwater > Lake | place: USA: Lake Erie, Ohio... | reverse complement strand
GTTGGAGGGAGAGATCGACGCGAATCCCAAGGCGGTGGCGGAGTGGGCGGCGACGCTGCCGTTGGGTTCGAACCGGGATACTTGCCTCGAATTGGTTTTTGGAAAATGGGGAGCGATCGATGCTCCGGCGGCCATTGATTTTGTTCGCAAGCATCTTGCCGGAATGGACCGCACGGTGGCGGCGGCATCCATCGCCGAGTCGATGGCGGCAGAATCTCCGGAATCCATCACGGCAGCCCTTGCCCTTGTGACGGAGCCTGTGCCCCGTGGTGTAGTTGTTCGTTCCGCCGTGGCTGCGGCATTCGAGACCAATCCGGAGCGAGCGGCTTCTTGGACTTTGGCTCAATCCTCCCCAGTCGAGCGTGAGGCTGCCTTGGCGGCTCTTACCGAGCTCTGGTCCCAGCGCGATCCGCAGGCTTGCGCCGCATGGGTGGTCTCGGTTCTTAAAGGCGATGACAAGACAACCGCAGCTTCGGAATTGATGGCGGGCTGGGGCCGCATATCCCCACGCGATGCAGCCCTGTGGCTTGAGGCTCAAAAATCAGGAATAAATTATGATGAGGTGGCACCTGTCCTCGCGGAAAACTGGTCGCTTGTGGATCCCAAAGCGGCAGCCAATTGGGCTGGTCAGGAGAAAGACCCTGAGATTCGCTCAAGCCTAATGGAGACGATTGTCTCGAGCTGGGTCTTGAACGAGGCGGCCAATTCCATCGATTGGGCTTCAGGGATCCAAGAGGCGGAACTCCGGAAATCCATTTTGGAAACGGCCTTCATGTCGCTGGCAATGGAGTCTCCTTCCGCACTGGCCGATTGGATCAAAAACAATTCGGGCCACGCGGCGATCCATGACGCCGAAGAAGTGCAGGCCGGGTTCGAGTAAAATCGCTTCATCTCGAAACGAGCGGAATTAACCACAACCGGAAAGGTGGGAACCTTGGAGGAAGAGCAACTGAAGGTTGGCCCCAAAGGGGCGATGCGAGCGGGAGTGAGCGAGTCAAAAAACATAGAGAACTCAGAGGGGGAATGAATTAAAGCGAATCTCATTGGATCGTTTTGTGCGTTCCGCCGCTTTCGGAAACCGCTCCTGTTAATTGACTCGCTTTGCTCGCCCGGTGGGCTGCCGTTGGCAGTCTTTCTCCGCTACGCTCCGATTCTGTAACTCCTGTCCTCCTGTCTAAAAAACGCTTTTCGGGTTCATTTCTGGTGGCGGCAAACTGCATCGCCGGCCGCTTACGCCACGAAGGATATGACGACTTGCTTTCTCAGATGTCACGCGATTGGCTTCGTGCCTGATTTGCACCCGCCACTATGGCTTTACTGAGCATCATCATTCCTGCTTACAACCGCGCGCATTGCATTATGCGGGCGCTGGAGTCCTTGCGGGTGCAGCAGCTGGGAGATTTTGAATTGGTGCTCGGGGATGATGCCTCAAGCGATGGAACTTGGGAGGTAGTTCACCGTGAGTTTCCGCGGGCAATGTTGGCGCGGCTTGAGGTGAACTCTGGCGCGGCGGCGGCTCGGAATGCGGCGCTGAGGGTGGCGACGGGCGAGTTCCTGGCGTTTCTGGATTCGGATGATGAATGGCGGCCGGGGAAGCTCGAGGCGCAGTTGGGGTTTCTTGAAAAACATCCGGAGGTGGCGGCTTGTGCGACTTCGCATGTGTTCTGCCGCCGCGATGGATTGCACCGTGAAGTGGTGGTGGAAAACGCTGGGGATTGGAGCCGGCGGTTGCAGGCGGGTCAGCCGTTTCACGGGGCGAGCACGCCGGTGGTGCGGCGGGCGGTGTTGGAGTCGGTGGGATTCCAAGATGAGTCGCTGCGCGTTTTAGAGGATTGGGATTGGATGCTGAGGATCGCGCAACGGCATCGGATTCATGTTCTGCCCGAAACACTCGCAGTAATCCATGAGAATGGGCCTTCAGATGCGGACCACACTTTGATTTCGACGAAGCGGTTCTTGGAAAAGCACGACGGGGAGTTTTTGGCATTCGGGACGGTGCATCGCCGCAGGGTGGTGTCGCAGCATTGGGAGAATGCGGCGCGGAGTTTTTTCCGCCATGGTCGGAACCGGGAGGGAATGACTTGTCTGGCGAAGTCGTTGTCGGTTTCGCCGAGGAGAAATTCCGCGTTGGCGGTGGCATTTCCGCTGGCGTGTTTCGATGCGTTGGCGAGGACGCGGTTTCTGCGTCGGGTTCTGAGGGCGCGGGGCGGTTATTCGATTTTGTGAAAATCGGGTCGATTCGGCGGGCGGGTTGTGGGATTTTTTGAATCGCCATGCCTTACGATCCCAAACCGGCGCAGGCCGCGAGGTTGAAGATGTTCCACTTGATCGCGGACAAGATTGAGCGGGATCCGGCGTGGTTGCAGACGGGACTGGACAACATCGCGCGTTGGATCGCGAACGGGTCCACGCAACAGGACAAGCTGCGCGAGTGGGAGCGGATGATTCTGGCGGCGCGTGAGTCGGGAGAGGGGATGGAGGCGCTGTTGAAGGCGCTGCGGGAGGATACCGAACGGGCGGAATTTTTTCGGAACTTCGCGCCGTTTGCGGGGGTGCTGGATCGGCGGGAGCATGAGATCGTTGATGAAATATGCGCGTTCGCTCATTGAATCATTTGCTCGAGGAGCTGCGCGCGTGGGATGCGAAGCGAAAAATTGTTGTCTTGGGTTCGAGTTCCCTTTTGACCTTCCATCCAGAACTTGGAGAGCCGGGCGGACCTTTGGATTTGACTTACGATGCGGATTTTCTTCTCGAAGATGTGAACAAGGAAATTGCGTTGTCGCTTGGGCAGGCGCTTGGGGAGAATAAGGCGTTTCATTTGGAATTCGGCTACCATGCGGACATTTTGCATCCCTCGATCGTCGAGACTCTGCCGCCGGGGTGGGAGGGGCGCTTGGTGGCGGTGCGTGGATTCGACAATGTGTTTGCGCTGCAGCCGCTGGATTTGGCGGCGGTGAAAATCGTGGTCGGGCGGGAGAAGGATTTGGTGCTGGTTCGCCGGTTGCTCGAGCTTGGAAAAATCTCGTTCGAGGATTTAAACCACCGTTGGAGTTCGATGGCGCTGGGTGAGCGGGAGCTTTTTCGGAGCGCACGGAATTTGGAGGAGGTCACGAAAGGCGTTAGCGGAAAATGAAGATTCTATTTCTTTCGAGTTACGCGCATTTGGTTTTGGAGAAAAACACGACACGTGTTTCGGGTGGTGCGGAATTGCAGGTGGCATTGCTGGCGCGGGAGTTGGCGGGGAGGGGAGGCGAGGTCGTGATTCTGGGTGGTGATACTGGGCAGAAGGATGGATCGGTGATTGATCGAGTAAGGCTTCGCACGGGGGGGCAATTCCATAGTGGAAATCCGGCGGCGATGCTCGGATCGGCCCCCAGGGTTTTTTCGGTCATTCGCGAGGAAAGGCCGGATTGGGTTTTTCTTCTCGGGTGGACGGCTTGGATGGCGGCGGTGGTGGCGATGCGTGGTGTATTGGGATTTCGAGCGGGCTTTATTTGCGGCTTGGATAGTGAACTGACGGGTGACTTCCGGCGCGAGAATCCGATGCGGGGCGGTCTGTTCGAGTGGGGGGTGGCGCGGTGTGATTTGCGGTATGCGATGACGGAGCATCAGCGGGAGCTTTTTGCGAAGCGGGGGTGGAATTGTGCGATGTATCGGAATCTCATCCTGCCGCGTGCTTTTAAGCATTTGGGTGCGAAGACAGTGGATTTTCTTTGGGTGTCGCGATGCCAACCGGTGAAGCGACCGCATTTGATTTTGGATTTGGTCGAGGCGTTGCCGGGGCATTCGTTTGAAATGATCTGTCCGCGAGAGGATGTGGGGCTGTGGGAAAGCGTCGCGGAGAGGGGGGCGAAGTTGGCGAACCTGCGATTCATTGAGAAGGTGCCCTATCATGAAATCCAGCGGCACTACGATGCGGCGCGGGTTTTTGTGAATACTTCGGAGTGGGAGGGGTGGCCGAATAGTTTTATTCAGGCTGGGTTGGGAAGGACGGCTTTGCTTTCGCTGGCGGTGAATCCGGACGGGATTTTCGAGCGGTTCGGGTTGGGGTGCTTTGCGGGCGGGGATTTGGAGAAGCTCAAATCCCAAGCACGGGCGATGATGGGGGATGCTGTGGGATTGGAGCAGATGCAGGAGGGGTGCGCTCGGTTTGTTGCGGAGATGCATGACAATGCCAAGGAGACTGAGGCGTTTCTGGCAGGCTTACGGGATTTTTAGGGGCGGGGTTTTGCGAATGTGGCGGCTTGGAAGTTCGGCGAAATTTCCTCGGTGATTGGAGAGGTGTGGCCGGCCGCGAGGTGATGGGCCGCGGCGTAGGCGATCATGAGCGCGTTGTCGGTGAGGAGGCCGGGTGGAGGGAAAAAAAGTTCGAGTCCGAGCTTTTCGGATTGGGTTGTGAGGGATTGGCGGAGTGCGGAGTTTGCGCTCACGCCTCCGCTTATAGCGATTGTGCGGCGGTGGAATTGCCACGAGGCCTTTAGGAGTTTCGAGGTTAGCACATCGACGACGGCGGCTTGGAAGGAGGCGCAGAGGTCGGGAAGAGCGGAGGGCGTGGGAGGGCCGTGTTTTTCGAGGAAGATGCGGACCGAGGTTTTCAGGCCGCTGAAGCTGAAATCGAAATCGCCTGAGTCGATCATGCCGCGCGGGAAATCAAATCGCGCGGGATTGCCATTGGATGCGAGGCGGTCGATGAGGATGCCGCCAGGGTAGCCGAGGCCGAGGAGTTTTGCGGTTTTGTCAAAAGCCTCGCCGGCCGCGTCGTCGAGTGTGCGTCCGAGGAGTTGGTATTTTCCGAAACCTTCGATATCGAGGAGCAATGTGTGGCCGCCGCTCACGACCAGCGCAGTGTGTGGCGGAATGGTATCGCGACCAAAAAATGGCGAGAGCAAATGACCCTCCATGTGGTTCACGGCGAGGAAAGTTTTTTCGGCGCCGAGCGCGAGGCCTTTGGCGAGGGAGGCTCCGACAAGCAGAGCGGAGGCCAAGCCCGGGCCGGTGGTGGCGGCGATTGCATCGAGTTCGGAAAAATCGAGGCCGGCTTTTTGCATGGCGCGGTCGATGATTGGCGGGGCGCTGGTGAGGTGGTTGCGCGACGCGACCTCGGGAACGACACCACCGAACTCGGAATGAATTTCGGCCTGACTGAAAATCTCGTGCGCGCGCACCTCGCCAAATCCCGTCAGCACGGCGGCAGCGGTTTCGTCGCAGGAGCTTTCAATGGCAAGGATCGTGGGCACGGCAGTCAGTTGTTTTTGGCGTGGAGAAGTGAGCCTTGAAGAGCGTCTACGGCGCGTTCGAGTTGCGGATCCCAAATGAGCGAGCCCGGCTTGGAGGGATCCTCGCGTTCCCGGCGGGAGCGCAGGAGGTCGGTTTCCTCCTTGTCGGTGAGAGTGGCGCGAATGTGGGGCGAGACGCCGTGTTCGTGGATGAGTTTGCGCCCCGGGGTGAAATACTTCGCGGTTGTGAGACGCGCGGCGGAACCGTCGGGGAGCGCGATCACGCTTTGAACAGAGCCTTTTCCAAAAGTGGTTTCGCCGACGACCAGCGCGCGGTCGAGGTCCTTCAACGCCCCGGCGACAATTTCCGATCCGCTGGCGCTGGCGTAATTCGTTAAAACCACGAGCGGATATTTGCGAATGGGAGCAGGCTTGCTGGAGGTGCGGTATTCGCGCGATGGGGTGCGGCCTTCGGTGAAAACCACGAGAGTGTTTGGAGGGAGGAATTGTCCGCAAACATCCACCGCGCTGCCGAGCAGGCCCCCGGGATTGTGGCGGAGGTCGAGGATCAGCGCGTCCATTCCTTGCTTCTCCAATTTATCGAGGGCGCCGGAGAGCTCGCTGGCAGTGGGTTCGTTGAATTGTGTGATGCGGACATAGCCGATGCGGGCCGCTGAAGGAGGGCGGGACGGGAGGATCTGGGCGTCCTTCACGCTCGGCACTTTGATGATTTCGCGAATGAGTTCGTAGTCTTTGATTTCACCGCTGGAGGGGCGTCGGACGGTGAGAGAAACAGACTCTCCTGGCTGGCCGCGGAGTTTCTCGATGGCGGTGTTTACATCGAGTTTGTCGGTGGACTCACCATTGATTTTGAGAATCTGGTCGCCGGGGAGGAGGCCGGCTTTGAAACCGGGAGTGTCCTCCATGGGATTGATCACAGTGAGGACGCCGCTTCGTTCCGTGACGACCACGCCGAGACCGCCGAACTCGCTGCGCGTGTCTTCCTGCATGTTTTTGAAATTCTTCGCGTCCATGAATTGGCTGTGTGGATCAAGTTCATCGAGCATTCCTCGGAGCGCGTTGTGGGCGAGGTCGGTGTAGTCGGTTTTCGATTCATCGACATAGTCCTGGCGGATGAGTTGCATGGCGCGGGTGATGAGTTGGAGTTGCTCATAGACCGACTCCTCGCTTTTCGGTGGCGGTTCCTGTGCGAGGGAATTGCTCGCAAGAACAGCGGCTCCGAGAATTTTCAAAAACCAACGCATGGTTCGAGAGAGTAGCATTCGGCGAGGTTTTGCCAAACGCCGCGCTAAAACGCCTCCGCGATTTCCGAGCCGATGATTCGCAGTCCCTCGCGGACATCACGCTCATCCATCGCAAAAGAAATCCGCAGGCACTCGTGGCGGTGGCGCCAGTTTTCGTCGGCATCGCCGAAAAAGAAATACTCGCCCGGCACGACCAGCACGCCGCGTTCTTTGAGGCGCAGGTAGAGTTCGCGCGAGGATTTCCGGGAGTTTTCCAGCCACAGCCAGAGGAAGAGCGCGCCCTCGCTTTCGTGCAGGGCATAAGGCGCATCGGCGGGGAAAAACTTGGCGACGGCCTCCAGTGCGGCGTCGCGCTTGCGGCGGTAGTAGGGCTGGATGATCTCTCGGCTGAGTCGGGTGATCTCGCCGCTTGCAAAAAGCGGGCCGGCGATGGCTTGGCCGAAATTTCCGTTCGCGAGTCCTGTGACAGCCATCATCGACGAAACAGCCGCAGCGACCTCTGGTGGGGCGATGACAAACGCCGTGCGCGTGCCGGGCAGGCCGAGTTTCGAGAGGCTCATCACATGGATAGTGTGGGGAGTCCAGAGCGGCGAGGCCTCTCCAAAGACGATTCCGGGGAATGGCCAGCCGTAGGCATTATCAATGATGAGCGGGATGTTTTTTCCGGCGGCGAGGCATTCCAAGTGGGCCAACTCCGAGTCTGAAATCAGATTTCCACTCGGGTTGGTCGGGCGCGACACACACATCGCGGCGATGTCGGGGCCGGGATTGAGATTGGAAAAATCGACATGATATTTGAACCGGTGCGCTGCGGTGCGCGTGATGCCGGGGCGCCGCGAGGTGAACATTCCCGGTTCGAGGCCTTGATTCGCATAGCCGATGTATTCGGGCATGAGCGGGAAGAGGATTTGGCCCTGGGAGCCGTCGGGCCGCTTTCCGCCGAATAAATTGAAGAGAAAATGAAATGCCGTTTGCCCGCCCGGAGTGACGGCGATGTTCTCAGGGCCGACGGCCCAACCGAGTTCAGAGCGGAGAAGGTCTGCCAGCGCCGAGATCACAGTGGCGTTGCCGCGCGGGGGATCGTAGATCGCCAGCGTGCGCCGGAGAGTGGAGGGATCTTCTAGGATTTCCCGCATCCGTTTTTGCCAGACCGCCTCCATTTCCGGGATGTGCGCGGGGTTTCCGCCGCCGAGCATGAGAGGAGCCGAGCTTGAGCCGGAGAGCGCCTTCCCGAGGTCGTCCATGAGGTTTTCGATGCCGCTGCCAGCGGCGGCGCGTTGACCAAAGGCGGAGAATTTCATGGAGCTTTCGCGGGTTCTGCAGTGCGGTCGCGCATCAACCACGCAATGCCGATGCAGATTTCATAAAGCACGCACATCGGGCCGCCCATCAGAAGCAGAGTCACCATGTCGGAGGTCGGCGTGATAATCGCGGCCACCACAAAAATGATCACGACGGCGAAGGCCCGCGCTTTTCGGAGTTGGGCGTGGTCCACCATGCCGAGCTTCACCAGCAGAAGAACAATCAGCGGAAGTTCAAAGGCGAGGCCAAAGGAAATGACGAACTGGGTCGTGAAGGAATAGTATTCCCGGACCGTCCAAGTCGGCTGCCAATTCATCGAGCGCGCGTCGTTGAAAAAGAATTCGAGCGTCTGGGGGAGGACGATGAGATAGCTGAACGCCGCGCCGATTAGGAAAAGTCCCGCTCCGATCATCGCTGCCGGAATGAGCATCCGTTTTTCTTTCGGCGTGAGGGCGGGCAGGATGAACTCGGCGATGAAATAAACGAGGAACGGAAATGCCAGCACGAGCCCGCCGTAGAAGGAGAGTTCGAGCGAGATGGTGAAGGAGTCGGCGACGCCGAGGGATTGGAGATTTGCAGCGCGCTGGGGATCGACGGCGATGAGGGGATGCTGGATCAGCGCCGCCAATTTGTCGCGAAAGGCAAAGCATACAACCATGGCCCCGACCAATGCCGAGGCGACTTTGATGATCGTGAAGCGGAGATCCTCGATGTGCGAAAGGAAGGGCTTTTCGACATCGCCGCGGTTGCGGAATTCAAACAGACGCTCGAGCAACATGACTGGGCTAGCCCAATTGGGTCCGCCAGCGCGAGAGTTCGCGCGAGATGTTGTCGGGAGAGGGAGCTCCGATGGCCTTGCGGGCGGCCATGGCCGATTGGAGTTGGAAGGTGGATTTTACGATCTCGGGCGTGAGGATGGGCGAAGCTTTGAGGAACTCCGCCGAATCCAAGCGGTCTAGCGGAGTATTCAAATCCCGGGCACGGGCGACGAGGCTGCCGACGATTTCGTGGGCCTTGCGAAAAGGAACTCCTCCCTCGACCAAGCGGTCGGCGAGATCGGTGGCGAGCAACAGCGGGTCGCCAGCGGCTTCGAGCGCGCGGTCCTCGCGGAGCGACGCGGCGGAGAACATCTCTGCGAGAATCGCGAGAGTTTCGGAGGCTGTTTTCACCGAATCAAAGATCGCCTCTTTGTCCTCCTGCATGTCGCGATTGTAGGTGAGGGGAAGACCTTTCATCACGGTGAGGAGTGTGACGAGATTGCCGTAGAGGCGCCCTGTCTTGCCGCGCGCGAGTTCGGCGATGTCGGGGTTTTTTTTCTGCGGCATGAGGCTCGAGCCGGTGGTATGGCGGTCGCTCAATTCCAGAAATCCAAACTCCGCCGAAGCCCACAGGATCACATCCTCGCTCAGGCGCGAGAGGTGCATTCCGGCGATGGCGATCGCCGCCAAAACCTCGCAGGCAAAATCCCGGTCACCCACGGCATCCATGCTGTTCGTGGTGACGCGGGCAAAACCCAACTCGCGCGCCACCGCCTCGCGGTCCAAAATGATCGTCGATCCCGCGATGGCGCCAGAGCCGAGAGGCATCGCATCCATGCGGGCGTGGGCGTCGCGGAGCCGGCCGGCATCGCGGTCGAGCATTTCGACATAGGCCAGAAGATGGTGGGCGAAAAAAACCGGCTGGGCGCGCTGGAGGTGTGTGTAGCCCGGCATGATGGCGTTGCGGTGACGCTCGGCGAGACCGACGAGTTCGCGTTGCAGGCCGTGAACTTTCTGTGTGAGCGCCTCGCAGGCCTCGCGCAGCCAGAGTCGAAAATCGAGCGCCACCTGGTCGTTCCTGCTCCGCGCGGTGTGGAGCTTCGCACCGGCCGGTCCGATGCGCTTGGTCAGTTCGGCCTCGATGTTCATGTGAACATCCTCGAGATCCACTTGGAACTCGAAGCGCCCCTCCTCGATCTCGGCGAGGATTTGGCGCAGGCCCGACTCGATTTTTTCAAATTCCTCGCCCGTCAGAATGCCTGCGGATTTCAGCGCGCGGGCGTGGGCGATGCTGCCCGCGATGTCATGCCGGTAAAGTTGCCAATCGGTCGAAACCGACTCGCCGTAGCTTTTGAGGAGATCGGATTGCTCCTCTTTAAATCGTCCCTTCCACATCGGCGTTTAGGCTTTCGCAGCCTCCGTGTTGGCTTTTTTGCAAGTGCCGCGCTGCTGGAACTCGTCGCAGCGGGCTTCGATGGTGAGGCGCTTGTTGGTCGGGGAAAATCCCAGTCGGCGCGAGATGCAGTTTTCGAGCAGTTCCATGTTCGGGTCCTCGAATTCGATGATTTTTTTGCAATCCACGCAGACGAGGTGGTTGTGCGTCGGATGCTCGAGGAAATTGGGGTCGTAGATTTTCGTGTCACCGCCGAGATCGAGTTCGCGCAGGAGTCCGCTCTCCACGAGGATCGGCAGAGTGCGATAAACTGTGGCGCGCGAGACCGAGCGGTCGATGTTGCGGGCCATCACGAGAAGTTCCTCGGCGGTGTAGTGATCATTCGTGCCAAATGCCGCCTCGATGATGGCATCGCGCTGGGAGGTCTTCCGCAGACCTTTGCCGGCTAGATGGGCATGTAGGATTTCGCGAACACTCTCGCGCGAGACTTTGGCCATTTGTGCGAGGCTATAATTCCCCGAAAACGAGTCAAGACAGGGGAAAGTGTCAGAGGTCCACGGCAAAGAGGAGCTGGCTACCGTTGCTGCATTCCTGCCCTGGCGGGGTTCGCCGGTCCGCAGTCCATGGCCCCTGACAAATGAGCTTTAGAGCCGAACGAGTCCGCGCGCAATCGTGAATCTTGCGGACTTTAGAAAAATTACGCCGATATCCGAAGCCCACTTTGCGAGACGCCCCACGCTCCTTGACCGAAGGATTTGCTTCCTGCCCGATCTTCGTCTTCCCCTCCCAAATCGTTTCAGGATCGGAAGGCTTGATTTTTTGCGGGAGTGGGTATCATCACTTTACTTTAGGGTCTTGCCCAGTTTAGAGGGGAAAATGGCGGGTTTGTTTAAGGAGAATTGAATAGATGTTATCAAGCCGATGGTTGAAACGCCACTCCGATTCCTTAAGGTGGATGAGGAATTTTTCCTTCCTC
>Ga0315904_10012132_pt1 | contig 10910 bp, 3 predicted proteins | sample LakEriMetagenome_6_FD_203529 | JGI IMG/M metagenome (GOLD analysis project Ga0315904, IMG submission 203529) | Freshwater fungal communities from buoy surface, Lake Erie, Ohio, United States - Buoy 12 MA120 | ecosystem: Environmental > Aquatic > Freshwater > Lake | place: USA: Lake Erie, Ohio... | reverse complement strand
TGCCTTGAAGGCCTCGGCGGTCGGTGCACCCTTGGAGCCCGGCTTGCGCATCTTCTCTTTCGAGCCGTCTTCAATGCGCTCACGCTTGGCGTGGATGTTGGCATAGAGGCCGCCACCGGACTTCTTCTTCGGCGCGTCGTGCTTCTTGTCTTCCGGAGAGGCTTCCCACTCCTTCATCGACATGCCGTGCTTCTTGGCGAGCATCTTGTCTTCGCGCTTGTCCTTGGCAGAGCCTTCGACCATTCCGCCTTTCTTCTTGCCCAACAGCATGGCTGCGGGCGAAAGCATCTTTGCCTTCTCAGGGTTTTTGGCCAACATCAGGGCCGGAGACAGCATCTCCAATCCACCGCCGCCAGCTTTTTTGGCCATTCCGCCCTTCTTCATGCCGTGCGCGCTGTCGGCCATCATGCCGCCGTCGGGCATCATGTGCATGCCGCCACCCATGGCCTTACCGCCACGCTTCTTGGGCTCGCGGCCGCCTTCATCCGGACCAGCCGAGGACATCGCGTCCTGATCCGAGCCGCAGGCCATGCCGCCGTTCTTCTTGGCGGTGCGACCACCGTCCTTGCGGCGGGTCATGTCGCCCTTGTGGCGGGTATATTCATCAATCATAGGCTTAGAAGGCATTGCTGGCTTGGAGCCGTGGTCAATCATGCCGCCAGCGGCCTTCATCGTCTTACCACCATGCTTGCGGCGGGTGGTGTCACCTGCACGGCGCATCTCTTGGCGCATCAGCTCGTCGGCTTCAGCCGGAGTGATCGTGCCAAAACCCTTCGTGCGACCGGCCTTTTGCATTGCCTGCTGGTGATCCAGAGGTGCGCGCATCATGCCTTCGCCCTTTTCGGGGTCCATCAGACCGCCGCCCATCTTCTTGACGCGGCCGCCGGTCTTGAGGGCACCGATGTGCTTCTTGCCTTCGCGCTCTTCGTTGGCGTCCTTCTGGTTCGTGTTGGCGAGGCCAACCTTCTCCTGAAAGCCGCGCGGGGTGCGGTCAGCGCGGCGGGCATTCTCGCCGCCTTCGACTTTGCCACCGGCTTTGAAGGCGCGGCGCGAGATCGGGCGCATACCCGTCTTCACGTCTGCGTTCATCGGTTCGGCTGGGGTGAAAGTCGAGCTATCGACTTTTTCGGACGAGGAGGAGGCAAGGCGCTTGGCCTTCTCCTTCATCGCCGCGCGTAGGCTTTTGGCGTCCATTGCGTTCTCCTCGAGGTTATCCGGCGTCCCGGTCGTGACGTGCATTATAGCGCGAAGTCATCGACAATGCACGGTCGATGTGGCCTTGGCTCCGGACGGGTTTCTTGGTGTCACAGGTCTTTAGCCAATTCTTGAATTCTTTCATGGACATGCGGACCATTGCTCGCATGCGATCTGGACCTTTGCCGTCGGAAAAACCAGCGTGATAGGCCTTGGTTGCGCCCTCGCGAGTGCGATAACCCAGCATGACTTTGTGCTCGTCAAAGTCGCCGGTGCGGTGGTCTTGCTGGTCGACGATGAAGACGTGATCGCTTTCAGCATCCGGGCCGATGCACACGTCGACGTGGTCACCGTCAGCGCCCTCGGTGCGCTTGATGTACCCGTAATCGTACGGAACACGCACTTTCCAGCCGTCGCCCTTGCGCAGCGTCCCCTTGGGGTTCTCGATGCTGATTGGCAGGCCTTGGAAGCTGATGTGGTGCTTCTTGTAGTTGCCAGCCTCTTTCTGGGCCTCGCTGGGGTCAACATGGACCGCGCCGCCGGTGTTGTAACCGTAGCGCTTCATTCGATACTGCGCAGCGCCAATTCGGTCGATCATTTGCTGATTGATCGTCCCCCAAGGCTTCTGTTCCTCGGTCATTTTTCGCCATGTCGAACGGCCCATAGGGTCTTCCGAATAGGGGTGAACCACATTCCCACCCTTCACATCCTTGGCCAGCATCGCGCTCATATAATCGCCAAAAACATCAGGTCGTGCCATGAGAGGCACGTCACCGACATATCGCCCGCCGGTGGGCTCAGTGTAGGTAGAGTGCGCGAACCCGCTATCACGCACGTTCCGCATCATTTCATCAGGGTCAAGTTCAACAACACGTTTGCCAACCGCATTGTTTGGCGCATCCAAAAGTTCTGGCTCGGTAATGGCTGCGCGAGTGATGCCAACCTTTGGGAAGCCACGATCACGCCAGTAGCTTCTCTCCATCATCTTGACGATTGGGCCGCGATGGGTTCCCGGAAGATTTCGCGCGAATTCAGAGGCGGCCTTCGGGTTTTCGATGCCCGGCCAATTTTCCATGGCCTTAGCACCGCTTGCGCGATCCTTCTCCCCACTACCCATATGAAGGCCTGCGCGAAGGACGTCATTGAATTCCTTGGCGTCCGCTGGGTGGATGTCGCCCTCGTCGATTTGCGCCATGAGGGCGTCAAACATGTTGTGGGAGCTATCGACCGACTGCGGGCCCATGGGTTGGAACGCCCCGAGAAGCGGACCCTTTTCAGCAGCCAACCCGATCATCTTTTCGATACCAGATGCGTGGGTTTTTGCGTTCGCCCATACCTGCCCCTTATTGGGTTCGCGCATGTAATCGACACCGGCATGAAGATCGACGGGCCAGTTCAACTCTTTGCCGTTGAGATGCGTCATGCGACCAAGGCGAGAGCGGTCACCACCAAGACCAATAAGCGTACCACCGGCGCGGGGCGTCAGGGCATCTTCCCATGACATCGTGTTTATCGGCTTAGGTGTTACGCCCGGGATGCCGCCAACGGTTGACGTCACATCTCTTGGGGCCATACCCTGCTTCACCTTGTAGTAGCCGCCGGTGACAGGCTTATCCTGCGACGTGTCAACATTGTACTTTTCCAGCATCGCGATTTGACGTGCTTTTTCAATCGGATCGTTGATTTTCCAGATTTCATTGGGGTCTACGACGCGCCTTCTGCGCGCTTCCATCTTCCGGAGAACCCTTTGAGCCTGCTCGTCGCTGTGATTTGGGTCGACGCCTGCCACTCGAAGTAGGGCGGCTCCAAGCGGGTGGTTTCGGATGTCATCAAAGGGTGACCCGCCGTCAGCATAACCGATCCGGCCGCCGTCTTTGGCACCGCGCATGGCCCGCATGACGTCGTCGTGGGTGGTTTCCTCGTTCCCGGCCTTGTCCCAGATGGCGTGGTGGGTCAAATGCTGCCGGAAAGGCTCCAAACCGCTGTCCATTTTGGGGTTCAGAGCGGTTTGGCGGGCCGCAAGGCGGTCAACAGCCTCATATCCAGCCCTTTTTAAGGGGTTTTTGGCCTCTTTGGTCTTCAGTCCGGTCTGCAGGACGACTTGACGGGCATCCAAGGTGGGTTGATCGCCTCGGCCCAGCATGGAAGCGACGAAACCAGCCTTGGCGGTGCCGATCCCGCGCAGGTCTTTGGAGAAATTGCGCCACTCCTCGGGGCTTGATTGCTTTTTCAGCGCCCGGGCGACCAGATCGGACACCTCTTTGTGGCGCGGGCCGAGGTTCTGCACCGCCCAAGGCAGGGCGTCCATCTCAGCATCCAACCCAAATGGCTTCATAACCTGCTGGGCATGCGCCACAGCCTCTTCGTCGACCTTCCCGCGCTCAGCTTGGTCCAGATAGCGTTGCCCCATGGGGCTGTGCAGCCACTCACCCATGGCACCCTCGGGGCGGATCATCCCGCTCATGCCGGACGGCAGGTTGAGACCGGCAGCCCGAACATTTTCCACGTTCTGAGCGCGGCGTTGGATCGACGACCGGGTGATGGCATAGGCCTTGATAAGGTCACGCGGGGTCAGGCCACCGGAGGCTGCGCGGCGCGCTGTCTCGTCCATGAAGGCACCGAAACGCTCGACGTGGCTCGGGATTTCAGGCAACCCACCAAGGTTCTCCTGAACGTCCCTCAGGGGACGCCAGTCGAAGCCCTTCATCTTGGTGCTGGCTGGGTCTTGATACTGGGATACCAGATCGAGTGCCTTCTTGATGCCGTCAGCCATGGTTCAGCCCCCTATACGTTGCGGGCGAGCATATCAGATCATCACCGCTTGGTGAAGTTTAGGTTTTACACCGCCCCACCGCGCCGCATTGCCGGGAAACCCTTGTCGAGAACGCTGTTCTTCAGCTTGTCGGTCATCGGCAGGTGGAAGCCCTGATAGTCGCCATCATCCGACTTCAGGTCGATGGGCTCGCCGGGCTTGATGTCCGGATCGTGCTGCTTGGCCAGAGCCATCACGCTCTTCGGCACGATGTTGTCGTAGTAGCCCTTCATACCTTGGCCGCCGACTTTCAGGTCGTCGCCCTCAAGGTTGTGGGCATATGCGTTGGATGAATAACCAGAAGGCGCGTTGGACTTTGGCGCAGACAAAAGTTTCTGCGCAATCTCTTTGCCGACCATGGAGCCGAGGTGGCTTTCGTCCGTGATGTCTTGAGAAAACGACTTTTGACCGTCCTTGTCCCATGCGTGAAGGGTACCAAAAGTGTTTTCTGATGGGTTTCGGACAAGCTGAAGGTTGGAAACCTGCTTCTCCAGCCCATACCGGTCGGCCTGCGCCTGCCCGGGGGTGAAGACCACGCCGTCATAGTTGCCCAGCGCGGCCTCGCGCAGGACGTTCTTCAGCGCCAGATCGGTCCAGTGCTGGGTGTTCTGGACGTAAGGTGCCTTGGGCGGTCCTTTGGAAATTCTATAGTCAATATTTTCGGCCTGATCCTCGGGAATGGCGCGGTACGCATCCCAAACTTCTGCATGGGTCGGGTGCCTTGAAAGCACTTCACCCGTCTTGGTGTTGAAAATTTCATGCGGGTTTTCAGGGTCAGAAAACCCCTTTTCACGCCCCTCTTGACCCCAGTCGGACTGCAGCTCCTCAACGTGCAGGAGCTTCTTGCCGATGCCCGGGCGCGAGAAGTGTTTGCTGAGACGGAAGTTCATGAGGCGCGAAAACGATGCCGCCTCTTCGGGTGTAATGATGCCATCGTCTGCGGCCTTGTCTGCAGCGTACGACCCAAGATTTCTGACCCCAGTATCAAAATAGTCAGATATTTTTTCAGCGATGGGTCGGACGTCCTCGCGATCCTCACCGACCATGCGGTCGGACATGCGGATGTGGGCCAGCACGTTCGGGTGGTCGGACCAGTGGCTTGAGCGATACGATCCCGTGTCCGGGTTTCTCCGCTTCACCGTGGTGGTGTTATAGTCACCGTTGTGCCGGTCGTAAAACTCGTCTGCGGCCAACTGCGCCTCGTCCAGCGTCTCGTACTGGCCAAACGCAGCGTGGTCCGGGTGCGAGGTGTGCACTTCGTAGTATTGCGCGGGCTTGCCTGCCGGTCTTTCCAGCCGAAGCAGTCGCTCGCGGTAGTTCTTCCCGCCCGGGATCGTGTAATCCCCATAGTTCGTGTCGGCCGTGTCGAAGTAATCGTCGTCTTCGCTGTAGCTCGAGGTCTCGGCCTCGGGTCGGCTCGTGGCTCGCTGTATGTGCCGGTTGTACTCGAGCTGCTCTTGCGGTGACAGTTGCGCACCAGCCGGGATGTCGCGGAAGCGCTTTTCATCCTCGTTGGTCGTGTAGCGCGGGTTCTCACCGTACTGCGTGATGCCGATACCCGGCAGGTTGTCCTCAAAGTGCTTTGCCAGCTGCTCGCGGGTCACCTTGCCGGTGGGCAGGGGTCCGGCGTTCTGCAGTTCGGTGTCCTTGAGGCCAAGCTTCTTGGCGGCGGCCACCATCTGCTCGGCCGTCCCGCGCTCTTGCTGGAGGCCCCGGACAATCTGTGCCGCTTTGGAATAGAGACCGTGCTTGTTCATTTCGCCACTCCGCCGCGCGCATGGTAGATGTTGGGATCATTCGGATCGAACCGCTCTGCGTCCTTGTGCTTGATCGCGCTGGGCTTGAAGACGACGATCTCTTGGACACCGCGACCGGTCTTCATCACAACGCCATCGTGCCCGCGCTTTTGCATCTCGTCCATGAACGGCCGGACGTGGTGGCCTTGCAGGTTGTCCCACGGTTCAAGCCGGGCCTGACCCTTCATGATACCCATGGACTGCAGGTCGCGCAGCGTACGATGCGAACCCTGTTCCGATGCGTCCCAGATGTAGGGGTTTTTCAGGGCGGCATGGAGCGGACCCATGACGGTTCCGGGCTTTTCGTACTCGTTGGTCGTGTACTCTTCTGCGTTCTCGCGATCCGGCGTCAGGTAATGGCCACGGCCGTAGAAACCATAGTCGCGGGTGGACCCAAGCTTTGCGTCCTTGAACTCCTCAAACGGCTCGCTGGGCGTACCGTGCCACAGCTCCAGAGGGTTACCCTGCTCGTCCTGCAGGTCCTCGTGGATGCCCTCGAACATGGCAGCGCCACCGGCGGCGAAGCCTTCGCTGCGGCGCGGCAAGTCGGCAGTGCCAGCCGCGTCGTTGATCGCCTTAACCTCTTCGTCCGGCAGGACACGGTTGACCTTCATGTTGCCGCCGATCAGCCAGTTGCCGGTCATGTTCGGGTTGGTCTTGTAGCGGTAGAACCCACCGTAGGGCACTTGGTCGGTGATGTGGGCCTTCACGCCCTTGCCACGGCTGTCAGCCACCGACTGCCAGTCTTTGTCGGCCGCCATCTCAACCTCGGCCCAGACGTGGTTGTCCGGCCGGTAGTCCGGCTTCTTCAGGCTGGGGTCGGACTTGCCACCGATGTGGGTTGCCATGGGCAGATCGCCAGCATGCCAGCCGGGGCGGTACGCCAGATCGCCGAGCTTGGACTTGACCTTGCCCTCGGACTTACCCTGCGGACCCTCTTCGGCCTCGAGCCACTCGCCCATCGGCACCGGCTTGTCCGCGTTTACGAACAGCGGGTAGAGCTTGCCGTCGCCCTTGGTGCGGAACAGCTTGTAGGCCTTCACGGTCTTCTGGGGGACCGCGCCCCCATCTGCTTTGGCCGCAGCATATTTTTTCTTGATGTAATTGATCGCCCTTGCCTCGTTTGACCCCTGATCGTCAAGCAGGTGATCGTGTTCGCCAGAGAGCACATCCTTGAGGAGCCTGTCGTCTTCCTCAATGTACCTTGCTGTCCCATGCCACGGGAGGTGAGCAGCAATTATGCTTTTGGGATCAACGTCACCCTGAACAAACGGAGGATACCGCCAGCGGTCTTTGTGTACCGAAAATTCTATGGTCGGAACTTGTCCGGGCTTCCCGTAAAAGCCCTTCTCATCGGCGTAAATGGCTTTCGGACCCTCATACCCTTTGGCATGAGCAAACATCAGGCCGCCCTGCATGATGCTGGGAATATTTTCCACTGAGGTCTGGTGGTAAAGGCGAACGTGGTCTTCAGGGATTGGCGATTGGCCCGGAGCTTGCGGCACCTCATCGTCTCCCATCCCGACAGCGCCACCGTCGGCATACGTCATGTCCGGGCTGGTGGGGTCGAACTTGCGGGCCGACAGGGCGCTCTTCACCTGCTCAGGCTTGAACGCGACATATTCTTTCACACCAGCGGGGCTTTTAGCAATAATTCCGTCAAAGCCGGATCGACGGATTGTGTCGTGGATGTCGTATTGGCCCCAGTCGTTGATTAAGTGTCCCTCAGGTACCTCGCGCAGAAACAAATCGTTCAGCGTGGCGGTGCCATCGTCCAGCTTTTGAAAAAGCATTTGCCGATGGGCCAGGTCTTCTTTGCGATGAGGAGATATGTAGTCGCTCAAAGCGTTCTTGATGTAGTCGCGCCATGCCGGAATGCGTAAAGTTTCCTCGGTGAACGGCTGCTTGATGCTGGCATGCAGCTTCATGACCTGCCCGTACATTTTCGGGTTGCGCTGGTCTGCCCGAATACCTTGCGCGTACCCAGATGCAGCGGCGGGATTATCAGTCAAGTAGATGCCCGATCCGTACTTGCCGTGACCGGACGGCTTGAACTCTTTAAAGTCCATCGCGTCACGGTTCTTCTGGGTTTGCTCCTCATCCACCTCTTCCATCCAGCCCTTGGTGGCCACCCTCGGTGCATTGCCGTGGTACAGCACATCGGGCACGTCAGGGTGGTTGCCCGCAAGGAAGCTCTCCTTCGCGTTAACCGACCCACCATCAGCCTTCAAGATGTCCGGGTCATCGGTGTGAGCGCTGCGATTGAAAACCGATTTGATCTGGTTTGGCTCAAACACAACATGGACGTCGTCATGGTACTTGACGCCATCATAGCCTTTTCGCTTCAGGCTCTTCACCGTTTCCTTGCCGCTGTAGAAATCATCAGCAAGGTTGCCCATGGCGGGGTTCTTGATTGACAGGTGAACCGGGTAGTAAGTCGCATCACGCGCGAAGCTTGGTTCACGATCCGGGTCAGTGCTGTTGATGTAGCCCTTTTGGGCGTGGTCAATTGTGGCCACCTCATCAGCGGACGTCGTGTCGTGCTTTGGCGAAAACCAGATGCCCTCGTTGGAGGGGCGGAAGGCTTTAATATCTGCGCTCTGAGTGGCGTGAACCATTTGCATCGGCCTTCCGTCAGGATGCCGAACCTTTGATCCCTCAAACCACTTGTCAAAGCCAACCGATCCGCCACGGGCTTTCACCGCGCGCAACCCACCCATCTTCTGGTAGCCAGCAGCCTTGACACCATCGAGGTAGGCAGAGCCTTGCTGGAAGCCGTCCACGCCCTCCTTGCCGGTCTCATAGCGCAGCATGGGGATGTACTGCTCGCCCTCGTGCTCGATGATCGTGGGCTGGGTGCCCATGCGCTCGAAGCTGCGCAGCGCCATCGTGGTGGGCTTCCACTTCTGCATGTACCGGCCGGTGATCCGCATGGGGTGCGCGCTGCCCTGCAGCGTGTCGCCAACCTCGTACCCGTCGAACACGCCCTGCCCCACGGCTTTCTCGTGGGCATCCATGGCGTTCATCATCCGCTGGTGGATGTCGTCCATCATGCCGGTGTGGTAGGTCTGCATCTGCTTTTGCTCGCGAGCCTGACCAAGATCGGTAACTTCTCCACCCTCGGCGTACTTTGACATCGCAGCTTGCTCAGCCAGATTGCGACCAATGAGGCTGCCCACGATAGGAATTCCGGTAAGTTTGCCGAGGCGGCTGCCGATAGTACCGGCCCGGGACACGTCATCAAGCGCACCCTGAAGCCTTTCCGCACCGTCTTCAGGCGCAGGCATTTGGTCTATCAGCTCCTTTTCTGTCATCACGGGGCCGCCGCGATTGTACCCATAACGCTCTTGCGCCCAGCCCTGCGCCCAGTCTGGGATGCTGTCACGGCTGTAACTCGGGCCCCACGCGCGGGGACCGGCGACGTCGAAGTGCATGTTGTTGTCGTAGAAGCCGAAGCCCCGGAAGCCAGCGTTCCATGCTGCGTCCGCGAGGGCCAGCTTTTCCTCGGGCGACCAGCCGGTGGTGTTCACATCGTAGGCGTTACCGTGGATGTGCTGGCTGTCTTTGGCCCCTTTGGCGGCTCTGTTTTCCTCCGGGCTGCGATACCCGCTGACGATGCCAAAGTCGGCCCCGGTCCAGCCCTTGCGTAGGGCTTCCATAGCTGCGCTGGCCTCGGGTGTCAGGCCTTCGGCTTTCGCCTCTGCGCGGGCTGCGTGAGGGGTCTTTTCCTTCTCGGGCCGCACGAGATCAGAGATGCTGCGAGCTGAGCCCGCGACCTTGTTCAGGGTGCCAAGGACATCGAGAACACCCGGCTGCTGACCAAATTCAAGCGGTGTCGCCACGGCAAGCTTCGGGATCGGCAGGCTTGCCATCGGGACGTAGCCGCCGTTGGCATGAACCTGACGCGGAACGTCAGGCAGGTATTTGGACGGTGCGATCTGGCCTTGTGCCCGCTCGACTGCGGTTTTGGCCCGGCGCTTTTCGAGAATGCCACCCAGCGTCAGCTTGGCGGCGCGGATAGCCTTCTCGTTGTCCATCAGATTTCCCTCTTCTTGTTCCGCACCTGCATCGCCAGCCGAATGACGTCAGAGTTGTGCTCGCGCTGCTGCATGTCGATCTCATGCTGCATCCGCACCGCGTCGTTCATCTGGTCACGGTCGACGCGCATTTGCTCCAAACGCAGGTCCTTCTCGCGGTCGAGGTCGCGGTTCTCGTCGTTGATCTGGTCGCGGCGGATCGAGTGCTCAAGCTGGCGGGCTTTGTTCTGCTCGGCCATCATCTTGACCGGATCGGGACCGACCGCACCACCTTCTGCCTTGCCAACCTCAGGGCGCTGCGCCTTCAGCATGTCAGCTTGCGCCCGCATGGTGTCGGCATCGGCCTTCTGCTTGGCGATCTTGATATCCTCGATACCCTTTATAATTTCCGGCGGCATCTGGTTGCGCTCGGCTTCGGGCTTCAGGAACTGCTCGGGGTTCGACCAGCCGATGGCGCGCAAGGCGGCCTTGTCGACAGCGACAGCGTCGTACAGGCCCGGGCTTGCCGCCTGCAGTTGCTTCAGGGCCATGATCTTCATAACGCGCTGGGCGTGGCTGGCGGTGTTCGGGTCAGCCTGCGGGACCAGTTCGACGTCGTCCAACGCGGCCAGCAACAGTTGTGGGTTCCAATCAACCGTTGGTTTGCGGTTGCGCTCCCAGAAGCTCTCGGGATGTTCACGGAAGCAATCACGCAGGAGGCTAAACTCTTCGGCCTGTGCGGCGTGCATGCGCTTGTGAACCGAGTTCAGGACCTTGGTGGCCTGCTCGATCATCGCCAAGGTGGTGCCGACCGGCGCATCGGCCCGGCCCTCGCCCACCTGCATTTCTGACGTGCCGCCGAGGCGCATGCCGGTGGAGGCAATGTTCTCGGTCAGCGACATCAAAGCTGCCGACGGCTCCTTGTAGGGCAGCGGCATCACAGCCTGACTGATAGGCTGGCCACCAGTCTTGACCTGCGCAGCGCCGCCGGGCGGGATGCGGAAGATGTTGGTGTTCTGGCGCGATCCGGTGTCCGAGATCAGGAAGCCCGGGAAGTTGGCGTACATGCCCGCGTCCAGAAGCTCGCGCCAC